>Ga0302314_10005475_pt1 | contig 23166 bp, 17 predicted proteins | sample III_Palsa_N2_3_FD_200533 | JGI IMG/M metagenome (GOLD analysis project Ga0302314, IMG submission 200533) | Peat permafrost microbial communities from Stordalen Mire near Abisko, Sweden - III_Palsa_N2_3 | ecosystem: Environmental > Terrestrial > Soil > Palsa > Peat permafrost | place: Sweden... | reverse complement strand
TGTTCTGTGAGTTGCACTGCGTCTTCTCGCCCGACGAGACGCTGGAGCAGGCGCTCGACGCGCTGTGCCTGAAGGCGATTGACCTTACGCGTCAAGGCGCGCGGATTCTGCTACTTACAGATAGAAGTGCAAGCTCTACACAAATCCCTGTTCCCATGGCGATGGCCACCGGCGCTGTGCATGAGGCGCTGGTCGAAGCCGGTCTGCGCACGCTGACCGGGTTGACTGTTGAAGCGGGCGATTGCCGTGACGTGCATCATGCGGCGGTGCTGATCGGCTTCGGTGCGGCAGCGGTCTGTCCGTGGCTGGCACTGGAGACGGGCCGTTCGCTCACCCCCGCCGGCGGAGACGTCTGCGCGACCGAGCACAAGATGCTGAAGGCGCTGGACCTGGGCCTGGCGAAGATCATGTCCAAGATGGGCATCTCGGTGGTCTCAAGCTACCGCGGCGCGCACCTCTTCGATCTGCTCGGCCTGCACCAGAAGGTCGCGGACCGCTGCTTCCCGCAGACGCCGTCGCCGCTCTCCGGCATCGGCTTCAAGGAGCTGGAGGCTGGTCTGCGCGCATCGTGGATTCCCGAGTCGGCTGAAGCAATTGTGGCGGCGCAGGCCGCCGACCTGCCGGACTTCGGCTGGATCCGCTTCCGCAAGGACGATAAGGCCGAGTCGCACGCATGGCAGCCGCCGACAGTGAAGGCCCTGCAGACCGTCGTGGGCTCCGCGCGCAACGTGGCCGCCACCACGAACCCGTTTGAGGCGTGGACGAGCTACACCAAGAGTGTGTACGAGCGTCCGGTGACGACGCTGCGCGACCTGCTGGAGATTCGTCCGGCGGGAGCCGAGCTTCCACTCTCCGAGGTTGAGGTTCCCAAGACGATGATGAAGCGCTTTATTTCGAGCGCGATGTCGCTGGGTTCGTTGAGCCCGGAGGCGCACCAGACGATTACGGCAGCGATGAACATCCTCGGTGGCAAGTCGAACACCGGCGAAGGCGGCGAAGATCCTGACGTCTACCGCGCGGAGCCGATGGTTGCGGTCACGACGCCTGAACCGGCCATGACTGAGGCGCGCGCGGCGGGAGCATCCGTCGCTGTGGCGGAGCCGATGGTGGCTGCTCCGGCAGTCCACACGAACCTGAACAACAAGATCAAGCAGGTGGCCTCCGGCCGCTTTGGCGTGACTGCCGAATATCTGGCGCACGCCGAGGAACTGGAGATCAAGGTGGCGCAGGGAGCCAAGCCCGGTGAGGGCGGCCAGCTTCCCGGGCACAAGGTGAGCGCGCTGATTGCGCGGCTGCGGCATGCGCAGCCCGGCGTCTCTCTGATCTCGCCGCCGCCGCACCATGACATCTACTCGATCGAAGACCTGGCGCAGCTGATCTATGACCTGAAGCGCGTGAACCCGAAGGCGGCGGTGGGCGTAAAGCTCGTCTCCGGCTGCGGCGTGGGCACGGTGGCTGCGGGTGTGGCCAAGGCGTATGCGGATTACATCGTGATCGCCGGTCACTCCGGCGGCACGGGCGCGTCGGCGCTCTCGAGCATCAAGTACGCGGGCAATCCGTGGGAGCTCGGGCTTTCTGAAGCGCAGCAGGTGCTGATGGAGAACGGCCTTCGTGGCCGCGTTCGCCTGCGGACGGATGGTGGTCTGTGTACGGCGCGCGATGTTCTGATCGCCGCTCTGCTGGGCGCGGACGAGTTCGCCTTCGGCACGTCCGTGATGGTTGCGATCGGCTGCGATATGGCGCGGCAGTGCCACCTGAACAGCTGCCCTACGGGCATTGCCACACAGCGGCCGGAGTTGCGCGCGAAGTTCCGCGGCAAGCCGGAGCATATTGTGACCATGTTTACCCAGCTTGCGACCGAGCTGCAGCAGATGCTGGCGCGCTACGGGCTGCCATCCATCGAAGCAGCCATTGGGCGTTCCGACCTGCTGGAGCAGGTGCGGCACGACGGCGGCATCGACCTGACGCCCGTGCTGGCGCAGGTTGGTTCAGGACCGACCCGTTGCGTGGAGCATCGCAATGAGCGGCCCATCGACATCTCCAGCGGTAACGGCCTTGCGCTGGATGAGCCGTGGGTTGAGCCGGTACTGGCTGCGGTGAAGGCGGGCGAGCCGATCGTGATCGAGAGCAAGATCGAAAATCAGGACCGGTCGATCGGTGCGCGACTGGGCGGTGAGCTTGCGCTCTTCAAGACGCAGCTGGGCGGCAAGCCGCACACCAAGCACGATGTGACCCTGAAGCTGGAGGGCACGGCCGGGCAGAGCTTCGGCGCGTTCTGCACCGAGGGCATGACGCTGATACTCGACGGGCAGGCGAATGACTTTGTGGGCAAGGGACTGTGCGGCGGCGAGATCCTGCTGCGCGCCTGCGGCCTTGCGGCGCACAACAGCAGCAAGCACGTCATCCTGGGCAACGTTGCGCTCTACGGCGCAACCGGCGGCGCGCTCTATGCCGCGGGCCGCGCTGGCGAGCGCTTCGCGGTGCGCAACTCCGGCGCGAATGCCGTGGTGGAAGGCGTTGGCGACCACGGTTGCGAGTACATGACCGGCGGCACCGTGGTTGTGATGGGGCCGGCCGGCATGAACTTCGGCGCAGGCATGACGGGCGGCACCGCATGGGTGCTGGACGCCGACGGCTCGTTCCTGAAAGAGAAGCGCTACCACGTGGACTTCGTCACGCCGGACCGCTTCTGGAACCTGACGCTGGAAGAGCAGGACAGCCTGCGTGTGCTGCTGACCGAGCATGCGCAGAAGTCGCTCAGCACGCTGGCGAAGTCGCTGCTGGCGCACTGGCCGGCGAGCGTGCAGCGCTTCCTGAAGCTCACACCGAAACCGCAGGCCTGACCCGCACTCTGAACAACGCCGCGCAGATGGAGACTTCCACTGCGCGGCTTTCGGTTTAAGCCGGAAACGGTATCAGGTTGGCAAAATGAGTGCAGATTCATTACTCTCATGCTGACGGATGCACGAGGGTCAAGTGAAGCGTTCCGCGCCAGTACCGTTGAAGGAAAGGCCGAGCGAGATGCGGCGTGCCGTGGCGCGCGCGGAGTCGCAGGATGGTAAATCCGGCAAGTACCAGCGCATACTGGACGCGGCCGTCGAGGTAATTGCCGAGCATGGTTACTTCAACTCGCCGGTGAGTGCGATCGCCGAGCGCGCGGGTGTGGCCGACGGCACCATCTATCTCTACTTCAAGAGCAAGGACCATGTGCTGCGGACGGCGCTCGACGAGGCCTTCGTGCGCTTCCATGACAAGGTGAAGGCCATGCTGGCGGCAACGTCGGACCCGAAGGTCCAGCTGGAGGCGATGGCGCGGCTGCAACTGGAGGCGATGGCGGGCAATCGCTCGCTCGCCGTGCTGATGCAGACTGAAGTTCGCCAGAGCGCGAAGTTCTTCGCGGAGTTTTCTCAGCATCATATGGCTGCGTACATGACGTTGATGCGGGACGTCATCCGCGCCGGGCAGCAGCAGGGCGTCTTCCGCGCGGAGATGCCGGACGCACTGGCGGCGCACTGCATCTTCGGTGCGCTGGACGAGATCGTGGGCTCATGGGTCTTCAGCGGACGCACGTTTGAGCCGGCCGCCGCCGCGGCGCAGGTGATGCAACTGCTACTGCACGGCATGAACAAATAGTCCGCAAGGGGAGAGTAAATGGAACTGCAGACGATCAATGATGTGCTGGCGCTCGCTACCGGACGTGGCGAGCAGACGGTGATGCTCTGGCAGGACAGGTCCGGTGCGTGGCTGCCGATCTCGTCGAATGAACTCAAGCGGCGCGTGCGCGGGCTTGCCGGGGCGTTGAAGCTCTGGGGCATGCAGAAGGGCGACCGCATTGCCATCCTCTCCGAGAACCGCTGGGAGTGGGCGGTGACGGACTTTGCCGCGCTCGCCGTCGGCGCGGTGGACGTGCCGCTCTATCCCACGCTCACGGCGGAGCAGGCGGCGTATGCGCTGCGCGATTCCGGCGCGCGCATGATCGTGGTCTCCACTAAGTCGCAGCTTGAGAAGATCGCGAGCATTGTTTCGCAGACGAGCGTTGAGCGGATCCTGGTGATGGACTCCGATCCGCAGGCGTGGAATGATGGCCCGCTCTGGGAGAAGGCGTCGCCGCTCGCGGATTTCATGGGCGGCTTGCTTGCACAGGAAGAGGAAGCGGCCTTCGACGCGATGGTGCGCGAGGCGAAGCCGGGCGATCTGGCGACGATCATCTACACCTCCGGCACCACGGGCGAGTCGAAGGGCGTGATGCTGACGCACGGCAACATCGCCAGCAACCTGAATTACTCGACCGAACCGTTCCACTTTGACGAGACCGATGTGTGCATCTCGTTCCTGCCGCTCTCGCACATCACGGCGCGGCACCTGGATTACGCGATGCTGATGCACGGTGCCGTGCTGGCCTACTGCCCGGAGTTTGGCCGGCTAGTGAAGGCGATGGCGGAGGTGAAGCCGACGGTCTTTGTCGCCGTGCCGCGCGTGTATGAGAAGGTGCGGCAGACGGTGGAAGGCAGGACGGCGGCTGCTGGTGGTTTGAAGGAGAAGATCTTCAAGTGGGCGGTCGGCGTTGGACACAGACATCGCAAGGCAACACTGCGCGGGAGAAAACCTCCAGGAAACGCAGTGATAATCCTCTCGCTAATCGTTCTAATCGCCGTATTCATCACAATATATATTCCATTGGGACATCCATTAGGGCGCGTATTCTCAGGGGCAACCGCACGCGTAATACTTGCCTTGATCATTGGGTATATTCTTCAGTGGTCAACGGCGGACAAACTCGTCTTCAGCAAAATCCGCGAAGCATTCGGCGGTCGCGTGAAGCACTTTCTCTCCGGCGGTGCGCCGCTGGGGATGGATACGGCAGGCTGGTACGCCGACGTGAGCATCCGCATCCACGAAGGCTACGGGCTGACGGAGACCTCACCCGTAGTCTCACTGAACAATCCAGAGGCGCACGCCATCGGCACGGTGGGTAAGCCGTTGCCGAATGTGGAGTGCAGGCTTGCAGCGGACGGCGAACTGGAGCTGCGTGGCCCGTCGATCTTTCCCGGCTATTGGAATAAACCGGACCAGACCGCAGCGGACTTTACATCGGACGGCTGGTTCAAGACGGGCGACATCGCATCGCTGGATGCGGCGGGGTTTCTCTCCATCACCGACCGCAAGAAGGAGCTGCTGAAGACCTCGGGCGGCAAGTTCGTTGCGCCGCAGCCGATCGAGGGCAAGCTGAAGGGCGATCTGCTCGTCTCGCAGGCCGCGCTCGTCGGCGACAAGCACAAGTTCATCTGCGCGCTGATCTCGCCGAACTTCGCCGCGCTGGCGGATTGGGCGAAGCGGCAGGGAATCGCCTGCGATGTTGCAACGCAGGAGGGCCGCGCCGCGCTGGTGGAGGAGCCGCGCGTGAAGGCCGCGTACAAGGAGATCATCGACCGTGTGAACGCCACGCTTGCGCCCTATGAAAGTATCAAGCGGTTTAATTTGGTCACGCACGAGTGGTCGCTGGAGACCGGCGAGCTGACACCGAGCCTGAAGCTGAAGCGGCGTGTGATCCAGCAAAACTATGCGGCGGATATCGCGAATTTTTACGGCGACGAGGCGACCGCGCACCGGTAGTTTCTGCATCTCATATCTTCATGGAGGAGGTTCACCCATGAAGATGCGCTATCTTGCCGTGCTTGCCTGTCTCGCGGTCCCGTTAGCAGGCTGCTATCAACGTCCCCACGATTCGTATTACGCGTATTATTCCGCGCCGCCGCCGTGCGACGCGTATCATCCCTGCCATGCACCGCTGCCGCCGTGCGATCGCGACCATCCGGATCCCTGCGACCACGGTCATCCGTAGAATCTCCGCAATAGCAAAATGCCCTCCGCGCCCCGGAGGGCATTTTTGTTTATGTGAAGGATATCTCCAGGCACAATCCCGGCCTCCCAGTGCGAATACCGCCCGTTCTCCGGTTATCATGGATACGGCTCAATCCTGGGCCTCACATCCTGAGGAGATCTATTGATGCGAGTTGGAATGTTGACCGGCGGCGGCGATTGCCCCGGATTGAACGCTGTGATCCGTGCCGTGGTGCACAAGGGAATTCTGCAGTATAACGACGAGTTCGTCGGCTTTCGCGAGGGCTGGCGCGGCGTGCTGGATAACAGCACCATGCCCCTCAACCTCGAGACCACCTCCGGCATCCTGCAGCTGGGTGGAACGATCCTGCGCACCTCCCGCACCAACGTGCGCAAGATCGAGGGCGGCGTCGACAAGTGCATTGAGGTCCTCAAGGCCAACAAGCTGGACGCGCTGATCACCATCGGCGGCGACGACACGCAGGGCGTAGCGAATGCGCTCATTGAGAAAGGCTTTCCCTGCGTCGGCGTGCCGAAGACCATCGACAACGATCTCTCGGGTACGGACGCCTGCTTCGGCTTTGACACGGCAGTCAGCATCGCGACCGAAGCTGTCGATCGCCTGCACTCCACCGCCGACGCGCACAACCGCGTCATTGTCTGCGAAGTGATGGGGCGCGATGCGGGCTGGATCGCCATTACCACCGGCATAGCCGGCGGCGCGGATGCGATCCTCGTTCCGGAAAAGCCAATTGACATCGACGATGTCTGCCGGCTGATCAAATATCGTCACGATCACGGCAAGAAGTTTTCGATTGTCGTCGTTGCCGAGGGAGCAAAGTTTCCCGAAGGCCCGCAGGCGACGCACGGCGACAAGCTGGACAGCTTCGGCCACGCGCGGCTGAGCGGCATTGGGCAGGCCGTGGCCGAGGAGATCGAGAAGCGCACCGGCTACGAGACGCGTTCCGTGAACCTGGGGCACACGCAGCGCGGCGGAACGCCGTCTGCCTATGACCGCATGCTGGCGACGCGTTATGGCGCGGCGGCCATTGAGCTCGTCCACCAGAAGAAGTTCGGGCGGCTGGTAGTTTTGCGCGGCACGGAGATCACCGACATCCCGCTGGCCGACGCCATCGCCAAGACCCGCACGGTGGATGAAGGCCTGCTGGAACTGGCAAAGAGCCTGCAGCCGAAGCCGTAATCAACCTGATCTGCATGCGAGGGTCCGGGCTTCCGGGCCCTTTCGTGCGTTTGGGCAACTGCAAGTGAGATGATGGACGTGCGGCGGTTTGCCGCGAGCGATGCAAATCACGATTGAAAAACTGCGCCGCTGGATGCTGCTGGCGGCGGCGCTTATCGTAGCCGGCATAGCCGCCCTCCTGCTCATCGCCCAGCATGAGCGGCGCAAGCTGCTGCGCGATCTGCCCGCGAAGCTCGGCATCGACATCCAGCAGCAGACCAACGAGTTCACCTACTCGCAATCCATTCAGGGCAAGACGCTCTTCACCCTGCATGCAGCAAAGGCCGTGCAGATGAAGGCCGGCGGCAATATCAAGCTGCACGACGTCACCATCATTCTGTACGGGCGCAAGCAGGACCGCGCGGACCGTATCGCAGGCGAAGAGTTTGATTACGATCCCAGCAGCGGCGTGGCGCGCGCCGCGGGCGATGTATTTCTGGATCTGCAAGCACCGGCGAAGGCTGTGGTGGCGAGCACGAAGAGTTCCGCTGCGGCGGACGCGACGAAAAATCTTGCCGATGCGAAGGCTGCGGGCGTTGTGCATGTCACCACGCATGGGCTGGTCTTTGAGCAGAAGGAAGGTCTGGCATCCACCGACCAGGAGATCACGTTCCAGTTCGGCGGCGGCGTCACCGGGCATGCGCGCGGCGCGCAGTATGACTCCGGCCGTGGCATCATCACGCTGGACACAGCCGTGGCCGCTGACACCACGCTTCATGGCCGGCCGGTGCACCTTACGGCGGCGCATGGTGAACTGAATCGCGACACGAATCTGTGTGTGTTCACGAACGTTTCGTACAGCGCCGACGGCGAGACGGCCACTGCCGACCAGGCCACGATACAGCTCCGTACGGACGGCTCTGCCGAGCGCGTGGATACGAACGGCAACGTGACGCTCACCATGGCCGGCGGCGGCACCATCAAGACTCCGCACGCCGTGGTGGCGATGAATGCGGTGAGTGAGCCGAAGGACCTGCAGGCGAACAGCGGCGTGAGCTATGTGGATAGCGAGATTACGGCTACCGGTTCTCGCGACGCGCACGGCGATGCGGCTGCCGCGCACATCGTCTTCGATGACAATGGCGTGGCGCAGCGGGCTGAGCTGAGCGGCGGCGTGCACACGCTCGACCGGGAGAAGGACAAGACTGCTGCCGGATGGACGGAGCGCGAGTTGCACGCTGCCACGGTGGATATGGCCTTCCGCACGAATGCAGGTACGACGACGCTGCATGAGGTGAAGGCGCTGGGTAACGCGCAGATGCGCTTGATGGCACCGATTGGGACTCCCACTGCGAAGAGTTCGCAGAGCACCGTAGCCAGTGCGACCACTACGCTTGCAGGCGACACGCTGGACGCCATCTTCCCCGCCGGCGCTGCGACTACGCCGGAGACGGTTCACGGTGTGGGCCATACCGTGCTGACGCAGATTGCAGCTGACGGCACGGTGAGCGAGGGCCACGGCGACACGCTCGATGCGCAGATGCGTCCGCAGGCTCATAACGCAAAATCAACCGTGCAGATCGCCTCGCAGATCGTTCGCGCCGTACAGCAGGGCCATGTGACGCTGACGCAGACGGCAGTCGCGAAGAATCCGCATGCGCAGCCAATGACGGTCACAGCCGATCGCGCTGAGTACACCGGCAGCGACGATGCCCTGGTGCTCACCGGCACTCCGCAGGCAGACCCGCAGGTGACAGACGGCGGGGCGGGCGGTGGAACACAAGGTGCAATGCAGATTGCGGCGCGGCGCATCCGCGTACTGCGCGCGAGCGGCGATGCGTTGCTGACCGGCGATGTGCGCGGCAACTATGCCGGCGCGGGCTCGCAGCCTCCGGCGCACATCGTGGCCGACCATGCGGAGGTCCATCGCAGCGACCAGCACGCTATCTTCTACGGCGCGGCGAACGGCAACTCCCAGCAGCGTGCGCGGCTCTGGCAGGATGCGTCGCAGGTGGAGGCGCCGGTGCTGGACTTTGACCGCGCGGCGCAGCGGCTCACGGCCTCCGGCAATCCGAACGACGCGGCGGCGGTGCATGCGGTCTTTGCATCGTCACCAGCACAGAAGAAGACGAGCGGCGTGGTACGGGTCGCCAGCCGAAGGATGGTCTATAGAACACAAGCCGCAGGCGCTCTCTCCCAGGCCGCAGGCGCTTCGGCAAACACAGCCCGGCAGGCGGAGTTCAGCGGCGGCGTAGCGGTGGAGAGTGGCGACGGCACCATCAAGGCGCAGCGCGCCGTGGTCGATCTTGCGCCTGCGGATGCGGGTAAGGCTGCGGCGAACGGTGCGACCACGCCGCTGCCGGTCCTGGGCGGCAATGTGCAGCGTATCGTCGCCTCGGGACAGGTGGCGCTGACGGAGAGTGGCCGGCAGGGCTTCGGCGAGCAACTGGTCTACACGCCAAATACAACATCTGCGACCCCGAATACAGCCCCTGCGGGAACGCCGAATCCGAATCCTCCAGCCGCCAGCGCGAATCCAACAAAAAGCAGCGGACACTTTGTACTGACAGGCACCGCTGCCGCGCCGCCACGGCTCGTCGATCCTGTGAAGGGCACGATTACCGGCGGTTCGTTGATATTCAACTCCGGCGATGATAGCGTCGTTGTGTCAGGCAGCGGCGCCGTCTCAGGCGGCAGTGGCACGGCAGGCCGTGTCCACACTGAACTGAAGGTCACCCGATAAGCATGCAGAAACTGAACACGCTGGCGACAGAAGAGATTGGCAAGGCCTATGGCGGCCGGCAGGTGGTGCGCGGCGTCAGCATTGAGATCCAGCGCGGCGAGGTCGTGGGTCTGCTGGGCCCGAACGGCGCGGGCAAGACCACAACCTTCTATATGATCGTGGGCCTGGTGCAGCCGGAGACCGGCCGCATCCTGGCCGACGGCGCGGACATCAGCCGCCTGCCGATGTACCTGCGGGCGCGCAACTACGGCATCAGCTACCTGCCGCAGGAGCCGTCCGTCTTCCGCAAACTTACCGTGGAAGAGAACATTCTTGCCGTGCTGGAAGCCCAGCAGATGAGCTGGGAGAAGCGCCGCGTTGCCACCGAAAAGATGCTGGAGCAGCTCAACCTGGGCCACGTCCGCAAGACGCGCGGCTACGCGCTCTCCGGTGGCGAACGCCGGCGCGTGGAGATCGCCCGCTGCCTCTGTATTGAGCCGAACTTCATCCTGCTGGACGAGCCATTCTCCGGTATCGACCCCATCGCCGTGCTCGATCTGCAGGAGATCATCTTCAAGCTGAAGGCGGACGGCATCGGCGTCCTCATCACCGACCACAACGTCCGCGAGACGCTCTCCGTGACCGACCGCGCCTACATCATCAATGAGGGCCGCATCTTCCGCACCGGCACGCCCGGAGAGCTCGGCCGCGACCCGGAAGTGAAGCGCATCTACCTGGGCGAGAGCTTCCAGTTGGCATAAAAATCTCCACAGGGTGATGGGCTTCCCACGGCGGTTCGCGGCTGCTATGTTGTCGGTATGGCACTCCGCGATATGCTCACGGCAATTGAAGGAGACGAGGTCCATTGCTTCAGCCAAAGCTGAATCTGCGTGTCGCGCAACGGCAGGTGCTCACACCGGGCCTGGTGCAGATGGTCAGTGTGCTCGCCCTGAACAAGCTTGAGCTGAAGGAGATGATCAACGCTGAGATCGTTGAGAATCCAGTGCTCGAGGAGATGGACGAATCCAGCGCTCCGCTGGAAGAGGCGTCCGCCCGCGAAGGCACCATGGAACGCGGTGCTTCCGAGAAGGTGGCGGAGTCCGAGCGCGTCGAGAAAGACCCCTTCGATGAGATCGATATGGGGAGCTATTTTCAGGACTATCTCGACCCCGGCTTCCGCACTGGCGTCAGCTTCGAAGACGTCGAAAAGCCATCCTTTGAAAACTTTCTTTCGCAGCCGGGAACGCTGAGCGACCACCTGCTCTGGCAACTGGGCTCGCTCTCGTTGACCCAGGAGGTGCGTGCCGCAGCTGACATCATCATCGGCAATTTGAACGATGACGGCTACCTGAACTGCACCGACGAAGAGCTGGCGGAGCTGCTGCTGGAGGCGCTTGTACCCGCGTATCTAACCCCGGAAGGCGCGCCGGACGAATCTGCACTGGAGATTGTGCGGCAGGCGCTCGGCGTGGTCCAGAACCTCGATCCTGCGGGCGTAGCAGCCCGCGATCTGCGGGAGTGTCTGCTCATCCAGATACGCGCGCAGCGGCAGGAGGCGGAGATCGTGCTGGCGCGTCACAACGCCGGCCATCCTGTGGAAAGCGCTATTGCGCCGGAGAGTGATGCGGGTGTATCGTCCGTCTCCCAGAGCTTTGCGGCGGCGGAGAGCGATTACGCTCCTGAAGCCGTGGAGAACGGCGGCCTGCGAAGGCCGGAGCGTGCGATGAATTCTTTAGCCACTTTTGCGACCGCCGAAGAGATCGTACTGAACTGCCTGCCGCTCTTGCAGCGCAAGGACATGCGCGAACTCGCCAAGGCCTGCGGGCGCACCGCGGAACAGGCGCAATCCGCGGCGGAGTACATCCGCACGCTGGACCCGCGCCCCGGCCAACGCTACAACCAGGGTGAGACGCGGCTGATCGAGCCGGATGTGGCCTTTGTTAAACGCGGCGATGAGTATGCCGTGGTGATGAATGAGGACGATCTACCGACGCTGCGCCTGAACCAGGGCTACCGCCGCATGCTGCGCGAAAAGGGGACCGAGAAGGACGTCCGCGAGTACGTGAAGGAGCGCTACAAGTCCGCTATCCAACTCCTGCGCAACATCGAGCAGCGCAAGAACACCATTGTGCGTACCTGCGAGGCGATTGTGCGCCACCAGACTGATTTTCTGGAGCGCGGCGTGGAAGCGCTGCATCCCATGATGATCAAGGACGTGGCCGAGGAGATCGGCGTGCATCCCTCCACCGTGAGCCGCGCCGTGGCCAACAAATATGTTCACACCACGCAAGGCGTTTACGAGCTGCGCTTCTTCTTCTCCGAGGGCGGCAACGGCCCGGAGGGCGACGGCACGCCGCTGGTTCTGCTCAAGCGCAAGGTGAAGAAGCTCATTGAAGACGAAGATCCTAAACGGCCTTTGACCGACGACCACATCGCCGCAGCGCTTGCCGGGCAGGGAATCCAGGTCACGCGCCGGACGGTGGCGAAGTATCGCGAAGATTTACAGATCCCAAGTACGCATCAGAGGAGAGTGCGCGTCTAACTACACAGACGCGAGACAAGAGACGAGCGCCACAACAAGTCGAAGTTTCCATTAACCCGTAACCACGGAGGAGAAACGATGCAGACTGAATATACCGGCAGACAGATGAGCGTTACCCAGAAGCTACGTACACAGGCGGCGGCTGGTTTGGGCCGCATTGAACGGATCGTTGGCCGAACGGCGAAGGCGCACATCATTCTTACAACCGAAAAGTACCGCCAGATGGCCGAAGTGACGGTCAACACCAAAAAGCACGGCATCGTCGGGATTGCGGAGTCCACCGTGATGGAGGCAGCATTGCAGGACGCGCTGGACAAGGCCGAGAAGCAGGCGCTCCGGCACAAGGAGAAGATCATCGGCCGCAAGCGCAATGCCAAGGTCGGCAAAGAGGATTATCCGCAAGCTATCGCGGTTTAAAGTTTTACCCAGCCCCCATGATCCTGTGGGGGCTGGGTGCGTCTGGCCTCGCAGGCGTTCTGTTTACAGAGGATTCTCCGCAGGATGCTACGATTGTGGGCATGGCGGTACGTTCCCAGAAGCGCAAAGCAAAGCCCGGCAGCGCACGTAAAACTGCTGCCCGGGCCGCAACGCCCGCGAAGAAGAAGTCTGCCAAGAAGACGAACGAAGGCGAGATCGTCATCATCACCGGCATGTCCGGTTCGGGCAAGGCCTCCGCGCTCAAAGCCTTTGAAGACCTCGGCTACTACGCCGTGGACAACCTTCCCGTCGAGCTGATCCCACACTTTGCCAACCTCATTCTGCAGTCCGACGAGATTGTGCGCGCCGCACTCGTTGTCGACGTACGCGAGAGCAGCCGGCTCGACCGTTTTCCCGCCGTGCTGAAGGCGCTGCGTTCGCGGGTGAAGGTGCAGGTCATCTTTCTCGAGGCCGCGGACGATGTGCTGGTCCGCCGCTTCTCCGAGACGCGCCGGCCGCATCCGATCGGCCGCGATGAGCAGATTCCGCTGGCCATTGCGGCGGAGCGGCATCTGCTGGAGCCGATTCGCAACGTCGCCGATGTCATCCTCGACACCTCGAAGTTCAACGTGCATGAGCTGCGCGCGCATGTGCAGGCGCAGTTCCATCGCGGCGAGAAATCGAAGAGCCTGCTGATCTCGTCTACAAGTTTTGGCTTCAAGAACGGCGTGCCTGCTGATGCCGATCTCGTCTTCGACGTGCGCTTTCTGCCCAACCCGCACTTCGTCCCCGAGTTCCGCAAGCTGACCGGCCGCGATGCGAAGGTGGCGGCCTATGTGCTCAGTTTTCCGCAGACCAAAGAGTTCCTCAAGAAGACGGAGGACATGCTCGCCTTCCTGCTGCCGCACTACATTCAGGAGGGCAAGAGCTACCTGACCATCGCCTTCGGCTGCACCGGTGGCCAGCACCGGTCGGTATTTATCGCCGAGGAGATGCAGCGGCGGCTGGAGAAGCGCGGCTACCGCACCAAGATCGGCCACCGGGACATGCCTCGCTCCTGACCCGTCTATCTGCCCCAAAAATCAGGCATAAAAGCTAGAATGGTGGCTATGGCAAGAAGCACCGGAGTCCCGGCATGAGGCGCATCTGGCGGCTGCTGGGCTACGTGCGCCCGTATGCGCTCTATTCCATACTGGCGCTTGTGCTGATGGCCGCGGTCGCGGTCTTTGCCGGCCTACGCGTCCTGCTGATCAAGCCCATCCTGGACCAGGTGCTGCAGCCCGAGGGCATCAACCAGAACATTCTGCGTTTCAATCTGCCGCACACCCAGCGCACGCTGAACCTGCAGTGGCTGGTGCCGTCCCACTTCCACAATGCATGGACGATCGTGGCCTATGCGCTGGTGGCGTCGGCCGTGCTGAAGTCCATCTGCGACTATGCCGGCACCTACCTGGTGAACTACGCCGGCTTCCGCATGATTACCGACCTGCGCAACGACCTCTACAACGCAATCCTCGCGCGCTCGACGGCCTTCTTCCAGAGAAACACGACCGGCACGCTGCTGTCGACACTCATCAACGATATTGAACGCGTGCAGACGGCGATGTCCACCGTGCTGGCGGATTTTCTGGAGCAGTTCTTCACCTTCATCGTGCTGATCTTTGTGGTGATCACTCTCGGTCACCGGCTGGCGTGGATCCTGCTGGTCTTTATCCCCGTGATCGTCAGCTCCGCGCGGCGCATTGGCCGCCGCGTGCGCACCACCACCCGCAGCGGGCAAGACAAGATGGCCGAGATCCAGAACATCCTGCATGAAGCCATCAGCGGCCACGGCATTGTGAAGGCCTTCAGCATGGAGGCGTGGGAGATGACGCGCTTCCGCAAGGCCGCGCGCCGCCTCTTCCGCGCCAACCTGAAATCCGCAAGCGTGCAGGCCATCAGCTCTCCGTTGATGGACCTGCTGGGCGTGATCGCGATTGCGCTGCTGCTGCTGCTGGGCCGTGGGCAGATCCAGCGCAGCAACATGACGCTTGGGACCTTTATCGGGTTCCTTGCAGCGGTCATCACCCTCTACGATCCGGTCCGCAAGTTCGCGCTCTTCTACAACAGCTTCCAGCAGGCCCTGGGCGCGAGCGAAGAGATATTCCGCTTCATGGACGAGCAGGACGAGGTCAAGGAGAAGTGGCGCGCCAAGACCGTGCGCAGCTTCAGCGACCGCATCGCGTTTGAAGGCGTTAATTTCTCCTACACCACCGACGAAGGCCCCAAGCAGGTGCTGCACGATATCAACCTGACGGTGCAGCGTGGCGAGGTCCTCGCCATCGTTGGCCCGAGCGGCGCGGGCAAGTCCACGCTGGTCAACCTGATCCCGCGATTCTTTGATCCCACCGGCGGCCGCATCGCCATCGACGGCGCAGACCTGCGCGACGTCACCATCGACTCGCTGCGCAAGCAGATCGGCAAGGTCACGCAGGAGACGATCCTCTTCAACGACACCGTGCGCAACAACATCGCCTACGGCCAGCCCGACATCGCCTTTAGCAAGGTGCAGAATGCTGCCGAGATGGCGCTGGCGCACGAGTTCATCCTGCGCATGCCGGACGGGTATGACACCGTGATCGGCGAGAAGGGAGTGCGGCTCTCCGGCGGCGAACGCCAGCGGCTCGCGATCGCCCGTGCCATCCTGAAGAACGCGCCCATCCTTGTGCTCGACGAAGCGACATCGTCGCTCGATACCGAGAGCGAATCGCTGGTGCAGATCGCGCTGGCCAACCTGATGCAGGGCCGCACCGTGTTTGTGATCGCGCACCGGCTTTCGACAGTGCGCCGCGCGACGCGCATCGTGGTGATGGAGTCGGGCCGCATCACCGAAGTGGGCACGCATGATGAGCTACTGCAGCAGTCCGGCATGTACCAGCGGCTCTACAACCTGCAGTTCGGCGACGGGCCGGACAGCTCCGCCGAAGGCATCGACCCCGCGATCATGCTGGCCGTGAAGGAGATGCTATGAGCTCAGCGTATTCCATGACCGGGTTCGCGCGTGTCACCGGCGCCGCAGGCGCGCGGCTGAACTTCACGCTGACGTTGAAGTGCGTGAACCACCGCTTTCTGGACCTACACCTGCGCCTGCCCGGCAACTGCGATGCGCTGGAGATGCAGCTGCGCAAGCTGCTGAAGGAAAAGATCCATCGCGGCCATGTGGAGGTCACGCTGCAACTGGAGCGCGAGTCGAAGTCGGAGCTGCAGTTGAACCGCCCGCTCGTTGCGGCATACGTGAAGGCTGCGCGTGAAGCCGCCGCCGAGAACGGACTGAGCGGTGAGCCGGATGTGAACGCCATCCTGCGCATCCCGGGCGCGATGGTCGCGGACACCACCTCGAATGAAGCCGATATGCAGGTTGTGGAGCAGGCCGTGCTGGCGCAGGTGGAGAACGCCATCGCCCAGCTCAATGCCATGCGCGCGCAGGAAGGCGCAGCGCTCGTCGCCGAGATGACCGTCGGCATGCATCGCATCGCCGTGGCCGCGGAAGAGGTTGCCATGCTGCGCGGCGACGTCCGCGAGGCGTATTTTCTGCGCATGCAGCAGCGCATCGCCGAACTGCTGGAGGCGAGCGAGTCGCGCGACATTGCCACACAGCGCATTCTGGAAGAGGCCGCATTGCTGGCCGAGCGCAGCGATGTAGAAGAAGAGATCGTCCGCCTGCGTACGCATGTGCAGCACTTCATCGGCCTGCTGGCCGCAGGTGGGGAACTGGGCAAGAAGCTCGACTTCCTGCTGCAGGAACTGAACCGCGAGGCGAACACCCTGCTCTCCAAGACCAGCGGCGCGGCGGCGGGCAACGGCCTGCGCATTACCGAGCTTGGGCTGGGGATGAAGAGTGAGATAGAAAAGGTACGGGAACAGGTTCAGAACATCGAATAGCTTTATGTTGGGGAACATCGAATAGCTTTGAGTTTTTGGGATTAAGCGCACGGCTTCAGCCGTGCGATGGCTGCAAAGAACAAGTGGGCTTTAGCCCCGGCGTTGTTGAATCATTCTTATTGGAGATATCTTGGCAGGACTACTCTTCATCATCTCGGCGCCATCGGGTTCGGGCAAATCGACCCTGGTTTCGCAGCTGCGGACGCTGGTGAGCGGCCTGGAGTTCTCCATCTCCTACACCACGCGCGCGCCACGCGGCTCGGAAGAAGACGGCCGCGAATATCACTTCACCACCCGCGTGGAATTTGAGCGCATGATTGCCGCCGGAGAATTCCTCGAGCACGCCGAGGTCTTCGGCAACTACTACGGCACCGCGATCTCCTCGCTGCGCCACGCCGAGGCGAACGGCAAAGACCTTCTGCTCGACATCGACGTGCAGGGCGGCATGCAGGTGATGCAGAAGCTGCCCAGCGCGGTCTCCATCTTCATTCTGCCGCCCAGTCCGGAGGTGCTGGAGAAGCGTCTGCGCAACCGCAGTGCGGCCGAGCACGTCACCTCGGAAGAGGTCATCGAGCGGCGGCTGCAGGAGGCGCGCGAGGAGCTCAAGCGGCTGGACGACTACAAGTACGCTCTGGTGAACGATGTGCTGGACGACGCCGTGGCCGAGATGCGCGCCATCGTGCTGTGGGCGCGGCTCGGCATGCAGCAGGAAGACGCTGCGGCGGTCCGCGAGACGGCCGCCAGCTGCGAGACGCGCGAGAGTTCTCCGCGGCTGCGCGGCGTGCTGTCCAGTTTTGGTATTACAAAATAAATACCAAGTTATCCACCGGATGCCGCTTGCGCGCACTTGGCACGGCGCGCGGTTCTGGGTTCTAATCGAACTACGCTTAACTTCCATAGCTCGACCCGCCCTGCGCAACGACGTACGGACGGCCATCACTACACTTCTTTCAGGAGGCAAGGATGAGGATCGAGAGCACGTTCGACAATCGCTACAACCTGGTGAAGGTGGCTGCGCGCCGTGCGCGGCAACTGCAATCCGGCGCAATGCCGATGGTGAACACGCAATCCACCAAGGCATGCCGCGTGGCGCAGGATGAAATTCGCGCCGGCCACGTGAAGTATGTGCACACCGAGCCGGTACCGCGCCCGGATTTCAAGTTCGAGTAAGGCTGCGCGCGCATAACCACGGGACGAACCATGGCAACGAACGAAGAAACCCGTCTGGCTGTGCGCGCGTACGTCGACTACCTCCGCGATCTCGGCGTGTATGACCTGTATCGCCGGGGCGAGGCTCCCGTAGCTTCGGAACAGCCGAGCGCGCTGGAGCTGGAAATCGCGCAGGAGCCTGCGACGGCAGAAAAGCCTGTAATTGCGGCTGTTTCCACGCCGCCGCCGATGCCAGTACGCGAGGCAAAGCCTGCGCCTCCGCCTGCTGCCCTTCCGATTGACGACGCTCCTCCCATCGAATCCTACGACTTCCAGGAAAAAAACATGCCGAAGCCTGTCAGCTTTGACCTGCTCATGCCGCTGCCCGCCGAGCGCATCGCCCCGGCGCAGAAGGCGGAGGCGCTGCAGGCCATCCAGAACGTGATCGGCGACTGCACGCGCTGCCCGCTGGCCTATGCCGGCCGCCGCAAGATCGTCTTCGGCGACGGCGACCCAAATGCCGAGCTGATGTTCGTCGGCGAAGGCCCGGGCGCGGATGAGGATGCGTCGGGGATTCCTTTTGTGGGCAAGGCGGGGCAGCTGCTGAACAACATGATCACGGCGATGGGGCTCAAGCGCGAGCAGGTGTACATCGCCAACATCGTAAAGTGCCGCCCGCCCGGCAACCGCACGCCGGAGTATGTGGAGGCGTCGACGTGCTCGCCGTTCCTGCTGGAACAAATTGATGTGGTGCAGCCGAAGGTGATCGTCGCGCTCGGCGGCACGGCGGCCACGTATCTGCTCGGGGTCAAGCAGTCGCTCAGCTCGCTGCGGGGGAGCTGGTACGCGGTGCGCGGGGCGAAGGTTGCGGTCACGTACCATCCTGCATTTCTGCTGCGCGATCCGCGCATGAAGGGCGAGGCGTGGAAGGACCTGCAACGGGTGATGGCGGAGATGGGGCTGAAGGCGCCGGGGAAGACGCAGTAGTAAACGAGGACAGAAGCCAGATGAAGAAGTCGCTGGTTCCATCCATGCTGATGATTTCTCTGTTGTATGCAGTCGGCACTATGGCTGGATACGGAGAGATATGGTCTGCTCGCATAAAGCGAATGCTGGCTGAGCAGGGCTTCACAGGCACAGTTGACAGCAAGTGCGTCCACTTGTCGAGAATAGGGACGATGAAATGCGGCCCTGAGTTAATGGATGTCGTTTTTTACGAATGGGATGAAACAGCAGCAGAATCTCCCGGTTTGGCGCGCCATGCATCCTATCGAGTTTTGTTTCTGCACGATTCTAAGTTTTTAGGTGCATATGTCGTCGAGGACAAGCCGCTACTGCACAACAATGTGCTGATATTCCCATATCCCCCTCATATGGGAAATCAGCTTAAGTGCGCTGCTGACGGCCCACCCGCACAAGCGTGGCTAGACGGATACAACATTCCCTTTAGCAAGTAAGGGCACTGTAAGCGCTGACTAGCTGCTTTCGCTAATTCACAATCGAAAAGAATACTCTAAGCAGAGATGCCCGCCTACGCTGATGTCGCTTTGCCTGTGCCGCTGGACCAGGCGTTTACCTACAGCATCGGCGGCGTTACGCCTACGGTTGGTGCGCGGGTGCTGGTGCCGTTTGCGGGGCAGAAGTTGATGGGGGTGGTGGTGCGGGTGCACAGCGACAAGCCCGCGCATGAGACCAAGCCGATCCAGCAGGTGCTGGACGACGAGCCTCTGCTGCCGGCCGAGCTGATGCAGCTTGCCGAGTGGATCGCGCAGTACTACGTTGCGCCGCTGGGCGAGGTGCTGCGCGGCATGCTGCCGCTGGCGGCGGAGGTGAAGCGGAACTTTCTCTACGCCATCACGGAGACGGGCAGAAAAGTTCTCTACGACGGCGCGGAAAAGGGTGCATCGCGGCGCTCGCGTAAGACTCCGGAGGAGCAGAACCGCGAGTACGCCGTGCTGAACTATCTGGAGAGTGGAGAGCCGGGTAAGCTCTCGGCAATTCGCTCGGCGACGCAGGCGAATAAACAGCTACTCGAAGACATGGTGAAGAAGAGGTGGCTGGTGCGCGAGGCTGTGGCCGAATCGCGCGATGCCCGGCGGCTGGAGCGCATCGCCGTGCTGATACCGGATGCGCGGCTGCCGAAGCTGAATGAGAATCAGCAGGCGATCCTGGCGGAGCTGGCCGCGGTGGGCGGCATGATGACGGTGCGGGCAGTGCGCGAATTAGCCGTGCCGGATTCGACGCTGGCAACGCTGGTCAAGAAAGAACTGGTGCGCATTGACGAGGTGCCAGAGAGCTTTCTGCTCACCGGCCTGAAGACCGCGCACACCACGCAGACGCATGACCACATCCTGAATCCTGCGCAGACGAAGGCGCTGGACGCGATTGCGGAGTCGATGCAAACCGGGAAGTTCAAGCCGCACCTGCTCTACGGCGTCACCGGCTCGGGCAAGACGGCGGTCTATCTGGCTGCGATGCAGCTGGCGCTCACAGCGGGGAACTCAGCAATCCTGCTGGTGCCGGAGATCGGGCTTACGCCGTCGATGGCGGGGCAGTTGCACGCTGCATTCGGCGATGAGGTGGCGCTGCTGCACTCGCAGCTCACGCCGGACGAACGTGCCGAGCAGTGGCACCGTATACGCCGCGGCGAGGCGCGCATCGTGGTGGGCACGCGGTCTGCTGTCTTCGCGCCGGCGGTGAAGCTCGGGCTGATCATTGTGGATGAGGAGCATGACTCCAGCTACAAACAGGAGGAGACGCCGCGCTACCACGGCCGCGACACCGCCGTGATGCGGGCGAAGCTGAATGATGCGACGGTGGTGCTGGGGTCGGCTACGCCGTCGCTGGAGAGCTGGTCGAATGCCGAGAAGGGCAAGTATGCGCGCATCGAGATTCTCGACCGCGTGATGGACCGTCCGCTGCCTGCCGTGGAATTGATCGACATGCGGCGTGAGTTCCAGGAGACCGGCGCGGAGAACATCTTCTCGCGCAAGCTGATTGAAGAGACGCAGGCAACTTTGGACAGAAATGAACAGGCGATCATTCTGCTCAACCGGCGCGGCTACTCGTTTGTGGTGATGTGCCGTGCGTGCGGCGAAAAACTGGAGTGCGAGAACTGCGCCATCTCGCTCACGTACCACAAGCCGGCGGCGGGTTCAGACCTGCATGCGCAGCCCGGTCAACGGCTGGAGTGCCACTACTGCGGCTTCCGGCGCAATGTGCCGAAGACGTGTCCGAAGTGCGCGAGCGAGCACCTGTACTATCTCGGCGCGGGGTCGCAGCAGGGCGAAGAGCGGCTGCAGGAGATCTTTCCCAACGCGCGCATCGGGCGCATGGACCGCGATACGGTGCGCGGGCGCGGCGATATGGAGCGTCTGCTCACGCGGCTGCATTCGGGCGAGATTAACCTGCTGGTCGGCACGCAGATGATCGCCAAGGGACATGACATTCACGGCGTCACGCTGGTGGGCGTGGTGGGTGCGGACTTCGCGCTCAGCCTGCCGGACTTTCGCGCCGCCGAGCGCGTCTTTCAACTGCTCACGCAGGTGTCTGGGCGTGCCGGACGCGGCGAGCTGCCGGGAAAGGTCGTCGTCCAGACCTACCATCCCGATCACTATGCGATTGAGTTCGCCGCCGCACACAACTACACCGGCTTCGCGGCGAAGGAGATGCACTTCCGCCGGTGGATGCACTATCCGCCGTATGGTGTGCTGGCGAATGTGGTGATCCAGAGCACGAAGTCTGAAGAGGCTGCGGGCTGGTCGTCGGCGCTGGGGCGATGGTTCGCGAAGACGCCGCTGGAGGATATCCGCGTGCTTGGGCCAACGGTTGCGCCGATATCGCGGCTGAAGCGCGTCTATCGCTATCACTTTGTGATGAAGGCCCCGCAGCGCAGCGCTCTGCAGCGGGCGTTACGCGCCATGCTGGCACACGCAGACGCAGCAGGAATCCCGCGCAGAAATTTAATTGTGGATGTGGATGCCGTCTCGCTGATGTAACTGCTGCGCGTGCGCGCAGCAGTTAGTAGCGCAGCTTGTGGAAGAGCTCGATGAGGCTGGTGCCATTGAAGGGCTGCAGCATCATGGTCAGCAGAAAGAGCACGCCGCAGGTGAACACAAGCGCGAGGTGCGGGCCTTCGCGGTCATCCTGCTCCGTAGGCTTCACCTGCGGATGGCGCATGCCGGGCAGCATCAGCAGCACGGCCCAGAGCAGCCAGCCGATCCAGAAGCCTGCGCCGGCGATGATGGCCAGCAGGATCGTCAGGTTGGTCGTCGTCTTATGCAGCTTGGGCGAGACGGAGTAGATCACGTGTCCGCCGTCGAGCTGGCCCGCGGGCAGAAGGTTCAGCGACGTGATGAAGACGCCGACCCACGCGGCCACCAGGATGGGATGCGGCACCATCCCCAGCAGCGGCGGCGTGTCCGGCTTGAAGAAGTGCACAATGTAGCGCAGACCGATGATGAGCAGGGGCGAGTTCACGCGGAAGTGGTCCATCTCGCCGGCTGTGCCCGCTGCAATGGGGATGGAGAGCCAGAGGCCCATGACGACGCAGGGAACGGCGAAGATGAAGCCGGCGATGGGGCCGGCAGCGCCGATGTGCAGCAGCGCCTTGCGCGAACGGATGCGCGAACGCAGCCGGATCACGGCACCGGCCGTTCCGCTTAGCGTGGGAGCGGGAAGCAGAAAGGGCAGCGTGGCCTTTACCTTGTAGCGCTGGCAGGCCATAAAGTGGCCGAACTCATGGCAGAGCAGGATGCCGAGCAGCGTGCAGGAGAACGGCAGGCCATCCGAGAAGTGATTCATGTTCTCGTAGATCCACTTGTACGGAAAGATGTCGGCATCGGTGACCAGCGGCGGCAGGCCCAGGCGGAAGTTGTACATGTAGCGCATGCCGATGACGGTGGTCGAAAAGAAGGTAAGCATGGCCAGACCGGCCTGCAGCACAAGGCGGCGCGGCGAACTCCGCCAGTGGGGCACTGGCTGGACATTCTGCAGCGTATCAGTCGTGGTCGCGACGTCGATTAACCCGTATGTGCTCATGGCAAGAAACGCTCTTAAATCTAACAGAACACGAAATGGCCCAAGTGTTACATGCTCAACAAATTAGTCGAGCAGATGAAGTTCTTTACCCGGCTTGAAGCGTACGGCTTTGCCGGGTGCGATGCTTACTTCGGCTCCGGTACGCGGATTCCGGCCGATTCCGGTCTTGCGCGGGCGCACGTTGAACACGCCAAATCCACGCAATTCAATCCGTTCCCCACTGGCGAGCGCCTTCTTCATGCTGTCAAAGATGGTGTCCACGGCGGCTTCTGCCTTCGTCCGTGGCAATCCCGTACGTTCAACGACACGTTGGATAAGGTCCTGCTTGATCAAAAGGCACCGTCTCTCGCTGGG
>Ga0302314_10005473_pt1 | contig 23168 bp, 21 predicted proteins | sample III_Palsa_N2_3_FD_200533 | JGI IMG/M metagenome (GOLD analysis project Ga0302314, IMG submission 200533) | Peat permafrost microbial communities from Stordalen Mire near Abisko, Sweden - III_Palsa_N2_3 | ecosystem: Environmental > Terrestrial > Soil > Palsa > Peat permafrost | place: Sweden... | reverse complement strand
CTGTCCACCGGCCCCTCGGTGGCCTCCGAAATCACCAGCCGCCTGCCGGCCTCCGCGGAGCTCACGCTGCTGGGGTTGTTTCTGGCGATCGCCATCGCGGTGCCGCTCGGTATCTTCGCCGCGGTCAAGCAAGGCTCCTGGATCGATCATCTATGTCGCATCATCGCCACCGCCGGTGTGTCGTTGCCCGTGTTCTTCACGGGCCTGCTGCTGGTGTACGTGTTCTATTTCAAGCTCGGCTGGTCGCCTGCGCCGATCGGGCGGCTTGATGCCTTTGCCACCGCGCCGCGCGATATCACCGGCTTCTATCTGATCGACAGCCTGATCACCGGAGATTTCGAGACCTTCCGCGCCTCGCTCAGCCAGTTGATCCTGCCCGCGGTGACGTTGGCGGTGTTCTCGCTGGCGCCGATCACGCGCATGACCCGTGCCTCGATGCTGGCGGTGCTGTCGTCCGAATTCATCCGCACCGCGCGCGCCTCGGGCCTCAATGACCGCACCGTGATCCTGACTTACGCGTTCCGCAACGCGATGCTGCCGGTGGTGACCACGCTCGGCATGGTGTTCTCGTTCCTGCTCGGCGCCAATGTGCTGGTGGAGAAAGTCTTCGCCTGGCCCGGCATTGGCTCCTACGCCGTGGAAGCGTTGCTGCAATCCGACTTCGCGCCGGTGCAAGGCTTCGTGCTGACCATGGCGGTGCTCTACGTGGTGCTCAACCTTTTGATCGACATGCTCTACGGCGTGATCGATCCGCGCGTGAGGCTTGAAGCATGACTGAAGCCAGCCTGACCGCCGCCCCGCTCGCCGACGCCCAGCCCAAGCCGCCGCCCAATTCGCTGTTCCGCCATGCCCGCTACGTGGTGGCGGAAAATCCGGTGACCGGATTGTCGTTCGGACTGTTCGTCATCATCGCGCTGTGCGCGATGATCGGCCCGTACATCGTGCCGTACGATCCGCTCGCCAGCGACACCTCCGCCACCCTGCAGTCGCCGTCGTGGCATCATCTGTTCGGGACCGATTTGCTGGGCCGCGATATTTTCAGCCGCGTCGTGGTGGCGACCCGGCTCGATTTCGTGATCGCGGTGGCGTCGGTGGCTCTGGTGCTGTTCATGGGCGGCCTCGCCGGCATTGCCGCTGGGTTTTTCGGCGGCTGGACCGATCGCATCGTCGGTCGTATCTCCGACACCATCATGGCGTTCCCGTTGTTCGTGCTGGCGATGGGCATCGTCGCCGCGCTCGGCAACACCGTAACCAATATCGTGATCGCGACCGCGATCATCAACTTTCCGCTCTACGTTCGCGTCGCGCGCGCCGAAGCCAATGTGCGGCGCGACGCCGGTTTCGTGCAGGCGGCGCGGCTGTCCGGCAACGGCGATTTCCGCATTCTGCTGGTGCATATCCTGCCCAACATCATGCCGATCATGATGGTGCAGATCTCGCTCACCATGGGCTACGCCATTCTCAACGCGGCCGGCCTGTCGTTCATCGGCCTCGGCGTCAAGCCGCCGACCCCCGAATGGGGCATCATGGTCGCGGAGGGGGCGACCAATATCATTTCCGGCGAATGGTGGGTGGCGTTCTTCCCCGGCGGCGCGCTGATGATCGCGGTGTTCTGCTTCAACCTGCTCGGCGACGGCTTGCGCGATCTGGTCGATCCGCAGCGGAGGACCTGAGCCATGACCGCGCAACCGCTGCTCGACGTCAACGACCTCACGGTGGAATTCGCCACCCGGCGCGGCATCGTCAAGGCGGTGCAGCATGTCAACATTTCGGTGGCCAAGGGCGAGACGCTCGGCATCGTCGGCGAATCCGGCTCCGGCAAATCGGTGACCTCCTATGCGGTGATGCGGATTCTCGACCGCGCCGGCAAGATCGCCGAGGGCTCGGTGACGTTCTCCGGCGTCGACGTCAAGGGCGCGACCGAGGACCAGATGCGTGACCTGCGTGGCCGCGAAATGTCGATGATTTTCCAGAGCCCGCGGCTGGCACTCAATCCGATCCGCAAGATCGGCCGCCAGATTGAGGATGTGCTGTTGCAGCACGCCCAGGTCGACCGGTCACAGGTCATCGACCGGGCGATCGAGGCGCTGGAGCAGGTCAAGATCGCGCGCCCGCGCGAGCGCTATCATGCCTATCCGTTCGAATTGTCCGGCGGCATGTGCCAGCGGGTGGTGATCGCGCTGGCACTGGCGTGCAATCCGCAGCTTCTGATCGCCGATGAGCCGACCACCGGCCTCGACGTCACCACGCAAAAGGCGGTGATGGACCTGATCGTCGAGCTGACCAGGCGGCGCGGTATGTCGACGATCCTGATTACGCATGATCTCGGCCTCGCCGCTGCCTATTGCGACCGCGTGATCGTGATGGAAAAGGGCCGGGTGGTCGAAACCGCCAGGTCCGCCGATATCTTCGCGAACCCGCAGCATGCCTATACCAAGAAGCTGATGCGTGCGACGCCGCGGCTCGGCGTCTCCTTGCGCGATTTGCTGCCGGAGGAAGAGGCACCTGCGGCCCCGCCCGGCACGTCCGCCGTCTTGGCCGGGCCTCGCCCGGTCATCCATCCTTCTTCGAATGGCCCTTCGACAGAGGTGATGGACCCCCGGGTCACGCCCGGGGGTGACAAGAGCGCGAAGCCGCTGCTGCTGGTCGAGAAGCTGGTCAAGGAATATCCGCGCCAGGGCGCGGCGGCGGGCCTGTCAAAGCTGTTTTCGCGCAAGCCGCCGGTCGTGGCCGAGCAATTTCGTGCCGTCGACGGCATCAGCTTCAGCGTCGGGTGTGGCGAAAGCGTCGGTCTGGTCGGCGAGTCCGGCTGCGGCAAATCCACCACCTCGATGATGGTGATGCGGCTGTTGGACCAGACCTCGGGCCGTATCATGTTCGACGGCGACGAGATCGGCGGCGTCCTGCCGAATGCCTTTGCGCGGTTGCCGCTGCGCAAGAGCATCCAGATGGTGTTCCAGGATCCGACCGACAGCCTCAATCCGCGCTTCACCGCCGCGCGCGCTATCGTCGATCCGATCCTGCAGCTCGGCGATATCAGGGGGCGCGACGCGTTGCGCGCGCGCTGCGAGGAATTGGCAGGCCTGGTCGGGCTGCCGATCAATCTGCTCGATCGCTTTCCGCATCAATTGTCGGGCGGGCAGAAGGCCCGCGTCGGCATCGCCCGCGCCATCGCGCTGCATCCCAAGCTCGTCATTCTCGACGAGCCGACCGCAGCACTCGACGTCTCGGTGCAGGCGGTGGTTTTGAACCTGCTGCAGGACCTCAAGGCGTCGATGGGCATGAGCTATTTGTTCGTGTCACATGATTTGAATGTGGTACGTTTGTTGTGCGATCGCGTCATCGTGATGCGGACCGGGCGGATCGTGGAGCAGGGCCCGTCCGACCGTGTACTGGGCGATCCGCAGGACGCCTACACGAAAGAATTGCTGACCGCGATTCCGCATCCGCCGTTACCGGCGCACTGAATGTAACGGGTACTGAACGTAACGAATGGGAGTGTATGGGGACGTGATGGCTGCTGATCCGCTGGACGATTATATCGACGCCGTTGCGAAAGTGCTGGCGCTGCCGATCGAGGATGCCTGGAGGCCGGCGGTGCGGGCGAACCTCGAGGTATCGCTGAGGCTGGGGCGGCTTGTTGATGAGTTCGCATTATCAGACGAAACCGAGTCGGCCAGTGTCTATTCGGCCTGATACCATGACCGCAGTGAACTCCGACGATTTGTCGGCCGCAGAAATCGCCCAGGCCGTGGCGGCCCGAACGATATCGGCGCTCAGCGTGACCGAGGCGGCGCTGGCGCGGATCGCCAGACATGATTCCATTCTGAATTGCTTCACCGACGTTACGGCCGGGCGCGCGCGCGCGAAGGCGCGCACGGTCGATGCCGCCATCGCGGCCGGGCAGAAAATCGGTCCGCTGGCCGGCGTTCCCTTTGCGGTAAAAAATCTGTTCGATGTGCAGGGCCTCACCACCCGTGCCGGATCGAAGATCAATCGCGACCTCAAGCCGTCATTGCGCGATGCCACATTGATCGAGCGGATGGAGGCGGCCGGCGCCGTACTGGTTGGTGCGCTCAACATGGGCGAATACGCCTATGACTTTACCGGCGAGAATGTGCATGACGGTCCGTCGCGCAATCCGCATGACGTGACGCGGATGACCGGCGGCTCGTCCGGCGGCTCCGGCGGCGCGGTCGGTGGCAGACTGGTGCCATTGGCGCTGGGCTCCGATACCAACGGTTCGATCCGGGTGCCGTCGTCGTTCTGCGGGATCTTTGGGCTGAAGCCGACCTATGGCCGGTTGTCGCGCGCGCGGTCTTTTCCGTTCGTCGCAAGCTTCGACCATCTCGGTCCATTCGCGCGCAATGTCGGCGATCTCGCGCTGGCCTATGACGCGATGCAGGGAGCCGATCCCGATGACGCCGCCTGCACGAGCCGTCCGGCGGAACGGGTCACGCCGCTGCTCACGCAGGATATCGGCGGTCTTCGCGTCGCGATCGCCGGCGGCTACTTCCAGAACAACGTTTTTCCCGAAGCCGTCGAGGCCGTCGCCCGCGTCGCCAAGGCGCTGGGCGCAACCCGCACCCTCGAAATTCCGGAAGCCGCGCGCGCCCGCGCCGCGGCCTATGTGATCTCCACGACCGAGGGTGCCTCGCTACATCTTGATCGCCTGCGGCGGCGTCCCAATGATTTCGATCCCGCGGTGCGGGACCGCTTGCTGGCCGGCGCAATGGTTCCGGCGCCATTGGTCGATCGCGCGCAGAAATTCCGCCGCTGGTATCGTGCCCAGGTGCTGGAGCTGTTCAAGACGGTTGACGTGATCCTCGCACCGGCGACGCCTTGTGTGGCGCCGAAACTGGGGCAGGCGACCTTCATGCTGGATGGCGTCGAACTGCCGGTGCGGGCCAATATCGGCATCCACACCCAGCCGATTTCCTTTATCGGACTGCCGGTGGTCGCGGTGCCGGTTCCGCTCGAGCCGATGCCGATCGGCGTGCAGATCATCGCCGCGCCGTGGCGCGAGGATATCGCGCTGCGCACGGCCCACGCGTTGGAGCGTATGGGCGTCGTGTCGGCGCCGCAGCCAAGAGGTCTATGAGATGGATGTTGATCTGCCAGACGTGCTCGCCGAAGTAACCGCGCAATTCGCGCGCTACGAGAAGGCGCTGATTTCCAATGATATCGCGGTGCTCGATGAGTTGTTCCGCGACGATTCCCGAACGCTGCGTTACGGCATCGGCGAAAATCTCTATGGCTATCACGAGATCATGGCGTTTCGCGCGGCGCGCCCTTCGGTGGGCTTGATGCGCAAGACGGCGAAGACGGTGATCACGAGCTATGGCCGCGATGCCGCGGTGGCCTCAACGCTGTTTTATCGTGAAACCGCGCAGGGCCGGGTCGGACGCCAGATGCAAACCTGGGTGCGATTTGCCGAAGGCTGGAGAATTGTCGCCGCCCATGTCAGCGTCATCGACGAACCCAAATCTTGAATGAGCATCGGTCAAAAGACATGAGCCTTGACGATCTTCCCATCAGCGACCTTCAACGGCGGGCCGAGCCGGTGGTTCAGCGCGTCGATCGCGCCACGGCCAATCCCTACAAGGTCACGCGCGCCGAGGAGCTGCGGCTGCAGCTCGCGGACGAAATCGTGCGCGGCGCGCTGGCGCCGGGCTCCCCACTCGATGAAACCGATATCGCGCGCCGCTTCAACGTTTCGCGCACGCCGGTGCGGGAGGCCTTGCGCCAGCTCGCGGCCAGCGGGCTGGTCGATGCCCGCGCGCATCGCGGCGCGGTGGTCGCGCGGCCGTCGGTCGAACGGATGACCGAGATGTTCGAGGCGATGGCCGAGCTGGAAGCCATCTGCGCCGGGCTCGCCGCGGAACGGATGGCGCCCGCGGAGCGTCATGGGCTGGAGGCGATCCATGAGGAACTGCGGGTGTTGAGCTATGCCGGCAATCCGGAGCGGTTTCACGAAGTCAACGAGCGCTTTCACAATGCGATCTATGCCGGTTCGCAGAACGGCTATATCGCCGAGATCACGCTGGCGACGCGGGTGCGGGTGCAGCCGTTCCGCCGCGCGCAATTCCGCAACCTCGGGCGGCTGGCGAAATCGCATGCCGAGCACGACCGCGTCGTGGTCGCGATCATGCGTGGCGATCACGTCGGCGCTGCCGCCGCGATGCGCGCCCATATCGAACTGGTGCGCGGCGAATACGAGATCTACGCGGTGTCGGTGTAACGAAGCCTCATCCTGAGGAGCGGCGTCTTCGCCGCGTCTCGAAGGATGGGCCTTTCTTAAACCGCCGCCTTCTCCGCCATGAACGCCCGCCAACTGCCGAATGAGGAGATATCGCGCGCCCCCGATATGTCGGCGGGTTCGACGATAAAGCCTTTCACGCCGCGGCCATCGGCGAGACGCACGGTGCCGATCGACAGTGGCGGCGGGATTGCAGCGACGAATTTTCCGAACGCGGCCGCCGACAGCGCCCAGACCTCCAACTCGATCGACGCTCCTGTTCCGGTGGCAACGCGCAGCATGCCGGGCTTCGCAGGCGTGGTGTCGAGCGCGTAGAGCGTGTAGTCCGGCGTCGTTGCGGTGGCCTCCAGCAGGCGCCCGCCGAGTTCCTTCAATTCGCCATTGAGCGCCATGCCCGACAAATGAGCGCCGACCACCGCGATGGCGATTTCGCCATCGCTTGCGCTGGCCGGTACCGTTGCCAATGATGGCTGCGGCAAGCCTCTGGCGCCAAGCGTCAGTTGGGTGTCGGCATGGAAGACGCGGCCGATGCTGGCGAGCAGCGCGTCCTTGCCCGCGGGCGCCAGCAGCGTGATGCCAAATGGAATACCGTCGGGGCGCATCGCCGCCGGCAAAGCCAGGCCGCAAAGGTCGAGCAAATTGACGAAATTGGTGTAGGTGCCGAGCCTGGAGTTGAGTTCGATCGGGTTGGCCAGCACTTGCGAGGTGGAATAGGCGGTCGGCGCCGTCGGCAATACGATGGCGTCGAGATTGGCGAAGGTGCGTTCGGCGATGCGCCGCAGCGCCTGCAAGCGATAAAGCGCCGCGAAAGTATCGGCCGCGGTCAGTCGTGACCCGGCGGCGGTTATCTCTCGCGTGACGGGGTGGATCGAATCCGGCGACGACGCCAGCAAATTGCGGATCACCAGATAGCGCTCGGCGACCCATGGTCCTTCATAGAGCAGCCGCGCGGTCTCATAGAACGGCTCGAGGTCGAACTCCACCAGCGTGGCGCCGAGCGCGGTCCAGCGCTTGAGCGCGTCGCCATAGGCGGCCTCCGAAGCCTTGTCGCCGAAGAAGATCAGTTGGCCGTTGCGCGGAACGCCCAGCCTGAGATTGACGGGAAACGCGGTCATCGCCGCCAGCGGCCGGTTGCGCGAGAACGGATCGGCGCCGTCCGTTCCGGCAACCACTTCCAGCGCCGTCATGGCATCGTCGACCGTCAGGGTGAAGATCGAAATGCAGTCCAGCGTCCGGCAAGCCGGCACCAGGCCGGCGGTCGAGATCAGCCCGAGGCTCGGCTTGAGCCCGACGATGTTATTGAGCATGGCCGGCACGCGGCCGGATCCGGCGGTATCGGTGCCGAGCGCCAGGGGCACCAGTCCGGCGGATACCGCGACGCCCGATCCCGAACTCGAACCGCCCGGAACGAGATCGGCGCGGATCGGATTGGTAGGGATGCCATAGGGCGAGCGGACACCGACCAGGCCGGTGGCGAACTGATCGAGATTGGTCTTGCCGATCAGGATGGCGCCGGCGGCGCGAAGTTTTGCGACCGACGTCGCGTCATGGCCGGGTGAATAGGAGAAGGCCGGGCAGGCCGCGGTGGTAGGCAAGCCCAGTGCGTCGATATTGTCTTTGACCGCGAACGGCACGCCGTAGAGCGGAAGCCGTGCGGCGTCTTTTGTCGTCAGCGCCTCCGCTTCCGCCACGGCGTCCTTTTCATCGCGCAGGCTGATGAAAACAGCGGGGTCGTTATGGCCGCGGATGCGCTGGTAGGTCCGCGCCACGGTTTGCGCAGGCGACAGCGTGCCCGCGCGATGCGCGGCGACAATGCCAGCAATCGTTTCCGTCACGAGGCGGCCCTGAGCCCGATCGGGCGCGCCTGCGTCTTGTTAGGAGTTCGGACCTTATTCGGCAGGGGCTGCAAGAGGTATCTCCGGGTGTGAAGACATGGTTTCGGTGACCGCGCCGAACTTCTCCACTGCGAGAAATCCGACCGCGACCACAGCATAAGCCAGCGCCACACCCGGCGTCACGCCCAATCCGCCCCCGATACCGACCGATTCTCCGTGCATGAAGCCGAAATAGGTCATGACCGCGCCGGCAAAGGCAAAGGCCGCCGCCTTGTTGAATTCGCGTTCGATCACGAACACGCCGATCGCACCCAGGACCAGGCCGGCCAGGATCGAGCCGCCGCCCATCACTTCCAGCCCGTGATAGAGCACGCCCTGCTGCGGCAGAGCGGCGATCGCGGCGGTCTTGACTGCGCCGACCTTGTCGGCGGCGAGGCCTCCGACTGCCTGGGCAGCGTTGAGGGTCGATCCCAGCATGGTATCGATCTGCAGCTTGGCCCAGGCCGCGAAATGCGGCGTCAGCGCCAGCACGATCGCCGGCGCATGCTTGATTGGCGTGGTCTGGAACGCCTGTGCGCCGATCAGCATGCCGATATAGAGCAGGATCGGCGAGATCGCGACCACCGGCACCAGCGCCAGCAGCACCGAGATGATGCCGAACCAACTGAGCACCACGACCATAATGCCGGTCGCGGCCGAATAGCCGATCCGCCCACCCATCGCCTTCCAGCCGGCATGGCCGATATAGACCGCGTTGATGAAGGGGTTGCCCATCAGGCAGCCGATCAGGCTGACGATGCCGTCGGCGGTCAGGACCCGCGTGGTCGGATATTCGTCGCCGGCGGCTTCCGCGCTTTCAACATTATCCATGGACTCGACGAGATCGTAGATGCCGAACGGGATCGCGGTGACCAGAATGATTCCGAGGAATTCAAACCCGGAGAACACCTGACCGACGGCCGGTAGCGGCACCGAGAAGCCGAAATTCGCAAAGGCATCTCCGACGCCTTTGATACTCAAGCCGCCGAGGTTAAGGCCAAACAGATTCGAGCCCCAGGCGATGATCATGCCGACCACGATGGCGACGGCTCCCGCGGGGATTCCTTTCGGATACTTCACCCCGCCGAACCAACCAGCCAGGATGATGGCGAAACACACCAGCCCGATCTGCGGCGTCATGTACATTTCCAACGCCGGGCGCATCGAGATGAAGGTCACGGCGACGCCGGCCAGGGTGCCGAGCAGGGCGGCGCGGGGCGTGATCTTGCGAATAAACGGCGCGATGAAGCCGCCAATCATCAGAACAAAGCTCTGGAAAAACACCCAGACCAGGCCGGCCGACCAGCCCTTCAAAGGATCTCCGGTCTTGATCGTGATCGGCAGCATGATCACGAAGGTGACGATGAACATATGCGGCACGCTGATGCCTGACGGCAGCGCGCAGACATCGGCGCGGCCGGTCTTCTGAGCCAGCCGATAGGCGAGGAACGCGTAATAGAACGTCGAAAGACACATCATCAGCCCGACCGCGGGCAGGATGCGGCCGAACACCAGCCAGTCCGGCATCTTCAGCACGAAACGCAACAGGCCGGTCAGCACCAGCATGTTGACCAGGATGTTGGTTCCGAAACCGAAAAAGGCATTCCAGTCACCCGGCGTCCATAACACGGGTTTGAAGTCAGGCTTTACGGCAGTCCCTGTGCTCGTGCTCATCGTTATGCCCCTGCTGCTGCTTTTGAAGTCTCCGGTGAAATTGCCTCCAGGATCGCGGCGGAGTCGGTGACCCAGCCGAAAATGCCGCCCTGGGCCTTGATCATCTTCAGGCCCATCTCGTGAAATTCGGGGAAGTAGGACGCGCAGCCGTCGGACACCACGACGCAGCGGTAGCCGCGGTCGTTGGCTTCACGCACGGTGGTGTTGACGCAGACCTCGGTGGTGACGCCGCACACCAGCAAGTTCTCGACGCCGTATTTCTGCAGGAGATCGCCGAGTTCGGTCGCGTAGAACGCGCCCTTGCCGGGCTTGTCGATCACGATCTCACTGTCGAGCGGATAGAGTGACGGGATAATGTCGTGGCCGGCCTCGCCGCGGATCAGGATCCTCCCCATCGGTCCGGGGTCGCCGATGCGCAAACTGGGCTCACCGCGTTCGACCTTGGCCGGCGGTGCGTCGGAAAGGTCGGGCAGATGGCCCTCGCGGGTGTGGACGACGAGGATGCCGGTGTCCCGCGCCATGGCAAGCAGCGACGCGATCGGCTTTACCGCACGCGCCAGTTGCGAGACATCATTGCCGAGCGTTTCGCCGAAGCCGCCGGGCTCCATGAAGTCGCGCTGCATGTCGATGATGACGAGCGCGGTCTTCGACCAATCGAGAGCGATTGGTCCCGGCTCCGCCATCACGGTGCTGCTGGTTGGATACTTGAAGCTCGCCATCGATATACCCCGAGCCGAAGAATTCCCGACTCGGGGCTAAGCAAAGCGCATGCCATTGTGTACAACGGCGTTCGACGGCAACGACAGGCGGAATCATCAATCAAATTCAAACGGTTGGTTTATCGAGATCACGACTGCTTATTCTTTGTTCGCAACCTTGAAGACGGGTCTTTGCATATTCGTTAGGCGAGCTGCATTCATGCGCACAGTTCGTGCAGCGCCGGCGCGGTGGAAATAGACCTATTTTACGCTTGCTGTCGGCGGATCGGCGCCCGCGCCGGAGAACTCACCGCACCACCTTGCTGCTGCCTTGGGTGATCAGCCGCGCGGCGCGCTGGTCGCGCGCGTGGATCCACAGCCAGCTGATTGCGACGCTCAACCGGTTGCGCAGGCCGATCAGGAAATAGATGTGCGCGATACCCCATATCCACCACGCAACGGTGCCGCGCAGCTTGAAGCGCCCGAAATCGATCACCGCCTGCCGCTTGCCGATTTGCGCGAGGCTGCCGGCATGCTTGTAACGGAATGGCGCCGCCGCGTCGCCGCGCAGGCGGGCCTTGATGGTCTCGGCGACATAGTGCCCCTCCTGTTTGGCCGCCGGAGCGATGCCCGGGACCGGGCTGCCATCCGGGCCTGCGATCACCACAGTGTCGCCAACCGCGAAAATATCGGGATGGCCGGGAACACTGAGGTCGGGCTCTACTTGCAGGCGGCCGGCGCGATCGGCCGGTGCGCCGAGCCATTCGGCGGCGGGCGAGGCGCGGACGCCGGCCGCCCAGATCAGGGTTTTGGCCTGCAGGGTTTGGCCGCCATACATGACGCCATCGGCCGAGCATTCGGTGACGGCTTGTCCCAGCATCACTTCGACGCCGATTTTTTCCAACGCAGCTTGCGCATAGGCCGACAGATCGTCGGCAAAGCCTGCCAGCACGCGCGGCCCGGCCTCGATCAGAACGACGCGGGTCTTGTGGGTGTCGATGTTGCGGAAATCCGCCGGCAGCGTGTCCTGCGCCAGCTCGGCAATGGTGCCGGCGAGTTCGACGCCGGTCGGCCCGGCGCCGATAATGACGAAGGTCAAGAGCGCCGCGCGTCGCTCCGGATCTGTCTCGCGCTCGGCGCGTTCAAAGGCGACCAGGATACGCCGCCGCAGTGTCGTGGCGTCTTCAAGGGTTTTCAGTCCGGGCGCGAACGGCTCCCATTCGTCATGGCCGAAATAGGCATGCCGCGCGCCGGTGGCGAGAATGAGCGTGTCATAGGGCAGCGCATCGCCGTCATCGAGCAGCACGCGCTTTTCGCTGGCGTCGATGCCGGTCACCGTCGCGAACAAGGTCGTCACCTCGGGCCGATCGCGCAGCAGATACCGGATCGGCCAGGCGATCTCCGACGTCGCCAATGATGCGGTCGCGACCTGATACAACAGCGGCTGGAACAGATGGTGGTTGCGCCGGTCGATCAGCGTGATGCTGACCGGCGCGCCGGCGAGGCCGAACGTCGCTGACAATCCGCCGAAGCCGGCGCCGACGATTACCACGCGATGGAGCACTGCCGGCGTTGTCGTCATGGGGTTGCCGCCCTCGGTTTCAGACGTCTCCATGCGGCGATTATGGATCCATTGGCACCTCGGGTCCAACGACAGTTTCAACGACAATTTCGGGCGGGTTGCCAATCGGCCGATAGCGAAAGCCGATCATGATCGATCTCAGGCATTCTGCGGCGTCGGTGCGGTGGCTGTGCGACGCCGTGCCGGCAGCGCGAGACCGGCAATCGCGCCCAGTAATGAAAGCGCCGCTGCAACCATCATCGCCGGGGCAAAGCCAATACTGAAATCTGCCGCCGAATTGGCCGCGCCCTTTGCCGAGAACACGGCGACCATCGCGGCGATGCCAAACATGCCGCCAAGAAAGCGTGCCATGTTGAAGATTCCGGATGCCTTGCCGATCTCGGTCGCGCCGACCGAACCCAGGATTGCGTTCTGCGCCGCCGGCATCGCCATCGAGACGCCGACGCCGGCCAGCACCAATGGCGCCACCAACGCCAGATAAGCGGTGTCGGGCGCCGCGGCCATTGCGATCCAGCCAAGGCCGATGGCCTGCATCGCCAAACCGGTCACGACCAGCGGCCGTTCGCCAAATTTGTTGACGACTGCACCGGCCACCGGGGCGGTGGCGAACAACGTCGCAGTCCATGGCAGCAACCGAAGTCCGGCGCCAAGCGGCCCAAAGCCCAGCGTTATCTGCAGAAATTGCGGAAGCAGAAACAGCACGCCATACATCGCCGCATAAAACACAAAGCTCGCGGCGACGCCGGCGGAAAATGCCGGCGAGCGAAACAGCCGCATCGGGACCATCGGGGCGGGGGTTCGCATTTCCCACATCACGAACACGGCCGCCAACAGCAAGCCCATACCAAGCGCGCCGACCACTTCAAGGCTGGTCCATCCCAGGAGATTGCCGCGCAACAGGCCCCATACCAGAGCCAATGCGGCGCCGGCGACCGTCACAAGGCCCGGGATATCCAATGCGGCTTTGGGGCCGAAACTCTCGCGCAGCCGCGCAAACACCAGAGCGATGGCGACCATTCCGATCGGAAGGTTGATCCAGAACACCCACCGCCATCCGAGATTCTCGCTGAGGAAGCCGCCGATCGCAGGCCCGATGATGAGGGCGAAGCCAGTCACGCCGCTAAAGATGCCGAGCGCCCGCGCGCGCTCTTCTTTGCCAAAGGCGCCGCTGAGGATCGCCATCCCGAGCGGCATGACTAGGGCCGCTCCCGCGCCTTGTACAAACCGGGCGGCGATCAACCATCCGGCGCTGCCGGATAGCGCGCAGGCCGCCGAGGCAAGGGTGAACAAGGCGATGCCCGCGGCAAACAGCCGCCGCCGTCCGAAACGGTCGCCAAGTGCTGCGCCCGTCAACAGCAGGACCGCGAAACTCAGATTATAGGCGTTGACCGCCCATTGCAGCGTTTCGACCGACACGTTGAAGTCCTGGCGGATGGTAGCAAAGGCGGTGGTCACGATCAGTGCGTCCAGCGCCATCATGAAGGAGGCCAGGGCGACAATGCCGAGCGTCCAGTTCTTCTCCCGCCGATCGTAAGTTTCCTGCATCGTCGTTCTCCCGCCTGATTGACGCCCGCGAAGTGCGGGGCTCGTGCACAGGACGAACGGGAGCGGGCGAAGGATGCAGCCCAAACATTTTCTTTTCGGCGGAATCCTTTTGCCGGTGCCGGACGTCATTGTGGCAGGACATGATGCTCTCGCATCGTGCGAAGGCCATGATGGAGCGTGACGAATGAAACGGACCTTGATCAGGTATAAGACAAAGCCGGAGATGGCCGATACCAACGCAGCCTTGATCGCTGCCGTATTTGCGGAACTGCAGGCGGCCGGGCCGGAAGGCGTGCGCTATCTCTCGCTGCGGCTCGACGATAACAGCTTCGTCCATTTGGTCGAGACCGAGACCGATGCCGCCGCGATTCTTCCAGGCCTGACGGCATTCAAGGCCTTTCAGGGCGGCATTCGTGATCGCTGCGTCGAGCAGCCAGAGGCCGGCGGTGCTATCATCGTCGGCAATTACCGCATGCTGGATGAGCGATAGTTGGCAGGATTGGGAGTTGGGATTGCAGGAAGCAGAATGACGGGGATACCGGATTCATCGACTGCCGCCGCTGATATCAACGGACTTCTGGTCAAGATAAGACCGAAGCTGCATCGCTATTGCGCGCGCATGACGGGCTCTGTGATCGACGGCGAGGACGTATTGCAGGATGCGTTGATCAAGGCGGTGGAATCGTTTGCCGCCGCCGGCCCGATCGGCAATCCGGAGGGCTGGCTTTTCCGGATTGCGCACAACACGGCGCTGGATTTTCTGCGTCGCCGCAACCGGCAGGAAGCGCTCCGCTCGGGCGAGGAGGTGGACATGATCGCCGACCCATCTGACGCAATTATCAACCACCAGATCGCAAGCGCAAGCCTTCGCACCTTCATGCGCCTTCCGGTCGCTCAACGCTCCAGTGTGATCCTGATGGACGTGCTCGGCTGCTCGCTGCGCGAAGTCTGCGACATCATGGATTTCAGCCTGCCCGCGGTCAAAGCGGCGCTGCATCGCGGGCGTATGCAACTGCGCGAACTGGCTGACAGACCGGACGATCTGCCGTCGCCGAAGATGTCGCAGATCGATTGCGATCGCCTTGGCGCCTATATTGCGCACTTCAACGCGAGGGATTTCGACGCGATCCGGGCGATGATTTCAGAAGATGTGCGCCTCGACCTGGTCAACAAGCTTCGCATGAACGGCAAGGCCGAGGTTTCCCGCTATTTCGGCAATTATTCGAAGGCCGCCGATTGGCATCTGGTGCCGGGATTGGTGGAGGGGCGTCCCGCGATCCTGGTGTTCGACCCGGGTGAGCCGGGTGCGGGGCCGAAATATTTCATGCTGTTGGGCTGGTCGGCCGACAAGGTCGCGACCATCCGCGACTTTCGTCACGCACCCTACATCATCGATGGCGCGGAATACCTTGTCTGAGCGGCATGGCCTTGCCTGAGATTGCCCGCAGCGCGTTCAAACCGGCCGGCGGCCGAACTCGCCACTCGCGCGCGCGATGCGGTCGGCAGCTACCGAAATTGTGCCGCCGCCGCGTGGCGAAGCACCGGGCCGGCGCGTTTCGCCGAAGCTTGGCGGAGAACTCTCGCCATCGCCGCTCGGCCAAAACAACAACGCCAGGAACAGCGCAAGATTGACCAGAGCGCCGACGGCGGTGCCCCGATGTTCATGCCCGAGTGCCAAGTTCGGGAACTTGGTTGCGACCACCATGTCGATGATCAGGATCGCGATCCAGCCGGGGATGACGCAGACCGGATCCCATCCGATATCCCGGATTCGCATGGATTGCAGGGTCAAGGTAATCAAGATGAATATGATGCCGAGCACGATGGCCGGCCCCTTGAGCGAGTCGATCGACCGCGGCACGCCGTGGGTGGTGCTCAGGTTTTGGAGCGCAATCGCGAAGCAGATCCCTGTCATCAGAACGGCGACGCCGATCGTTATGAGGAAGTAATGCAGCCGCCCCAGACGCGCGTTCAAGCCGAAGACAAATCCCAGCATTGCCCGATCCTTTTACGGACAACTGGCCATGAATTGCTTTCCGAGCCGTCAACCGGGCGTCGTCTCGACGAATCGTGGTTTCCGGTCACTTGACCGGAAGGCCTCGATTTGATTGGCCGCTGCGACAATCCTGGCCCGCTAACCAGAACTATAATTCCTTGCCATCTGCGCCTGCCGCGAACTATGGTGCATGGCTGCTGGGCTATGGCTGTTGGGGTATGGGCCGAAGGTTCTAAGAGGGATTGGCGGTTCGGGCTTGCCGCCAGTGCGGGATTTCGCGCACAAAATGCGTCACCAATAACAATAAAGACACGCCCGTACATCGGCGGGGGAAAAGCTCTTTCGGACGGGGCAGCAAAACCGGGCAGGTCGCCTGACCGGCGGGCAAAGGTACATCGTGAGGAGGGAACGGATTATGAAAACGGGTTTCTGGCTGGCGGGCGCGACGGTTCTGGCCCTGGCAAGCCCCGCTGTCGCGGGGGATAGCATCAAGATCGGGTTTGTTTCAACGTTCAGCGGTCCGACCGCCGTGATCGGCAACGACATGCGCAACTCGTTCGAGCTGGCGCTCGATCACATGGGCCGCAAGATGGCCGGCAAGCCGGTCGAGGTGATCTACGAAGACGATCAGCAGAAGCCTGATGTCGGCAAGCAAAAGACCGAGAAGCTGGTGCAGTCCGACAAGGTCGACTTCATCGCCGGCTATATCTGGTCGAACGTGCTGCTGGCCTCGCTGAAGACCGCGGTCGATTCGCAGACCTTCCTGATCTCGGCCAATGCCGGACCGTCGCAGCTCGCAGGCGATCTGTGCTCGCCCTATGTGTTCTCGACCTCCTGGCAGAACGACCAGACGCCGGCGGCGATGGGCCTCTACATGAACCAGAAGGGCGTCAAGTCGGTATTCCTGATCGGCCCGAACTATGCCGCGGGCAAGGACATGCTGGCCGGCGTGAAGAGCACGTTCAAGGGCGAGGTCAAGGGCGAGGAATACACGGTGTGGCCGAGCCAGCTCGACTTCTCCGCCGAGCTTTCCAAGGCGAAGGCGTCGGGCGCGGAATCGATCTTCGTGTTCTATCCCGGTGCGGCCGGCGTGCAATTCCTCAATCAATATGCGCAAGCCGGCATCAAGGCGCAGATCCCGCTCTATACGGCGTTCACCATCGACGAATTGTCGCTGCCGCTGCAGAAGGACAATGCGATCGGCGTTCCCGGCGCGCAGGAATGGGTCAACGATCTGCCCAACGACCAGAACAAGCGCTTCGTCGACGACTACCGCAAGAAATATCCCGGTCTGCGCCCGACCTATTACGGCGCGCAAGCCTATGATGCGGCGCAGTTGATCAACAGCGCGGTGGTAGCAGTTGGCGGCGACACCAGCAAAAAGGACGCGATGAAGGCCGAGATGGAGAAGGCCGACTTCAAGTCGCTGCGCGGCCCGTTCAAATATGGCAACAATCACATTCCGATCCAGAACTTCTATCTGCAGGATGTGGTGAAGGACGCCGATGGTGCGCTGTCGCTGAAAACCGTCGCGACCATCGTCAAGAACGATCAGGATCGCTTCCACGATAAATGCACCATGAAGTGATCTAACAACGCCCGATACGGCGGCGGCGCGTCAGGCGCTGCCGCTGTTTTCTTTCCGGCACGTGTTTTGCTACTGATAATTCTCAGACCGCAGGATGGGTAGAGCGAAGCGAAACCCATCCTTTCACGGAAAGCGGCTGATGGGTTTCGCTTCGCTCTACCCATCCTACGAATAATTTGTCCAGTCGCCGTTTGGCTTCCGCACGATGTAAAGGGCCCATGCTGCTTGTCGTCGAACAATTCCTGAACGGGTTGCAGTTCGGGCTGCTGCTGTTTCTGCTGGCGGCGGGATTGACGCTGGTGTTCGGCATCATGGACCTGGTCAACCTGGCGCATGGCTCGCTCTATATGATGGGCGCCTATTTCGCCGCGACCTTCGTGGCGTGGACCGGCAATTTCCTGATCGGGATCGTGCTGGCGCTCGGCGCGACCTTGCTGCTCGGCATCGTGCTCGAGCTGGTGGCGCTGCGGCACCTTTACGGCCGCGATCATCTCGACCACGTGCTGGCGACGTTCGGGCTTATTCTCTTCTTCAACGACGCGGTGCGATTGATCTGGGGGCCGGCGGGTCTGGCGCTGCCGTTGCCGGCGTGGCTGACGGTGCCGGTCCAGATCATCCCCGGCGTGTTTTATCCGGCCTACCGGCTCGCGATCATCGTGGTCGCGCTTGCGGTAGCCTTGGGACTTTATCTGGTGGTGATGCGAACCCGGATCGGGATGCTGATCCGCGCCGGCGCCTCCAACCGCGAAATGATCGGTGCGCTCGGCATCAACATCAAATTGCTCTACACGCTGGTGTTCGGGCTCGGCGCCGCGCTGGCCGGCCTCGCCGGGATAATGCAGGCGCCGATCCTCACCGTGCAGATCGGCATGGGCGAGAACATTCTGATCCTTGCGTTCGTCATCATCGTGATCGGCGGCATCGGCTCGATCCGCGGCGCGTTCCTGGCCGCGATCTTTGTCGGCATGATCGATACGCTCGGCCGCGCCTTCCTGCCGGATTTGCTGCGCAAGGTGCTGAGCTCGGCGGCGGCCTCGACCGCGGCACCCGCGTTGTCCTCGATGCTGATTTATCTGTTGATGGCGATCGTGCTGGTGATCCGGCCGGAGGGGCTGTTCCCGGCCAGCAAGCGATGACCGTCTCGTTGAACGCCCGCAATGCTGTCGCAGCCCTGGTCGCCGCCGGCCTGTTGTTGCTGCCGCTTTATTCGCAACTCAGCGGCAACGTCTTCGCGCTGACGCTGTTCACCCGCATCGTGATCTTTGCGCTGGCGGCGGTGAGCCTCAATCTGATCATGGGCTATGGCGGCATGATGAGTTTTGGGCACGCCGCCTATCTCGGGATCGGCGGTTATGCGGTCGGCATCCTTGCCTTTGAAGGCGTCGGCTCCGGCTTCATCCAGTGGCCGGTGGCGTTGGCCTCGTCGGCGCTGTTTGCGCTGGTGATCGGTGCGCTCAGTCTGCGCACCCGCGGCGTTTATTTCATCATGATCACGCTGGCGTTCGCGCAGATGGCCTATTACGTCGCGTCGGGATTGGCGCGGTACGGCGGCGACGACGGCTTGACGATCTACAAGCGAAGCGATTTCGGCGGCCTCATCAACCTGTCGGGCCGGGTGCAGTTTTATTATCTCTGCCTTGGCTGTCTGTTCGGTGGAATCTATCTGGTCTGGCGTATCGTCAATTCGCGCTTCGGCATGGTGGTGCAGGGCCTGCGCTCCAATGAGGCCCGGATGCAGGCGATCGGATTTCCCGCGACCCGCTACCGGTTGGTGTGCTTTGTGATATCCGGCACCATGTGCGGGCTGGCCGGCGCGCTGCTTGCCAACAATACCGACTTCATCAGCCCGGCCGTGATGTACTGGACCCGCTCCGGCGATCTCATGGTGATGGTCATCCTTGGCGGAATGGGCTCGCTGTTCGGGCCGGTGATCGGCGCCATCGTCTATCTCGTGCTGGAAGAGTTTCTGTCGCAGCTCACCGAATATTGGGCGATGATCATGGGGCCGCTATTGCTGCTGGTCGTGCTGTTCGGGCGCGGCGGCATCATGGGCATGCTCGGGAGGTCGCGCCGTGGCTGAGCCCCTGCTGCGCGTTGAAAATCTGGTGCGGCGGTTCGGTGGCATCACCGCGACCGACAATTTGTCGCTGGAGGTTGCCAAGGGAGAGTTGCACGCGATCATCGGCCCGAACGGCGCCGGCAAGACCACGCTGATCACGCAATTGACCGGGCAATTACAGCCCAATTCCGGCACCATCCATTTCGGCGGCCGGGATATCACCGGCCTGCCGGCCTACCGGCGCAGTGCGCTCGGGTTGGCGCGTTCGTTCCAGATCACGTCGCTGCTCAAGGACTTTACCGCAGCAGACAATGTCGCGCTGGCGGCGCAGGCCCATGACGGCCACTCGTTTTATTTCTGGGGTAACGCCCGCAAGGAAAAGCATCTGCGTGAAGCGGCGCGGGCAGCACTGGCCAGGGTCGGTCTCGAAGGTCGTGCCGATGTCGTGGTCTCGGAACTGAGCCATGGCGAGCAGCGCCAGCTTGAACTCGCCGTCGCGCTCGCCACCAAGCCGCGATTGCTGCTGCTGGACGAGCCGATGGCCGGGCTCGGCACCTCCGAATCCGCGCGCATGGTGGAGTTGCTGAAAGAGCTGCGGCGCGAAGTCACCATCATCCTGGTGGAGCATGACATGGAAGCGGTGTTCGCGCTGGCCGACCGAATCTCGGTTCTGGTCTATGGCCGCGTCATCGCCTGCGACCTGCCCGGTGCGATCCGCGTCAATGAGGATGTCAAACGGGCTTATCTCGGCGAGCAGCATGCGGTGACCCGCCATGACTGACAACATAATGGCTGATGCAACGCCGCTGCTGGAAGTCGCCGATATCGAGACCTGCTATGGTCTCAGCCAGGTGCTGTTCGGCATGTCGCTGTCGATTAGGCCTGGCGAGATGGTGGCCTTGATGGGCCGCAACGGCATGGGCAAAACCACCACCATCCGCTCCATCATGGGGCTGACGCCGGCGCGCGCCGGGACGCTCAAATTCGGCGGACGCGATGTTCGCAAGCTGCCCTCGTTCCGGATCGCGCAGCTCGGTATCGGTCTCGTCCCCGAGGGACGCCAGATCTTTCCGAACCTGACGGTGCGCGAAAATCTCGTCGCCGCCTCCCACAATCGCCTCGGATCGTCCGATCCCTGGACGCTGGAGAAAATCCACGCGCTGTTTCCTCGGCTTGGCGAGCGCGGCAACAACATGGGCGTAACGCTGTCCGGCGGCGAGCAGCAGATGCTCGCGATCGGCCGCGCGTTGATGACCAATCCGCGGCTGTTGATCCTCGACGAAGCCACCGAAGGACTCGCGCCGTTGATCCGCGACGAAATCTGGAGCTGCCTGTCGATGCTGAAGGCCAGGGGCCAGTCGGTGCTGGTGATCGACAAGAATGTCGGGAATCTCGTTCGTATCGCCGACCGCCACTACATCATCGAGCGTGGACGCGCAGTATGGAGCGGCACGTCGGCGGAGTTGATCGCGGAGCCGGATTTGCAGCATAAATATTTGGGGATTTGATTTAGTCCGTCATGTCCGGGATCGCTTGATTCCAGGCAGCCCTGTTGCCCGGGCATAACGCCTGCGCCAAAATGCCCGCATGAACTCTGACGCCGACCGGATTATCGGGCTGTATCAGCGCAATGCACGGGCGTGGGCGCATGACCGAGGCAACCGGCTGCTTGAGCGGGCGTGGCTCGACCGGTTTCGCGGTCTGCTGCCGGCCGGAGCTTCCGTGCTCGATATCGGCTGCGGCTCAGGTCAGCCCATCGCCCGATACCTCGTCGAGCAGGGGTGCAGCGTGAGCGGCGTGGATACGTCGCCGGAACTCATTGCCCTTTGCGCGGAGTCTTTTCCGGACCTTGCGTGGCAGGTCGCGGACATGCGAACGCTTTCCCTCGCGCGGCGTTTCGACGGCATCCTGGCCTGGGATAGCTTTTTCCATCTTTGCCCCGACGACCAGCGCCGGATGTTTCCCATCTTCAGACATCACGCCGCCCCACGTGCGGCACTGATGTTCACGAGCGGTCCGGCGCATGGCGAAGCAATCGGAAACTACCAGGGTGAGCCGCTCTATCATGCGAGCCTGGACGCTGCGGAATATCGCGCGCTGCTGAACGCGAACGGCTTCGAGGTGATGGCGCACATGGTTGAGGATCGAAACTGCGGCAATCATACGATCTGGCTTGCGCAGCTCAGCTAGATCGATCGGCAGCAATTTGAGGGAGGACGCCGTCTTCCGCATCGCCCCGGGGCGACGAGAACTTCGCACTAAAAAATCTCGAAATATTCGCGCTGCTCCCAGTCCGACACTTCGGCCTGGAAGCGCTCGATCTCGGCATTTTTGATGTGGACGTAATAATCGACGAATTCCGCGCCCAGCGCCTCGCGGAAAAACGGATCGTCTTTTAGCGCAACGACCGCTTCACGCAGCGTCTTTGGCAGCAAATCGGCTTGCGTCTCATACGGCGCGTCGGCGGATGGACCGGGATCGAGCTTGCGATCGACGCCATCGAGGCCCGAGAGAATTTGCGAGGCCATATAGAGATACGGATTGGCGGCGGGCTCGCCGATCCGGTTTTCAAGCCGGGTTGCGGGATCGTCGCGGCCGCCGAGCATGCGGATCATCACGCCCCGGTTGTCGCGGCCCCAGATCGCGCGGTCCGGCGCCAGCGAATAGGAACGGTAGCGCTTGTAGCCGTTGATGGTCGGCGTGGTGAACACCGCCGAGGCCCGCGCATGCTGCAACAGCCCGCCGAGATAATGACGGCCGAACGCCGACAACACCTCGCCGTCGTCTTTGGTCATGAAGGCGTTCTCGCCGTTGGCGCGCGAGACGATCGATTGATGCAGATGCCAGCCGGACGCAAACACGTTCGGCAATTTTGGCCGGCACATAAAGGTCGCGTGATAGCCGTGGCGGCGCGCGATCTGCTTCACCGCGCTGCGGAACAGCACCATATTGTCCGCGGGCGTCAGACCCATCGTCGGCCGGAAGGTGAATTCGCACTGGCTTGGGCCGAATTCGACTTCGACCGACCGCAAGGGAAGATCGAGCGCGAGCACATCGCGCCGGATGATTTCCAGCACCGGCTCCATCTGATCGTAGCGCTGCTCGGTCAGATATTGGTAGCCATGCGACAGCAGGCTGACCGATGGCGGTTGCCCCGGCTGACCCGAATCCTCCGGCGACATCCTGGCGTCTTCGAGCTTGAAGATGTGGAATTCGACTTCCAGCCCGGCGACGAAATCATAGCCACGCTGCCCGAGTTGATCGAGCACCGATCGATACAGATGGCGGGTCGCGAACGGGACCGGCCGTCCATCGGTGAAATAGATATCGCACAACAGCCAGCCGGTCTCAGGGGCCCATGGCAGCACCCGAAACGTGGTGGGATCGGCCACCATCAGCACGTCGGCGGCGCCTTCCATCTCGCGCATCCCAAAGCCACCGCCGGCGCTGAACACCGGAAACACCGTACGATGCGAGGTATCCTTGGCGAGCATCGTCGTTGTGATGGAGCAGCCGTTTTCTAGCGAGGCCAGCGCCTCGCTCGCAACCAGCGTCTTGCCCCGCAGAATTCCGTGCTGATCGGGAAACGATAGCCGGATGACTTCGAGCTTCTTCTCCTCGACGGTTCGCCGCAGGCGGCGCGCCGCCTCTTTCTGCTCGTCCGACCACAATCCGTGACGCTCAACGAAACTCAACGCGTCACTCCCTGCTTCCCCCTCGGCCCGCTTGCGGGGAGAGGGCCGGGGTGAGGGGGACTCTCAACAAGTTCTGACTCGCTCTCAACAAGTTCTGACTCGCGGATAGTCCCCCTTACCCGGATCGCAAGGGCGATCCGACCTCTCCCCGCAAGCGGGGCGAGGTGGAGTGAAGTCCGGCGCCACTTTAGAAATACC
>Ga0302314_10005471_pt1 | contig 23171 bp, 19 predicted proteins | sample III_Palsa_N2_3_FD_200533 | JGI IMG/M metagenome (GOLD analysis project Ga0302314, IMG submission 200533) | Peat permafrost microbial communities from Stordalen Mire near Abisko, Sweden - III_Palsa_N2_3 | ecosystem: Environmental > Terrestrial > Soil > Palsa > Peat permafrost | place: Sweden... | reverse complement strand
GAGCACCCTCCAAACAAGCCGCCAAAACCTTAGCCGCACCGCCCAAATCCTCCGGCGGCGACCGCGACATCAATCGCCTAACCAACGACCGGAATCTTCAAAGGTCCCCTTGCGGGAGAAGGTGTCGCCGGAGGCGACGGATGAGGGGTGAAAGCGCGGCGGGTTGGAGGTTGGCCAGTCGGAGAGATCGGCGCCGACACCCCTCATCCGGCCCTTCGGGCCACCTTCTCCCGCAAGGGGAGAAGGGAGCTACGAACTCAAAGCTTCCACCAGCCGCGCCATGAAGGCGGCGCCGCGTTGCATCTGGGTCAGGTCGACGTATTCGTCCGGCTGGTGGGCCTGGTCGATCGAGCCCGGGCCGCACAGGACGGCTGGCAGGCCGGCCCCTTGAAACTGCCCGGCTTCGGAGGCGAACGAGGCGACGCGGGCGGGGCCGTTGTCGCCGGCGAGGCGGCGCACGAAGGCCTCGGCCTCGCTGGCCGGATCGGCGCGCAGCGGCGGGACATCGGCGAGCTGTTCGACCACCACCCCGCCTTCCGGGGCCTGGACCTTGATCTCGGCGTCGATCTGTCGGGCCAGGTCGAAGAAGCCGCCCAGCGCCGCTCGCGAGCCGTCGTGGGGCAGGCCGCGCAGGTCGAACTGGAACACGCATTGCCGCGCCAGGATGTTGCCGGCCGTGCCGCCGGCCACCGTGCCGATGGTGAGCGTCGGGCCCTTGGGCAGGAAGATCGAGGCCGGATCGGCCGCGCGGGTCAGCCGCTCGGCGATGGCGGCCAGTTCGCCCATCAGCCGCGCCGCGCCCATCACCGCCGAGACCCCGAGGTCGGTGCGCGAGGAGTGCGCCTCGCGGCCGGTGACGGTGACGCGCCAGAAGCCGATGCCCTTGTGGCCCGAGACCACCTCCATGCTGGTCGGCTCGCCCACCACCACCAGCGCCGGACGCGGCAGCTCGCGGCCGATGAGATCGATCATCGCCGGCGCGCCGAAGCAGCCGATCTCCTCGTCATAGGAGAAGGCCAGGTGCGCCGGGCGCTTCAGCCCCGCGTCCAGGAAGTCCGGCACGGCGGCCAGCGCCAGGGCGAGGAAACCCTTCATGTCGCAGGAGCCGCGCCCGAACAGCCGGCCTTCGCGTTCCACCAGCACGAACGGATCGCTGCTCCAGGCCTGGCCGGCTACCGGCACCACGTCGGTATGGCCGGAGAGAACGACGCCGCCCTCGCTCGCCGGGCCGATCGTGGCGAGCAGATTGGCCTTGGCGCCGTCGTCGCTGACGATCCGCCGCGAGGCGATCCCGTGGCCGGCGAGGTAGCGCTCCACCCATTCGATCAGGGCGAGGTTGGAGAGGTGCGAGGTGGTGTCGAAGGCGACCAGGCGCTCCAGGATCGGCGTGGCGCGGCGCGCCAGGTCCTCAGGCCCGGCCATCAGCCGTTACCGACCGAGGCGTCGCGCGGCAGCACGCTGATCAGCTCGATCTTGAACACCAGCGCGCTGTTGGGCGGGATCGGGCCGACGCCCTTTTCGCCATAGGCGAGATCGGGCGGCGCATAGAGCATCCAGACGTCGCCCGGTTTCATCTTCTGCAGCGCCTCGGTCCAGGCCTTGATCAGCTGGCCGGCCACGAACACGGCCGGATGGCCGCGCTGGTAGGACGAGTCGAACACCTGTCCGTCGAGCAGCTTGCCCTCGTAGTTGACGATCACATGGTCGTCGGCGAGCGGCGAGGCGCCGCCGGCGGGGCCGGCCTGCAGAATCTTGTATTGCAGGCCGGAGGGCAGCACGACGACGCCGGGCTGCTTGGCGTTGCTGGCCAGGAAGGCGTTGGCCTGGGCGAGGTTCTGCTCGGCGCGCGGATCGGCGCAGGCCGGCAGGGCGAGCAGCAGGACGAAGAGCAAAGCGAACTTGAGCATCGGACAGCCCTGACTCAGACGGCGAAACCTCAGACGGCTCGGGGCGGATAGCCCTCGGCGCGCAGGGCGTCCATGATCTCCTGCGTGTGCTGGGCGTCGCGAGTCTCGATCATCACGTCGAACTCCGCGCCCTTGGCCGGCACGTCGAGCGCCAGCCGGTTGTGCGCCACCTCGAGGATATTGCCGCCGATCCGCCCGATGATCGCCGAGACATTGCCCAAGAGGCCCGGCCGGTCGTCGCCGATGATGCGCAGCGACACCAGCCGCTGGGCGCGCACCAGCTCGCGGGTCAGCACCGAGGCGAGGAGACGCGGGTCGATGTTGCCGCCGGTGATGATCAGCCCGCACTTGCGGCCCCGGAACCGCTCCGGGAAGGCCAGCAGCGCCGCCAGCGAGGCCGCGCCGGCGCCCTCGGCGACGGTCTTCTCGACATTGCAGTAGAGGGCGATGGCGCGCTCGAAGAACGGCTCTTCCAGCAAGAGCACGTCGTCGATCAGCGGCCGCGCGGTCTGGTAGGTGTGCTTGCCCACCTCCCGCACCGCGATGCCCTCGGCGATGGTCTGGCCGGAGCAGGGGGCGTTGACGCCGCGCATGCGGGCGGTGAACGACGGATACATGGCCGGCTCGACGCCGATGATGTGGATGTCCGATTTGATCGCCTTGGCCGCCGTGGCGACGCCGGAGATCAGCCCGCCGCCGCCGATCGGCACCGGCAGGATCTCCAGGTCCGGCGCGTCCTCCAGCATCTCCAGCGCGATGACGCCCTGGCCGGCCATGATGTCGAAGTCGTCGAACGGATGGATGAACACCAGGCCGCGCTCTTCCATCAGCTGAAGGGCGTGCTGGTAGGCGGCGTCGAAGCCGTCGCCCTCGATCACCACTGTCGCGCCGAAGTCGCGGGTCTGCTGCACCTTCACGAACGGCGTGCCGCGCGGCATCACGATGGTCACCGGCACGCCCAGGCGGTGGCCGTGATAGGCGAGGCCCTGGGCGTGGTTGCCGGCCGAGGCCGCGATGACGCCGCGCCGCTTCTCGTCGTCCGAGAGCTGCAGCAATTTGTTGAGCGCGCCGCGTTCCTTGTAGGAGGCGGTGAACTGCAGGTTCTCGAACTTCACCCACACCTCGGCGCCGGTAATCTGCGACAGCGTCATCGAGCGTCGGCACGGGGTGCGTTCGATGTGGCCGTCCAGCCGGCGGGCGGCGGCCTTTATGTCGTCCAGGGTGAGCATCATGGCGGGGAGGGGGGTCTGAAAGGGCGCGCAACCTAACCAGCTAGGTGCGTCACCGCAATCCGCGCATCAGGTCGAGCCGGCGCATGGCCTTGCCGGGCAGTTCGGAGACCTTTCCCAGCGGCAGCGCCTCGGCCGCGCGGCGCACGCCGTAGGCCGCCTCGCGCAGCAACGTCGCCGCCGACGGGGTGCCGACGAAGCCGTGCATCAGCGGTCGCTGGACGTTGGAAAGCTCGGTCTTGAACCGGTAGTCGCCATAGCCGAGGTCGAGCCGGTCGTAGGGCTGGGCGTCCATCCAGCGCAGGATGTCCTGGAACAGCAGCAGGCCGGGCGAATAGCGCTCCAGCGCCGGATCGTGGGCGATCATCCAGGCGTGGATGGTGGTCTCGCCCATCAGATGGAACTGCACCGCCGCCAGCGCGCCGCCGATGTGCAGGGTGAACAGCGAGCCGCCGAGATCCGGGCCGGTCTGGGCGAAGAGCCCCTCCATCAGCCGCTGGGTCCACGGCACGCTCAGCACGTCGGTCTGGCTGGTGAGCCGATACTGGGTCCGCTTCAGCTCGATCAGCCGCTCGAAGTCGGCCTGGGAGGTCGAGCAGGGCGTGAAACTGGTCTCGCCGATCTCCCGCTCGACCTTGCGGCGCTTGCGGTCGATTTCCTTCAGCGCCGAGACGCCGGCGGCGCGGCGCTGGGCGGCGTAGGACTCATAGCCGTCCGGCAGGTCGACGATCCAGGACAGCGCCTGGCCGCGGGCATGCGGGACGAAGGCCTGCTGGTCGGCCGGAACGTGGCTGAAGTCGTAGCGGCTGACGCCGAGCGCGCGCACCAGCGCGGCCGGATCGAACCCGGGGCCGGGATCGCCCACCAGGCCCTCGTAGTCGCTCATCGCCCCGCCGGCGGCCACGGCGGTGACCTGCCCCACCGAGGCGGACATGAAGGCGCGCGGCTCGCCATTGTCGCTGACGACGGCGACGCGCACGCCGCGGCCGCCGCGGGCCAGCTCCACCGACTTGGCCCAGCACGGCGACAGGAACGGCGAATCCCAGCCGCGCGCCTCGCGCTGCAGCGCGCGCCAGCGCGCCGTCATCGCCGGCGACAGCTCCTTGGGACGCAGAACGTCGATTTGCACGCGCGAAGGGTCCTTCTGGCCCCGAAGGCCGGGAGGATAGGCGCCAAGCGTTGTGGAAAGGTTGCGGAGCTTGGCCGCAACCGGGTGGTGCAGGCGTTGGGCATTGGCATGGTCGTGCTGATGGGCCTCGGCGCGCTGCCCTGGCCGTCGGCGGCGATCTGGACCCTGGCGGCGCTGGTCTGCGTCGGCGCGGCGCGTCCGCCGCCTAGACGCCCCTGACTCCGAAGCCAGCGTGGCTGGCGCGCCGGCCGCGCATCCGCCATTTAGCGGACCTCGATCGGAGGAGCGGCGATGCTGAGGCTCGACGGTGGCGGCGAGACCCTGTTGCTCGCGCTCGGCGAAGGTCCGCCGGCGCTGGCCTATTGGGGGCCTCGGCTGCCGGCGGATGTCGATGAAGGCGCGGTCGCGGCGCTGGCGGCGCGCGCCGTTCCAGGCGGCGGCCTCGACGGCGGCGAGGCCTTCGACCTGTTTCCGGAAGCCGGCCGCGGCTTCACCGGCCATCCGGCGCTGGAGCTTCATCGCGCGGATGGCGGTTTCATCACCCAGCTCCGCTTCGTCGCGGCGCGGGGCATGAACGGCGGCCACGAGATCAGCCTCGCCGATCTGGAGGCGGGGATCGAAGTGACGCTGAGCGTCACCCTGGAGGCGGAGACGGGCGTCGCCAGCTTCCAGAGCCGCCTCGTCAATCGTGGCGCGGACGCACTCCACATCGACTGGATGGCCCCCGCCGCCCTGCCGCTGATCCACGACGAGGTGATGCTGTTCGACGGCCGCTGGGCGAAGGAGTTCGGCACGGTGCGTCAGCGGCTGGCCACCGGCCTGATCGTCAAGGAGAACCGCACCGGCCGCACCTCGCACCACGCGCCGCCGTTCGCGGTGGTCGGCGCGCCGGGGTTCGGCGAGACGCACGGCGAGGTCCTGGGCCTCCACCTGGCCTGGAGCGGCGACCAGCGGCTGGTCTTCGAGCGGCTGCGCGACGGGCGCATGCAGGCCCAGGCCGGCGAACTCTTCCTGCCCGGCGAACTCGTGCTGGCGCCCGGCGAGACCTATGAGACGCCGATCCTCTACGCCGCGCACTCGGACTCCGGTCTGAACGGCCTTTCCGACCGCTTTCACCCCTTCGTACGCCGCCGCATCCTGGGCGGCCGCCTCGCCGCGCGGCCCAGGCCGGTGCATTTCAACACCTGGGAGGCGGTCTATTTCCGCCACAACCTCGATGAGCTGAAGTCGCTCGCGGGTGTCGCCGCCAGCGTCGGCGCCGAGCGCTTCGTGCTCGACGACGGCTGGTTCGAGGGCCGCGACGACGACACCACCAGCCTCGGCGACTGGCGCCCCGACGCGCGCAAATATCCGGACGGCCTGGGTCCGCTGATCGAGCATGTCCGCGGCCTCGGGCTTGAGTTCGGCCTCTGGGTCGAGCCGGAGATGGCCAATGCGAACTCGGCGCTGCTGGCCGCGCACCCGGACTGGACCCTGCACGCCGGCGATCGGGTCCAGCCGCTCGGACGCGGCCAATATGTGCTCGATCTCACCCGTCCCGAGGTGTCGGACAACATCTTCGGCCAAATTGACGCCCTCTTGGCCGCGCACCCGATCGGCTATCTGAAGTGGGACATGAACCGCGATCTGACCCATGCCGCCAGCCTCGGAAAGCCGGCCAGCCACCGCCAGACCCTGGCCGTCTACGCCCTGATCGACCGGCTGCGCGCCGCGCACCCCGGCGTCGAGATCGAGAGCTGCGCCTCCGGCGGCGGTCGCGCCGACTTCGAGATCCTGAAGCGCACCGACCGCGTCTGGACCAGCGACAACAACGATCCGCTCGACCGGCAGCAGATCCAGCGCAGCTTCGGGGTCTTCTTCCCGCCCGAGGTGATGGGCGCCCATGTGGGACCCAGCCCCAGCCACACCACCGGCCGGCGCGCCAGCCTGACGCTGCGCGCCTGGACCGCCTTCTTCGGCCACATGGGCGTCGAGGCGGACGTGCGCGATTTCACGGGCGCCGAGCGGGCCCGGCTGGCCGAGATCATCGCCCTCCACAAGCGCTTGCGCCCGCTGCTGCACGCCGGCCGCACCCTGCGCCTGGACGACCCCGAACCGGCCGCGCGGGCCTTCCTGGTGACGGACGAAACCCAGGCGCTGGTCAGCTACGCCCAGCTGGAGACGCCCGCGACCGCCATGCCGGCGCCGCTGCGGCTACCGGGCCTCGCGCCTGACATTGACTATCGCATCCGCCTGCTGACCCCGGCGCGCCGCGCCCCGCTGACCGACGCCACCGCCAGCGGGCGGCTGCTCGCGACGATGGGCCTGCCGCTGCCGATCCTGCGCGCCGGCGAGATCGCGGTCTTCCACCTGACGCGCGAGGGCTAGGCGCGATCATGTGCGACACCCTGGTCAGCCTCGCCGCCGCGACCACGCGCGGCGCCGCGCTGTTCGCCAAGAACAGCGACCGTGAGCGCAACGAGGCGCAGGCGCTCGAGATCTCGCCGGCTCGCGCCAACCCCGGCGCGCCGCTGAAGCTCACCTACCTCACCATCCCGGACGCGGCGCGGACCCACGCCTGCCTGCTCAGCCGCCCGTTCTGGATGTGGGGCGCGGAGATGGGCGCCAACGCACACGGCGTCGTCATCGGCAACGAGGCGCTGCACGCCAAGACCCCGGCGCAGCGCAAGCCGGCGCTCACCGGCATGGATTTGGTGCGGCTGGGCCTGGAGCGCGGCGCGAGCGCGGCCGACGCGGTGAGCGTCATCATCGAGCTCCTGGAACGCCACGGCCAGGGCGGCGACTGCGGCCACCTTGGCCGGTTCTACTACAACAACGGCTTCATCATCGCCGATGCGCACGAGGCCTATGTGCTGGAGACCGCCGGCCGCTGGTGGGCGGTGGAACGGGTGGCCTCGCAGCGGTCACTCTCCAACGCCTATTCGATCGGGCGGGGCTATGAGCGGGTCAGCGATGATCTGGCGCGCCACGCGAACGCGGCCGACTGGACCGGCGCCGACGGCCGCTTCGACGTGGCGGCGGGGCTGCTGGACGAAGACCGTGACGCGGTGAGTTTCGGCCGCGGCCGCTGCGCCCGCGCCCAGGCTCTGATCGACCGCGCGGCGCCAAATCTGACGCCCGCCGCCATGATGGCGATCCTGCGCGACCACGGCGATGCGCCGGGCTGGAGCCCCGCCAACACCGAGCGGCGGACGCTGTGCATGCACGCCGCCGAGGGCGCGCGCCGCAGCCAATCGGTCGCCTCGATGGTCAGCGAGCTGCGCGAGGGCCGCATCGTGCATTGGGTGACCGGGACTTCGGCGCCTTGCACCAGCCTTTTCAAACCAGTGGTGCTGGGCCTCGACCTGCCGCCGCACGGCCCCGCGCCCAACGACCGCTTCGACGCCGAGACCCTCTGGTGGCGGCACGAACGCCTGCACCGCCGCATGCTGCGCGACTTCGGCCCGGCGCTGGCCGCCATCGAGACCGAGCGCGATGCGCTGGAAGCCGGCTTCCACGCCGCGATCGACCGCGCGTTCGATGAGGGCGGTCTCGACGTCGCGATCGATCGCTGCTGGGCGGACGCGGAAGCGGCCGAGACCCGCTGGCTGGCCGAGCTGCCGACGCCGCGCCCCGCACCCGCCGACCCGCATCGCCGCAGCTGGGCGCGGCTCAACCACGTCGCCGGACTGCCGGCGGATTGACGCCCCGTCAGACCGGATCGAACTCGCTGACCAGGTGCCCCGGCGCGATCTCGAGCAGCTTGGGCGTATAGATCGGCGTCTCGTCCCGCCTCGACGGCAGGAACCGCAGGGCGGCGCGCGGGTCGAGCGGGCTGGGCGGTTCGCCGTCGAGACGGACGCGCTGGCGGACGCGCTCGCGCACCGGGTCGGGGATCGGCGCGGCGGCGAGCAAGGCCCGTGTGTAGGGATGGGTGGGCGAGCCATAGAGCTGCTCGCGGGTCGCGGTTTCCATCACCCGGCCGAGATAGAGCACCAGGATGCGGTGGCTGATCTCGCGCACCACCGCCAGATCGTGGCTGATGAACATCATCGCCAGCCCCATGTCGCGCTGCAGCTCGATCAAGAGGTCGATGATCTGGGCGCGGACGGAAACATCCAGCGCCGAGACCGCCTCGTCGCAGATCACCAGCTGGGGCCGCAGGATCATCGCCCGGGCGATGCCGACCCGCTGGTTCTGGCCGCCGGAAAGTTCATGCGGATAGCGGTTGACCAGCTCGGGCGAGAGCCCGGCCTTGACCATCATCCTGGCCGCCTCGGCCTGCCGCTCGGCGCGGCCGAGCTGCGGCTTGAACACCTGCAGCGGCTCGGCGATCGAATCGCCCACGGTGGCGCGCGGATCGAGGCTGGCAAGCGGGTCCTGGAAGACGATCTGCAGGTCCTTGCGGGCCGCGCGCAGGGTCTCGCGGTCGGCTTTCGTGATGTCGCGGCCGAGCACGGTGACCACGCCGCCGGTGGCCGGGATCAGGTTCAGCACCGCGCGCGACAGGGTGGACTTGCCGCAGCCGCTCTCGCCGACCACGCCCAGGGTCTCGCCCTTGCGGATCTCGAAGCTGACGCCGTCGACGGCGCGCAGGTCGCGCTTGCGGCCGAGGAAGCCTTCGCTGACCGGGAACCACACCTTCACGTCCTCGCCGCGCACCACCAGCGGCGCGTCGGCGGCCGCCGGCTCCAGCGTCGGGCGGCCACCGCGTCCTTCGCGGTCGAGGCGCGGGATCGCCTCCAGCAGGCTGCGTGAATAGTCGGTCTGGGGCGAGGTGAACAGGCTCTCGGCGTCGCCCGACTCGACATAGGCGCCGTCCTTCATCACGCAGACCCGGTCGGCGAGGCGGGCGATGACGCCCATGTCGTGGGTGATCAGCACCATGGCCGTGCCGGTCTCGCGCTTCAGGTCGGCCATCAGGTCGAGGATCTCGGCCTGGACGGTGACGTCGAGCGCGGTGGTGGGCTCGTCGGCGATCAACAGGTCGGGCCCGCAGGCCATGGCCGCGGCGATCATCACCCGCTGGCGCATGCCGCCGGAAAGCTCGTGCGGATATTGGCGCAGGCGCCGGCCCGCGTCGGGAATACGGACCTTCTCCAGCCAGAGCCGCGCGTGGTCCATCGCCGCCTTGGCGCTCATGCCCAGGTGCAGCCTGAGCGGCTCGGCGATCTGCTCACCGATGCGCACATGCGGCGTCAGCGCGGTCAGCGGATCCTGGAAGATCATCGTCATCTTCGAGCCGCGGATGCGATTCAGCTCGGCCGGCTTCAGCCCCAGCAGCTCCTGGCCGCGGAACCTGGCCGAGCCCTCGGCCTTGCCGTTGGCGGCCAGCAAGCCCATCACCGCCATGAAGGTCTGGCTCTTGCCCGAGCCACTTTCGCCCACCACGCCCAGACATTCGCCGCGCGCGACGTCAAGCGAGACCCCCCTCACCGCCTCCACCATGCCGTCGTGGGTCGCGAACCGAACCGTGAGCCGGTCGACGGAGAGGACGGGATCGGCTTGAGTCATCGGGGAAATTGTGAGTCCTGTGCGCGTGGCGGGGCGACCATAGCGGCGCGAAGGTCCGGGATGAAGGGCGACATGATCGGGAACGGCGCAGCGTGAGGCGCGGGCTCATTCTTGCCGGCGGAGCGGGCAGCCGGCTGCATCCCCTGACCCTGGCGGTCTCGAAGCAGCTGCTGCCGGTCTACAACAAGCCGATGATCTACTACCCGCTGTCGGTGCTGATGCTGGCCGGCATCCGGGAGATCCTGATCATCACCACGCCCGACGACCAGCCGGCGTTCAAGCGGCTGCTGGGCGATGGGGCGCGGCTGGGCCTGCGGCTGGAATATGTGGCCCAGCCGAGCCCGGACGGACTGGCGCAGGCCTATCTGCTCGGCGAGGCCTTCGTCGGCGGCGAGCCCAGCGCGCTCGTGCTCGGCGACAACATTTTCTACGGCGCGGGCTTCATCACCCAGCTGCGGGCGGCGGCGGCGCGCGAAGCCGGCGCGGTGGTGTTCGGCTATCCGGTGGCCGATCCCAGCCGCTATGGCGTCGTCGAACTGGACCCAGCGGGCGAGGTGATCAGCCTGGAGGAAAAGCCCGCCAAACCGCGCTCGAACGTGGCGGTGACCGGCCTCTATTTCTTCGACGGCCGCGCCAGCGGCTTCGCCCACACCCTGAAGCCCTCGGCGCGCGGCGAGCTGGAGATCCTCGACCTGATCGGCCGCTACCAGGCGCTGGGCGAACTCGGCGTGGAGATGCTCGGCCGCGGCTTCGCCTGGCTCGACACCGGCACCCACGAGGCCCTGATCCAGGCCGGCGAGTTCGTACGCACCATCGAGGCGCGGCAGGGCCTGCGGCTCGGCTGCGTCGAGGAGATCGCCTTCCAGAACGGCTGGATCGACCGCGACGCGCTCAGGGCGCTGGCCAAGCAGTCCGGTCCCTACGGCGCCTATCTCAACGCGATCGCCGAGGGTCACGCGTGAGCGCGCCGGACGCGGTGAGAGACGCGGCGGTGCGGCTGAAGCGCTGGCTGCTGGAAGACGCCCTGCCGATCTGGTGGGCGCGCGCCGCCGACCCGAGCGGCGGCTATTTCGACCGGCTGGGATTGGACGGCGCGCCGGTCGCTGGGCTTAAGCGGGTGCGCGTCCAGGCCCGCCAGGCCCACGTCTACGCCCTCGCCCCCAGCCTCGGCTGGACCGGGCCGGCCAAGACCGCCAGCCGGCACGGCCTCGCCGCCATGCTGGCGATGCGCTGCGACGACGGCCTCTACCGGCCGACGCCGGCTGCCGTGCAGCCGCTGGACGGCATGGGCCTGCTGTACGATCAGGCTTTCGTGCTGCTGGCGCTGGCGGGCGATCGGGCCGCGTTCGGCGACAATGGCCAGGAGACGCCGGCCCTCGCTCTCGCTGAGAGGCTGGCTGCTTTCACCCACCCGTTGGGCGGTTTCGCCGAGGCGCCGGGCCTTGCCGCGCCGCTGTTCGCCAACCCGAACATGCACCTGTTCGAGAGCTTGCAGGCCTGGATGCGGGTCTCCGACCGTCCTGTCTGGCGCGAGCTGGCGGCGAACGAGGCGCGGCTGGCGCTGGACCGGCTGATCGACCCGGCGCGCGGCGTGCTCGACGAGCAGTTCGGCCCGGATTGGGCGCCGGCGACGAACCCGTCCGACCGCGTCGTCTGGCCGGGGCATCTCTACGAATGGGCCTTCCTGCTGCTGGACTGGCCAGGCGCAGACGCCGCGGCCCGCGCGGCCGCTTTTCGCCTGATCGAGGTCTCCGAGCGGACCGGCGTCGATGCGCGGGGCGTGACCATGTTCGCCCTCGATGCAGCGCTGTCGCCCATCGATCGCGGCGCCCGGCTCTGGAGCCAGACCGAGCGCTTAAGGGCCTGCGCCCGGGCCGCCGCGCTCACCGGCCAGCCCGCGCTCTGGAACGCGACCGCCCAGGCGTGCGGGGCGCTCGAGGCCTTCCTCGACGTCCCGACGCCCGGGCTGTGGCGCGACCGGATGGAGGCCGACGGCGGCTTCCGCGAGGAGCCGTCGCCGACCAGCTCGCTCTATCACATCGTGGGCGCCATCGCCGAGTTGGACCGCGTGGCCGGCGCGGCGTAGGCGGCCCGATCGTCCAGGCAGCCCATGTCGGCGAGGGTGGCGCGCATCGCCACATCGAGCGGCGTGTGCGGGACCTCGCCCAGGAAGCGGGCCAGCTTGGCGCCGTCGAGGCCGATCGGCTTCCGCCACAGGTAGCGCATTTCCAGCAGCTCGCGGAACGTCTCGTTGAACGGCGCGGCGAGGTAAAGCACGGCCCAAGGGAAGCTGCGGATCGGCAGGTCGGGGCGCCGGGTGGCGCGGCGGATCGACTCGCCAAGCTCGACGGCGCGGGCGAGCCAATGGCCGCGGAAGTGGAACACCTCGAAGTTCGCCAGCCGGGCTTCTTCGTCGACCAGCCGCGCCAGGGTTTCGGCGAGGTCGGGCATGTAGGCGAAGGCGTGGCCGACGTCGCGGGGGCCGGGCGCATAGACGCCGGTCACGCGGCCGCGGCTCTGTTGGGCCAGCCAGCCGAGGGCGCTGTTGGGCGCGGCGGGGCCGAAGAAGTCGCCGGCGCGCAGCACCAGCACCTTGGCGCCCTTCTCGGTCGCGGCGCGCAGCCGGCGCTCCAGCTCGACCCGGATCGCGCCCTTGCGGGTGGCCGGCGCCTGCGGCGCGTCCTCGCCGATGTTCGCGCCGCTGTCCGGCGCGAAGTTGTAGACGCTGCCCGGCATCACCAACCGCGCATTGGCCGCGATCGCGGCGGCGAGGGCGTTGTCGGCCATCGGCAGCACCGTGCCCTTCCAGTTGCGGTAGCGGGGCGGATTGGCGCCATGCACCACGAGCTGGGCGCCGGCGGCCGCGGCGATGACGCTGCCGCGATCCATCGCATCGCCCTTCACCCACTCGATCGGGGTGCGAACTCCCACCCGCGCGGCGGCCGCCGCCGGATCGCGGGCCAGGGCGCGGACGCGCCAGCCGTGCTTGATCAGCGCCTCGGCGGCGTGCAGGCCGAACGAGCCGGTGGCGCCGATGACGAGGGCGGTGCGGGGGGTGGATGGGTCGTGGGTCATGGGGTCGCTCCTTGAACGTGGAGCGATAGATGCGCCGAGCGCGCGTTATACGAAATTGCGATAATTTGTAGGGTTGATATACATTTCCGAATGGATAGCTGGGATCACTTCCGGACGCTGCTGGCGGTGCTGGACGAGGGCAGCCTCTCCGGCGCGGCGCGGACGCTGGGGCTGACCCAGCCGACGGTCGGGCGGCATATCGAGGCGCTGGAGGCGCGGATCGGCGCGCCGCTGTTCACGAGATCCGCCGGCGGCCTCGCGCCGACCGAGACGGCGCTGGGCCTGAGGCCGCATGCCGAGACCATGGCCGCCGCCGCCGAGGCGCTGGTGCGCACCGCGTCCGGCGAGGCCGAGGCGCTGCGCGGCGTGGTCCGGCTCACCGCCGCCGAGGTGGTCGGAGTCGAGGTGCTGCCGCCGATGCTGGCCGGCTTCCACGAGGCTCATCCCGACATCACCATCGAACTGGCGCTGTCCAACCGGCAGGAGGACCTGCTGCGGCGAGAGGCCGACATCGCCGTGCGCATGGTGCGCCCGACTCAAGCCGCGCTGCTGGCGAAGCGCGTCGGCGCCGTGCCGCTGAAGCTCTACGCCCACCGCCGCTACCTCGCGGCGCACGGGACGCCGCGCTCGCTGACGCAGGCGGGCGTCGCGGCCATCGGTTTCGACCGCGACACCCAGATGATGCAGGCGCTGGCCGAACGGCAGATACATCTCAGCCGAGACCTGTTCGCCCTGCGCACCGACAACGACCTGGCGCAGCTCGCGGCGCTACGCGCCGGCTTCGGCGTCGGCGCCTGCCAGGCCCAGATCGCCCGCCGCGACCCCGACCTCGTCCCGGTGCTGGAAGACGCCTTCCGCTACGAACTGGAGGTCTGGGTCGCCATGCACGAGGACCTGAAATCGAGCCGCCGCATGCGCGCGATGTTCGACTGGCTGGTCGCGGGGCTGACGGAATACGTACGCAGCTAGTCCCCTTCTCCCGCAAGGGGAGGAGGGCGCTACTCTTCCGAGGCTTCCTTGTCGTCGCGGCCGACGCCCACGGCGCGCTCGGCGATGCGGGCGGACTTCCCGCGGCGGTCGCGCAGGTAATAGAGCTTGGCGCGGCGGACGGCGCCGCGGCGCTTGACCTCGATCGATTCGATCATCGGCGAGAGCACCGGGAACACCCGCTCGACGCCTTCGCCGAAGCTGATCTTGCGGACGGTGAAGTTCTCCTGCAGCCCGCCGCCGGAGCGGCCGATGCAGACGCCTTCGAACGCCTGAATCCGTTCGCGCTCGCCTTCCTTGATCCGCACATTGACACGCAGGGTGTCGCCGGGACCGAAGGTCGGGATTTTCTTGCCGCCGGTGAGGCGCGCGACCTCTTCCTGCTCGAGCTCTTCAATCACGTTCATCGTCATCTCCTATCGGGCTTGACGCGCCCTTTGCCTGTTGATTGGCGAGATGGGTCGCCCAGAGATCCGGACGCCGCTCCCGCGTTGCCAATTCCCGCTGTTCCCGCCGCCACCGCGCCACCGCGCCGTGATGGCCGGAGAGCAGGACTTCGGGGATACCCAGCCCTTCGAACGTCCGCGGCCGGGTGAACTGCGGATGCTCGAGGAGCCCGTCCTCGAAACTCTCTTCGACGATACTATCCGGCTCGCCCAGCACGCCGGGCCGCAGCCTTACGCACGCCTCGATGGTCACCAGGGCCGCCGCCTCGCCGCCGGCGATGACCGCGTCCCCCACCGAGACTTCCTCGAACCCGCGGCCGTCGATCAGCCGCTGGTCCACCCCCTCGAAGCGGCCGCAGAGGATGACGAGGCCGGGGCCTCGCGACCACTCGCGGACGCGCGCCTGGGTCAGGGGCCGGCCCCGGGCGCTCATGCACAAAAGCGGACGCCCGTCCCGCCCGACGCTGTCCAGCGCCGAGGCGATCACGTCCGCCCGCATCACCTGTCCCGGACCGCCCCCGGCGGGGGTGTCGTCCAGGAAGCCGCGCTTATCTTTGGAAAAGCCCCGAATGTCCACCGTTTCCAATCGCCACAACCCGCTCTCGCGCCAGGCGGTCCCGATCAGCGAGACGCCGAGCGGGCCAGGGAAGGCCTCCGGAAACATGGTGAGGACGGTGACGTCGAAGGTCATTTGGGCTCTATAGCCCCACGGGCCGCGAGAGCCCAAAAGGCGAGGACACGCAGAATGAGCATCACCAACGCGCGGTTCCGCTATGAGGGCGCGGACGGGACCGGCCTGGCCGGCTTCCGCTGGAGCGGGTCGGGCAAGCCCAAGGCCGTGATTCAGCTCGCCCATGGCGCCGGCGAGCACGCGATGCGCTACTTCGAGCGCCTGGCCCCGCTCGTCGAGGGCGGCTACGTCGTCTACGCCGCCGACCACCGCGGCCACGGGATGACCTCGGGCATGGCGCACCTCGGCGATTTCGGCCCGGGCGGCGCGCCGGCGGCGGTGGACGACATGGCGGTGCTCGCGCGGCTGATCCGCGAGCGCGAGCCCGGCTTGCCGCTCGCGCTCTTCGGCCATTCGATGGGAGCGATGTTCTCGCAGGCGTGGCTGCCGGACCATTCCGAGCTGATCGACGCCCTGGTGCTCTCCGGCACGGCGGGGCCGTCGCCGATCCGGCCCGAGAGCCTGAACGCCGACTTCGCCCCCGAGCGCACGCCCTACGACTGGCTGTCGCGCGATCCGGCGGAGGTCGACGCCTATATCGCCGACCCGTTCTGCGGCATCCGCTTCGCGCCGGCGTCGCAGGCCTCGTTCATGACCCTGCGCGAGCGCCGCCTGGACGCCGATACCCTCGCCAAGGTGAGGAAGGGCCTACCGGTCTACATCTTCGTCGGCGACGCCGACCCCATCAACGCCAGGCTCGCGCGCCTGACCCCGCTGATCGACGCCTACGAGCAAGCCGGGCTCGACGTGACCCTGAAGGTCTATCCCGGCGGCCGCCACGAGATGCTCAACGAGACCAACCGCGCCGAGGTCGTCGCGGATCTTAGGAGCTGGCTGGACAAAACGACGGGGTGACTCCCTTCTCCCCTTGCGGGAGAAGGTGGCCCGCGAAGCGGGTCGGATGGGGGGTGTCAGCGCCCTGTTTCCGGCAAGCCAATCCCCAACCCGCCGCGCTGTCACCCCTCATCCGTCGCCTCCGGCGACACCTTCTCCCGCAAGGGGAGAAGGAAGTAGAAAGCAGCCATGAACCTGCGCCGTCCCTTCCTCCTGGCCTGCGTCCTGATCGCCGCCGCCGCGGTGGTGGGCGTCTGGGCCTATCGGATGCTGCCCGCCGGCGCGACGATCGCGACACACTTCAACGCGGGCGGCGATGCGGACGGCTTCATGCCCAAGGCGCTCGGCCTCGCGACCGTGCCCGCGATCGGCGCGGCGGTGATCCTGCTGCTCGCCTTCTTGCCGCGCTTTGCCGCCAATCGCGCGGGCCTCGCCGAGTCGGCCGGCGCCTACGGCATCGTGCTGATCGGCGTCGCGGCCATGTTCCTGGTCGGCGAGGCGGCGATCGCCATGCGGGCCATGGACCCTGACTTCGACGTGATCCGCTGGCTCTTCCTGGCCATCGGCATCCTGTTCGTGGTCGTCGGCGCGCTGATGGGCCGGATCCGACAGAACGCGCTTTTCGGCATCCGCACGCCCTGGACGCTGAAGGACAAGCAGGTGTGGGACCGGACCCAGCGCTTCACCGGCCGGCTGATGGTGCTGGGCGGCGTCGCCCTGGCCGCCGTGACGTTCCTGGGCGCGGACCACGGCGACCTGATGTTCGCCCTCCTCGCCTGCGTCGGCGGTCCGGCGATCGCGGGCGCGATCTATTCGCGGGCGATCTACCGGCAGGGGGCCGAGGGCTGACGCATTTCGCGCATCGTCGGACATTCCGGCCGCGGCTCGCTATATAGGCCCTGCCCATGCCCGCCCGCCTGCGTCCGACCCGCATCGAATACGTCGTCGACGGCGTGCGCCTGCGCGCCCAGCTGTCCGCGGCGGCGCTCGACGCGATCGGCGATGAGGCGCTGCAGCGCCGCCGCGCCATCGATATCCTGAAAGGCGCGCTCTTCCGCGGCCGGATGATCGCCAAGGAACGGCTGGAGAACGGCGCCGGCGGATTGGAGACCGCCCGCCTGCTCGCCGCGGTCACTGACGAGGTGATCACCGCGCTCTACGACTTCACCACCGTCCACGTCTTCCGCGCCCGCAACCCCACCGAGGGCGAGCGGCTGACGCTGCTCGCCGTCGGCGGCTACGGCCGCGGCGCCCTGGCCCCGTTCTCCGACATCGACCTGCTGTTCCTGCGTCCCTACAAGCCCACCGCCCATGTCGAGAGCGTGATCGAGTTCATGCTCTACGCCCTGTGGGACCTGGGCTTCAAAGTCGGGCATGCGTCGCGCACGATCGACGAGTGCGTGCGGCTGTCGCGCCAGGACGTGACCATCCGCACCTCGATCCTGGAGGCGCGGCGTCTCGCCGGCGACGAGGACCTCGCCCAGACCCTGCAGCGGCGCTTTCGCGAGGAGGTGGTGCGCGGCACCGGCCCCGAATTCGTCGCCGCCAAGCTGAGGGAACGCGACGAGCGCCACGCCCGCGCCGGCGCCAGCCGCTTCATGGTCGAGCCCAATGTGAAGGAGGGCAAGGGCGGCCTGCGCGACCTGCACACCCTGTTCTGGATCGCCCGCTACCTGCATCCGGCCGACAGCCTCGACGCCCTGCTGAAACTCGACATGTTCGAGGGGCGCGAGGTGAAGGCGTTCATCCGCGCCTTCGATTTCCTCGAGGCGGTGCGCGCGCACCTGCACTTCGCCACCGGCCGCGCCGAGGAGCGGATCAGCTTCGACCTGCAGCCCGAGATCGCCCGCCGCATGGGCTACGCCGACCGCGGCCGGCCAGGCGTCGACCCGACGCCGGCGGTCGAGCGGTTCATGCGCCGCTACTTCCTCATCGCCAAGGAGGTCGGGTCGCTGACGCGCGCCTTCTCCGCCAAGCTCGAGGCCGAGCACCTGAAGACCGCGCCCAAGGGCCTGTCACGCTTCCTGCCCGGCCGCCCACGCCGCCAGGAACTTGATGAACCAGGGTTCCACATCGATGGCGGCCGTCTCACCGTCGATGGCGCGGAAACCTTCGCCCAGGATCCCGCCAACCTGCTGCGGCTGTTCCGGATCGCCGATCGGCGCGACCTCGACCTGCATCCCGACGCCTTCACCGCCGCCACCCGGGCGCTGAACCTGATCACCTCGAAGGTGCGCCGCGATCGCGCGGTGGCGGAGATCTTCCTCGACATCCTGGCGCGCGGCCGCGATCCGCAGCGGACGCTGGAGCTGATGAACGAGGCCGGGGTGCTGGGGCGCTACCTGCCCGAGTTCGGGCGCATCGTCGCCCAGATGCAGTTCAACATGTACCACTCCTACACCGTCGACGAGCACACCCTGCGCGCCGTCGGCATCATCGCCAACATCGCCAACGGCCGCTTCGCCGAGGACCATCCGCTCGCCACCGCGATCATGCCGCTGATCGAGGACCGCGAGGCCCTGTTCCTCGCCATGCTGCTGCACGACACCGGCAAGGGCGGCGTCGGCGGCCAGGAGAAGGCCGGCGCGCGGGCGGCGCGGCAGGCGTGCGAGCGGCTCGGCGTCGACCGCGCCGAGACCGAGCTGGTGGCCTGGCTGGTCGAGCATCACCTGATGATGAGCGACTTCGCCCAGAAGCGCGACGTCACCGATCCCGCCACCGCCGCCGCCTTCGCCCGCATCGTCGAGGACCCGGAGCGCCTGCGCCTGCTGCTGGTGCTGACCGTGGCCGACATCCGCGCGGTGGGGCCCGGCGTCTGGAACGGCTGGAAGGGCCAGCTGATGCGCGACCTCTATGGCGCCACCGAGACCCTGTTCCGCGGCGGGCGGACATCGGACGCGGCCGGGATGGCGCGGCGGCGGCTGGAGGCGCTGGCCTACGACGCGCGCATCGCCCTGGTCGCCGCCGACCCCGACGCGCGGGCCTGGGCGACCACCATGGAGGACGCCTATTTCGCCGCCTTCTCGCCCGACGAGCAGCGCGGCCACGCCTTGCTGGCGCGAGAGGCGGCCGAGCGCGGCGCCTCGGCCGAGGCGCGTATCCAGGCCGACCGCGACGCCGCCGAGGTGCTGGTCGCCGCCCGCGACCGCGAGGGGCTGTTCGCCGATCTCGCCCAGGCCTTCGCCAGCCTCGGCGCCAATGTCGTCGGCGCGCGCATCTTCACCTCGTCGCGCGGCGAGGCGCTGGACGCCTTCTATGTGCAGGACGTCACCGGCCAGCCGTTCGGCCGCGACAGCACCCGCGCCCTGCCACGCCTGGTCGAGGCGCTGGAAGCCGCCGCGCTCGGCCAGCCGCCGGAGTTGGAGGCGCGCCGCGGCACGGAGCTGGGTCGCGCGGCCGCGTTCTCCATCGCCCCCACCATCGCCATCGACAATGACGCCTCGCCGGCCGCCACGGTGATCGAGGTCTCCGGCCGCGACCGGCCGGGGCTGCTGGCGGCGCTGGCGCGGATCCTGGCCGAGGCCGAGCTGTCGATCCAGTCGGCGCATATCGACAACTACGGCGAGCGGGCCGTCGACGCCTTCTATGTCGTCGCCCGCGACGGCAAGCTCGTCGATCCGCAACGCAGCGCGGCCGTCCGCGCCCGGTTGATCGAGGCCCTGGAAGACGCCGAAACCGCCGCCGCGCGGCCCCGGGTGCAGCGCGCCCGCGCCTCCGCGGCCCGGTGAAGCGCGGCGTCCCAGCGCCTTGACCCCGCCATGGGCGCGCCCGACAAGCCGGCCGTGACGACCCGCGAATCAGCCGAGACGATCGCCGCCGCCGCGCCCGCGCCGCCGCGCGCGGCCGGCATGATCCGCTCGTCGATGCTGATCTCGAGCTTCACCCTGATCAGCCGCATCCTCGGCTTCGTGCGCGATCTGGTGGTGACCTATTACATGGGCGCCAGCGCCACCATCGCCGCCGACGCCTACAACGCCGCCTTCTCGTTCCCGAACCTGTTCCGGCGCATCTTCGCCGAGGGCGCCTTCGCCTCCGCCTTCGTGCCGGCCTACGCCCGCTCGCTGGAGCAGGACGGCGAGGAGGTGGCCGACACGCTGGCGGCCGACGCCATGGCGACCCTGGCCGCCGCCACCCTGGCCCTGACCGTGATCGCCGAACTGGCGATGCCGTGGCTGATGCGCTTCCTGATCGCGCCGGGCTTCGCCGACACGCCGGGCAAGATCCACCTGGCCGTGGTGCTGACCATGATCACCATGCCCTACCTGCCGTGCATGGCGATCTATGCGCACCTCTCCGGGGTGCTGAACGCACGCAGCCGCTTCATCCTGTCGTCCGCCGCGCCGATCCTGCTCAACATCTGGACCCTAGCCGCGGTGCTGCCGGCCAGGTCGCCGATCCTGGCCGCCTATTACGCCTCCGCCGGGGTGCTGGTCGCGGGCGTCTCGCAGGCGGGCCTGCTCTGGTGGGGGGTGCGGCGCTCCGGCGCAAAGGTCGATATCCGCTGGCCGAGGCTGACGCCGCAGATCCGCAAGCTGATCGCCCTGGCGGTGCCGGGCGCGATCGCCGCCAGCGCCACCCAGATCAACATCTTCGTCTCCGGCATCCTGGTGTCGGCGGAGCCCGGCGCCCGCTCCTGGCTGGCGGTCTGCGACCGGCTCTATCAGCTGCCGCAAGGTCTCGTCGGCGTCGCCGTGGGGGTCGCCCTGCTGCCCAGGCTGTCGCGCGCCGTGCACGCCGGCGACATCCCCCAGGCGCGCGGGGCCATCGACCAGGCGATCACCTTCTCCATGGCCCTGACCCTGCCGGCCGCCGCGGCGCTGATCGCCATGCCGTTCTTCCTGATCGACGGGCTCTATACGCGTGGCCAGTTCCTCCACACCGATGCGCTCAATACCGCCGCGGCGCTGCAGCAATACGGCTGGGGCGTGCCGGCCTTCGTCCTGGCCCAGATCACCAGCCGGGCCTTCTTCGCCCAGCAGGACACCAAGACCCCGATGCAGATCGCGCTGGTCTCCGTGGCGATCAATGTCGTCCTGGGCGTGACCCTGTTCCACTTCCTCGGCGTCGCCGGCATCGCCGCGGCGACCAGCGGCGCCTGGTGGATCAACGTCGTGCTGATGGCGACGGTGCTCGCCCGCAGAGGCGTCTACTCGCCCAGTCCCGCCGCCTGGTCGCGCCTGGCGCGGGTGCTGGCCGCGAGCGTCGCGCTGGGCCTGCTGCTGGCGGCGGCGTCCCACTGGCGACCGCTGATCGAGGCGCCGTTCGGACGCCATCACCTGGGCCCGCTGCACGCCAAGGAGATCGCCGTCGTGGGCGTCGCGATCCTGGCGGCGCTGATCTATCCGGTGCTGCTGTTCGCCTCGGGCGGCCTCACCCTCGCCGAGATGCGCGGAGCGCTGCGCCGCCGCGCCTGACGCAGGCTGCGGCCTTGCCCAGCCCGGCCGAACCCCTTAAGCCGCCGCCATGGCTCTCCTGATGGTTCCGGACCCGCGATGGCGCTGGTCGCCCGACAACTGACACCGACGTCCCGCGGGCGCGGGACGTTTCGCGCGACCTTGCAAGAGCCAAACCCATGACCGATCCAAAACCCGCCGCCTACGCCGGCCCTGAGCGCGTGCTCTCCGGCGTGCAGCCCTCCGGCGACCTGCACCTGGGCAACTATCTCGGCGCCCTGGTGAAATTCGTCGCCCTGCAGGACCAGATGGAGTGCCTCTACTGCGTGGTCGACCTGCACGCGATCACCCAGTGGCAGGACCCGGCCAAGCTCAGCGCCCAGACCCGCGAGATCGCCGCCGCCTACCTCGCGTCCGGCGTCGACCCCAAAAAGGCGATCATCTTCCCGCAGTCGGCGGTCACCGCCCATGCCGAGCTGGCCTGGATCTTCCAGTGCGTGGCGCGCATCGGCTGGCTCGATCGGATGACCCAGTTCAAGGACAAGAGCGGCCAGCACAAGGAACGCGCCAGCGTCGGGCTCTACACCTATCCGGTGCTGCAGGCCGCCGACATCCTGATCTACAAGGCCACTCACGTGCCGGTGGGCGAGGACCAGAAGCAGCACCTGGAGCTGACCCGCGACATCGCCGCCAAGTTCAACCACGACTTCCAGGCCCCCGGCTTTTTCCCGCTCACCCAGCCGGTGATCGAGGGCGCGGGCGCCGGCGCCAGCCTGATCATGTCGCTGCGCGACGGGCGGGTGAAGATGTCGAAGTCGGACCCGTCGGATCAGGCGCGGATCAACCTCACCGACGACGCCGACGCCATCGCCGCCAAGATCCGCCGCGCCCGCACCGATCCCGAGCCGCTGCCCGAGACGGTGGAGGGTCTGCGGGACCGGCCCGAGGCCGAAAACCTGGTCGGCATCTTCGCCGCGCTCTCCGGCCAAACCAAGGCCGAGGTGCTGAAGACGTTCGGCGGCCAGGGCTTCGGCCAGAACTTCAAGCCGGCGCTGACCGACCTGCTGATCGCGCGCCTGGCCCCGGTCTCGTCCCGGATGCGCGGCTTGCTGGCCGATCCGGGCCAGATCGACGAGGTGCTCACCGAGGGGGCCGAAAAGGCCCGCGCCATCGCCGAGCCGATCCTCGCCGAGACCAAGCGGATCGTGGGCTTCTGGCCGGGGTAGGTTGCGCCCGCCGCCCGATCAGCCCATCTAACGGCGCGGAGACCCTCGCATGTTCATCCAGACCGAAGCCACGCCCAATCCGCAGGTGCTGAAGTTCCTGCCCGGCCGCAAAATCCTGCCAGGCGGGTCGCGCGAGTTCGCCACCCAAACGGAAGGCGCCGCCTCGCCGCTCGCCCGCGCGTTGTTCGCCATCGACGGCGTGACGCGGGTCTATTTCGGCGACGACTTCCTGACCGTGACCAAGGACGCCGAGCGCGACTGGTCGCACCTGAAGGCGCCGATCCTGGCCGAGATCATGGACCACTTCACCTCCGGCGCCGCGCTGATCGACGACGCTGAAGCGGAAGCCGATGAGGAGGTCTACGAGGGCGAGACCGCCCAGGTGGTGGCCGAGATCAAGGACCTGATCGAGACCCGCATCCGCCCGGCGGTGGCCCAGGACGGCGGCGACATCCTGTTCGCCCGCTTCGAACCCGACACCGGCGTGGTGTGGCTCAACATGCGCGGCGCCTGCTCCGGCTGCCCGTCCTCGGCCGCGACGCTGAAGAGCGGCGTCGAGAACCTGCTGCGCCACTATGTGCCCGAAGTGACCCGCGTCGAGCAGACGCTGTAGGCTGTCGCCCGCAAGATCCTCTGAGCGGGTGACACGGCTCCTCATCGACACCTGCCTGGGGGCTTGCCAGGTCGGCCTCTTCGACGGCGAGCGCCTGATCGCCGGCGCG
>Ga0302314_10005470_pt1 | contig 23172 bp, 24 predicted proteins | sample III_Palsa_N2_3_FD_200533 | JGI IMG/M metagenome (GOLD analysis project Ga0302314, IMG submission 200533) | Peat permafrost microbial communities from Stordalen Mire near Abisko, Sweden - III_Palsa_N2_3 | ecosystem: Environmental > Terrestrial > Soil > Palsa > Peat permafrost | place: Sweden... | reverse complement strand
ACCAGCGGTTGGGCAACGTGAACTACTATCTCTACTCGATGGGCTCCAGCCAGACCGCCGTGGGCGGAAACGAAGCGCCTCCACAGTTCCGATTTTTCCGCCGCAGCATTCCGGGCTTCGACGGGCACTATAACGGCGGCACGCCGAGCCACAATTACAACTACATCTACGGTCTCGGCAGCCCTGACGTTCGTAAGGTGTTCGAAATGACCGACTACCCCACCGCCGGTATTCCTCAGACGCCTTATAATCCCTGAGGTTCGAACCTAGTCGGCCGCCGCCTGAAGGCGTTCCGGCGTGTTTCTAGTGAGAGGGAAGGCGGGACAGCGTCCCGCCTTCTTTCGTTGGAGGCGGCTTCTGACGTGGAGGCGCGCGTTGCGCCCTATCTTGCGTTGGGAGTAGACAGCGCCGATGGCTGATCGGGCGCTCTTGTGGGGTGAGGCGGCCCATGGATGACGGTCGCGAGCCGGTGGGCGTGATCGCCTATCCGGCGGACTTGACCCTGGACCGACTGGTGCTGGAGCGGGAACTGGCGCCGGCCGAGACTCTGGCGCGGGCCGCTCTGGTTCAGGCGGAGACGGGCGAGCCGTTCGACAGGGTGCTGACTCGTCTGGGCCTGCTCAGCGAAGAGGCCCTGGCGCGGGCGGTCGCCGAGGCGACAGGGTTCCGGATCGCCACGGCGGATGACTTTCCGGCCGAACCGGTGGCTTCCGACCGATTATCCTCCCGCTTCCTCCGCGAGACGCGCGCGGCGCCGTTGCGGGAGAGCGCCGCGGCCGTCGAGGTGGCCTTCGTCGACCCCCTGCGCGAATCCGATCGCCAAGCGCTGGCCTTCGCCCTCGGCCGGCCGATCATTCCGCTCATCGCCCGGTCCGGCGACATGGAGGCGGCGCTGGACCGACTTTATCCAACGGAGGACCAGGGGCCTCGCCCGTCGACCGAGGCGGACGAGTTCGACGTCGAACGCCTCAAGGACCTGTCGAGCGACGCGCCCGTGGTGCGGGCGGTCAACGCCCTGATCGCCCGCGCCGTCGAAGCCCAAGCGTCCGACATCCACGTCGAGCCGACAGAAGACGCGCTCAAGGTCCGGCTGCGTATCGATGGCGCGCTGCGCGGCGAGGAGACGATGCCGGCCGCCTACAGGTCGTCGTTCGTCTCGCGCATCAAGGTCATGGCCGGCCTGAATATCGCCGAAAGGCGCATGCCGCAGGACGGACGCCTGCGGCTGGCCGTGCGCGGGCACGACATCGACCTGCGCGTCGCCACCTCGCCGACCATCCATGGCGAGAGCGTCGTACTGCGCATTCTCGACCGCTCGAATCTTGCGCTTGATTTCGAGTCGCTCGGCTTCACCGGCGAGACGTTGCCGCCGTTCCTGCGCCTGCTGCGACAGCCGCACGGCATCGTGCTGGTCACCGGCCCGACCGGCAGCGGCAAAACGACGACGCTCTATGCCGCACTGACGGTGATGAACACGGCCGACCGCAAGATCCTGACCATCGAGGATCCGATCGAATACCGCCTCGCCGGCATCAACCAGACCCAGGTCAATCCGCAGATCGGCCTGTCCTTCGCCGCCGCCCTGCGCTCGTTCCTGCGCCAGGATCCCGATGTGATGATGGTTGGCGAGGTCCGCGACCTGGAGACCGCGCAGGTGGCTGTTCAGGCCGCGCTGACCGGCCACACCATCCTGTCGACCTTGCACACCAACAGCGCCGCCTCGGCCGTGACCCGGCTTCTCGACATGGGCGTCGAGCCGTTCCTGATCACCTCCACCGTCAACGGCGTGCTGGCGCAACGGCTGGTGCGCCGTCTGTGCGAACAATGCCGGGAAGACTATGAGCCGACGCCCGAGGCCTTGCGCGCGCTCGGGCTCGAAGGCGCCGGGGTCGAACGGTTCTGGCGTCCGGTAGGCTGCGCCGCCTGCGATCATACGGGCTATCACGGGCGGATAGCCCTGCTCGAGCTTCTGGTGTTGGACGAGGCGACCGAACGCCTGATTCTGAACCGGGCCGAGACCCACGACATCGAGGCGGCCGCCAGTGTGCGCTCCGTGCTCGAAGACGGCGTCGCCAAGGCTCGCGAGGGTCTGACCAGCCTCGAAGAGGTTCTGCGTGTGACCGGGGACGTTTAGGGACATGGCGCTGTACCGCTATCGGGCGGCGACGAGCGCGGGCGAGCTTAAGCGCGGCGTCCTCGACGGGCTCTCGCGCGAGGACGCCGTTCGGCGTTTGCGCCGGCAGGGGCTGAAGCCGATTGAGGCCGTAGAGGTCACGCGCGGAGTCGGGACGGCGGCCAGCGCCAAACCCGGCGCGCGCGCCCGCGCCGCGATGATCAATGCGGTCGGTGAGCTGGGCGTGCTGCTGGAAGCCGGCCTCACTCTGGAGCGCTCGTTGTCCGTGTGCGTGGACAATATAGAAAATCCGACGGTCAAGGCCGCGTTCGCCGCGTTGCACGCGCGCATGCGAGAGGGCGCGCCGCTATCGAAGGCCGTAAGCGACAACCCGGACCTGTTCCCGCCGATGGCTTCGGCCATGTGCGAAGCGGGCGAGGCCGACGGCCGGCTGGGCCCCGCGCTTAGCCGGCTGGCTGAGAGCCTGGATCGCGCGGAGGCCCTGCGCCAAACAGTGATTTCATCCCTGGCTTATCCGACCTTGCTGGTGGTGGTGGCGACCGGTGTCATCCTGGTCATCCTCCTGGTGGTGGTGCCGCAATTCGAAGGCTTGTTTTCAGGCGGCGAAGCGAAGCTGCCCTTCATCACCCGCGCCGTCATGGCGGTGAGCGAAGGCGTGCGCGCTTGGGGCTGGGCGGTCGCCCTCGGGGTCATTGCGTTGGTTTTGGTCGGCCGCTGGCGGCTCCGTCGTCCCGACGCGCGCCAAGCCTTTGACCGGGCGGTGCTGTCCTGGCCACTAATCGGGCGACTGGTTCGGGAAGCCCAGACCGCCGCCTTTGCACGCACCCTGGGCGGCCTGGTCGAGGGCGGCGTGGCCTTGCCTCAGGCGCTGGCTATCGCCCAGAGGTCGGTAACCAACAGCTGGATGGCGCGCGCGATCGCCGAGGTGACGGCCGGCTTGAAGCGCGGCGGCGGCCTATCGGGACCGCTGGCCGCCGCGGGCGTGTTTCCGCCCATGGCCACGAGCTTCCTGCGCACCGGGGAAGAGACCGCCCAGCTTGGCAAAATGCTGATCCGCCTGGCCGACGTGCTCGACCGCTCGGTGCGCTCGACGATCGAGCGAATGATCGCCATACTGACACCCGCGATCACGGTGTTCATGGGCGCGGTGGTCGCCACGGTAATCGCTTCCCTGATGTCGGCAATCCTAGGCTTCAACGACTTGGCGCTCGCACCATGACCAAGGCACGTCACCGCCCCGATGATGGCGGATTCACCCTGCTGGAACTGTTGGTGGTCCTGGCCATCATCGGCCTGTTGGCCGCAATCATCGCGCCCCAGGTGCTCAAGTATCTCGGCGGCGCGCGCACTCAGACCGCCAAGGTGCAGATTCAGAATGTGGTCTCAGCGCTCGAGCTCTATCGCCTGGACGTCGGCCAGTATCCGACCCAGGAACAGGGCCTGAACGCAGTACTCGTCGCGCCACCGAACACGCCAGGATGGAGCGGCCCGTATCTTACGCGACCGTCGGCGCTCACCGATCCCTGGGGACAGCCCTACCTGTATCGCAATCCTGGCCAGCACGGTGAGATCGACGTCTATTCCCTGGGTTCGGACAAGGCGCCCGGGGGGACCGGCGAGGCCGCAGATGTCGGCAGCTGGTAGCGATCACGGATTCACGCTGATCGAAGCCCTGGTGGTGGTGACGATCACCGCGCTCCTGGCGCTGATCGCATTTCCCAAACTGCAGCAGACTCTCTCTGGATTCGCCGAGCGCGAGACGGTCGCCGCGGCGGTCGCCCGGCTGCGCGAGGCGCGCGCCGACGCCATGCGGCTGGGTCAGCCGCGGCTGTTCGAGGTCGGCAGGGACGGGCGCGGCTTCGTCGCCACCGGCTGGACCTACATGGCCGCTCCACGGGGCGTGAGCCTCGGCGCATCGGATGCGATCACGTTCTTCGCCGATGGCTCGTCCAGCGGCGGCGCCGTGTTCGTCAACGACGGTCGGTGCCAGACGCGGCTGGATGTCGCGTCCGCCACGGGCGCGATCAGCGAGCGCCCGAGTTGAGGGGCGCGGATGGCGGGGCGGTGTTTGTCGAGTCGATGATCGCCGCGGCGATCGTGGCCCTGGTGCTCGGAACGACCTTTGAAGTCATCGCCGACGGGGCCCGGCGCGAGAAGGCGGCCGCCACTGACCGCCTCGCCCTGCTGGTCGCACAGTCCGAACTGGACGATGTGGGCGTCGACATTCGACTGGAATCTGGAGAGACGTCAGGGGCGGCTGGGCCGTTCGCTTGGCGCGTGGATGTGGCGCCCTACGCCGCCGAGGGAGAGCCCAATTCGGCCGGGTCGCTGTGGAAGGCGGATGTCACCGTGCGACGTCGCGAGGGCGGACCCAATCTCGCCTCGCTGTCGACGCTGAGGCTTGGCGACTGACGTGCGGAGCCATTCCGAGCGCGGCTTCGCCCTCGTCGAAGCCCTGGCCAGCCTTGTGGTCGTGGCGATGATCAGCCTGATGATCTTCGAGGGCCTGGGTGCGGGTGGGCGCATCTGGAGAGGCGTCGACGCCCACGAAACCGCGGCCGAGGCCGTGGGCGCGGCCCAGTCTCTGTTGCGCGAGCGGATCGGCAATCTCTATCCGGCCACGGCGCATGAGGCGGACGTGCCCTATGTGGATTTCGAGGGTTCGCCTGACAGCGTGGCGTTCCTATCGGCGCCGCCGATGGCCGGCCAACCGTCCGGTCTGCGACGCTACCGACTGGTACTCGAGGGCGGCAATCTTTTGCTCGCCTCGGTCAGCGACGCCGTTCCCCCGTCCGAGCGGACGCCAGTCGGCGAGGTGCTGTTGCGCGGCGTGAACCATCTCGAGATCGCCTATTTTGGCGCCGACGCCGCCGATCCGACGGCTTCGTGGCGCGGCGTCTGGCGGCAGGAAGCCCGGCCGCCCAGGGCCGTTCGCATCCGGCTGGCTTTCAATCCGGGCGACTCGCGCTGGTGGCCGGATATGATCGTCCGTGTGAACCCGACCGTGGGCTCGGATTGCGCTTTCGGTCCCACTGGCCGGAGCACCTGCGGCGTATGACGCTCCAGCAAGCCCTCAACTCCGAGATGGACCTTGCCTCTCTGGCCGCGATGGCGCGCCGAGGGTTTGTCTGGTGGGGCGAAGAGCTGGCGGGAATAATCCCGGCCCGGTGGCGCGAGCGGCTCTTCGCCCGCTCGATGCTGTTCGCCGAACAGACCGCCGAAGGGCGCTGGCGGGTTTGGCGCAACGGCCGTCCAACCGGCCTTGGTCTGACCCGGTCGGAAGCCGGGCGGAACGTCGGCGTCCTGCTGTCGGCGGACGCCGTACTGGTGCGCGAGCTGGAGCTCCCACGCATGCCGCGCGCCGACCTCCGCCGGATGATCGCCCTCGATATCGATCGGCTCTCGCCGCTCAATCCCGACCTTGTCTATTTCGACGTCGATGTGATCGACACGGGCGGTTCTGGGTCCCGGCAGAAGGTGCTCCTCGGCCTTGCGCCGCGGACGGCGGCGGCCGAAGCCGTGGAAGCCGCGCGCGCGGCCGGTCTGCGTCCCGGTCGTCTGAGCGTCAGCCTGGAGGACCGGGGCGGGACACCCGGTTTCGACTTCCTGCCCCAGGTTCTTGCGGCCAAGGGCGAGCGCTCCGCCGGGTCGCGCCGCCCCTGGCTGTGGGGGGCGGTGATGTTGCTGATGGCGCTCAATCTTGGCGTGCTGGTGGGTCGCGATGTCGCTTCGGTCGACGACTTGCAACGCCTGGTCGGGACCCAGCGTCTGGCGGCGGGCGCCGCGATGCGGGTGCGCGCGGCGGTCGACGCGGAGGAGGCGCGGCGGCGTGATCTGTTGGCCAGGGGCGTCCGCAGCGACCCTCTGGCGATGTTGAACGCCGTCACCGAGGCGATGCCGACGGGCGCCTGGGTGCAGCATCTGGAGTGGAATGGCCGCAACCTCAGGTTGGTAGGGTACAAGACCGGCGGTCTCGATATAGGCGCGGCCGTGCGTGGCTCGGGCGCATTCGCCAACCCGCGGGCCGCCGCCACGACCCCCACGGCGGGCAATGTGGTCGGTCAGCCGTTCGATGTGACCGCCGATGCCAGGCCTCGGCCGTGAGGTCCCTCAGCTCGCGTGAGCAAAAGCTGCTGGCGCTCGCCCTGCTGATGGCGGCGATCGCCCTCGTATGGCTGGCGATCGTGCAGCCGGTGGTGGGCGGCTTTTCGGCGCGCGCCGCCGAGCGCGAGCGCCTGACTCAGACCTGGCACCGGAACGAGCGGCTGATCGCCGCCATGCCGGCCTGGCGCGCCGCGTCGGAGGAACAAAGGCGCACGGCGGGCCGGTTCTCCATCGATGCGCCCAGCGAGCGGCTGGCGGCCGAGGCGCTCAAGGCGCGCATTCAGCAGTTGGCCGCCGACGAGGGGTTCAATGTGACCGCCGTCGTGGACGAGTCCGATCTGGCCGCGCCCGGTGAAGTGAGGGTGCGCGCCGATGGGGAACTCACGCTGACACAATTGTGCGATAGTTTACGACGACTTGAGACTGAGGGGGCCTTTGTCATTGTCGATTTCATCGCCATCTCGGCGGACCGCGCCGTCGTCAGCGGACGGGAAGCGCCGCTCGCCGTTCGCCTCGAGCTCACCGCGGACTATCGTCCGCCCCGCGCCGGGGGACTCTGAGATCTTCCCCGTGGCGGCGGCATTGGTGCTCCTTCTCGCGCTCGGGTTGCAGTTCGCGATGCTGTCCGCATCCACGCCGCTCGCGCCGTCTGTCGTGGCGTCGCGGCGGCCACGACTCGTGACCGTCCCGCCGTTGCCGGATTACCCGTCCACCCTGGCCAGTCCGGTGTTCGCGCCTGACCGCAGACCTGGCGCGGCCGAGCTTGCGGAGGCCGGCGGCGGCGCGCTTTCCGGCTATGCCGCGCTGGGCTCCGCGGCTGGCGGCGGCGCCGACAGCGCCGTGGTCGCGGGCCCCGGCGGCAAGGCCAGGACGATCCGCGTCGGCGACAGCGTTGAAGGCTGGCGGCTGGAGTCGGTGACCCGCACGCGTCTCACCTTCGTGCGCGATGGCGCGCGCCACCAGCTGGTGGTGGGCGCTCCCGCCGAGGTTCTGATACAGCCGATCAAGGCGCCTGCCGCCGCCTCGCCCGATGCGGTCATCCAATGATCCGCGCCCGAACTTCCTTCGCCGCCGTCATCGCCATCGCCTCCTGGGTCGTGGCCTCGGCCGCCGCCGCTCAGACCGACACCTCGCCGCTCGACAGTCGGCAAGTGAGCTCCACCATCCTTCCGGGTTCAGGGGTGACGCCGCCTCCCGCGCCGCCCAGGCAATCTCTGCGCGGCGGACCGGTGAACCTCAACTTCCCCGCCGTGGACGTGCGCTCGGTGACCCAGGCCATTCTGGGAGACACCCTGCATCTGCCGTTTGCAGTCGACGCGTCCGTCCAGGGAACAATCACCGTCGAAACGCCGCAGCCCATCCAGCGCGCCGACGTCTTGGCCTTTTTCGAGCAGGCGCTCGCCAACGCCAACCTCGCCCTCGTCGAGCGGGCCGGGGTCTACACGGTCGTTCCTGGCGGCGTCGCGCGCGGCGAGGCGCCGGTGGTCGGACCCGCCGACACCGGCTTCGGAAACGAGACCGTCGAGCTGAAGTTCGTCAACGCCGATCAACTCCGGCAGCTCCTCGATCCCCTGGTGCCCAATGCGGTCACCCTCGCCGATCCGAGCCGCAACGTGCTGGTGATCTCGGGCAATGAGGTCCAACGGCGGGCGCTGCGTGAACTCATCGCCCAGTTCGACGTGGACTGGCTGCGTGGCATGTCGTTCGCCATGTACGTGCCGCAACGCACTGACGCCCGGCTGATCGCGCCGGAGCTGGACAGGTTGCTGAACGCCCCCGGCTCGCCATCGGCCGGCCTGGTGCGGCTGATCACCATGGACCGGCTGAACGGCATCCTCGCCATCTCCTCACAGGCGCAATACCTGGAGGACGCGCGCCGGTTCATCGAGGTGCTCGACCGGGAAGGGGAGAGCTCTGAGCGGCGCATGTTCGTCTACCATGTGCAGAACGGCCGCGCCGCCGACCTGACCAAGGTCCTGGACGGGGCCTTCGGCATCTCGCCGTCCAAGGAATCGACGACCAACATCGAGCCGGCCAAGATCGATGACGTCAGCGGCCCGCCCGCGCCGGTCATTCAATCCCCCGCCAACGCCTTCAACCAAGGCCTCTCAGCACGCGCGAACAACGGCGCGGAGGAGGGCGGTCGCGGGACGGGCAACCAGCAACAGCCGGCGAACGGCGCCGAGGCGATCACCATCACCGCCGACGAGGTCAACAACGCCATCGTCGTCTACGCCACGCCCCGAAACTTCGCCGTGATCGAGGATGCTCTGCGCAAGCTCGACGTACCGCCGCTGCAGGTGATGATCGATGCGACGGTCAGCGAGGTGACGCTCAACCACGCCCTTCAGTACGGCCTGCAATGGTCGTTCACGAGCGGCAACAGCAGTGGCTCCCTGACCCAGCCCAACAATGTCACAGGGGTTGCGAGCAGCGTCCCGCAACAGAATTTCCCAGGGTTTTCCTATCTCTATTCCGGGATGAACTTCCAGGCGACGTTCAACGCGCTGGCGCAACTGACCGACGTCCATGTCCTGTCGGCGCCGAAATTGATGGTTCTGAACAACCATACCGCGACCATCGATGTCGGCGACGAGGTGCCGATTTCCACTGGATCGGCCGTGAGTACGGAGACGGCCGGCGCGCCCATCGTCAACTCCATCGATTACCGCGAAGTCGGCGTCATCTTGAAGATCACGCCCAGGGTGAACAGCGGCGGACTCGTTCTGCTCGATATCGCTCAGGAGGTCAGCGACGTCCTGCCCCAGACCGAGACCGCGGCCAATTCCGGCTCGGGCATCGTTTCGCCCACCTTCGAAGAGCGCAAGATCGCCACCTCGATCGCGGTGCAAGATGGTCAGACGGTCGCGCTCGGCGGCCTGATCAAGAACGAGGTCGACAAGGGTCGCTCGACTATCCCGCTGCTCGGCTCGATCCCGATCCTCGGCCATCTGTTCGGCGATACGACCGGCACGCTCATTCGCACCGAGCTCATCGTCCTGTTGACGCCGCATGTGGTGCGCACGCCCGTGGATGCCCAGGCCATCACCGAGGAGCTGAAGTCGAAGATCGAGATGGCCGCGCCCCCTCCACCGCCGCCTCCGCCCCAGCCGCCGAAATCCAAGAAGAAGTCCCTTGCCGGATGAGGTCCGACAAGATCGCGGCTACGCCCTGATCGTCGCCCTGCTCGCCGTCATGGCGTTCGCCTATGTCGCCTTCCAGGTTCTCGCCGCCAACGAAGGCGCTCTCGCCGGGATATCGGCGACGGCCGAGCACGCCCGCCTGACGGCCGCCGCGGATGCGGCGGTCACCATCGCCATTCATGGCCTGGGTGAAGCCGATCCGTCGGCGCGCTGGGCCGCCGACGGCGAGCCGCGTCACATCGACTTCAACGGCGTGGACCTTATCGTCAGCGTTGACGACGAGCGGCGAAAAGCCCCCCTGGCCGGCCTTGATGACAATCAGGCGCGAGTCCTGTTCGCCGGCGCCGGCGCCTCGAGCGCGCAACTCGACGCCCTGGTGGCGGAGTTCGGCGACTGGCGCGATCAGGCGCGCGCCAGCGAGCGGCCGGGCGCGCCCTCCGCCTCGGAGATCCACCGTTTTCGCGCCTTGGGCGAGTTGATGATGCTCAAGGACATGAGTCTCGATCTCTATGGCCGAATCGTTCCCGCCGTGACGGTCTACTATGAACCGGGCGCGACCTTCGAAGCCGAGCGCGCCAGCCCCCTGGCGCTGGCCACTATGCAGGCGATGGCCGGCGCGGCCCCGGCTCTCACGATCGCCGGACCGCTTGCTATCGAACATCCCAGCCTGGACACGGCGCCCGACGACCGGGTCACGGGACGCACGCTGTCGGTTCACGTGACCGCGCGCGATCAGGACGGATCCATGGCGCGACGCGTGGCTGTAGTCGGGTTGACCGGTGCGAAGACCGAACCGGTCTGGGTGCGTTACGTCGAGTAGGCGGCGTAGAGCCACACCAGGAATAGCGACAGGCTGAGCGGCGCGCCGAAGGCGATGGGTTCCTTCAAGGTCTCGCGGCCGCGAATCATCAACCGGACGCCGGCGAAGGCGAAGGCCGCGGCGCAGGCGACGAGCACAACCGTGGGCAGCGGGCGCCAGCCAAGCCATGCGCCCGCCGCGGCGAGCAGCTTGGCGTCGCCGGCGCCGATTCCCTCCACGCCCCGCCAGCGACGCCAAACCAGGGCCAACACCCTCAGGCTGACATAGCCGGCCGCCGCGCCGACCAGGCGCTCGATCATGGGCGCGCCGGGCGGAATGAAAGCCGTCGCAAGTCCGATGCAGATGAGGGGAAGCGTCAGCACGTCAGGCAGGCGGAACACAGCCAGGTCGACCGCCGTAAGGCAGATGAGGAACCAGGCCAGGGCCACGGCGGCCGCCAGGGTCCAGTCCGTCGGAAGCGCCAGCGCAGACCAGATGAACGCCGCCGCTGCAGCCGCCGTCATGGCCGCCAGGGCGGGCCTGCCTGTCTCGGGGGCGAAGCAGCGCAGAACGCACCAGGCCAGCGCCCCGGCGCCAGCGCCCAAAACGCCAGCGGCCCCCGCTAGAATCACGGCGCTATGATCTTGCCACACCGGTTTTCCATCGCCCCACGGCGCCCTGTCGCACGCACGGCGTCGCCGTAGCAAGGCGTCAGCCGCGATGGTGTGCTAAGCCCTGACCGATGAGCCGTTCACCGCCCGGGGTAAGGCGGGCCGCCCGGGCGATCGCACTTGCCGTGGCCGCCAGCGGCGGGTGGATCATCGCATTCCAACCCGCCCGCGCGGCTGGAGGGCCGCCGCCTCCGCGCCGGCTCGCGGCGACGATGCGCGCCGGAGAATCCTTGCCCGCCGCCCTCGAGCGCGCGGGCGTGCATGCGCCGGACGCCCGCGCCGCCGCCGCCGCGCTGGAGGGCGACTTCGATCCCGTCAATCCGCACCCCGGCTTGGCCTTGACCGTGGACCTCGCGCCTGCGGACGGGGCCCTGGTGGACCTGTCGCTTCAGCCGCGGCCGGAGACCAGGCTCACGCTCTGGCGCGGCGCCGGCGGGCGCTTGCAGCTGCGAAGAGAGGTGACGCAGACCTTTCGCGCATGGCGATCGGTCCAGGGCGTCGTCGATGGTTCGCTCTATCTATCCCTCGTTGGCGCCGGCGTCGGACCCGACGACGCCGGCCGCATCGCCGGTCAGTTCGGGGCCAGGCTCGATCTGACCCGGGACGTGGAGAGCGGCGACCGCTTCCGCCTGTTGTTCGAACAGACAATCGGCGGCGGCCGGCGGCTCGGCCCAGCCTTCCCGCTTTATGCGGAGCTAAGGACGCGTCGTGGCGAGACCCGGCTCTACCGCGCGAGTGACGATGCGCGCTCCGGCTTCTTCGACGGCGTGTCTGGGCGCTCGGACGTGCTTCTGCTGCGCACTCCGGTCGACGCCGTCCGCATCAGCTCGCCGTTTGGCCTGAGGTTGCACCCGATCCTGGGCTACACGCGCATGCACGAGGGGGTGGATTTCGCCGCGCCGGTCGGGGCGCCGGTGCTGGCGGCGGGCGATGGAGTGGTCGAGGACGCTCGCTGGGCAGGCGGATACGGTCGCTGGCTCAGGATCCGGCATCGATTGGGCCTGGAGACGGCCTACGCCCACCTCTCGGCCTGGGCGCCTGGCGTGCGGCCGGGCGCCGCCGTGCGCCAAGGTCAGGTGATCGGCTTCGTCGGCGCCTCCGGCTTGGCCACCGGCCCGCATCTTCACTACGAGGTCCGCGAAGCGGGCCGGCCGGTGGATCCTCAGTCCGTGGCGGGCCTCGCATGGCTGGAGGGGGCGGCGGACGCCGGAGCGCGGTCCGCGGTCCGAGCGCGCAAAGCCGCGATCGACGCCGTTGTGGCCGAAGCGATGGAAGGCTGAGGTTTCAGTTCTGCGGCGGGGCGGTCGGCGTGATCGGGGCGTCGGCGGCGGGGGGCGTCGGGGTGTTGACGGCTGGCGCCGGCGTGTCAGACGGCGCGGCGCCGGTGGCCGGTTTGTCCAGATAGGAGTTGTAACCGCCGATCGGTGGCGGCCCCGATGGGGTCGTGGTGTCGCTCGGCGCGGTCGCGGGTTCGGGGGCCGGCGGGCTGGGAGCAGTCGAGGCTGGAGCCGGAGCCTCCGGCGCCGGGTCGGGCGCCGGCGGGGCCGGGGCGTCCGTCGCCGAGGGGTTGTTGTACTTCAACGCCTTGCCGAGCAGGGAGGAGCTGGCGGCCAACTCCTTGGCGTTGCTGGCGCAGCGATCGGGCAGGGCCCAGGTCAGCCACGCGCGGGCGAGTTCTCGCCGCGTCTTCAGCTCAGCTGGCCGCCAGATGGCCCGACCCTGGTCGATGGCGGCGACTCCCTGGGGCGCGATCGCCGTTGGGCTGGCTTCCTCGGCCGCCTGCACCGCGCCGCCGATCTTCTTGAGTTCAATGCGGGCCGCCGCCATGTCGCTGGCGTAAGGCTCCTTCTCGTTCGGAACGGACGAGCCGAACATCTTGTCGATGGTGCGCAGATCCGGCTTCACGCGGTCATAGACGTCGAGATATTCGCTGAGCGCGCCGTAGCACCAGGCGGCCAGCGGATAGGACTGCGTCGGAGCGCCGGGCGGCAGGGGCTCGCCCTCCGGCGCAGGGGCGGGGTCGCTGGCCATCAGAGAGAGGGCGAAAAGCAGGGCCGGGGCGGGCATAAGTTCAGATCTCCTGTGGTGTCCCGGAAAGAGGTGTCGCGGAAGGGTCGGGCGCGCCAAAGCCCCCGCCCCCCGGGGTTTCGATCTCGATGGCGTCGCCGGCCCGGACTTCGAGGCTGAAGCAGGCCGGCAGCACCTTTACTGCGCCATCGGCGGCGATCAAACTCTGGGCGCCGGGCAGGCCCGGTCCGCCGCCGGCCAGGCCCTGCGGCGCATGCTCGCGACGCGTGGAAAGCAGCGCGGCCTCCATCGGAGCCAGGAAGCGCAGTCGCCGGCGCACGCCGTCGCCGCCCCGCCGCCGGCCCAGGCCGCCTGAGCCCGTGCGCAGCTCGAACGCCTCCAGGCGGACGGGGAAACGTCGCTCGAGGATCTCGGGGTCGGTCAGGCGCGAGTTGGTCATGTGGGTGTGGACGCCGCTCGCGCCGTCCGCGCGCGCCGTGGCCCCGGCCCCGCCGCAGATGGTCTCATAGTACTGCCGCTCGGCGTCGCCGAAGGTGAAGTTGTTCATCGTGCCCTGGGAATTGGCCATGGCCCCGAGCGCGGCGTAGAGAGCATCGACCACGTGCTGGCTGGTTTCGACATTGCCGGCCACAACGGCCGCCGGCGGATTAGGTTTCAACATCGAGCCCTCGCGGACGAGAATCTTCAGCGGTTCGAGGCAGCCGGCGTTGAGCGGGATGTCGTCGTCGACCAAGGTGCGGAAGACATAGAGCGCCGCCGCGTCGACGATCGAGGCCGGGGCGTTGTAGTTGGACGGAAGCTGGTCGGCTGAACCGGTGAAGTCGAGCGTGGCTTCGCCGGCCTCGATGTTCACCGCGATGCGCACGTGGATCCGGCCGCCGCCATCCATGGGAACGGCCGCCTCGCCGTCGTGAAGGCTGACAATGGCCCGGCGCACACAGGCCGCGGCGTTCGCCTGTACATGGCCCATATAGCGGGCCACCTGGTCGCGCCCGAAGGTCCCGATCATGCCGGCGATGGCCGCCGCGCCCGCCTGGCAGGCGGCGATCTGGGCCTTGAGGTCGCCGATGTTGCGTTCCGGCGTGCGGCTGGGCCAGGGTCCGGCGGTGAGGGCGGCGTGCGCCTCAGCCTCCAGGAAGCGGCCGCCGCGCATGATCGGCAGGGCGTCCAGCAGCACGCCTTCCTCGTCGATCGAGCGCGAGAACGGCGGCATGGAGCCAGGCTGGACGCCGCCCACGTCGGCGTGGTGGCCGCGCGCGGCGGTGAAGAAGGCGGGTGCCGGCTCGTCGCCCACGAACACCGGCATGACCACGGTGATGTCCGGCAGATGGGTGCCGCCGGCGTAAGGATTGTTGAGGGCGAAGGCCTCGCCGCGCTCGAAGGCCCCGCGCCGGACCGTCACAGCGCGCACGCTGGCCCCCATGGAGCCCAGGTGCACGGGCATGTGCGGCGCGTTGGCCACCAGGCCGCCGGCGGCGTCGAACAGGGCGCAGGAGAAATCCAGCCGCTCCTTGATGTTCACCGACCGGGCGGTTCGCTCCAGGGCCGCGCCCATGGCTTCGGCCACGCCCATGAAGCGGCGATTGAACAGCTCCAGGGTCACTGGGTCGGCCTTGTCGGCGGCGATGTGGGCCAGCGTCGGCGCGGCGATCCTGACCAGTCGGATCAGGCCGTCGGCTTCAGGCTGCGCGCGCCAGCCGCGTTCCAGCCAGATCTGGGTGTCGCCGCGGACGATCAGCCTGGGCCCCTCGACTGGGCCGGTCAGATCCTCGGCCAGGAGGATGCGAGTCTGCTCCCCGCCCGTCTCACGGTTGGCTGCTTCGCGCCTCTGCTTCGCAGTCGTGCGATCCTCCCTCCCCATCGAGGGCAGGGAGGACGGAGCATCCGCTTCCAACACCTCGACCTCGACGCTGGCGATCAGCACCGCGCGGCCGGGCTCGACGAAGCCGAACAGGCGTTGATGGGCGGCTTCGAAGGCAGTGAGAATTGCAGAAGACGCGCCGACCGGGACCGGCAGGCTGGCGTCGCTGTCCTGGTAGCGGATACGCAGGCGGGTCTCGGTCCGGTCAGCAATCGCGCCCTGGCGCTCGAGTTCGCCGCGCGCGCGCTCGGCGAGCCGTTCGATGAGTGTGTTCGCCGCGGCCAGACCGTCCGTATCCAGCGGCCGCTCCAGGCCGACCTGGAGGGCGACACGCATGCGGGCCTGCCCGATACCCCAGGCCGAGAGCAGGCTGGCGAAGCGCGGGCACAGGATCTCGGAAATCCCCAAGGCCTCGGCCGTGGCGCAGGCCACCTGTCCGGCCGCGCCGCCGAAGGCGACGAGGGCGTGGTCGCGGGGATCGAAGCCGCGCTCGGTGGAGATGCGCCGGATGGCGCCGGCGGTCTGCTCCACGGCGACGGCGATGAAGCCTTCGGCGGCCGCGCGCGCGTCCGGAAGGCCCATGGCGCTAGCCAATTCGCCCAGGCGGTCGAAGGCGGCCTTGATGTCCAGCGGCGCGTCACCGGCCGGTCCGAACACCGCCGGAAACAGGCTGGGCTCGATCCGGCCCAGGACCAGATTGGCGTCGGTGACGGTGGCCGGACCGCCGCGCCCGTAGGCCGCGGGGCCGGGGAGGGCGTCCGCGCTTTTGGGGCCGACGCGCGCGCGCAGGCCGTCGAAGGTCAGGATCGAGCCGCCGCCGGCGGCCACGGTCTCCACGTCCAGCATCGGCGCGCGCAGCTTGACGCCGGCGACGCGGGTGAGGTCGCGCCGCTCCAGCTCGCCGGCATAGCGGCAGACGTCGGTCGAGGTGCCGCCCATGTCGAAGCCAAGCACGGCCCGAACACCCGCCGCCTCGGCCACGCGGGCCGCGCCCACCACTCCGCCGGCGGGGCCCGACACGACGGCGTCGCGGCCGCGGAAGGCGTCCACTCGCGCCAGGCCGCCGCCAGAGGTCATGAAACGAAGTTCGGCGCCGGCGAGCGCGGCGGAGAGGCTCTCGGCGTAGGCGCGCAGGGGCGGGGTCAGATAGGCGTCGATGACGGCGGTCTCGGCCCGTTCGACGAACTTGGGCAGCGGCGAGGCCTCGGCGCTTGTCGTCACATAGGCGAAGCCGGCGGCGCGGGCGATCTCGGCCGCGCGCGCTTCGTGGTTGGGGTTGAGGTCGCTGTGCAGGAAGGCGATGGCGGCGCTCTCGAAACCGTTCCGAACGGCGCGCACCAGCACCTCGGCCAGGGGCGCCTCGTCGAGCGGGGTAATGACGCCGCCATCCGCGGCCAACCGTTCCTCAGCCTCCACGACGCCGGCGTAGAGCGGCGTGGGCTTTTCGATGTCCAGGGCGAAAAGGCGCGGTCGGGTCTGGTCGCCGATCGTCAGCGCGTCGGCGAATCCCCGCGTGGTGACGAGGAGCGTCCTGGCCCCGGCCCGTTCGAGCAGGGCGTTGGTGGCCACGGTGGTTCCCACGCGGATTTCGGCGACCCGGGCGGCGGGAAAAGGCAGGCTGGGATCCGCGTCCAGCAGGCGGCGCATGGCCTCCACCGCCGCATCGGCGTAGGCCGGCGACTGCGAGGGCAGCTTCAGGGTGACGAGCGCGCCGCCCGGCGCGCGGCCGATAACGTCGGTGAAAGTGCCCCCCCGGTCGATCCAGAAGCTCCAGCCCCCCTGGCCTCGTTCGATCTCGTTCATGCCGTTCCCGCCGCGAACACCGCTCGCAGAAACGGTTGACGGCCGCCGATTGCAAGCCGAAGAACGTCGTTCCTCGTCATTTGGAGGGTCTCAAAATGGCCGCTGCGAGGCAGGTCGGAGGTTCCTGGGCGCCGCGCCCGTCGCTCGGGCGGGGCCTGGGCTGGCTGGCCGCCGTGGTGGCATGGTTGGTCGCCGGCGTCGCCGGACTGGCGCTGGCCGCCGTTCTGACGACCCTCCTGGTCATCGCCGGCGTCGTCGGCGCGGCGGTGGTCGCGGTCACCGGCGTCGTGCCCAGGGCGAAGAGCCGGCGCGCGGCGGACGATCCAAACCTCATCGAGGCGCACCACGTCGGCGGCCATTCGTGGGTCGCTTACGGCTGGGACGGCCAGTCCTAGCTTACGTCCCTAGCTTCCCTTGGGGCGCCGTTGCGGGACGCGCGTCCGGTCCTCTACCATCGACTCTTCAACGAACAGGAGGATGCGATGGTAGGCATAGTGGCGACGATCCGAGTCCAGGACGGCAAGGGGCCTGACTTCGAGGCGGTGTTCCTGAGGCTGGCCGCCAAGGTGCGGGAGAACGAACCTGGCGCCCTGTTCTATCAGCTGACCCGTAGCCGGACCGAGGCCAACACCTACAAGGTGCTGGAGCTATACAAGGACGAGGACGCCCTCGCCCATCACCGCGGCACGGATCATTTCCGCGAAATTGGCCCCCAGATGGGCCCGTTCATGGCCGGCCGCCCGGACATCGAACTGCTGGACGCTATAGGATAGGCGCGGCTCCGGACGTCAGTTGCAGGCCACCTTGGCCGCAACATAGCGGTTCTGGGACGCATCCCAGCGCCAGCCGTCGCAGTCGTATCCCGGGGGCGGGCCCGCGGGTGCGGCGGCCGGTGGCGGGGCGGCGCCATAGGCTGGGGCGCAGGCGTAATAGGGACCGTAGTAACAGTCGTCATACCAGTACGGCGCCAGGCTGTAGCCGGCGATGAAGCCGACGCCGCCCCAGAAGAACGGATAGCCCCATCCCCAGCCGCCGCCCCAGTAGCCGCGGCCGCCCCAGCCGCCGCGGAAACCGCCGCCATGGAACGCGCCGCCGCCGTGGAAGCCGCCGCCGCCATGAAAGCCTCCGGCGGCCAGGGCGGCGACAGGGCTCGACGCCAGCGCCACGCTCGCCAGCAGACCGGCCGCCAGTCCGAACTTGGTCTTCATCTGCAATTCCCCTGATCCCTGAGGCAAGAACTCCTCATCGTCGGCCTCAATCCTGCGCTTCGCAAGCTGAACGCGGGCTGAATTCGGCCGCCGCCTGGCCGAATCTCAGGCGTTGAAGTTGAGCTTCAATCCGGGTCTCGGCCAGCGGCACTTGTAGAGCTTGCCCGTTGACGAACAGGTCACCCAGGCGTCCCTCATGTCGGCGCCACCGAAGCAGATGTTGGTCACTATCAGGTCCGGGAACGGGAAGTGCTCGGTCGAGCCGCCAGGATCGAAGGCGGTAATGCCGCCGTTGACAATGGTGGCGACGCACACCTTGCCGCCGGCCTCCACCGCCAGACTGTCGAGTAGTTGGAATCCGGGTAGGTTGCAGATCACCCGGCCGGTGGCGAAGCCTGACTGGGGTTCGGCCTCGCCCGGCGCCGCCAGATCGATGGCCCACAGGCGTTCGAGCCAAGTGTCGGCCACATAGACTGTCGTCTCGTCCGGCGACAGGCCAACGCCGTTGGGCGCGATCATATGGTCGCGGGCGCGGACGATCTTCGAGCCGTCGGTCAATGCGTAGTAGAGGCCGCCATAGTCGCGGCCGGTCGGCGTGCCGCGGCCGTGGTCGGTGAACCATAGGCCGCCCTGACGGTCGAAGACCAGGTCGTTGGGCCCGAACAGCGACCGCCCTTCGCAGGTCTCGTAGATGGTCTCAACCTTGCCGCTGGCAATGTCCACACGCTGGATCGAACCGCCCTTGTGGCCGGCGGGCGTCGGGCCAGGGATGGTGAGCCCATCCTGCTTCAGCCACTCGAACGAGCCGCCGTTGTTGGTGACCCAGATGGCCCCGTCGGGGCCAATGGCGGCGCCGTTCGGCCCGCCGCCGCAGTCGGCGACGGTGGATTTGCGGCCATCCGGCGTCACGCGGGTCAGCAAACCGCGTTCGATCTCGGTCAGGATGACCGAGCCGTCGGCCATGGCGATCGGCCCCTCGGGAAAGCCGAGATCCTCGGTGACGAGTTCGATGTCCACGCGCGTCTCCTCCGTTTTGGTTTGGAGACGACTATACGCGCCGTTCGAGAACCCGAAAGACGAATGGGAACTCATCGACCTCGGAGGCCGGATGGGCCTCGCGCCGAACCTCCCGCCAGCGGGCCTCGTCGAACGGGGGAAACCACACATCGCCCATCGGCTCGGCCTCGACCTCTGTGAGATAGATTCGCCCGGCGCGCGGCAGAGCCAGCTCGAACAGGGCCGCCCCGCCGATGACGCAGACCTCCTCGGCGCCGTCTTCCTCGGCCTGCTCGCGGCCGATTTGCACAGCCTCGGAGAAATCCTCGCACACCAGCGCGCCCGGCGGACCGAAAGTCCCGTCGCGCGATAGGACGATGTTGATCCGGCCGGGCAGGGGGCGCCTGGGCAGGCTGTCCCAGGTCCTGCGGCCCATGATCACCGGCTTGCCGAGGGTGAGAGTGCGGAAGAGGGCCAGGTCGGACTTCAGCCGCCAGGGCAGGGCGCCCGCGGCGCCGATGACTCCGTTCCGGGCGCGCGCCACGGGCCCGAGGGTGAGGCGAACCATCAGACTGCGATCGGCGCCCTGATGAGCGGATGGGCGCGGTAGCCCTCCAGTGTCACGTCGCCGGCCTCGAGGTCGAACAGCTCCGCGCCAGGCGCCAGGCGCAGCGTCGGAAGGGGATAGGGCTCGCGCGTCAGCTGCAGCCGCGCCTGCTCCAGGTGGTTCAGATAGAGGTGCGCGTCGCCCAGGGTGATGACCAGGTCGCCGGGCTCGAGGCCCGTCCCCTTGGCGATCAGATGGGTCAGCAGGGCATAGCTGGCGATGTTGAACGGCACGCCCAGGAAGACGTCGGCCGAACGCTGATAAAGTTGGCATGACAGGCGTCCGCCGGCGACATGGAACTGGAACAGACAGTGGCAGGGCGGCAGGGCCATGGCCTCGACGTCGGCCGGGTTCCAGGCCGAGACGATGTGCCGCCGGCTCTCCGGATTTTCCTTGAGGCTTTTCACCACGGCGGCGATCTGGTCAATGACCCGGCCGTCCGGCGCGGCCCACGAGCGCCACTGTTTGCCATAGACCGGACCCAGCTCTCCCGCCGCGTCCGCCCACTCGTCCCAGATCGTGCAGCCGCGCTCCTGCAGCCAGCGCACATTGGTCTCGCCGCGCAGGAACCAGGCGAGCTCGACGACGACGGACTTGAAGTGGATTTTCTTGGTGGTGAGAAGCGGGAAGCCTTGAGCGAGATCGAAGCGCATCTGGCGGCCGAATAGTCCCAGCGTGCCCACGCCGGTACGGTCGCCGCGCCGCTCGCCCGTCGTCAGGATCTCGGCCAACAGGTCGAGATAGGGCCGTTCGGAGTGATCGGCCTCGATGGAGATCGGTTGGGCGCTCATATCGACCCAACCCTAGACTGAATCGCCGACGGCGGGCAGCGCTAAGACGACCGATCCACAGCCTGTCCACGACAATCACCCGCCTTGACGACCGCGCGAAAAAACCTATCGAGAGCGGCCTTCCCTGAACGGTTCATGCCAAGACCGGCCTGTTCCGCGCCCCCGGAGAAATATTCATGCGCGTCTACTACGATCGCGACGCCGATCTCGCCCGCCTGCTGGACAAGAAGATCGCCATCGTCGGCTACGGCTCCCAGGGCCACGCCCACGCGCTCAACCTGCGCGACTCGGGCGTGAAGAACGTGGCCGTGGCGCTGCGACCGGACTCAGCCTCGGCGGCCAAGGCCCGGGCCGAGAAGCTCGAGGTCATGACCGTCGCTGAAGCCGCCGCCTGGGCTGACCTGATCATGGTGTTGGCGCCCGACGAGCTGCAGCGCGGTATCTATCGCGACGAGATCGCCCCTCACATCCGCGACGGCGCCGCCCTGCTGTTCGCCCACGGGCTCAATATCCATTTCGGCCTCATCGAAGCCAAGCCGACCATCGACGTCTTGATGGTCGCCCCCAAGGGGCCAGGCCACACCGTGCGCGGCGAATACCTCAAAGGTGGCGGTGTGCCGTGCCTGATCGCGGTCGCCCAGGACGCCACCAGCAATGCGCTGGATCTCGGCCTCGCCTACGCCTCGGCCATCGGCGGCGGCCGCTCGGGAGTCATCGAAACCACCTTCCGCGAGGAGTGCGAGACCGACCTCTTCGGGGAGCAGGCGGTCTTGTGCGGCGGCCTGGTGCACCTGATCCGCGCCGGCTTCGAGACCCTGGTCGAGGCCGGCTACGCTCCGGAGATGGCCTATTTCGAATGCCTGCACGAAGTGAAGCTGATCGTCGACCTGATCTATGAGGGCGGCATCGCCAACATGAACTATTCGATCAGCAACACCGCCGAATTCGGCGAATATGTCAGCGGTCCGCGCGTGGTCACACCCGAGACCAAGGCCGAGATGAAGCGCATCCTCGACGACATCCAGTCCGGCCGCTTCGTGCGCGACTTCATGGCCGAGAACCAGACCGGCCTGGCCTCCTTCAAGGCCTCGCGCCGGCGCGGCGCCGAGCATCCGATCGAGGAGGTCGGGGCGCGGCTGCGCGACATGATGCCCTGGATCGCCAAGAACAAGCTGGTTGACCAGGCGCGGAACTAGCCGGGCTGGTGAGCCAGTTCCTGCGGTTCCCGAGCGCCGTCCGGCGAGACCCCGGGGTCGACGCCTGGTTCGCCGCGCCGGACCACGAGCTGCGATGCTCGGTCCAGCCATGGTTTGAGCGTATGCGCGCGTGCGGGGCGGATGTTCGGGAGCTTCTGAACGACGGTCATCCCACGGCATGCGTGGGCGACGCCGCCTTTGGCTATGTCGACGCCTTCAGCGCGCATGCGAATGTCGGCTTCTTCCACGGGGCGACGCTGGACGACCCCGCCGGCCTTCTGGAAGGCGCCGGCAAGCGCATGCGGCATATGAAACTGCGCTGGGGCGAACCGGTCAACGCCACAGCGCTCGATGAGCTCATCGAGGCGGCCTATCGAGATATCCGGTTGCGCCTCGAATCGCCCGGGGATTGAAGCTAGCGGATCCTTTGGGCAGGGAGGAACCGCCTGGACGTCGCGACGCGCGCCGGCGGGAGGTTGGGAGAGCAACGCCATGTGCCGCTGGCTGGCTTACATCGGGACGCCGCTCGTGCTCGACGAGCTGCTCTACAAGCCGCCGCATTCGCTGATCTACCAGAGCCTGCACGCTCAGCTCGGCACGAGCACGACAAATGGCGACGGCGTCGGCGTCGGCTGGTACGGCGAAGGGGCGTCGCCCGGGCTTTACCGGAGCATCGAACCGGCGTGGAGCGACCGCAATCTGCGCGAGCTCGCCGGCCAGATCCGCGCCGGGGTGTTCTTCGCCCATGTCCGCGCCTCCACCGGGGCGCCGGTGCAGCAGACTAACTGCCACCCGTTCCGCCACGGCCCCTGGCTGTGGATGCACAATGGTTCGATCGCCGGCTTCCATGACCTCAAGCGCGAACTCATGCTCGCCGTCGATCCCACGCTCTACGCCGACATCGCCGGCTCGACCGACTCGGAGGTGCTGTTCTTCCTGGCCCTGACGTTCGGCCTCGATCGCGATCTGCCGGGCGCGGTCGAGCGCGCGGTCGGCCTCGTCGAGCAAGTCGGACGCCGGCATGGCTTCGAGCATCCCATCCGCATGACCGTGGCGGCCAGCAACGGCCGCAGGATCTGGGTCTTCCGCTATTCCAGCGACGGGCGCTCGGCGTCGTTGTTCCACTCGGCCAATGTCGAGACGCTACGTCATCAGTATCCGGACAACCCCATCCTGCACGAGCTCAGCGACGATTCGCGGCTGGTGGTCTCCGAACCCTTCGGCGGCATGGCCGGCGCCTGGACGGAGGCGCCGGAATCCTCCTACGCCGTGGTCGGACTGGGCGAGGATCACATTCGCCATTTCACCCCCAGGCCCGCCTGAGGAAACCCGGCCTCACGATACCGCCGCGGTAACGGGCGCCCTTGTCCCTCCTACTTCGGCTTTTCCAGAGAGGGGTATGGCGCTCGCGGGTGTCTCTCTCTAAACCTTGCGCTCATGCAAATGTTCTTCCTCCCTCAGCTCGTCGCCCTGGCCTTCGTCGGGAGCGGCGGCATCGCGCTTGGCCAGACAAGCTCGTCTTCCAGCCCGCCGCCCGCGCCCGTTTCTCAGCAGGCTGGCGATCGCAACCTACAGTCAGCGGCGGAGACGCCGTTGCGCAACGCCAACCTGGTGAAGCAGGCGATACCGCCCGTGCTCACCGCCGCGATGGCGGACCCATACGCCCACCCCCGCCTCGTCTCCTGCAAGGTGATCGCCGGGGACGTCGCCGCCCTCACCTCGGCGCTGGGGCCGGATTTCGATACCGGAGCCACCGGCGATCGGCCGGGTCTCGCGCCTTCCGCCGTCAGGGTGGCGGCCAATACCTTCATTCCCTTCCAGGGCCTGCTTC
>Ga0302314_10005468_pt1 | contig 23174 bp, 19 predicted proteins | sample III_Palsa_N2_3_FD_200533 | JGI IMG/M metagenome (GOLD analysis project Ga0302314, IMG submission 200533) | Peat permafrost microbial communities from Stordalen Mire near Abisko, Sweden - III_Palsa_N2_3 | ecosystem: Environmental > Terrestrial > Soil > Palsa > Peat permafrost | place: Sweden... | reverse complement strand
GGGGGTTGGGGCGGGTGGGGGGGGGGGTCCTCCCCCCCCCCGGGCCCGCGGCCCCCCCCCCCACCCCGGATTGGGAGGTGTTGTCGAGGGTCGTCGGCAGGTCTCGCATCCGCGGCAGCGGGGAGAACAAAACCCAGAGGCCGGCGAGCAGGCCACCGACAAAGCTGATCCACATGGTCGGAATGATTCCCACCGTGCCGCCGATCCATCCGGCAACGAGCGCGGCGATGGGCATCACGCCCCACACCAGGCAGCGGATGGATGCGTTCATACGCCCGAGCAGCCTCGGTGGGCAGAGCCGCTGGCGCAGGGTTACCTGCGTGATGTTGTACACCAGCACGCAGAACATGGTGAAGAACTCGCCGACCGAGAGCAGCACCACGGCCGACGGTCCGTGCAGCAGGGCCGACAGCGGCACCATGATGAACGCGGCGCCACACACGAACGCGGACACCACGATGACCCGGCCTTCGCCGATCCATCGTGCGATACGCGGCGTGAGGGTCGCCCCGAGCAGGCCGCCCACGGACCCCGCGGAAAGCGTAATGCCGAGCCCGAGCGAACCGATGTCGAGGGTGCGAAGCGCGAAGATCGGGAACAGCGTCATGCCGAGTGTCGAGAAGAAGTTCGAGGTCGCGGTGGTCCCAGCGACACTGCGGATGAGCGGCTGGCCGGCCACGAACCGCACCCCCTCGGCGATCTCCTGGTGCAGCGGGCGCCGCAGCTCAGGGTCGGCGGCGACTTCGGTGTCGCGGATCCGGGAGAGGCTCACGAACGAGACGATGTACGACAGCGAGTCGATCACGATGAGACCCGGGGCGCTGATGATGGTGAGCAGGGCCCCGGCGATGGCGGGTCCACCGATACGCGACACCTGCGACGTCGCCTCGAGCGTGGAGTTGGCGGGCCCGACCTGCTCGGGCTTCACCAGCAGCGGGATGTAGCTCTGGTAGCCGACATCGAAGAACACGCTGGCCACGCCGACGATCGCCACGACGATGATCAACTGCCAGATCTGCAGCAGGTGCGTGTACCAGAGGATGGGAATGGCCGCGAGGGCCAGAGTGCGCACGATGTCGGCGGTGATCATGACGCGACGCTTGAGCCAGCGATCTACCCAGGCCCCGGCCGGTAGCCCGACGATGAGGAATGCGGCGGTGGACGCCGCATTCAGGATGCCCATCTGCCAGGCCACGGCGTGCAGCAGGGTTACCGCGAGCACCGGGACGGCGAGCGACGTGAACTGTTCGCCGAAGACGCTGATGCCCTGGCCACCCCACAGCCAGAGAAACCCGCGATTGCGGCGAACGGACTCGACTGTCGTCATCCGTCAATTCTGGCATCCCATTGGGAAAAGTCAATCGCGCGATCGCGCGGCCTATGCTGGTCGGTATGCCAGCCTGGGAGGACGCGGACGAAGCGGAACAGCTGCGCCGTGCGCGAGCCCTGGCCTCGCCGCTGCGGATGCGCATTCTGCGGCTGTGCCTGCACGAGCCCCGAACGAACAAGGAGCTCGCCGACGAGCTCGGAGTAAACCCCGGCACGCTGCTGCATCACATCCGAACACTCGTCGACACCGGTTTCCTGTCGGCGGAGGCACCGCGCCGGGGCGCGCGGGGCGCCCGCGAGGTTCCCTACCTCGCCACGCGCCGAAGCTGGAATTCAGGCGGCGACGACATCTCCGGGACGCTCATCGAGACCTTCCTGCAGGAGATCGAGGGGCTTCCGCCCGAGCGCCTGCACATCGTGCGTCTCGGGGTGAAGCTCAACGCTGCGTCCCGCGCCGCCCTGCTCGAACGCTTCCAGCAACTGTTCGAGGAGGTCAAGGATCGGCCGGCCGATCCGGACGGGGAGCCGCTCTCGCTGCTGTTCGTCGAGCATCCGGAACTCCCCCGGTCGCAGCGCACTAGTCCGCGATGAGTTGCGTGGCACCCCGGTCGAACTCACTGAGGTCGCCCGTTCTTCCGGCGCGGTAGGCCTTGCGCCCGAAATACCACTGGTAGACCAGGAAAATCGCGAGAGCGACCGTGCCGATACCGATCTTGACCGGCCATGGCCAGTCCTGTCGCGTGACGAAGCCCTCGATGGTTCCCGACATCGCGAGCGAAATGATGAGGCCGATGACGATGGTGAACATGGCACGACCCTCCTGGGCGAGCGCCTCGATGCGGGTGCGATGCCCGGGGGCCACCCAGGCCCAGAACAACATGAGTCCCGCGGCACCCGCAGTGAACACGCTGTAGAGTTCCAGCTGCCCGTGCGGAGCGATGTAAAGCCAGAAGTGGTCGGCGCGGCCGTACTGGGTCACGATGGCGTTCGCCTGGCCGAGCTCGACGGCGTTGCTCTCGAGAAAGTAGAGCGGGAAGACCCCCGTGATCCCGAAGGCGATGCAGGTCGCGGCAAGCGTGGCATTGTGGGTCCATACCTGGCCGGCGAAGGCGGGATCCGGATGCGCGGAATAGTAGCCGACGAACTCCTGGTTGGCGTAAGCCTTCAGCTCGGCAGGAGAGCCGAGGTGCAGTAGCAGCGCGGGGTGGGCGTTCAGCCAGGCACCCGTGACGACGGCCACGATGGCCGTGCCGACGACGATGGCCAGCGTGAGATACCGCACTCGGTAGAGCGCCGCGGGGAGATCGGCCACGAAGAACTCGGTCAGGCGCTCGAGCACGTTGACCGCCGTTCCGGTGAACCGTCGACGGGCACGGCTCAGCGAAAGGGAGAGGTGTTCGCCCTGGGGCGACCCGCCGATCGACGTTCGAATCGCCGAAAGGTCGCTGGCGCCGGACTGGTAGAGGTCGACGAGTTCATCGGCATCCCGACCGGAGAGTCGCGCCTGCGCGGCCAGGTGGGCAAGCCGATCCCAGTCATCGCGGCGAGCGGCGGTAAGGGCGTCGAGGTCCATCTGCTTAAATAATGCCATGGCGAACGCCGAATCCTCAGATGCCCGGGTGTATTACGACGTCGAAGACACGGTGATGACCGGCGAGGCGGTCGCCCTGGAGCTTCGACCGACCGGATTCGCTCTCGCGGCGGCGGGCGCAGCGATCGACTGGCTGGTCTACTTCGGCGGCGGACTGCTGTTCATCACGTTCGCAATCGTGATGCCGCTCAGCGGCAGCCCTCTCGGGCAGGACAGCGCGACGGTGGCGGCGTTCGTCTCCGCGAGCCTCGTACTGGTGCTCATCGTGATCCCGACTGCGGTCGAACTGCTCACGCACGGCAAATCTCTGGGTCGGCTGGCCGTCGGGGCGCGGATCGTGCGTGAGGACGGCGGCGAGATCGGCTTTCGGCACGCGTTCATCCGCAATGTCGTCGCGCTTCTCGATATCTACGCGACCATCGGCGGATTCGCCGCCATCTTCGGGCTACTGAACAGCAAGTCCAAGCGCATGGGCGACTACCTGGCCGGCACCTACAGCCAGTACGAACGCGTGGCGCCGATCTCGCAGGTGATCTTCACGGTCACGCCCGAGCTCCAGTCGTGGGCCGCGATCGCCGACGTCGCCCGCATCCCCAACCGCCTGGCGCAGCGGATCACCGCGTTCCTTCGACAGGCATCCCGGATGACGCCGGCCACCCGCTGGCAGTACGCCAACCAGCTCGCCGGAGAGGCGGCGGCGTGGGTATCCCCGGTGCCGGCCGCAGCGCCCGAGAACTTCCTCGCTGCGGTCGTCGCCATCCGCCGGGACCGCGAACTCATGGCATTGACGCTCGAGAACGAGCGGCTCGCTCGGCTGGGCCCAGCGTTGACGGGTCTGCCGCATGCCTTCCCCGACCGGGGCTGACGCCTAGTAGCGGTAGTGGTCGACCTTGTACGGCCCGTCGACGTCGACGCCGATGTAGGCGGCCTGCACCGGGGTCAGCGTGGTGAGCTCAACGCCGAGGGCATCGAGATGCAGTCGCGCCACCTTCTCATCGAGGCGCTTCGGCAGCACGTAGACGCCGATCGGGTATTCGTCGAGGTTGGTCCACAACTCGAGCTGGGCCAGCACCTGGTTGGTGAACGAGTTGCTCATGACGAACGACGGGTGGCCGGTGGCGTTGCCGAGGTTCATTAGGCGTCCCTCGGAGAGCACAAGGATGCTTCGCCCGGTGGGAAGTCGCCACTCGTGCACCTGCGGCTTGATCTCGATGCGCTCGGCACCCGCCAGCTTCTCGAGCCCGGCGATATCGATCTCGTTGTCGAAATGGCCGACGTTGCTGACGATCGCGAGGTGCTTCATTCCCAGCATGTGCTCGAGCGTGATGACGTTCTCGTTGCCGGTGCAGGTCACGAAGATGTCGACCTCGCCGAGCACGCTCTCGATGGTGGTGACCTGGAAGCCGTCCATGGCGGCCTGGAGCGCGCAGATGGGGTCGACCTCGCTGACGATCACTCGGCCACCCTGCCCGCGCATGGCTTCGGCCGCGCCCTTGCCCACGTCGCCGTAGCCGGCGACGAAGATGACCTTGCCGCCGATCAGCACGTCGGTCGCGCGGTTGAGGCCATCGGGGAGCGAGTGGCGGATGCCGTACTTGTTGTCGAACTTCGACTTCGTGACCGAGTCGTTGACGTTGATGGCCGGGAAGAGCAGCTCGCCCGACTTCGCCAACTCGTAGAGTCGGTGCACGCCCGTGGTGGTCTCCTCGGTCACGCCCTGGATGTCTTCGGCGATCCTGGTCCAGCGGTCAGGGCTGGTCTCCAGTGAGTCGCGCAGCACGTCGAGGATAACCCTCCACTCGTGGCTGGCGTCGGCTGAGGCCTCGGGAACCGCGCCCGCAAGCTCGTACTCGCGACCCTTGTGCACGAGCAAGGTGGCGTCGCCGCCGTCGTCAAGGATCAGGTTCGGACCGGATGCACCTTCGGCGCTCCAGTCGAAAATCTGGGTAGTGCACCACCAGTACTCCTCGAGCGTCTCGCCCTTCCAGGCGAACACCGGCACGCCTGCCGGGGAATCGGGAGTGCCGTTCGGGCCGACCGCAACTGCGGCCGCCGCCTCATCCTGGGTGGAGAAGATGTTGCAGCTCGCCCAGCGCACCTGCGCGCCCAGCGCAACCAGGGTCTCGATGAGCACCGCGGTCTGCACCGTCATGTGCAGCGAACCCGCGATGCGGGCGCCGGCGAGGGGCTGGGACGCACCGAACTCGGCGCGGAGGGCCATGAGGCCGGGCATCTCCTGCTCGGCGAGACGGAGCTGGTGGCGGCCCGCCTCGGCTAGTTCGATGTCGGCGACGCGGTAGGGAAGGGAGGTCGTGGCGGTCATGGCTCCATTCTTGCAGGTCACGCGGGGAACACGATGAGGTACCGTCCGGCCGCGACGATTACACTGGCCCGCATGGCTGGTTCAGACGCGGGGACCGATCCACTGGTCCGCGCGAGACGGCTGCGACTGGGCAGCCGGGTGTGCCTCTGCCTGTGGCTGGCGGGATGGGTCGCCTTCGCGATCGTGGTCGGCACCTCACCCGGTTCGGATGCGGTCTCGGCACTGGCCGTCGTGATCTGCGTGCTGTTTGCCCTCGGCTTCGTGCTCGAGGCCCGCGCGCGACGCCTCGAGCTGCGCGAGCTGACCGCCGTTCTGGCGCGCGACGACCTGGTTGCTGCGCGATCGCGCGGCATTCCCAGGGTTCGCTAGGAACCGGTCTCGCTAACCGGTCGGTTGCCCGGCCAGGAACCGTTCCACGAACCCGGCGGTGTCTTCCCAACCGCTGACGGCAACGGTGCGCACGCCCGTCGCCTTCACCGGGAAGTCGTTGCCGCCTGGATCGAGGCGGTCGCCCACGAACAGCATCCGCTCGATCGGGATACCGGTGAGGGTGGCGAGCTTTCGCATTCCGTAGGCCTTGTCGATGCCCTTGCGGGTGATGTCGATCGAGGTGGAGCCGCCGGAGCGCACCTCGAGTTCGGGCAGCAGGGGGGCCACCGCGGCGCGCAGCGACTCCTTCTTCGCGCCGGTCGGGTCCCAGGCCCGTTTGGCATCCACCGGCGCATCCTGACCGAGTGCCGAGAAAGTGATCTGCGAACCGCGGTCCTCGAGGATCGGACCCCAGGTCTGCGACTCCCACAGCCCGAGCTTTCTCGCGCACCGCTCGACGACCGACAATGCCTTCTGCTTTTGTGCTGGTGTCAGGTTCTCGGCGTACTGCTGATTCCAGCCGCCGTCGAACCGGTAATACTGCGTGCCGCAGGTGGGCAGGAGGTGGAGGCGACCGAACGACGCCTGGGCGCTCGCGGGAAGCCCGGCGATGAGCTGTGTCTCGAACTGGCCGAACTGGCCGCCGGAAATGACGCAGACCTGCACTACCTCGAGCAGCCGGCCCAGGAGTGCACCCATGCGCGGATCGAGACTGGACTTCGACGGAGCGAGCGTGTCGTCGAGGTCGAAGGCGATGAGGTCGACGCTGCCGACGGGAAAGGGATCGACAATGCCTGGCACGGTCCCATGCTATCGGCCGGTCTCTGTACGATTCGGCCGGGCTGTGCGGGCGTGCATGGGCGACGTTTCAGCCCAGGTGCACCAGCCGCACCACCTGCCAGCCCTTCGGGGCCGAGAGCCGTTCGGCATGGCGCGGACACAGGTCGTAGCTGTGCGGTTCGGCAGTTTGGCTGAGCGGTCCCAGCACGGCCATCGAGTCGGCGTAGACGTAGGTGAGCGTCGACACGGCGTCGTCACTGCACGCGACTTTGCTGCATGGTCGACCGGTCATTGTGCTTTCACCCTATTCGTGGTTGCCTCCCAAGCGCGGTCTGGCACGCCGGTCTAGCATTGGCACATGGCCACACCACGACGGCACAGCACCCCCGTCTCCGCGCGGCCGGGCTGGCGAGATCGCCACGGGCGGGGCATCCGTGCGGCCGTAACCGGTCCGCACCTTCCGCTGCTCAGGTCCCGCGCAGACGTGTTCGACATGACCGTCGCCTCGACCGCCGAATATCTCAAAGACCTCTGGCCCGACGAACTGACCGATACCCGGTTCGAGGTTGCGGTGCTGCCCTCCGCTCCGCTCGGGGCCGCCGGTCTCGACCGCTGGCGGGTGCTCAAGCGCGAGCGCCGCATCATCCTGTACCGCCTGCCGATCGAGCGGATGTCGCGCCTGCACCGCTATGACGAACTGCACAAGCGCATGATGATCGAGAGCTGTGTCTTCCGTGCAGTCGCGGAGCTGCTCGGCAAAGACCCCTGGGATCTCGCACCCGAGCGATTCCGCCACCTGTAGCGGCCGTCGGGCCGGGCTGCGGTCCTGCGCCGTCAGCCGTAGACCCGCAGGGGTCCCTCGCCATGCTGGAGGGGGCTGATCGCATAGCTCGTGACCTTGCCGTCGCCGGTTCCGCTCACCGAGGCATAGAGCCTGGTGAATCCCGACATACGGTAGGTGTTCCCCGCGACGACCGACACCGTGACCGCCTTGTGGGCGGGAACGACTGCTGTGACATCCGGTCCCGACAAGGCGTGCAGCAGCACCGTCTCGCTCGTACCGGACGGGTTTTCGAGGTGCAGGGCCGGGGTCATGCCGGACGCAATCGGAACCAGGACACTGCTGGTGAGCAGCGGCGCGGCCGTGACCCAGGCGAAGTCTGTTCCCCCCGCAGTCGTCGAGCCGCTGGCCGTCGCCGCGGCGGCATCCGCCGTCGACACCCGCACACTCGCGATCACGGGCACCGCGCTGGTCACTACCGCGGTGTAGTCGCCGTCGGAGAACTGGTCGAGCGGAAAGTCGGTGACGGTTCCGGGCTGCAGGTCGGCCTGGATCGGTTTGCCCAGCAGTCCCCCGTTCTCGGCCAGGATGCTCACCGACGCCGTTGTGGCGGAACTCGACGGCAGGTAGATGCGCAGGGTCGTCTCGAGGTCTTCGAACCCGGCCTGGCCCTGCAACGCCTGCATCGAGGCGGTGCCCGTGACCACGATGCCGGGCAGCACGGTTGTGAGAGCCGGCGCGGGCGTGCCGCCGACGAAGTCCGCGCCGCCCGGGGCGAGACCGCGCACCGTGGTCTGCTCGAGAGTGGCGGACACCTGGCCGCCGGTGCTCTGCACGTGCACCACCGGTGAGACGACATTGGGGGCGAAGCCCGCGATCGAAAGCACGCGCTGCGCTCCCGCGGGCACCGCGATGCCGTCCATTCCCGGGGCCGTGATCCGCCCGGTCTCTCCGAACAGCTGGATCGAGACGACTGAAGCCACCTGGGTCGGATTGGACAGCAGCAGCAGCGTGGTACGGCCCACCGACGTCGCGCCACCGGCCAGCCAGACGTCCGCAGACGGTTCAGTGCAGCCGGCGGCAGCCAGCCCCGAGTACTCGCTGTTCGACACGGTTTCCGACTGCGCGCCGCCGACGAGCGGCGCCGTTGCGCCGGCCTCGACCGGCGGGGTGGTCAGCAGTTGGGGCGCCGCAGACCCACCCGCGCTGCCGGCATCCGTGACGGCGAACGGGCTCGAGAGCAACGATCCCGGATCGGCGGCCGCCGTGACCCGCGCCGCCCCGATGGTCGAGACGCTGGTCGCGCTCGCGCCCGATGACGAGGCCAGTCGCAACAACCCGCCCGGGCAGACGAGTTGCGCGGCAGAAGGTACCGGCGTGACCACCGTCGAGGTCGGCGTCGAGCGCAGTCCCGGGAGTGGCAGCAGGATCGCCGCCGCAACCAGCACAGCGAGTGCCGCCACCGTGACCAGGCCAAGCACCACTCGACCGCTGATCACACCCGCGGTGCGCAGTGCACCGCGACGCTCGGGCTCGTCGCCGGTGGGCTCGAGCGACTCGGGTGGCGCGTCATCCGCCTCGACGAACACCTCGCCGGTCGGATCTATCGGCTCAGGCATCGTCGTCTTCTCCCAGGGTCGCGTGCTCGCCCTCCGCCGTCGCGACCGAGCTTCGACGCCGGCTTCCGCGCAGCGGAATCGCGAGCAGTACAGTGATCAGGAAAATCACGCCGAGCCCGGAGAGGATTCCGGTGCGCACCGCTCCCCCGTCGGGATTGGCCGAGGCCAGGCCCGCCGTCGGCAGGGCCGTGTAACGCCACAGCAGGCCGTTCGACGTCGAGCCGACCGGGGTGAACAACCGGTTTCCGTTCAGGGCATCCTGTGCACGCTCGTGCACGGCCACTCCCCCGTTGGCGGGCGAGGCGGAGAGAAGAACGAATCCGATGTGGTCGGAGCGCAGCAGTTCGGATGAATCGAGACCGCTGCGCGCCGCAAGGTTGCCCGCCAGCGTCAGCAGCGACTTTCCGCCGCTTCCGACCGCCGGCACCGTCGCCGCATAGGTCGACTGGTCGTCCATCGAGTTGCCCACGCCCCGCTGCACGGACGCGGCGATGGCTCCATCGGACTGGGGCGTGAGAACAAGGGTGCCCAGGTTCGGCCGGGATGAACCCTCCGCGACCACATAGGCCGGCAGCACGGTCCCCGTCGTCGGTTCGATGGCGGAATGCGCCGCGAGGGGCGCGACCAGTAGTGGGCTGACCGCGATCGCCGCGGTGAGCACCACGACCAGCGCGGGCAGCACCACTCCTCGCCCAAGCGCGTCGAGGGTGACGACGGTCGCGCCGACGAGGCCGAGCCACATGAGGCTGAGACCTGCGCCCGGCCACACGGCCACACTGGCCGAGCCGGAAGTGGTCAATGAAAGCTGGCTGGCCGCGATCGCGGTGGCGAATCCCAGCAGCCCGAGCACGAGCGACGGGATGCCCCGGCTCGAGCCACGCAGGAATGCCGCGGCGATCGCCGCCAGCAGCAGTGGCGCCAGCAGGATGGCGTACACGACGGGTCCCGAGAGCGGAGCGCCGGCCAGGGACTGCAGATGAGACCAGCCGCCCACCGTCGAATCCGTGGCACCGACCGCCAGCTGGGCCGGATGAGCAGCAGTCGACGGCGTCGGCGGGCCCGGATCCGCGAACACGGCCCAGGGCGTGCCGCGTTGCACCTGGGCGTAGACGAGCGGGGCGAACAGGGCGGCGGCGGGAATGAGGATGCCGACCAATCGAAGAATGGCGGCCGGATTGACCGCGATCCAGATCAGCACTGCCACGGCCAGCGCGGGCACAAGGCTCGGCGCGGAGGCCGCGATCGCGGCGAACAGCAAGGCGGCCGCTGCCGATGCCGACCAGCTGCGGGCCGCGCCGACGGCGGCAAGCACCAGCCAGGGCAGCAGGATGTGCGCAATCACGGCGCCGAGCCGGCCGTCCTCCATCGACGACAGCAGGGGCGGGGCCAAGGCCCACAACAGCGCCGCGATCGCCGGCGGCCACGCTCGGGACGATATGCGCGTGGCACACCACCACGCTCCAAGGGCCGACAGGGGAAGCGCCACGAGGTACAGCAGCACGATGCTGAAGGAGGGCGCCCAGAAGGTGATCGACCCGAGCACGGCGAGCACGGCCGCGAACGGATCCGACGCGCCGACGAACCCGCCGACGGCGTGCCAGCCGTAGCCGACGTTGGACCAGAGTTCGGGCACGGTGCGGGAGAGCGGTAGCAGCGCGCCGCCCGCGACGGCGGTGGCCCCGAGCAGGCGCCCGAAAACGACGACACCGACGACCGCGCTCAACAGCACGACCCCGGCGCCGCCACCGGACACGAAGCTGGCCCGCATTCGCACAGTCGACCGCGTTTGGTCCGACGCAACGGACCGCTCAGCCCGGCGTTCCCGCGCGAGGCTCGAGGAGACCCGCAGGGGGGCGATGGCCGCCCAGCCAACCTTACGGGTGCGGCGAAGCCGGCGGCGAGCCGGCGGGACAGACGCCGAGAACGCGGTGCCGAATGCCGCGCCAAGCTCTCCCCCGATCAGGCCCGGCTGCTTTCGGAGGATCTGCAGGAAGGATCGCAGCACCGCGAGCGGTACCAGCGACAACCAGAGGAAGAAGGGAGCAAGGCCTCGGGCGTAGACCATGCGACGGTGCAGTTGGGCGTGGCGGCGCTGCGATGCTGCGCCCCGGGCCGAGACCGCGGCGCGCCCGAACAGTTCCGGCCCCCCGGCGCTGGCGACCCGAGCGGAAGGCACGCCCACGACGCGGTGCCCGGCGAGGCGCGCCCTGATCGAGAAGTCGAGAGCAGCATCCATTGCCGGTAGGCCGGGATCGAAACCGCCGAGCGTGTCCCAGACCGAACGGCGCACCAGCATCCCGTTTTCGGATACGCCCAGCAGGTCGCTCTGGGCGTCGTACTGCGCCTGGTCGAGCTCGTCCTCGACCAGCAGAACTGCTGAGCCGAATCGTGTCATCGTCTCGCCGTAGCGCGCGATCGTATGGGGGTCGTCGGCGCGCATGAGCTTAGGCCCGGCGATGGCGACAGATGGCGCAATCTCTACCGCGCCCAGCAGTCGCGCGAGAGCATCCGGACTGGGAGCGCTATCCGAGCCGAGCAGCCAGAGCCATTCGTCTTCGACCGTCGGCGCGAGCGCGACGTGGGCCGCGTGGGCGACGCTGGAGCCGAAACTCAGGCGCTGAGAGGCGGTGACGAACTGGGTGGGCGACGCCGCCGCGAGCACGGAAGCAGTCTCGTCTGTCGAGCCCGCGTCGACAGCGACGAAAACGTCGGGACGACGGGTCTGCGAGCCCAGCGCCGTGAGGGTTCGACCCAAATAGGCTGCCCCGTTCCGGGCAACGAGGATCGCTGAGACTCTCGGCTGCACGAGCTAGAGACTAAGCGCGCTTCCGAAGTTTGCGACGCTCCCGCTCCGACAAACCGCCCCAAATGCCAAAGCGCTCGTCGTTCTCGAGAGCATATTGGAGGCAGTGCACGCGCACCTCGCACGACGCGCAGATCTTTTTCGCATCCCGCGTCGAGCCGCCCTTTTCGGGGAAGAAGGCCTCGGGATCGGTCTGCGCGCAGAGGGAGTCGGTCTGCCAGGCAAGCGGGTTGTCATCGAGCTGGTCGGGACGTTCCGGCTGGCGTACTCCGGGAACTCCCAGGCGAACGGGGTCGACGTACCAGTTCTCGGGAGCCTGCGGAACGTATTCGCGCGTCACAGGCGGCGCGACCGCTGCGGGATGCTGCGCAACAAGATTCTGCGCGGCATTCTGGCTCTGCATGTCGATGTCTCCCCTCCGCGTCCGACGGTTATCGGCGGCGCGTTAGGGATAATTACACCGGTGTAGTTCCCCCTAAGTCAAGTCGCAGATCATAAATCGCCTGCATGGGGTTTTCGCCTCGCAACGCGCCGAACAGCATAACGAGCGACGAGCGGCATTCTCGAAGTGTTGGCGGTTTCTCGATAGCTTGGTAATTTCTGCCAGTGCTGGCAGTATTGTGCTGTTCGACCAAGTCCCGCCATGCGCAGTGAAAGGCCTCCCCGATGTTGAAAAAAGTCGTGCTTCTCGCCCTCCCCGGCGTTGCGCCGTTCGAGTTCGGCGTGATCTGCGAGGTATTCGGCATCGACCGCACGGCCAGCGGCGGACCGGCCTTCGACTTCACCATCGCGACCGCCGACCCCGGCCCCGTTCGCACGAGCCTCGGGTTCGAGATGATGATCACCACCGGCCTCGACGTCGCGGCCGACGCCGACCTCATCGCTGTTCCCGCCCACAGTACGTTTGGCGTCGACGAGCGCTTTCTCGAGGTGATCCGTGCTGCTGAGGCCCGGGGGGCATGGATCCTCAGCGTGTGCAGCGGGGCATTCGTGCTGGCCGAGGCGGGCATCCTCGATGGCCGCAAGGCGACAACGCACTGGATGCACACCGACCGCCTCGCACGCAGCTTTCCGAAGGTCGAGGTCGACCCCGACGTGTTGTTCGTCGAAGACAACCACGTCATCACCAGTGCGGGTACGGCAGCCGGCATCGACGCCGCACTGCACCTGGTTCGCCTCGAGCATGGCGCCGCCGCCACCAACGTGATCGCCCGACGAATGGTCATCCCGCCGCAGCGCGACGGCGGGCAGGCCCAGTACATCCCGACACCGGTGCAGGAGCGCTGCACAGACTCACTAGCGGCCGTCACCGAATGGATGCTCGACAACCTGGCCGACGACCTCAACATCGAGCAGATGGCCCGGAAGGCGCTGATGTCGACGCGAACGTTCGCGCGTCGCTTCCGCGAGGATGTCGGCACCACGCCGGCCGCCTGGCTCAACCGCCAGCGCATCCTGCGAGCGCAGCAGCTGCTCGAGGCCACCGACCTCGGCTTCGAGATCGTCGCGCAACAGACCGGCTTCGGAACGGCCGCGGTACTGCGCCACCACTTTCTCAAGGTGTTGCAAACGACCCCCACCAGCTACCGCCGGGCCTTCGGTGAGCGCCTCGCCGGCTAGGGTCGCGAACCGCGGGGGCAACTGGTCTCGATACGCCCGGCCTCGCAAGCTCGGTCGTGCTACTCGACCACCGGGGCGCACGCCGGTCGACTCCGGTGGTCGAGTAGCAGCGCGACGAAGGAGCCTGCGTCATCGAGACCCCCACGTCGAGACAGCATCAGGTCTCGATACGCCCGGGCCTCCAGCGTCGGCTCGTGCTACTCGACCACCGTCGCGGCCGGGTTAGTGGTAGCGATGAAGACCGTGCCGGTGCCCGTGAACAGCAACTCACCCTCATCCGCCGTCACCCAGGCGGACCCGCCGCGAGCCAGCCGAGTCTTCGTCACGGCACCCGTGACCTCGAGGGCACCGTCGGTGCACAGGAGGATCGATTCACCGGGCGGGGCGAAGCGCACCGATCCCGCTTGCGGCTGCACCACCGCGAGTTCGAAGTACGGCACATCCGGCTGGAAGACCTGCAGCCCCGCCTCGGGTCGTTCGGGGGCCAGGATCGGCACCGGCACGGGGGCGAAGTCGAGCACCCGAAGCAACTCGGGCACATCGACATGCTTGGGCGTCAGCCCTCCGCGCAGCACGTTGTCGGATGCCGCCATCAGCTCGATGCCTACGCCGTCGAGGTACATGTGGATGTTGCCGGCCGGCAGGTACAGCACCTGACCTGGTTTCAGCACGACATAGTTGAGCAATAGGGCGACCACGATTCCGGGGTCGCGCGGGTAGTCGGCCGCGAGCCGCGCCACAACCGCGAACTCGGGCTCGGTGCGCCCAACTGCGAGCTCGGTGATTCGTTCCACTACCGCGCTCACCTCCGGCGAGCGTGCAAGAAGCCACGCGAACACCTCCCGTAGTGACGAATCGTCGGCCAGGCGGTCGACCAGCTCGAGCACGAGCGGGTCGTCCCCGAGGGCACCGAGAACCTGACGGGTCTCGGCGACGGGTCGAAAGCCGCACAGGGCGGCGAACTCCTCGCTCAGCGCGTAGATGAGCTCGGGCTTCGGCAGGGCGTCCCGGTAGTTGCGCTCCGGCGCGTCGAGCGGGATGCCCAGCGCGTTCTCGCGCGCGAAGCCCGCCCGCGCCTGGGCGAGGTTCGGATGCGCCTGCAGCGACAGCGGAGCATCCGCGGCGAGCACTTTCAACAGGAAGGGGAGGGTGGTGAGTTCGGACAGCGTGTCGGCTCCCCCGTGCGCGGCCGGGTCGAGCACCCGGCTCGGCGACCCAGGATGGGTACCCAGCCAGTACTCCGCCTCAGGGCCGCCGGAGGGCTCCTGTGCCAGCAGTTGCGCAATCGCAGTCCGCGAGCCCCACGCATAGTCCCTGGGGGTGTTGCCCAGACTCACAAACATCCGGTGTTCTCCCTCGGTTCGAGTTAGACCAAAGTACCAACGGCGTGGGAGCCCGTCGCGCACGCCGCCTACCGTGGAAAAGACGATCTCCACCCCGACGAAAGCACCCCCGATGACATTCGAACCACTGCCGAGCGACTTCTACGGCTTCGAGAGCCTGCTGTCCGACGAGGAGAAGGCGTTCATCGTCGAACTGCGCCTGTTCCTCGAGACCGAAGTGCGGCCGATCATGAACGGCCTGTGGGAGCGGGCCGAGTTCTTCCCGCGATCCGTCGTGGACGGCCTGGCGCGGCTCGGGCTGTTCGGCTCCTCGTGGCCCGAGACCTGGCGGTTTGCAAACTCGGCCACCTTCCGCGGCTGGGTCGCGCTCGAACTCGCCAGGGTGGATGCCAGCCTCGCCACCCTGGTTGGCATGCAGAACGGCCTGGTCATGGGCTCCATCGCGGTCGCGGGCAGCGACGAACAGCGCGCCGAATGGCTTCCCCGTTTCGCGTCCGGCGAGTTGCTGGGCGCATTCGGGCTCACCGAGCCGCTGTCGGGGTCGGACACTGCCCAGGGTCTGCGAACCACGGCCCGTCGCGACGGCGACAACTGGGTCATCAACGGCGCGAAGCGGTGGATCGGCAACGGTTCCATCAGCGACGTCACCATCGTCTGGGCGAGGGATGAGGCCGACAACCAGGTCAAGGGCTTCATCGTGCCCACGTCGACCGCGGGATACTCCGCAACCCGTATCGAAGGCAAGCAGGCGTTGCGCATCGTGCAGAATGCCGACATCGTGCTGACCGATGTCATCGTGCCCGAGGCGAACCGGCTGCAGAAGTCGCAGTCGTTCAGGGAAACGGCCGCCGTGCTGCGCCTCACCCGCGCCGAGGTGGCGTGGGCCGCCGTCGGCAACGCCGTGGGGGCGTACGAGGCAGCGGTCGCCTACGCCGGCGACCGCGTCCAGTTCGGCGAACCCATCGGCAGCCACCAGCTCATCCAGGAGTTGCTGGCCAAGAGCCTCGCCAACATCACCTCGTCCATCGCCCTCGTGACGCGCGTCTCCGACATGCTCGACGAGGGTGCCCAGCGCGACGAGCATTCCGCGCTCGCCAAGGAGTTCGCCACTTCGCGGATGCGCGAAACGGTGGCCTGGTGCCGCGAACTGTTCGGCGGCAACGGCATCGTTCTCGACTACGGGGTGATGAAATACTTCGCCGATGCCGAGGCGATCTACAGCTACGAAGGCACCCGCGAGATGAACACCCTCATCGTCGGAAGGGCTATAACGGGTACTGCCGCGTTCGTATAACCTCGTGCCTATGGTCAGAAACCGCGTATGGCTGTCGGTCTACGCCGTTCTGGTCTTCTTCACGGTGTTGTCGGGCGACACCGAGCGCTATGCCCTGACCTGGTACGGCTGGGGCGCGATCATCCTGGCGATCTTCGTGATCGCGCTGGTGATCGTCATCCGGGCGCGTAAGCGGTGGACCTTCACCGGACTCCCGCTGCCGATGCTCGCCTTCCTGCTGCTGGCCGTGCTGTCGATCGCCTGGTCGGACTACCGGCAGTACACGGTTGCCGCAGCACTGCTCTCGATCGTGACCGCGATCGGCGCCCTGAGCCTTGCGGTGAGCTTCCGGTTGCCCGAGCTGCTGAGGCTGCTCGGCCACGCGCTTCGCATCATCCTGGCGGCGTCGATCCTGTTCGAACTCGTAGTCTCGATCTTCGTGCGCCACCCGTTCACACCCTGGTGGACCGATTACAGCGGCCAGAAGATCCACCCCGCCGAGTACTGGTCGCGCGACCTCCTGTTCAAGGGCGACCGCATCCAGGGCATCATGGGCAACTCCGACCTTCTGGGATTCGTCGCCCTGCTCGGGGTCATCGTGTTCGCCATCGAGTTCGCATCGAGGTCGATGAACCGGGGCTGGAGCGCCTTCTGGATCGCGGTCGCCGTCATCGACATCGCGCTGACCCGATCGGCCACCGTCTTCGTCGCCGCTGTGATCGTCGCCGTCGCCGCCGCCGTGCTGGTGCTGCTGCGGCGAGCCAGGACCGACCACGCCCGGCGCAACGTCTCGATCGGCTCCGTGGTCGTCGTGGTCTTTGGGCTGGCTGCCGCGATCGCGCTGCACGGCCCGTTGCTGAAACTGCTCAACAAGAGCAGCACTCTGACCGGCCGCACCGGCATCTGGTCGGAGGTCATCGCGATCGCCCGCGAACGGTCCATTGTCGGGTGGGGCTGGATCAGCTACTGGGTGCCCGGGCTGGCCCCGTTCGACCGCAAGGAATTCAACATCGGCGGTATCCAATACCTCCAGGCTCACGATGCCTGGCTCGACCTTTGGCTGCAGCTCGGCATCATCGGCGTCATCGTCTTCGCTGCGTTTGCGCTCAGCGCGCTGGTGCGCTCGTGGATCCTGGCCGTCGACCGGCCGCAGCTCGGGCCCGGTCGGCTCGGCCGCTACGATCCGGCTACCCTCCTGCCCGCACTTGTGCTTGTGGCCCTGTTGGCCCAAAGCGTGGCCGAGAGCAGGCTGCTGATCGAATACGGTCTTCTGCTGCTCTGTCTCTTCGCGATCAAGACCAAGCGCCCCGATCCGCTCGAGGTCGCGTAGCGATGGCAAGGCCGTCGGCTCCGCTCACCGCCCTCGAGCTGGCGAAGTCGATTCTTGCGTCGGCTCCCTTGTCGAAAGCCCTCGCTACGACTGCGATCGGTACGGCGCTCCTCGCCTTTCCGCTGCACCAGCTGATCGGCTGGCCGGGGCTGATCTCGATCCTCTCCGCTCTGGTCGTCTTCGCGGTGCTCTCGCTCACGGCGCAATGGCAGGAGATCAGCTGGAGCGGTCTGCTGCCGATCTCGTTGATTGCGTTCGTAGGCTGGGCAGGCGTGTCTTTCTTCTGGAGCCAGTACCACTGGACGACGGTGGGCGGACTCGCCTACCTGCTTGCGTTTACCGTGCTGGGAATCTACGTGGCGCTAGCCCGGGACACGATCCAGATCGTGCGTGCATTCGGGGATGTGCTGCGCTTCGCACTCGGGCTCTCGCTGGCGCTCGAGATCTTCTCGGGGGTGCTGATCAATCGCCCCATCCACCTTCTCGGAATCGACGGACGGATCGCGTACCTCGGGCCGATCCAGGGACTTTTCGACACTCGGGATCAGCTTGGGCTCGTTTGCGTGATCGCCCTGGTCACGTTCGTCACTGAGTTACGCACGCGATCCGTCACCCGCGGGATCGCCGTCGCCTCGATCGCCGTCGCCGGACTCATGCTGCTGCTCACGCGCGACCCCCTCGCTTTCGGTGCGACGCTCGTGGTAGGAGCGGCGGCGGGCGCACTATATGGGCTGCGTCGCACGTCGAACGCCACGCGGCGGTACTGGCAGGTCGGCGTGCTTGTGCTCGCCGCCGCAATCGCGGTTGTCGGCTGGATCTACCGCACGCCCATCGTGAAGGCATTTAACGCCGGCGGGGACCTGACCTACCGGCTGGCCGTGTGGCACTCAGTGTGGAAGCTCACGCAGGCAAACCTGCTGCAGGGCTGGGGGTGGGTTGGCGCGTGGCCCAATCGCGAACCGTTCACCCTCGTTGTCGGGACGGGTACTCGCATCCCGGGTTCCGCTCTAAACGCCTATCTCGACGTTTGGTTCCAACTCGGCCTGATCGGGTTCATCATTTTCCTCGGATTCCTGGGGCTCGCCTTCACGCGCTCGTGGTTCCTCGCGTCCCGGCGGAGGAGCTTCGTATTCACGTGGCCGGCGCTCGTGCTCGTCGTGCTCATCATCGGCGCTCTCGCCGACAGTTTCATCCTCGTGGAGTTCAGCTGGCTGGCGCTCGTGGTGTGCTCGGTGAAAGCGTCCCGGGAGCTCAGCTGGCGCCGGGCCTTCGAGGCCATCACCGTGCGTGACGAGGCAGGCGCGAACTGACCTCACCCAGCTGGCCGTGTCGACGCGACCGGGCTACTTCCCGAGCTTCACCACAAACGATTCGTTGGGGCATTGGGCATGCAATCGGGCGGGCCAGCCCGGCACGGTCGTCTCCACCATGACGCCACCGTGCCACGCCGTGATCGCGTCGCACACGCTCTTGGCCGATTCGGGCTGCAGGTAATAGGCGTAGTTGCGGATTTTCTCGGTGCCGAGCTGCGCGGTAGCCTGCAGCAGCCAGAAGTTTGCAAAATCGTCCACTTCGGTCGAGTCGTATCGGGACAGCATCACCTTTTCACCGGGACGCGAGAACTGGAAGAGGACTGCGGCGGCCGAATCAGACGATTCCGCGGGGCTGAGAGCAGCAATCAACGGCGAAAAGGCGGGGGGTGAAATCGGGACCACTGGCGCTTTGTAAGCCAGGCCGCACAACCCGACGGCCACCACCACGGTGCAAATCGCGACCGTACGAACCCGCTTGCCTGCGATGCTCGGCAGTTGGGCCAGCGCCTCGACGATCAGGATGACCAAAAGCACGCCGACTAGCCATGCGAGCTTCGTCGGGTAGTAGGTCCACCCCTGGTTGCCGTTGGTGTAGAGGAGTACCGCGATTCCGACACCGCCGCCGACGATGACGAGCTCGCTCCCCACGAACGAGGTGCCGTTTCCAGACAGCCGTCTCGATGCGAATGTGACGAAGACGGCCAGGACAGCAAGACCAATATAGAAATACGGCGGCAGTGTTTGGATCGCCCCTGAACGCGAGAGAGCGGAACTCTGGGCGCGAAAGTCGGGCAGGCTGACGAGCAGGCCATAGGCCGCCAATTGCGCGGTACAGACCACAAGACAGGCGAGCCGAAGGCGCGACGCTCGATGGAGTAACCGGGGAGCCGCTCGAACGAGAATCACAAGGCACATACTGAGCGGAATCGGAACAAGCAGGGCCCAGGTCGCCAGCACATCTGTGGATAGCAAGAGCAGAAAGCCCAGCGACCAGAAGGGATGGCGCTGCGCGGCGCGCCAGAGCGCCCACAGGCACACCAGGAGCAGCATGGCGAGACTAGCGCTGTAGAACCCGAAGAAAATCGCATAACCATTCGAGTACCAGCTGAATGGAATACACCCCGCAATAAAAGCGGCCGCAACGCGCAACACTGGCCGACCCGGTCCGACGCTGCGAGCGACGAGAAGTCCGACGACGAGGCTCGTAGCGAGGATCACCAGGACCCACAACTGCCCGCTACGGATGACGTCGGATTCGAGGATTGCGCCGCCCGCGAGGCGGCCGCGGCCGGGTGAGGCGCCCACCGCCATGAGAGCACTCATGAGCGGCGACTCGTTGGGGTGGATTTTTGTATCGATGCCCCCGTCGTGCAGGATATGTTGCGCCGACATGGTCGTCCATGCCGCATCGTTGTTCATCGACCACGACACGATCTTCGACGAGCTCGCGATCGCCGCGATCAAAACGATCGCACCGCCGACCGCCGGCGCGGCTGTCGCGGCTGCTCCGATTCGGAGCGACTCGGCGGACGGGCGCTCCAAGCGTGGGGCCCGCACCACCAGGAGTGCTGCCAAGACGGCTGCGCAGAGGCCCCAGAGGAGGTCTGAAGACACCGCAAGGTCCAGCCGAGTGAGCGGCAGAAAGCGGAGAACCAGCGTCTCGGCAGCCAGGAGCGTAACGAGTGACCCCACCAGCGCGAGCGAGTACCCTGTGCGTGGGGCGAGGATGGCGCACGAGAGAAGCCACACAAGGACACCGAGGGGCCAGACACTCCACCCCGCAGCCGCGATCACAACGCAAACGACCACCGCTGGGCCGAGGACCAGCAGAGCTATTCGGCGCGAAATTGCGTCGATCATCAATCCTCCGGCACCGGTCGAGTATGCGATAAGTCGGACGAGCTTGCTGAGACTCGACCCCCGGATACACTAGTGCGATGCATGCTTCGCCTGCCGACTGCTCGGCGGCGATTCAATGAGCATCGAGATCATCATGCCGTTCTACGGCCGTCCCGATCACTTCGTGATCGCAGTGCAAAGTGTGCTCGACCAGGACGACCCGGACTGGCGGCTGACCATCGTTGACGACCAGTATCCCGATCCGGCGCCGGGACTATGGGCCCAATCGATCGACGACGATCGGGTGCATTACGAGCGGAATACCGAAAACCTCGGCGTTGCGGGAAGTTTCCGCGCGGCGGCCGCTCGGGCAACGGCGGACTACGTCGTCATCATGGGATGCGACGATGCGATGCGGCCGCGTTATATCCGCAGGATGCGCGAACTGACCGCCGACCACCCGAACGCGGCGATCGTGCAGCCCGGAGTCGAAGTCATCGACGAGGATGGCCATGCCACTCGTCCGCTAGGCGACCGGGTCAAGGAACTCTCACGGATTCGCGGCTCCAAGCCTGCGGTCTACGAGGGCGAGAAACTCGCCCGCAGTCTGCTCCAGGGAAACTGGACCTATTTCCCGTCGATCTGCTGGAAGGTCGACGTCCTTCGTCGGCACGAATTCCGTGCCGATCTCGACATCGTCCTCGATCTCGCTCTGCAGTTGGAAATCATCATCGCAGGGGGCAGCATGTTGGTCGACGACGAAATCACGTTCGACTACCGCAGGCATTCCGCCAGTGTCTCCTCGTGGACCGCCACCGATGGCACTCGCTTTCAGCAAGAGGGTTACCTGTTCCGCGAGAGCGCCTCTGTGCTGTCCGCGCTCGGCTGGGATTCGGCCGCGCGAGCTGCGCGGCTGCACCTCACCTCGCGACTCAACGCGATCACAAAACTGGCCCAGAACCTTGGGCTCGGCAAGGGCGCAGCACGGCGAATCCTGCTCAGTCACGCGTTCGGCTCCTAGCCAAGCGAACCACCCGGCCTTACGACGGCAGAACCTTGCTGCGGGTCGCGGCGATGCCGATCCCATGCACGAGCAACCCCGCCGCCGGTCCCGCGACGAGCGCGAGTAACGCCCGCTGATCGAGTGGAAGCGGAACCATCAAGCAGATCACGGTCACGACGGCCGCTACGACCCAACCCACCGAATAAACGAGGTGCTCTGCACGCGACAGGGCTGCCGCCGCGCTGATGCACATCGCTGCTACCAGCGCGGACGACCCCACGAGCACAGCGAGCAGTGAGCCGGCCGGCTTCGGATCATGAGGGAACAGGAAGGCGAAAACCGGAGGACCAAGCAACCACGCAAGCGCCGCGAGAACGCCGGCCCCGCCCAGAAGGAGGGCGAGAAGGGCGAAGAACGTTCGCCACATGGTTGCGGCATGATCTCGAAAACGCACCACGAGGAAGCTCTGAAGTGACATGACTGTCACGATGAGCGGTGCTCTTGTGAGAGTAATCAGCAAAATGAGTAGTCCGACCTGCGCGGCCTGTCCCTTGGTGGTCACGCCGAGTGCGAGGGGAAATCCACTGACCATGAGACTCAGCGCCGCGGCCGCGAGGACGGTGCGCGAGACATTCCACACAAGGCGGCCGAATCCCACGTCTGTCTCGGGAACCACAGCGAGCCTGCGCCGAAGCAGCGGAGAGAGAACGAGCAGCGTGACAGGTACGGGCAGCGCAACCAACCACGCCAGCACGAGCAGGTCTCGTGTGAAAGAAAGAGCGATGACGAGCAGGAGCAGACGCAACACCGGATCGACGACGATGATCCATGAGATCGCGGACCACTGGGATGTGCCGTACAAACTTCCCAGAATGATCGATACCAGCACCCACGACGCTGCGCCTATCGCGAGCGGCCAGACGAGCGCCCAACCATGGCCCGGGAACGCGGCGCGCTCCCACAATGGAGCTGTCCCGATTACGAGGGCGGCAACGGCAACGAACGCGGCGACGGCAAAATTTCGCGCGTGATGATTGTGCTCTATTGGTGCCGGCCCGTCCAGGGGGCGCGTCGCGCGAGCAAGTTCCTGTTGAATTCCCGATAGCGCCCCGATGAGGAGGTACAGGAACGCCCAGAAAACGGCGAATACTCGATATTCAGCAAGGCCCGTCTGCCGGGCCACCCACCAAGTGATGAGATAGCCGGCGACGCCCGCAATCGCCGTCGCTGCGACAACGAGCGAAAAGCCGTGCAGTCGTTTCATCCTTGCTGAACTCCTGACGACCCTGCATTGGTGTGCGCTGCCGCCGCGCGGCCCAATCGAGAATACCGTCCGTTGACGGTCGATAGAATCAGGCACATGTCTTCTTCAGCTTCGCGGTCGTTGATCGTGATGCCCGCCTTCAACGAAGAAGCGTCGGTGGCAGCCGTCATCGCTGAGGTGTTCGCCAAGGTGCCGGGAATGCCGGTCCTGGTTGTCGACGACGGTTCGACCGATGCGACGAGTGCCGTCGCGATGGCGGCGGGCGCCCGAGTAGCCACCCTGCCATTCAATCTCGGTGTCGGTGGAGCGATGCGACTCGGATTTCGATATGCACAGGAGAACGGTTTTGAGAACGTGGTGCAGATCGACTCCGACGGCCAGCACGAACCGGCAAGCGTTCCTCTGCTCCTGGACAACCTGGGTTCGGCCGACATCGTGATCGGAGCGCGTTTCGCTGGCGAAGGGGACTATGCGGCGGGCGGGCCGAGGCGGTGGGCGATGGTGGTGCTGGCGAGCATCATCAGTCGAATCTCTCACACCAGTTTGACCGATACCACCTCGGGCAATCGCGCCTTCGGTCCGCGGGCAGTGGCA
>Ga0302314_10005467_pt1 | contig 23174 bp, 19 predicted proteins | sample III_Palsa_N2_3_FD_200533 | JGI IMG/M metagenome (GOLD analysis project Ga0302314, IMG submission 200533) | Peat permafrost microbial communities from Stordalen Mire near Abisko, Sweden - III_Palsa_N2_3 | ecosystem: Environmental > Terrestrial > Soil > Palsa > Peat permafrost | place: Sweden... | reverse complement strand
CTGAATGACGTCGTCAGGTTCGACTAACGGACCGAAATCAACAGTGTGGTTGTCATCGAATGCCCCTCGACAGCTCATTCGTCCCATTTCCGTCAGAATCCTTCTGGCCCAGCGCTCATCATTGCAAGTGGTCAGGAATTCATACCGACCGGAAGAGTTGGGTTTTTGCGATTTATTTAGCGCCAGTTCACAGGAGATATAGGTAATCAGACCCGTAGAGTTTTCAGCGCCGATCGTACAAAAATTCAATGGGCCACCGCAATCGAATCCGATGATTGCAACAATGGTCTTGGGGTCGATCGTTCCAATTGAACGGACCAATGGGGAATATAAATTCTTGTAAAACGAGCTGTAGTCGACCATGTCTGCGCTTCCTAATTACCCCGTTTCATGGATTCCGAACCGATTCCATGGTAGATTTATATAACGACATATCAAGATCATATCGACCACGAACGTAAGGGCGGTGCCGTATGGTACTGATTGCAATGAGAGCGCCCATCGCAGCGCCCGATGCGTCCTCGCGCGACTACGGCGCCGCCGGGTCCGTCGATCCCGCCGTCGGCGCCAGGCTGCCGATCGCCAGGCGCAGGATCGGCGCCAGCGTCAGCCCCTGGAAGGTGCGAGCCGGCTGCGTGCTGCTCGCGGTCTGCATCCACAGGGTTGGGTCCCCGGTCGATCCCAGACGGCTTTTCAGGGTCACCGCATCCGCCAGCAGCGTGCTGATCGCCGCATGCTGGCTGCGCAGCAGATGGATGGCGAAGCGCGCGGGGAGGGACTCGGGCAGCACCGCCACGGCATCGGCCGGCAGCAGGATGTCATGCTGGCGGGCATAGAAGGCGCTCAGGCACTCAAGCAGGCACTCCTGGCTGATGAGTCCACCCGTGTAGCTCAGCGAGGCCATGGCTTGGGCGGTGTCGTTGCGGTAGGAGAGCAGAAAGCGCACCTGGATGGTGCCCTGCTCGACCAGGTCGCGCAGCTCCAGCAGCTGGGCGAACTCCTGCGCGCAGATCGGGCAGCCGCTGTCGACTCCGACCAGGATGGTGACCGGGGCCTGGCCCGAGCCCCAGCGGTTGGCGTCCGTGACCGCACGCAGGACCGGCATTGACGCCGCGCCTGCGGTTGCGACCGCTCCCGCCGCGGGGGCAGGCGCCTGGCGCTCGTCGCGCATCTGCCGCAGGTGATCACGCAGCGCCGCGCCCGAGCGCCGTGCGGCCTCGAGCTGCGCGGATCCGGCGACCAGTTGGGTTGGGGCTGTGCTCTCGGGCCATGCGCTGCGCAGGTAGGCCGCCAGCGCGAGCGCATCGTCCCCTTCGGGCGGAGTAAGCGGCGGGTGGTAGATGGCATTCAGGCCACCCGCCACCGCGCACATGGTCATGGCCATGGCCCAGCGCTGGACGACGGCCTGGCTGCGGACCAGGCGGGCGCATTGCAGGGCGGTCAGCAGGTGGATCGCAACACATCCGGCGCACCAGCTGCGGCCAGCCAGGAGGATGAGACCATAATAGAGCGATCCACCGGCACTGGCTGCGATCAGCACCGTGGCGCTGCGCGGTCCCAGGCGCGCGCCGTCCGCCGACACCGGTCCGCTAGCCAGCAGCAGCAGGACGATAACCAGATGGATGGCGGCGGCGACCAACGCGGTCGGCACCCCGGCCAGGTCCTGGTAGAGGGCATAGGATCCACAGCGGCTTGCGCACCAGCCAGAGCTGACCAGCAGGGCGAGCACCACCGCCACGACGTGCGGCCAGGCGCGGAGCGCCACGGGATCGCGCCAGCGCACATATCCCAGCCCGGGCATGACCACCAGCAGCAGGAGCAGGTCCCCGGCCGGCTGGGCGATGAGCAGCACCCCGCCCAGCAGCACCACGACACCGAGCGTCACCGCCAGCGCAGGCATGGGCCAATGCCGCGACACGGTCATGGCGCCACTGCGGCCGCGGCGTCGGCGTCCGGCAGGGGATCCGCTTCGGCGTAGGGGATGTCATGATTGCACTGCGTGGCGGTGGACTGCGGCAGCCCGAGCAGCTGCGCCAGGACCGCCGCCGGCTGGAAGCCATCCAGACGCATCCCGGTCATCCCGTGCGCACCGCGCGCGGTGACGATGGTCACCGGACTGACCGCGAGGCGCGCCAGCTCAGCCGGCTCCGCATGCCCGAGCACCCAGTCGCCGCCGCTGGCGTTGGGTGGCAGCGGTGGCTGCTCCTGGGTGGGAACGATCACCGTCAGTCGCGGCTGCAGGCTGCCGAAGGCGTGGCTGATCTCGTCCAGCTGCGCCAGGAAGACACGGTCCCGGGCGTGACGGGCGTAGATATAGAAGACGCCGCTGGCCGACCAGGGATCGATCACGGTACGTCCGTCGGCCTCGAGCGCCGGGACCAGCGGCTCGTTGGCGCTGAGCGGTCGGCCACTGAAGCCATGGCGGACCCGGGCCACCGCGCGGCTGATCACGGCGCTGGTGCCGAGCGCCGCGCAGTACTCGCTGATGCTCATGGTGCGGTAGTGGCCGCCGGCGACGTAGGAGAAGTACGCCTCGAAAAGCTGCGGGTCATCGCCATGCATGGCCTGCGGCATGCTCAGCTGCGGCATGGGCAGGCCATCCTGGTCGAGGAACACCAGCGTGCCGGCACTCGCGCTGAGGAGGGTCTGCAGCTGCGCCCCGTCCATCGGCCGCTGGCTGAGGGGATTGGTGATGCGCTCGTCGGCCTGCACTGTGATCACCGCGATCCCATGCGTATGGATGGTGCCTGATTGGATCAGGCGCGGCAGGTGATTGGCTGGGGAGCCCAGGTAGATCGCCACCGGTGCATGGATGGCGCCGGTGCGGATTCCCTGCAGCCACTGCTCCCAGCCGAGCGACTCGGCGGCGAGCATCCGGCCACACGCAAGATGCAGGATCACCAACCAGCGGGCGAGGGACATCCCCGCACGGTACGGCTGAGCCGGGGACGCGCCAACATGGCATGCTGATCATCCCCTGGCCCGGCTGATGGCGACGGCATGCTCGCTGCTCTCGCTGCTCTCGCTGCTCTCGCTGCTCTCGATGCCCGAACTCCCTCGTCGCGAACCCAACGCCATGACGCTCGCATCCAAGTGCTTTGGTTCATGCCCATGCCCGTCCTTGGCGAGTAGAAGGTCGGGATTTGTGTATAGCGCTGCAGCAAGACGTGACGCAACAGTCCCGCCCATGAACCCAACCCCCACGCATTCACGCCCCGCTGTTGCTGGACGCATCAATCTGCTGCTGCTCTGGCTGGCGGGAGTCCCCCTCTCGGTCGTCGGCCTCATCTGGCTGATTCGCTAGACGTTCCCCATCTCCGTCGTCCGTCGGGGCCCATCCCCCGTCCCCACCCAACCCCTGATCAAGTGAGCTCACCATGTCTGATCCCATTCTTACCACCGCGACTCCCTGGATCGCCAAGATCTCCTGGGGCGCCGTCCTGGCCGGGACCTGTGTCGCCATCGCCGTGATGGTGCTGTGCGCCGAACTGTGCGGCGCCATGGGCTGGTCGCTGGTGCGACCGCTTGACCCCACCACCGTGGATTCCGCCAAGACCATCGCCACGGTCGGCGCGGCCGCGTGGGTGGTCTCGTGCATCATCGCCCTGTTCCTCGGCGGTTGGACCGCGGCACACCTGGCGCGCCAGAGCCACATCACCGACAGCACCCTGCATGGCGTGCTGGTCTGGGCCTTCGTCAGCGTGCTGATCATCCTGGTCGCCGCGACCGGCGTGGGCAGCATCATCGGCGGCGCGGTCAGCCTGACCGGCTCAGCCCTCTCCGGCGCCGGTTCGGCGGTCGGCGGCGTTGCGCATGGCGCGGGCGACGCCGCCGGCTCCGTGGCCAAGGAGGCCGGCCCGACCTTCCATTGGGATGACATCCGCTACCAGGCGCAGTCGCTGCTCTCTGGCCCCGCGACCGACCATGCGCAGCCGGACGTCGCTGCCGCGACCCCGGCGGCTGCTGCACCGGGCGCGCCGAGCGCGTCTTCGACGTCCAACGCCGCTGATCAGGCCAAGCCCACCGGCGCCGCCGCAGGCGATCCCATGGCGCTCGTCAGTCAATTGTTCGGCTCCGCCAACGGGACCCTCAGCGCCGGTGATCGCGACACCCTCGCCAGCATGTTGGTGAATCATGGGCACCTGACCCAGGACCAGGCCAATGTCCAGATCAACCAGTGGCAGTCCATGGCGCAAGAAGCGTCGGTCAAATACCAGGCCGAGAAGGATGCCGCCATGCAGAAGGCCAAGGAAGCTGCCGATGCCCTGGCCAAGACGCTGTCGCTCGCGTCCTTCATCGCCTTCATCGCCACCGCCCTGGGTCTGACCGCGGCGGCCATCGGTGGCCACGTGGGCGGCTGCACCACCGTGACCCATCGCCGTGATGACACGCTGGGCGTGCATGGCACGGTCGGCCGTCAGGGCATGACCGCCCCCGTCTAACGAGACCCCATCGTTCAGCACCCAGCCAGGCTCCCATGCGGGGCCTGGCTGGATCTGTTTGCTGACAGGAGGCAGCACCGTCGACCCCATCAACCTGCCCTGACATGGGCAGGCAGCCGCGTGGTCGCTGAGGGACAACAGTGCATAACGACAGCTGAGGATGCACGGCGACAACCGTCCGGGGTTACCTCCCCGGACGGTTCCTTCGTCCATCCTAGCTGATGCCTGATGCCTGATGCATCATGCCTGATCCATTCAACCGGTGAAGCCGGTCGCAGCGACCGGGAACGATCTAGCGCGACTTCTTGAGCAGGACCGTCTTGCGGGCCTGCATCTTCTTGCCCAGCGCAACCACCTTATCCTTGGGCAGGATCAGCCGCGCCTTGGGGAACATCTTCCGCTCCTCCTCCTTGATGTGGTGGTTGAGGCTTTCACCCAGCACGTGCAGCTTGGGGCCCCAATCCTGACTGCTGCGCGGCATGCGCGTCAGTTCCCGGACCAGGAGGTCCGCCACGTGGTGCTCCTGCAGGCCTTCGAGGACGATGTCCTGAGTCATCGCATGCTTCTTCAGCTCGCGGTAGAAGATCGTCTCTTCGATCCGCTCGTGCGCATTGAGCAGGGCTTTCAGCTGCAGGAAGAGCTTGGTCCGGGTTTTGGCGGCGCGCTCGGTCGTCTTGTTGATGCGCTCGACCAGATCCTGAAAGCGATCGTGGTCGTTTTTGAGCATGGTGATCGGATCATGGGGCGGGGCGGGCATGACGAGATCGAGCAGGGCCATGGGATTCCTTCTGCGCTGAGGCTGGGATCGGAGGGACGGTCAGGGCGAGGATGCGACGATCAGGATGAGACGACGATGATCTTTTCCCCATCATTGCGCACTCGTGCGATGAGCCCCCGCACCGCAGCGCACACCGGATTCTATCCTGCTGGTGAACACAGCATCTGGCGATCGATGAGCCCCGCAGGGCACCGTCTAATCTTGCACAGGAAGCTCGTTCGTAGTCGCCAACTGTGCCACCATGTCGGCCACGCCCAACCTGCGAGGACCACCATGAAGCGCTCCCGGACTGCCCCGAAATCGACCGCCAAGCTTGCTGCCAAGCCCTCCGCCAAGCCCTCCCCCAAGCAAGAGCAGCTCGCGGCGCACATGGAGGACCCCAGTGGGCAGTTCCTGACCACCGACCAGGGGGTGCGCGTCGCATCAACCGATGATTCCCTCAAGGCCGGACCGCGCGGCCCGACCCTGCTCGAGGACTTCCATCTGCGCGAGAAGATCATGCGCTTCGACCATGAGCGCATCCCGGAGCGCGTGGTCCACGCCCGTGGCGCGGGCGCGCATGGCTACTTCCAGGTCTACAAGCCTTTGAACGCACTGACCAGCGCCGGCTTCCTCAACGATCCCGCGCGCCGCACCCCGGTCTTCGTCCGCTTCTCGACCGTCGCCGGCTCGCGCGGCTCGGCCGACGTGGTACGCGACGTGCGCGGCTTCGCCGTGAAGTTCTATACCGAGGAAGGCAATTTCGACTTGGTCGGCAACAACATGCCGGTGTTCTTCATCCAGGATGGCATCAAGTTCCCGGATCTCATCCATGCGGTGAAGCCGCATCCGCACAAGGAGATCCCGCAGGCCGCGACCGCGCATGACAGCTTCTGGGACTTCATCTCGCTGACGCCGGAAGCGGCGCACATGATCATGTGGGTGATGTCCGACCGCGCCCTGCCGCGCAGCTACCGCATGATGGAAGGCTTCGGCGTGCACACCTACCGGCTGGTCGATGCCGCCGGCACCTCGCGGCTGGTGAAGTGGCACTGGAAGCCGCTGCTGGGCACGCACTCCCTGGTCTGGGAGGAGGCCCAGCAGGTCAATGGCAAGGATCCCGACTTCCACCGCCGCGACCTGTGGGAGGCCATTGACGGCGGCTCCCCGGTCGAGTTCGAGCTCGGACTGCAGGTCATCGCCGAGGAGGACGCCCAGGCCTACGGCTTCGACCTCATCGACCCGACCAAGCTGCTGCCCGAGGAACTCGTCCCGGTGCAGCGGGTCGGCAAGATGGTGCTCGACCGCAATCCGCAGAACTTCTTCGCCGAGGTCGAGCAGGTCGCCTTCTGCGTCGGCAATGTCGTGCCAGGCATCGACTTCAGCAATGATCCCCTGCTGCAGGCCCGCCTGTTCTCCTATCTCGACACCCAGCTGACGCGTCTGGGCGGTCCGAACTTCGCCGAGCTGCCGATCAACCGTCCGATCGCGCCGGTGCACAACAACCAGCATGACGGCTTCAGCCGCCAGTCGATCCCGACCGGAGCCGCGAACTACTCGCCCAACTCGCTCGGCGACAATGCCCCGACCCCGGCACCGCCCAAGCAGGGCGGCTTCCAGCACCTCCAGGAACGCCTGATGGGCACGGTCAACCGCGACCGCTCCGAGAGCTTCAAGGACCATTTCAGCCAGGCGCGGCTATTTCTCAACAGCATGACGCCGGTCGAGCGCGGCCACATCATCGATGCCCTGTCCTTCGAGCTGAGCCATTGCGAACGCATGGCGGTGCGCGAACGCGTGGTCACGGCGATCCTCGCCCCCATCGACGCGGATCTCGCCCAGCGCGTCGCCGCCGCCATCGGGGTGGCGGCCCCCGCCGGGGTGAAGGCCCCGACCATGCGCACCGGCCGCAAGGGCGAGGTGCTCACCTCGGCACCATCGCTGAGCATGCTCGCCAAGCCGGTGGCGGTCCTGGCCACACGGCGCATCGCCATCCTCGCCGCTCCCGGCTGCGTCGGTGCGGGCGTCGCGGCGCTGGCGGCAGCCCTGGCCAAGCAGGGTGCGACGGTCGATACCGTCTCGCTCGCGCTCGGGCCGGTGCCCAGCAGCCAAGGACCGATGCCGGTCGCCACCAAGTCGCTGTTGAGCACCGCGTCGGTGCTCTATGACGCGGTGGCCATCGCCGATGGTGCGGACCATGCCGCGGCTTTGAGCGCCAATCCGGCCGCGATCCAGTTCGTGCGCGAGGCCTTTGGCCATTGCAAGGCCATCGCAGCGCTCGGCGCGGGCGCAACCCTCCTCGCAGCCGCGGGCATCGCCACGGATCCGGCGCCCGCGGGGGTGCTCATCGCCAGCAGTGCCGCGGCCCTCGCCCCGCGCTTCCTGGAGGCCATCGGCGCGCACCGCCACTGGGAACGCGAGATGGTCCGCTCCCAGCCGCCCGGCGCGCCCCCGCGTTAGACGGGGGGCGCCGCGCCCGCGGCCACGCCTGCAGCAGATCGGTCGGATTCCAGCGCGGCGTCTGCCAGTTATGAGCCACGCTGGAGGTGCAGCCGCCCGCGGCGCCAGGCCCCCATGACCAAGACCGCCGATCCCGCAGCCCCAGCCACCTCCAGACCGATCGCGCCCCGGGTCGAGGTGCGCGGTGCGCGCACGCACAATCTCAAGAACGTCAGCCTCAGCATCCCGCGCGACGCGGTGGTGGTCTTCACCGGCATCTCCGGATCCGGCAAGTCCTCCCTGGCCTTCGGCACGCTCTTCGCCGAGGCCCAGCGCCGCTATCTGGAATCGATCGCCCCCTATGCGCGGCGCCTGATCGATCAGGTCGGGGCCCCGGATGTGGATGGTATCGACGGCCTGCCGCCGGCGGTGGCCCTCCAGCAGCAGCGCGGCACGCCGCAGGTGCGCTCCTCGGTCGGCAGCGTCACCACCCTGGCCAGCCTGATCCGGCTGCTCTACTCCCGCGCCGGCCACTACCCGCCGCGCCAGGCGATGCTGTATGCCGAGGACTTCTCGCCCAATACCCCACAGGGAGCCTGCCCGACGTGCGGCGGCCTGGGCCAGATCCATGCGGTCGATGCGCACACCCTGGTGCCCGATGACCGCCTGACCATCCGCGAGCGCGCGGTGGCCGCCTGGCCGCATGCCTGGCAGGGCCAGAACCTGCGCGACATCCTGACCAGCCTCGACATCGATGTCGATCGGCCCTGGAAGGAGCTCCCGGCGCGGATCCGCCGCTGGATCCTGTTCACCGATGAGCAGCCGGTGGTCCCGGTCTATCCGGGCCTGGACCGCGCGGCCGTCGCCCGCGCGCGCGCGCGACGGGCGTCGCCCGATTACCAGGGCACCTTCACCAGCGCCAGCCGCTACGTGCTGGAGACCTTCCGGACCACCCAGAGCGCCCTGATGAAGGCCCGGGTGGCGCGCTTCATGCGCGCCTCGCCCTGCCCAACCTGCGACGGCAAGCGCCTGACCCGCGCGGCGCTGTCGGTGACCTTCGCCGGCTTGGACATCAGTGCGCTATTGCACCTGACCATCGATGCCCTGCATGCGCTGCTTACGCCCGTGGCGCGCGGGGAGTTCGGTCAGCCGCCGGCCACGCCGGTGCGCAGTCGCGGCGCCGGCGAGCGGGCCCGGGCCCGGCGCCAGGCCGCGGGCGGCAGCGCCCATGCCGGCGGCGGGGATGTGCGGCGTACGCCGGAGCTCTCCCCGGAGAAGCGCCTCGCTGCGAGCCGCATCGCCGCGGACCTGTGCGGGCGGCTGGGGACGCTGCAGGAGCTGGGACTGGGCTACCTGGCCCTCGAGCGTGCCACGCCGACCCTCTCGCCCGGCGAGCTGCAGCGCCTGCGCCTGGCGACCCAGATCCGTTCCCAGCTCTTCGGCGTGGTCTATGTCCTGGATGAGCCGTCGGCCGGGTTGCATCCCGCGGACAGTGCGGCCCTGATCAAGGCCCTGGGCGACCTGCGGCGCGCCGGCAATTCGCTGTTTATCGTCGAGCATGACCTGGGACTCATGCGCCAGGCCGACTGGCTGGTGGATGTCGGGCCGGGAGCCGGTGAGCACGGCGGTGAAGTCCTCTACAGCGGGCCGCCGGCGGGATTGCGTACGGTCGCGCGTTCGCTGACCGCGCGCTACCTGTTTGCCGCCCCGGCGCGCGCGGGCACGCCCCGTCCCATCCACAGCTGGCTGCGCCTGCGCCAGGTCACGCGCAACAATCTGCAGGCGCTGGACGCCGATGTGCCGCTCGGCGCCTTAAGCGTGGTGACCGGCGTCTCGGGCTCCGGCAAGTCGAGCCTGGTCAGCCAGGTCCTGGTCGAGCTGGTGCGCGCGCAGCTGGGGGTGGCGGTCGAGCCCGAGGCTGGGGAGGACGAGCCGGCGGGGCCACGTCCGGCAGCCCCCGGCGGCACCATCCAGGGCGGCCTGCAGGGCATCACCCGGCTGGTGGTCGTGGACCAGAAGCCGATCGGCCGCACGCCGCGTTCCAACCTCGCGACCTATACCGGGCTCTTCGACGGCGTGCGCGCGCTCTTCGCCGCCACCCCGGCGGCGCGCGCGCGCCGCTACGGGGCGGGACGGTTCTCCTTCAATGTCGCCGCCGGGCGCTGTCCGACCTGCGATGGCGAGGGCGTGGTCAGCGTCGAGCTGATCTTCATGCCGAGCACCTATGCGCCCTGTCCGACCTGCCAGGGCGCGCGCTTCAATCCCAAGACCCTGGAGATCCGCTACCGCGAGCGCTCGATAGCCGAAGTCCTGGCCATGACGGTGGCGCAGGCCCATGCCTGCTTCGCCGATCAGCCGGGGCTGGCGCGCTCCTTGCAGGTCCTGGAGGAGATGGGTCTGGGCTACCTGCGCCTCGGCCAGCCGGCCACCGAGCTCTCCGGTGGCGAGGCGCAGCGCATCAAGCTCGCCACCGAGCTGCAGCGCGCGCTGCGCCCCGGCAGTCTGTACATCCTCGATGAGCCGACCACCGGTCTCCACCCCTCCGATGTCGAGCGCATGCTCGCCCAGCTGCAGGCGTTGGTGCGTGCCGGCAGCACCGTGGTGCTGGTCGAGCACGACCTGCAGGTCATGGCGGGCGCGGACTGGATCATCGACATGGGGCCAGGCGCGGGCGGCGCCGGCGGGCGGATCGTCGCCACCGGCACGCCGGCGCAGCTCAGCCGCCATGCGCACAGCCGCACCGCGCCCTACCTGCGTGCCTACCTCGACGCCGCCGGCGGCGCGCTAGGCTCCGGCGACTGATCGCGGGCCGTACTCCTGTCCTCCGGCGGCGTGGCCGGGCGCACGAGGGTCAGGAGCTGGAGCGCATTGCGCTGGGCGGCCTGGAGCATGGTGTTGTCGAAAATGCACCACAGCGGGGCGGGATCGTCGTCGATCGATCGTGCCAGGGCCGCCAGATAGGAATCGTCATAGGAGGAGCGGTAGATGATCGGGGATCCGTGCAGGCGGTAGTAGCGCAATCCGTCCCAGGCGCCGGGCACGCCGGCCTCCGGGACCCGGGCCGGATCGGCGGCGACCCGGGCGATCTGGAACTCCGTCAGCAGCTGCGTGGCGCCGGCCGTGAACCAGGTCGGATGCCGTGGTTCGCAGACCAGCTCACCCGCGTAACGGCGGCGCAGACCGGTCAGGAAGCGCGCCACGGTCCGGCCCTGGAAGGCGAGGCTCGGCGGCAGTTGGATGAGCAGGGGTCCGCGCGCCGACCCCAGGCCCGCGGTCTCGTCGAGGAACGCCTCGATCTCGGGCATGGTGCCCACAAGCCGGGCGTCATGGGTGACGCCCCGGGGGAATTTGACGGCGAAACGGAAACCACCGGGTACCGATGCCGCCCAACGGGCATAGGTGGCGCGCTGATGGTGCCGGTAGAAGGAGGAGGAGATCTCGACCCCGGCGTAACGGCCGGCGTAGCGCTGCAGGTGCGAGCCGGAGCCGGGAAACGCCTCCTGGACGCTGCCGGAGACCGACCAGCCGCAACAGCCGATGATGCGCAGCGGTCGTGGGGTCGCGTCCGGCGCCGTGCGCGGCGCGGGGGAGGGTCTCAGGCTGCCCCGTGGGAGCGTATCGCCTTCAGCGGGGCGCATGCAGGCCGTACACGGCGATGAGGTCCCTGGCGGTATGGATGATGCCCACCGGCTCGGCCAGGCCGAGCGTCGGGATCTGCACCAGCAGCGGATCATTGACATTGCAGCTGGGGGGCTCGGTGGTGGCGCCCTGGGTGCGATCCCAGACCGGCTCATGCGCCAGGCGCACCTGCTTCTGGCCACTGGCATGATTGTGTTCGACGAGTTTCACCAGGGCATACAGTTGGTACGGCATGGACCGAGCGTAGCAGACCGCATCCTCGACGGGTGCGGGAAAAGCCATCGCGCAGACATGACCACGCCTGGTGCCACCACCACCACCACCGGCAGCTGCCGAGCCACGGCATGCCCGGCTTCAGCAAGGATCGGCATGCGGTCTTCCCACCAGGCTCTCCTGACCCTCCTGTACCACGCCCGCTCGCTGGATGAGGACCGCCTCATGGTGGTGGCCTGCCTGATGCGCTCGCAACTGCTGACGGACGACGAGCCCTTCTATGAGGTCCTGATGGTCCACGGGCGCCCCTGGTCCTTCAGCCTGCACCATGACCTGGGCAAGCTGGCTGACGCCGGCTGGCTGTCGCTTCACGATGGGCTGGTCGCGGCCGGACCACTCCTGAAGCAGTCGACCAGTGCACAGCGCGCCAGCTGGGCGCTGGCCGGGACACTGCCGCGGTGGTGGCGCAGCGTCCAGCGCCTGAGTCCCGCCACGCTGCGGACGCAGTGTCCCAAACCGGGACCTGGAGTGGGTGCGCAGCGTGGCCGCCGTGCGACGGCGGCCACGCCCACGGTCATGACGGCCGGTTATCAGGGTTTGAGCGTGGAGGCATTCCTCGGACGGCTGCTGCACGCCGGGGTCACGCTGCTGATCGATGTGCGGGCCAATCCGACCGCGCGGCGCTTCGGATTCCACCGCTCGACCCTGGAGCGCTGCTGCCAGGCGGTCGGGATCCGCTACGAACACGTCCCAGAGCTTGGCATCGGAACGGATAAACGGCGCGACCAGACCACCCCGGCGCAGCGCCAGCAGCTGTTTCGCACCTACGCCCAATCGGTGGTCGCGACGCACGCGCAGGCCCTCGGCGTGGTCACCTCCTGGGTGCGGGACGAGCCGGCCGTGCTGGTCTGCATGGAGGCGGATCCGATGGATTGCCACCGCACGCACCTGGGTCGGCTGATCAGCGCGACGCTCGATCGCGCGCTGATCGACCTCGGTACCGGCACCACCTGATGAACTGAAGGCACGCACGACCCAGCGCGATCCAAGCGGCATCGCTCAGGTCGCGCTCAAGCCGCGAATCGGTTCGCATCATACCCTAATCAGGGCGCGGTGGCCAGGGTCTTGGCGATGTCGATCACATGGCGGTAGCGGACCTCGCCTTTCACGACGCGCGTGAAGGCGTCATTGATCTCCGCCATGGCGATCATCTCGACTTCCGCGGTGATGCCGTGGCTGCCGCAGAAGTCCAACACCTCCTGCGTCTCCGCGATGCCGCCGATCAGCGAGCCGCATAGGCTGCGGCGGTGAAACGCCACTTCGCTGTTGTCAGTGGGCTTGGCGAACGGGGTGAGCACGCCGACGACCACCAGGGTGCCATCGCGCTTGAGGGTCTTCACATACGGATTGAGGTCATGCGCCTCGGGCACGGTACTGAGGATGAAATCGCAGGCGCGCTCGTGGGCTTGCATGGCCTTGTCATCGGTCGAGAGCACGAAGTCGGTGGCGCCGAAGGTGCGCGCGTCGGCCTCCTTCTGCGGACTACGGCTGAAGACCGTGACCTGCGCGCCCATCGCCGTGGCGAGCTTGACCGCCATGTGCCCCAAGCCGCCGAGTCCGACCACACCGATGCGCTGACCGCGGCCCACCTGCCAGTGGCGCAGCGGCGAGTAGGTGGTGACCCCGGCGCACAGCAGGGGTGCGACCTTGTGCAGTGGGAGCGAGGCGGGGATGCGCAGCACGAAACGCTCCGGCACGACGATGTGCGTCGAGTAGCCGCCGAAGGTATTGGTTCCATCCGGCTTCATCGGACCGTTGTAGGTCTGGGTGCAGCCCACCGGGCCCTCGCAGTACTGCTCGAGGTGCTCATGGCACGAACCGCACACCCCGCACGAGTTCACCAGGCAGCCGACCCCCACCATGTCGCCGACCTGAAAGGCGCGCACCTGGGGCCCCACCGCCCGCACCCGGCCGACGATCTCATGGCCGGGCATGCAGGGGTAGATGGTGTTCTTCCATTCATTGCGCGCCTGATGCACATCCGAATGGCAGACGCCGCAGAACAGGATGTCGATCGACACATCCAGCGGTCCCGGATTGGGCCGTTCGAAGGCGTGCGGCGCCAAGGCGGTGAAGGAATGGTTGGTGGCGTAGCCGTTGGCCTGCGACATGGACTACCTTCGCTCAGAGCGGTGTACGACGCGATGACATGATGACGTGATCACGTGATGACTGCGGATGCGGGGTCACGACGGCTCAGGGCGTGAGGACCACCTTGATGCAGTTCTCCTTCTTGCCGCTGAACAGATCATAGCCTGCCGCCGCCTCGCTCAGCGGCAGGCGATGGGTGATGATCCCGGAGGGATCGATGTCCCCAGCGACGATCTTCTTCAGCAGCGGTTCGAGATGCGACTGCACCGGGGTTTGGCCCATCTTGAAGGTCAGTCCCTTGGAGAAGGCGATGCCGAAGGGCACGTTGTCGATGTAGCCTGCATAGACGCCGGGTACGGAGACGGTGCCGCCCTTGCGGCAGGCCTCGATGGCCTGGCGCAGCGCGGTCGGCTGGTCGATCTGCAGCTTCACGGCCTTCTTGACCTTATCGGTCACGCCGCTGAGGGCGGCGCCATGGGCCTCCATGCCGACCGCATCGATGCAGCTGTGCGGACCCTGGCCGTCGCACTGCTCGCGCAGGCGCTCAACCACCTCGCCCTTCGAGAAGTCCAGCGTCTCGGACTTGGCGAATGCCGCCGCCTTGGCCAGGCGTTCCGGCTGCTCATCGATGGCGATGACCCGTCCCGCGCCCTGCAGCCAGGCGCAGCGCTGGGTGAGCAGTCCCACCGGACCGCAACCCCAGACCGCGACGGTATCACCCTTCTGGATGCCCGCGTTCTGCGCCGCCACCCAGGCGGTCGGGAAGATGTCCGACAGGAAGAGCACCTGCTCATCGGTCGGGCCTTCGGGAATGCGCTGCGGTCCGACGTCGGCGTAGGGCACCCGCACATACTCCGCCTGGCCGCCCGAGATGCCGCCATACATGTGGGAATAGCCGAAGAGTCCCGAGGTCGCGACTCCGATCGCCTTGCGCTGCATGGCGGCGTTCGGGTTGGAGATGTCGCACAGCGCCCACTTCTTCTGGGCGCAGAACGGGCAGCTGCCGCAGGCGATGGTGAAAGGCACCACCACCCGTTCGCCCTTGCGCAGCTTGCGGACCTGGGAGCCGGTCTCGACCACCACGCCCATGAACTCGTGGCCAAGGATGTCGCCATCCTCCATGGTCGGGATCACCCCGTCATAGAGATGCAAATCGGAGCCGCAGATCGCGGTCGCGGTCACCTGGATGATGCAATCCGTGGGCTCGATGATGGCGGGATCGGGGACCGTATCGACACTGACCTTCTTGGTGCCGTGCCAGCGGAGAGCTTTCATGGGAGTCCTTGAATGCAAAAGGGGATGCGCGGTCGCATGGGATTATAGTTCGCACATCACGTTCCCAAATCAATCTGCTCAGGACTTATACAATCAATTGTTTACGGATTGTCAAGTATTGTTGATAGCCAGACGCCGTGACAACCTGTGGGAGAGCAATGGGCCCGACGACCGACGCCATCCCTTCCGGCGCCGACAGGGACCCGGCGCCGGAAGGGCGGCGGTCATTCCGCCAGCGTCTGGAAGATCACCGCGCCGCTGATGTAGCTGGAGTCGGCCTGCGAGGCCAGGAAGACATAGGCGGGTGCGATCTCCTCTGGCTGGGCGGGACGTCCGGATTCCGAATCAGCTCCGAATTTACCGACTTTCTCGGCCGGCTGGCCGGAATCGACCGCGTTCAACGGCGTCCACACCGGTCCGGGAGCCACCGCGTTGACGCGGATGCCCTTGGAGACCAGCTGCTTGGCCAGGCTCTTGGTCATGGAGATCAGGGCGGCCTTGGTGGACGCATAGTCGACCAGTTCCGCGCTGGGCTGCTTGCCCTGGATCGAGGCGGTGACGATGATCGCGGAGCCTTCGCGCAGGTGCGGCACCGCTGCCTTGGCGAGCTGGAAGAAGGCCAGGACGTTGGTGCGGTAGGTCTTGTCGAACTCGGCGTCATCGATCTCCGCCAGGGTCTCCTTGCGGTTCTGGTAGGCGGCATTGCTGACTAGGATATCCAGCTGGCCGAGCTGGGAGACGGTCTGCTGCACCAGGTTCTCGGGCGCCCCTGCGGTGGTCAGGTCCTCTGCCAGGAGCAGGCAGCGCCGCCCGGTGGCGGTGACCGCCCTGCGCACCTCCTCGGCATCCTCCTGCTCGCTGGGCAGGAAGGCGATCGCGACATCGGCGCCTTCGCGGGCGTAGATCAGCGCCACCGCACGGCCGATGCCGGAATCCCCACCGGTGATCAGCGCGACCTTGCCGGTGAGCTTGCCGGCCGGCTTGTAGTTGGGCGCCTCATAGCGCGGTTTCGGGTCGATGTCCGACTCCCGGCCCGGATGCGGCTGGTGCTGCGCCGGGAAGGGCGGTCTGGGTTCCGAGTACGGATCTTTCGGATGGGCTGGCGGACGCGTGGTGGACTTCTGGCTCGGCATGGTTTTCTCCCGGAGAAGCGCTGAAGTATGGTCCGTTCACGGCAGGGACGCCTATCGTAGGAAAGAAGCTGCGACAGTCTGCGAATGGGGCCACTGATGACCCCATGGAGAGCGGACGTGCCGCGTCAGGCCACGAGCCGCAGCAGCCGGGACTGCGGATACCGCCGGGTGAGCAGCGCATCGATGCCATAGGAGCGTCCTGCGGCCGCGATCAATACCACCAGTCCGGCAAGGCCCAGCATCCAGTTGTGGCCGACGGTCTCCGCGGCAAGGCCGCCCACCGCGACATTGGTGATCGCCCGCAGGATGGCGAGCAGCCCACCGAGGCGCGCGAGGGTCCCGGTCGCCAGGGAGGTGCCGATGGCGAGTTCACTCACGGCGATCATCCAGGCGAAGAAGGCCGCATGCGGCAAGACCACGCTGGTCAGCAGGTGGCTGATGCCTGGGGTGACGGCGCTATGGGAGAATCCGGTGCCTGGCGCGACGATGCGCTGCGCCAGACCATGCCCGGAGAGGAAATCCCAGCGCCACTTGGCATCGGTGCCGAGCAATGCGCCATTGAGCCAGCTCCAGCTCGAACCGATGCGTAGCACCGCCAACGCCGCAGCGGCACAGACCACGCCCTGCGGCACTGCCGGGGCATCGCGGCTGACAGATCGGGACGAGGTGGCTGACGGTGGTTCCACGCGCACTCCGGGACCAGTGCCGATCCGCTGCGCGCAGGATCGGATCCCCCTGCGGACACGAGCTACCGATCCACGCAGGTTTCGACGGCCGTGAAGGTGGCTTTAGCCGGATCCGGGATTGGCAACGCAGGCGGCGGAGCGCGTCGAGGCCGGCGGCGTGCTGGTGGCCACGGCATTCTGGAAGAGGCCCCGGCCGTTGAGGATGATGTACAGGACCTGCATCACCAGCAGCGCCCAGGCATGATCGACCGAGCCCCAGCTCATCCACAGGCCATTGGAGATGATCAGGACCGCGAAGCCCCAGCGGCGGTGCTTGCGGCCGGGGTCGCCGATATACCAGGAACCGATGATCGAGAGGGCCATGGCCGGCCATTGGCAGAGGGATAGGCAGTCATGCAGGGTCATGGTGCGCTCAGGGGAACGGTTCTGGAACCGGGATACGGCACGAAGGAACGGGGACTTGTACCTCCGACGATGGGGAAGCGGCTGCTACACGCTCGCCCCAATGATCCTGGGCAGACGCCCAGGTCAGCTGCCATGCGCACGGCAACTCGTCATGGTTCCAGAGAGGCAGGATGGTGAGCTCACGTTGCCGAGGTCGGGCGCGCCATCTCAGCGGGCATGCGGACGGTCAACGCAACGACGGCAAGGCGTTCGGTCTCGGCGTAGGCGGGCGCGTCGAGCTCCTCGCTGAACACGTCGGGATCGAGCTCCTCATAGCTGGTGGTCAGGCCGGGAGCGCCGAGGTGCGGTTGGATCTCGCGCCAGAAGCGGTCTTCGCCGGCGACGATCGGCACCCCGGTATAGATGCCGACGCGACCCGAGGCCGGCAAGCGCTCCAAAGCCTGGGTGAGGATGCGTACCGCCAGTCCCGTCCCCAGCGAGCCGCCGCCATGACGGTAAGTGCGCTGCGCGGCATCGACCAGGTAGGGCGGGTTGGCGACGATCAGATCAGCCTGCGCGGGGATGGCTGCCAGGCAGTCGGAGAGCACGGTCCGGCAGTTGTGGATGCCGTTGATGCGCGCATTGATGCCGGCCAGGCGCAGAGCCTGCGGATTGATGTCGCTGAGGATCACCTGCTGGCAGGTGCGCGACAGCAGCAAGCCGGCAGCCCCCGAGCCGCAGCCCACATCCACTCCGAGCTGGGACGGCTCCTGCCGCGCCCAGTCCAGGATCCGGGTGAAGCGGTAGGTGTCAGGTCCGAAGAAGACCGAGTCGGCCTGCGCGGTGGGAAAGGAGGAGTGCAGGATGGTCAGATCGCGGAAGGTGGCGGCGCGGACCCGGCTGCGGCAGAGCGCACCGCTGCGATCCAGCTCACCAGAGGCCTCGAGGTGCGCGAACAAACGGGGACTCAGGACGGCTGGCAGGAACCAGCGGTTCCAGCCGAAGACGTCGCGCGCATCTCGGGCCAGGGCGGCGGGATGGCGGTTCCAGATTCGTTCATGGGTCTCGGGCGTGACGGTGTTGAAGCGGTAGCCCTCCTCACGCAGGCTGCGACCCAGGGCGACCAGGGCGTCATCAGGGCTCATGGTACCATCCTGGACGTCGTGTGCCGGCCATGGCCAGGAAGGTGCGGATCGGGATCACGGCGCGGCATGCGTGTCGTCCTCCAGCCAGCCCCAGGCGACCAGCTGCTGGCGGTGGCGCGCTTCGAAAGCCGCGCCGATGTCATTGCGCCAGCGCAGGTTGGGAGAGACGACCAGCTGGGCGATGGCCGTGGCCCGGGCGCGCGCCGCGGCCACGGTCAGTCCCATGCCGGTGGCGACCATCAGATTGCCCATGATGCCGACATTGACCAAGCCGCCCTCGTCGCGGGCGATCTCGTTGAAATGCAGGTGCCGCAGCTCCTCGGGCAGCAGGGTGCGCCGGAAGGAGACCGGCATGCCGACCGAGTCCTCGGCCGCCATGCGCAAGTTGGGAAAGGGCGGCACGGTCAGCACGATGCCGACACTCCATTCCGGTCGGGTCGTGAAATCCGCTCCTCGGCCACTGGCCACGCGCAGCAGGAGATCACCCCAGGCGTCGCATTGCAGGGGCTCGAGGATGGCGAAGCCGGGGTAGCCGAAGCGGCAGGTGAACTCAAGCGGCCAGATGCCCTGGGCATTGATGATGGTGTTGAGGTTGATCCAGCCATGATAGCCGCTTTTGCGCAGACGCGGCGCCATCGGCGCGAGCACCCGGTTGAAGATGCGTTCGGCGCCGCGGTAGCGCACCAACGTCCCCATCTCCCCGGTCAGCTCACCGAGATCCCCGGGAAAGAGGTGCTTGTGCTCGAAGTCGATGCAGCGCGCACCCGGGACGAAATCGGAGCCGTCGAACCAGGCCCCGACCCCGACCTCGACGCCGGTGACCCGCTCCATCAGGATGAACGAGGGTGCATCATCAAAGCGCCAGTGCAGCGCATGCCGGCGCAGGAGCGCGATCACATCCGAGCTGTCGGCAAGCTGGCCGACGTAGGTGTGGGTGGAGGGGAAGCGGTCGCCATTGTACTTGTACACCCACAATCCGCGCACCTCTTCCAAGAAGGCGATGGCCGCGGCGTAATCGCTGAATTCCTCGGTGCGGGCCACCGGCAGCTGCAGGGCGCGCAGCTCCTGCTGTGCGAAGGCCCGATCCCCCTCCAGACGCGATCCGTAGGCGCTGCCGCCGACCACCAGATGTCCGTCGCGGCGCAGGCGGTCCTGGAGTTCACCCTGCTTGGCGTCCTCGAAGATGATCAGGCTGCCGGCATTCCCCGCCCGGCTCCAGGCCACGGCATCCTCGAGGGTGGGGCTGGTTGTGATGAAGCCGCGCAGCGTGCCCTGCGATTGCGCCTGGCCGATCACCACCCGGACCTCGTGGCCCTCCTCCTGCAGGCGCACGTACAAGGCGCCCAGATCGCACCAGTCGCCCACGCCTACGATGCGCATGGCACCCCCATGCAAGGGCCTGCGCAGCCATGCGCCGCGGCATGAGGACGTGGCCGATCAGGCAACCTGTCGATATGGACGGCTGTGCTCATGAGCGCTTCCCGTCGCGCGATTCGCGCCGCATGGTGGTCGACTCCTCATCCGGCACCGGCAGACCCCGCTGCTTGCGCCTGATCAGATCGACCTCGCCCTCGTCCTCGTAGGGCTTGATCTCCAAATCACTGGGCAGCTTCTGCAGCCGCTCATCATGGGCCCGCTTGACGTTGGCCTGCATCAGGGCGTTGTAATCATGCCAGGAGATGCGGGCATTGCGCACCGCGACCTGCTCCATGCGCAGGGCGAGCTGGTGTGCCTCGGCGTAGGAGAGCTGGAAGCGGTCGAAGAGCAGCTTCTCGATCACTTCATGCAGGATCACATAGCAGTCGGTGGGAATGCGTTTCGTACCCGAGATGAGGTATTTCGGCAGATGCCGGTCGATGTACACGGTGCGTCCGTCGCGGCTTGAGCCAGCCAGGTAGGGGACATCGTGGGAACGGTCGAGGCGGATCTGGCGCATGATGGCCCGCATCGAGTCGTCAAGGATGCTTGTCGAGACCAGGGTCTCCTCAATAACCTGCGGGCGAGCACGTTGCGGGCGGTACTGCTTCGAGGGCATACGTGACTAGATGCTCCAGCGGCACGGACTTCCAGGGCCCATCCCCCAGCTTTTGACACTGGGGGAGTGCTGCCCTTCTGTGCAATGCTGGAGGTTCGGGGCCAAGTGTGGAAATGAGCCCGGATACGGTCCAGCCCATGATCGCACACATGCACGTGAAGGTCATCCCGCTGCTGGATGACATCAGCCAACGGCAGCTGTCAGCCTACAATCATACCCGGTTGACCCCGGCCCTGCCCAGCGCGCGCTGGCGCGCCACCATCGCGGGCGACGAGGCGATGCGTTACCGGGAACTCGAATTCCTCGAGTCCTGCCGGCAGGAGGTCGCCGAGGAGGCGGCGCAGGCGCCGATCGATCCGGCGGAGTTCATCACCTGGTTCGAGGGCCTGCGCAGCACCGGACCGGGTCAGAACGATGCCTTGTTCCCATGGTTGGCGAACGAGGCTGATCTGACCAGCATGCGCTGGTTCATCGCCCAGGAACTCGCGGGAGAGGCGGGTTTTGACGATCTGGTGGCCCTGTCGCAGCTGAAGCTTCCCTATACCGCCAAGCTGGAGATGGCGCGCAACTACTGGGACGAGATGGGTCGTGGCATTCAGGCCAACATGCATGGGCTGTTGTTGATGCGCGTCGCGGACGCGATCGGCATTGCCACCAGCGAGATCACCGAGGTTACCGAGGCCATCGCACTCTCCAATCTCATGATTGGCATGGCCTGCAATCGCACCTATGCCTATCATGCCATCGGCGCCTTAGGAGTCATCGAGCTCACGGCCCCGGGTCGGGTTTCCCAGGTCGCCGCGGGCTTGAAGCGCCTGGGCTTCTCATCCGAGCAGCGACGCTATTACGACCTGCACGCTGCTTTGGATCCGCTGCATTCGCGCGCCTGGAACCGCGAGGTCCTGGTCCCGTTGATCACCGAGAATCCTCCGGTCGCGACCGCCCTGGCAGAGGGGGCGCTGATGCGTCTCAAGGCCGGAGCGCGGTGCTTTGCGCGCTTCCGTGAGCATTTCGCCATCGATCCGACGTTGTGAAAGAAACCATGGTAGCACTCAGGATGTACAGGACGTCGGCATCTGCGGTGGGCATGGGACTGTGATGGCAAAGAAGAAGCCGGTCAAGGCAACGACCAAACCGACCACCCGCGGCCGCCAGACTCCTGCCCCGCCGGCCGCGGCCGAGGAGTCACATCGTCCTGTGGCCGTTCCGAAGAAGGTCACGCGCATGCCTAGGCAAAGCTTCAAGTAGGCATGCGCGGGACGTGGACCTGCGCTGCGAGGCGGGCTGTCGAAGGATCTGGGATCGAGCATAGCTGTCGGAAGATTGCAGGACCACCATCATGAGCGGAACTTTATGACCATCGGGCGGCACTCCTGGGCGATCGCGGAAGGCTACATTCCGCCAGGCAGCCACGCGACCGATCGGACCCTGATCAGCCATGAGGCCGCCTGCATCCTGAATGCGGGTACGACGGAGGCGCATGTGCGTCTCACCATCTATTTCACCGACCGCGAGCCCGTGGGGCCGTATCTGCTGACCGTGCCGGCGCGCCGTACGCTGCACCTGCGGTTCAATGATCTGATGGATCCCGAGCCGATTCCGGTCGGCACCGATTATGCCAGCGTCTTCGACTCCGACGTGCCGGTCATCATCCAGCATACCCGGCTCGATTCGCGTCAGGCCGAGAACACCATTATGACCACCATCGCCTTCGCGGGCGACAGCTAGGATCCATCATGAGCGAGACCGTATCCGATTTCCTGGTTGGCCGCTTGGCTGAATGGGGCGTCAAGCGCATCTTCGGATATCCCGGTGATGGCATCAATGGTCTGATGGGGGCGCTGCGACGTGCCGAGAAGACCATGGACTTCGTCCAGGTCCGGCATGAGGAGATGGCGGCGTTCATGGCCTGCGCCCATGCCAAGTTCACCGGGGAACTCGGGGTCTGCATGGCGACCTCAGGTCCGGGCGCGATCCATCTGCTCAACGGCCTCTATGACGCGAAGATGGACCACCAGCCGGTCCTGGCCATCGTCGGCCAGTCGGCGCTCGCCGCCCTGGGCGGCGACTATCAGCAGGAGGTCGATCTGGTCTCGCTGTTCAAGGACGTGGCCCACGAATACGTGCAGCAGGCCTCCGATCCGGTGCAGATCCGCCACCTCGTCGACCGCGCGGCGCGCATCGCCATCAGCATGCGCACCGTGACCTGCCTGATCCTGCCCAATGACCTGCAGGAGCATGCCGCGGTCGCCGCGGCTCCGCATGCGCATGCCACGATCCACTCCTCCTCAGGGATCTCGGTGCCGCGCATCATCCCCACCAAGTACGATCTGCAGAAGGCTGCCGACATCCTCAACGAGGCCAAGAAGCCGGCGATGCTGATCGGGGCGGGCTGCCTGCGCGCCGCCAAGGAGGTCACGTTGATCGCCGAGGCCCTGCAGTGCGGTGTGGCCAAGGCGCTGCTGGGCAAGGCCGCCCTACCCGATGACCTGCCGTGGGTCACCGGCTCGATCGGCCTGCTCGGTACCAAGCCGTCTTATGACATGATGCAGGAGTGCGACGCCCTACTGACCGTCGGTTCGAGCTTCCCCTATCCGGAGTTCCTGCCCAAGGAAGGCCAGGCGCGCGGCATCCAGATCGACATCGATCCGCGCATGCTCGGCATCCGCTACCCCTTCGAGCTGAACCTGGTCGGTGACAGCGCCGAGTCGCTCCGGGCGCTGCTGCCGCTGCTAAAGCCGAAGAAGCGCGGTGACTGGCGCAAGGCTATCGAGCAGAACATCGCCACGCATTGGCAGGTGCTCGAGGAGACGGCGCACAAGTCAGCCAATCCGATCAATCCTGAGCTGCTCTTCTGGGAGCTCTCGCCGCGTCT
>Ga0302314_10005466_pt1 | contig 23174 bp, 20 predicted proteins | sample III_Palsa_N2_3_FD_200533 | JGI IMG/M metagenome (GOLD analysis project Ga0302314, IMG submission 200533) | Peat permafrost microbial communities from Stordalen Mire near Abisko, Sweden - III_Palsa_N2_3 | ecosystem: Environmental > Terrestrial > Soil > Palsa > Peat permafrost | place: Sweden... | reverse complement strand
TGGCTGCCCGCCAGTGAGAGCAGGCGGAAGTACTGGTTGCTGTGGGTTGACGGGTTGAGCTGCTTGAAGTCGTGCCACATCTGACCAACGGTCCCGCCCGCGATCGCAACCACGACTACGAGCGCCAAGGCGCCGCAGACGCCGAAGCCGATCGCACGGCCCCGTTTGCGCGACACCTGCAGCCAACGCGGGCGCTGCAGCCGCCGGCCAAGCAGCGCTACCGCCGCCTGGGCGGCGGCGGTAGCGACAACGACAACTACCAGCAGCGCCAGCATCGAATGCCGCTCGGCCGCCGGTGCCGCGCGGATCTCGTCTCGCAGTGCGGCGCGGTGCAGCAACGCGGCCATCAGCACGGCGATGCCGACCGCGGCTATGACGAGCGTGGACAGCCGCGGAATCCTGTCGGGCATCAGCGCGACGAACGCGATCACGCCGATCGCGGCGGCGAGCATGCCGCCGCGTGAGACCGTCAGGGCCAGGCAGAGCAGCACCAGCGGCAAACCTGCCGCGGCGAGTGCGCGGGCCGCGACTGTGCGGCATGTCGTGGCCGCGTAGAGCAACAGGGGGATCCCGAGCGCGGCGAACTCGCCGACGCCGTCCGCGTAGTCGAACGGGTAGCTCAACCTCGGGCTCGCATAGAAGCTCGCGGCACTGTCAGCCGGGAACAGCGACGGCTCGAGCTTTGAGAGCACGGCGAGGCCGCAGACCACGGTGATGCCGAAGGCGAGACCGCCGAGCAGCGGGCGCGCTGTCTGGCGCGTGACGATGCAGAGCCCGAGCAGCAGCGTGCCCAGGTAGGTCGAGACCTCGCAGACCGAGTCGAGCGTCAACTCGTGGCTGTTTGACCAGGCGAGCCCGATCCAGCTCCACAGCAGGAACGCGGTGAGCAGTCCCAAGGCCAACCACCCGGCCCGCTCGATCTGGGCGCGGGGGAGCAGGCCGATCAAGACCCCGAGCAGCACCAACCACCAGATCACGAGCCCAAGCTCGCTGCGCACGACGAGGTCGTAGCCGCCGCCCGAGAGGCCGAGGTAGATGGTCAGGGCGGCCGCGAAGAGCCACGCCGCGGCCTGTTGTGTCAGCCCGGCGACGCCGCTCTGCGTGGCTGTTGGTGCGGCGGCGCTCTCGATAGTTAAGGGTTTGGCCGCCATCATCAAAGGCCCTGCTAACCGGCGGCGCGGATGGTAGAGTGCGCCAGCCCCTCACGCCGTCGGCGTGGCATGACACGGCCTACACAATCGCCATCAGGGAGTCTGAAGACTTGCGCAAACTCATCCTTACGCTCGGTGTTGGTGCCGCGCTTGCTCTGGGCACGGCCGGCGTAGCGGACGGCGCTGTCTCCCATGCTTCTCAGACGCGTTGCGGCGGTACCTACTCGCCGGCCTGCAGTAAGCCCAAGATCGCTTTCCCGACGCCGAGCGCGGCGTGCACGACCGCCGGCGGTTTCTACAAGCTGCCGACGCTGACCTTCACCTCCGTCGCGGGGATCCGCTCGATCACGCTTTCACTCGGCGGCCCTTCAGCGGTGAAGAGCATCAGCTTCGCGGGCACCGGCCCGACTCAGTACAAGGTCACCGGCGTCAAGATCCCGACCAAGGGGCTTCCGGCAGGCCCGCAGAAGATCACGATCACCGTGAAGGACATCAAGGGCAAGACCGCAAGCACGATGCTGCGTTTCTCGGTCTGCACCGCCAAGCCGGTCTTCACCGGCTGAGCGGCCCTGCACAATGAGCGTGTGAGAGGTTTGCGTTCGGAGTCCGGCCGGGACACCAGCCCCAACAGCTTTATACGAGGCCGCTCGCTTAAGCGAGCGGCCTCGCTCTGCTCTGTGACTGTGTTGGCGCTCGGCGTGGCAGCCGGCGCCTACGCGGTCGGCGCCGACGCCGCCGGCACGACCGGGCAGGCGCCCAGCACTGTCACCTTCCCGACCGACCCGTGCGCCACCAGCACCACGGCGAGCAAGACGTACACGACGATCCACAAGGTCCCGGTCACGACGACGATCACCACTCCGGTGGTGAGCACGGTTACGGCGCCGGTCACGACCACTGATCCGACGACGACCTCCACGACGCCGACCTACACCACCACCACGGCAACCACCTACAACACGACGACGGCCACCACCTTCACGACGCGCACCACGACCAGGACCGTCAGCAAGCGCGTCCCGCTGGTCCAGCAGATCTGGTCGATCCCGCGCAAGGCGCGCGACATCTCGCGTGAACCTGGCAAGACCGTGGTAGCCGAAACCGGCGTGTTGGGGGATGTCCGCCGCGCTCCGAATGACCACGCGCCGGTGATCGCCAAGCTGCGCTTCTACACACCTGACAATGAGGCGCTGCAGACCTACCTGGTGATTGCCAGGGAACGGATCCACCATCAGACCTGGTCGCTGATCGCGCTGCCGATGCGCCCCAACGGCACGATCGGCTGGGTGCCGCGGTCGTATCTCGGCGCCTACCTGACCACCAACACCGAGATAGTCGTGAACCGCGCCGAGCGCAAGCTGACGCTCTGCCGGGCCGGGAAGGTCGCCCTGACCGCGCCGATCGGCGTTGGCAGAGTGGCGATGCCGACGCCGGCCGGCTACTTCTGGGTGACCGAATCGTTCTCCTCAAGCGACGCCTTCTACGGACCATGGGCGCTCGGAACCAGCGACCTCGCCAGCGAAGCCGCCGTTGCCGCAGGCTTCCCCGACGGCGGTCTGGTCGGGATCCACGGGACCAGCGAGCCGTGGCTGGTTCCCGGCGACCCCTCTCACGGTTGTGTCCGCCTGCACAACCCAGACATCGTGAAGCTCAAAGCGATCGCCGAGATAGGCACGGCGCTCTGGGTTCAGTAGCGCGACGTGGACGCCTGTACGACCGGCGTTGCCAGAACGTTTTGGACGGTCACCCAGAACGAAGTTTGGCCCCATGGCCAATGAGAAAGCCGCTGGAGATGGGCATTATTTCACTCATGACGACCCCTCGCCCTAATCCATATAAGGTGATGCTCCTCTCGAGTACCCGTCCAGCGTCGACGGGCGGCCAGTCTCCATTGATCCGGCGCTACCGACTCGCACGCCTGCGGCCTGACAGCCGGCCGTTGGCTCTCAGCAAGCGAGTCGAGCAGGCAAAGCGCATCATCAACTGACCCCTTCCGGGGCCCAGTCGGCCATGTCTATCCGTTACAGCGCTACGCTGTAACGGATGGCTCGCCAGATTGAACCCGCCCGGGAAAACAAACCGTCGCTCGCGAAGCGCGGCCTCGCAGTGGTAGTGGTGGTCGTGGTGCTTGCGCTCTTGGTGCACCTCGTGATCGGCGTCATCACCACGATCCTCGTGTTCGCGGCGATCATCGCTGTAATCGTCGCGGCGCTCTGGGCCGCGAAGACGCTCTTCTAGCGCGGACTCACTGATGTCCGATCAAGGGCTCGGCCTGATCGTGATCCTCTTCTTCTTCGGGCTGGCGGGCGGGATCGTCGGTCGCATCAAGGGCAGCGGCTTCACCGTCTGGTTCCTGATCTCGTTCTGCGCGCCGTTCATCGGCCTGCTGACAGCGGTGCTCTGGCGCCGCGACAACGAAGAGTTGCGACGCGAGTGTCCGCGCTGCTTCCGGATAGTGATGCTGCACGACGCCGTATGCATGCACTGCGGCACCGAGCTGGAGTTCCCGGAAGTGGCAATCGCGCCGCGCGCCCGAGTGGTAGCGGGCATCAGGGCAGGCGAGGGCGAGTCGCCCGCCTGACAACTCCTCAGGGCGGTGGTAAAGTGAAACCACAGCTTCTGTAATGCCGGGGCGAACCCGGCGGCAGTACCGGAAGTGGGCGCTCGCCCACTTTTTTTATGACCTCGTACGGAGAACACCCTTGAACGCACCTACATCTGAGATCGAAGAACGGCTTGCTGCCGGCGCTCCTGATGTCGAGGTGCTGCTCGTTGAGGTGGTCTCCGGCGACACGCTGCGGCTCTACATCGACCACCCGGAAGGGGTCACCTTCGAGCACTGTGCACAGGTCACAGCGCTGCTGTCGGAATACAGCGATACGTACTCGATCGAGGTCTCGTCACCCGGTGAGGATCGTCCCTTGACCAAGCCGCAGCATTTCAGCCGTTTCCTCGGGCATCGCGCCAAGCTGCGCCTGCGTGAAGCCCGGGATGGCCACAAGAGCTTGACCGGCGAGTTGGTCGGAGCCTCCGAACAGGAGGTCACGATCGCCGCTGGTGAAGGGGTAGTTTCGATCCCCTACGAGTTGATCGACCGCTCCAACCTCGTACCCGGAGACTGAGAGAACCGATGTCAAGAGAGATCGTTGAAGCCGTTCGCGGCCTCGCCGCAGAAAAGAACATCTCGGCTGAGAAGCTGATGGAAGCGCTGGAGGACGCGCTGCTGTCCGCGTACAAGAAGACTCCGGGCTCCGCTCCTTATGCCAAGGTCGAGATGGACCGCGACACAGGTGACTTCAAGGTCTGGGAACTGAAGATTCCGGCTGAGCTCGAAGAGAAGCTGCTGATCGAGGCGACCACTGAGCAGGTCGCGACGGTCGATCCCGAGACCGGCGAGATGCGTGAGCCGGCCGAACCGGAGATCGACCTCGAGAAGCTCAAGGAGTACGAGGATCAGATCGAGACTGAGGACGTCACGCCGCACGACTTCGGCCGGATCGCCGCGCAGACCGCCAAGCAGGTCATTCTGCAGCGCATCCGCGAGGCCGAGCGGGACATGATGTACGAGGAGTACCGCGATCGCGTCGGCGAGCTGATCACCGGCATCGTCCAGCAGTCTGACTCGCGTTACACGCTGGTCCAGCTGCGTGAGCGTGTCGAGGCACTGCTCCCGAAGTCCGAACAGGTCGACGGCGAGCGCTACGACCACTCGCAGCGGATCAAGGCCGTGATCAAGGACGTCTCCAACTCGACCAAGGGACCTTCGATCATCGTCTCCCGGCGTGACCCAGAGCTGATCAAGTCGCTGTTTGAACTTGAGGTACCGGAGATCGCAGACGGCCTGGTTGAGATCACCGGTGTCGCGCGTGAGCCCGGCTATCGCTCGAAGATCGCCGTCGTCTCGCACGTCGACGGGGTCGATCCGGTCGGCGCCTGCGTCGGCCCCCGTGGCTCGCGCGTTCGCATGGTCGTCTCCGAGCTGCGCGGCGAGAAGATCGACATCATTCCTTACAACGAAGAACCCGCCCGGTTTGTCGCCAAGGCGCTCTCACCGGCGCGTGTCCGCGAGGTGCTCGTCGACGACGAGGCCAAGCAGGCGACCGTGATCGTCCCGGACGACCAGCTCTCGCTGGCGATCGGGCGTGAGGGCCAGAATGCACGCCTGGCTGCGCGCCTGACCGGCTGGCGGATCGACATCCGCTCGGAGACGGAGTACGCCGCCGAAGAGGCCGAGCACGGATATGAAGAAGAGGAGACGACCGGCCGCTGCGCCGCGATCCTCACCAACGGACGGCGCTGCCCGAATGCTTCGCTGCCCAGCTCCCGCTACTGCGGGATTGATGCCCATCAGGCACTTGAGGGCACTGGCAGCGACCAGGTCCAGGCCTGAGCCCTAACTAACACCCTCTCTAGACTGAGTTACTGAATGCCGAAATCCGCTGACGACACCGCCAAAGCGCCTGTAACCGCGACACCTGCGAACGGTGCGCGCAACGGCGCGTCCGCGGGCAAGTCGGCAGCGAGCAAGCCGAAGCCCGCTGGCTCGACCGCTGCCAAGTCCAAAACTCCCAGCGCCCCCAAGGGCAAGACCGCTACAGCCGAGAAAGCCGCCCCGGCCGAGAAAGCCGCCCCGGCCGAGAAGGCCGCCCCGGTCGAGAAGGCTGTCGCAGCCGCCCCGGCCGCCCCGGTCGCAGCGCCTGCAGCCGCTCCCCCTGCCCCGGCAGCGCCAGCAGCCGCTGGCGCGCCCGCCACAGCGGCAAGCGCCGACGCCGAGCCCAAGCAGCGCCCGACCCGCGACTCGCTGCAGGGTGAGCGCAGCCCGGGCAACGTCGGTGGCCGCCGCCGCGTCGTGATCGACGCCCAGGCCGCGCGTCGCAACCCTGCCGCTCCCGGCTCGCCAGGTGGCGGCGCCGCGCCGGCACGCCGTCAGCGTCGCGGACGCCGTCGCCGCGGTGTCTACGACGAAGAGGCCGAGTCGCGCCCCTCACAGACCAACACCGGGTCGCACATCATCCGTGTGAACTCAGGCTCGACCGTCAAGGACGTCGCCGAGTACCTCGACGTCCGCGTGCCGGAGATCGTCAAGAAGCTCATGGAGCTCGGCGAGATGCGGACCCAGACGCAGACGCTCTCAGACGACACGATTGAGGTCCTGGCCGTTGAGTTCGGCAAGGAAGTAGAGATCGTTCACGCTGAGGACGAGACCGTCGCTGAGGTCGTTTTCGACGACACCGAAGAGGAACTGGTTGAGCGCGCCCCGGTCGTCACGATCATGGGCCACGTCGACCACGGCAAGACGTCGTTGCTCGACGCGATCCGCTCCACCGAGGTGGCCGCCGGCGAGGCTGGCGGTATCACGCAGCACATCGGCGCCTACCAGGTCCATCACGGTGGCCGCACGGTGACGTTCCTCGACACCCCGGGCCATGAGGCCTTCACGGCGATGCGCGCCCGTGGTGCCAAGGTCACAGACGTTGCCGTGATCGTCGTCGCGGCTGACGACGGTGTGAAGCCGCAGACCCAGGAGGCCGTCGACCACGCTAAGGCTGCCGACGTCCCGATGATCGTCGCGGTCAACAAGATCGATAAGGAAGGCGCTGACCCGACACGGGTACGCACCGAGATGACCGGGCTTGGCCTGCAGCCGGTCGAGTGGGGCGGAGAGACTGACTTCGTCGACGTCTCGGCCCGCAGCCGTGAGGGTCTCGATGACCTGCTCGACACGATCGTCGCCCAGGCGGAGATCATGGAACTGCGCGCCAACCCGGATGCTCCCGCGTCCGGCACGGTGATCGAATCCAAGCTCGACCCGGGCCGCGGCCCGGTCGTGACGATCCTGATCATGCGCGGCACGCTCGTCGTCGGTGACGCATTGGTCGCCGGCGCCAGCTGGGGCCGGGTCCGGGCGATGCACGACTTCACAGGTGCTCGCGTCACGCAGGCATTGCCGGGCGAGCCGGTCGAGGTCCTTGGCTTCGACGGCGTTCCGGAGGCCGGCGAGCGTGTGCGCGTTGTCGAACATGAGCGCCGCGCCCGCCAGCTCGCTGGTGAGCGTGCCAACCGCCTCAAGACCGAGTCGCTCGCGCGTCAGCGCAGCAAGCGGATCTCACTCGAGAACATCTTCGGCAGCGGTCTGCAGGCGCTCAACCTGGTGATCAAGTCCGACGTCGCCGGCTCACTCGAGGCGATCCAGGACGAGATCGCGAAGCTTCCTCAGGACGAGGTCTCGGTCAACGTGATCCGTGGCGCCGTCGGTGGTGTCACCGAGTCCGACGTGATGTTCGCGGCGGCATCTGACGCCGTCATCCTCGCCTTCAACGTCCGTCCGGTCGGCGACGCCCGCTCGGTCGCCGAACGCGAGGGCGTGGAAATCCGCCACTACTCCGTGATCTACCGCGCGATCGAAGAGCTGCGCTCGGCGATGCAGGGCATGCTCACTCCGGAAGAGGTCGAGGAGGCCGTCGGCAGCGCCGAGGTCCGCCAGATCTTCCGCGCATCGAAGGTCGGCACGATCGCCGGCTCGTATGTGACCGAGGGCAAGCTGACTCGCGGTGACAAGGTGCGCCTGGTACGCGACGGGACCGTCGTGTATGACGGCGTGATCGAGTCGCTGCGCCGCTTCAACGAGGACGCGCGTGAGGTCGCCACTGGCTATGAGTGCGGCATCGTGCTCAAGGACTACATGGACGTCAAGGATGGCGACGTCATGGAGGCCTACGCCACGCGCCAGGTCAAGCGCGAACTCGCGTAGCGCGAGCGCGCCGCGGCTGGAGAGCAGAAGATAGGATGGCTGGACCGAGGATGCGGCGCGTTGATGAGGCGATGCGCGTCGTGCTCAGCGATGCGATCTCCAAGGAGCTTCAGGACCCGCGAGTGGGATTTGTGACCGTCACCGGTGTCAAGACCAGCCCTGACCTAAGGCATTCCCGCGTGTACGTGAGCGTGCTCGGTGACGAGGAGACGCGCAGCGCCAGCCTTGAGGGCCTGCAGTCGGCTCACGGTTTCCTGCAGGCGCGAGTGGCGAGCACCTTGCGTCTCAAGCACACGCCGGCGCTGAGCTTCATCTACGACGAGTCAGTTGACACCGGGATGCGGATCTCAGAGCTGATCAACCGGGAGACCGATGCCGACGAGTAGCGAACCGACTGAGATGCTCGCCGGCCGTGAAGCTGTCCTTGGTGATCTGCGCGGCGCCGACAAGCTGATCGTCGTCACTCACGAGCATCCCGACGGCGATGCGCTCGGTTCGCTTGTGGCGATGCAGGCGCTGCTGACCTCGCTCGGCAAGGACAGCCTGATGTTCATCTCAAACGATGATCTGCCGCTGCCTTACGAGTACCGCTTCCTTGAACTTGACGGCCTGATCACGCAGGCGCCGGCCGACCTCGACGAGCGCACGATCGTCTTCCTGGACTGCGGCAACATCACGCGTAACCCGGCCGCCGAAGCGCTCGCTCCGAAGGACGGGTTTGGTCAAATCCTGAACATCGACCATCACCACGACAACACCTGCTTCGGGACCGCGAACTACGTCGACCCGGGCTCGTCGTGCACGGCCGAAATGATCTGGGATCTGCTGCGTGAGCTTGACGTCGAGCTGACTCCCCGGATCGCTGACGCGCTCTATGTCGGGGTGATAACCGACACCGGCTGCTTCATGTATGAGAACACCGGCCCGCGCGCCCACCAGATGGCCGGCGAACTGATCGAGGCGGGGATCGACGTGCACGCCATCTATCAGCAGGTGTACGAGGGGGTGCCGTTCGGCAAGCTGGCACTGCTCGCTCGCGGCCTCGAGCACACCGAGCGCTACGACGACGGCCGTCTCACACTCTCACAGCTGAGCGCCGAAGACTTCGAGGCCGCCGGTGCCGAAGAGAGTTACTCAGAGGGTGTGATCGACCACCTGCGGGCGGTCCGCGGCACCGCCATGGCGGCGCTGGCCCGAGACCGCCTGGCGGCGCCCGGCGAGGCGACGGAGACCGATGACGGCGCCCGTGTGCGCAAGGTGTCGTTGCGCGCCAGTGACATGCGGGTGGACGTGTCGGCGATCGCTCGCGAGCTGGGTGGCGGCGGCCACAGGGCCGCCGCCGGCTTCACCACCACCCTCTGCTGGGATGAGCTGATCGCGTTTCTGCGCGAGCGCCTCGACCAGCAGCTCAAGACACAGTGAGCATCGGCGACGGGCTGCTGCTCTGCGACAAGCCGGCCGGGATCACATCGCATGACGTGGTTGCGCAGGTCCGGCGCCGCTTGGGGCGCGGTGTTAAGGTCGGCCACGCCGGCACGCTCGATCCGTTCGCGACCGGACTGCTGGTGGTGCTGGTCGGTCGCGCCACCAAGGTCCAGCGCTTCGTGATGGAGATGCGCAAGCGCTACGAGGTCACGGCGCGCTTCGGCGCGACCTCGAGCACCGGCGATCCCGAGGGGGAAATCACCGAGACCGGCCGTGTCCCTGAGGGCGAGCTCACGCTTCCCACCGGCGAGGTCAGGCAGCGCCCGCCGGTGTACTCCGCGGTGAAGATCCACGGGCAGCGCGCCTACAAGCTCGCGCGGGCGGGCGTCAGCGTCCAGATGCCCGAACGCCAGATCACCGTCTACCGCTTCGAGGAGACTCGCCGGCAGGCGGCCGAACGCGACTTCGTGATCGAGTGCTCCTCCGGAACCTACGTGCGCTCGCTGATCGCCGACCTTGGTGACGCTTACTGCACCGCACTGCGGCGCACACGCATCGGCGAGTTTGACGTGGCCGACGCAGACCCTGAGCGCCTGCTCCCGCTGGAGCAGGCTTTGCCGCTGATCAGCGGCCTTCAACGCTGAGTCTTTAGCCTTCCAGACCGATGCAGATCACGCAGCTCAGCGAAGTGACCAGACGGCCCCGGCACGTGGCCGTCGGCGAGTTTGACGGAGTACACGTCGGCCACCGGGCGGTGATCGCCGGTAACGACACCGTCCTGACCTTTGAACCGCACCCGATGACGGTGCTGAAGCCCGGGTCGGCGCCGAAGCTGATCACCAGCCTTGAGCTGAAGGCGGAGCTGATCGCCGGGCTCGGCGTGGAGGAGCTGGTGATCGTCCCGTTTGACGCGAAGTTCGCCGAACAGACCCCGGCCGAGTTCATCGATCGCGTGCTGGTGCAGCAGCTCGGAGCCTCACACGTGTCGGTCGGTACCAACTTCCGCTTCGGCCACAGCGCCGGCGGCACCACGGAGCTGCTGGCCGCGGATCCGCGCTTCCAGGCGCGGGTCGTGCCGTTGGTCGAGGGGGAGGGCGCGATCGTTTCCTCGAGCCGCATCCGCCGGCTGATCACCGAAGGCCATGTAGAGCAAGCCGCTGACCTGCTCGGTCAGCCGTTCCGCGTGCGCGGTGAGGTCGTCTCAGGTGATCGGCGCGGACGTGAGCTCGGCTTCCCGACGGCCAACCTCGTGCCCGACCCCGAGCTGGTCTCTCCCGGCCACGGCGTTTACGCCTGCCGCGTGGGCAGCCACGCGGCCGCTGTGAACGTCGGCGTGCGGCCGACATTTGACGACGGCCAGGGCTTGCTGGTGGAGGCTTATCTGCTGGACTTTCGCGGTGAGCTCTACGGCGAGGTGCTCACGGTTGAGTTCGTCTCGCGGTTGCGGGGCGAGCAGCGTTTCGACGGGATTGAGACACTGATCGAGCAGATGGGCCGGGACGTCGAGCGCACACGTGAGCTGCTAGGCTCAACGGCCGCATGAGTCTTACACAAGAGAAGAAGATCGAACTCGTTACGAAGTTCGGTGAATCCGCCCAGGACACCGGTAAGCCGGAGGTCCAGATCGCAATGCTGACCGAGCGCATCAACCAGCTCACCGATCATTTGCGGACCCACAAGAAGGATCACCATTCGCGTCGTGGCCTGCTGATGCTCGTCGGCCGCCGTCGTCGCTTTCTGAATTACCTGCAGCGCTCTGACCTCGAGCGTTACCGCTCGTTGCTCAAAGAGCTCGGTCTGCGTAAGTAACCGTTGGGCTAGCCCGCCGGTCGTGTGACCGTGCGGGCCGTACCACCCACGGTTCGATCGGGGTCTCGACGCTTACGGAGCGCTTCCTGCTTGGACGCGACCACCCGACCCTGTACGTTTGCCTCAAGGAAGGCGCGTCGTTGACGATGCCTGTAGGAGAGGCGATTCAGGGAAGGTGAGAGGTGGCTGTGCCCACACTCGGTGGCGACGCGAACGCGGATGATGCTCTGACGCGCGGTACCGCGCACGGAGTGGCTCCTGAGCAGGACCCTGCGGGGCGTGAGGCGCTCCAGGACGAGCACGGCATCTGGCAGCTGGCGGCGCTCGCCCAGATCGACGATGACCTGGGCACGCTCAGCGCGGACTTCGCCAAGACGCTTGACCAGCTCGCGCAGGTCACGTCGGAGTTTTCGGCCGGTGCCGCACGGAGCTCGCTCTCCGTAGGCGTGATCAGTTCCAAGGTGCAGGGCCTGCGTAGCCAGATGCAGGAGATCACCAGCCGCGTTGGCACGCTGCGGGAGGCCACGCACCAGTCGGCCGAGGCAGCCACCGACGCCGCCGAGATGGCGACCGAACTGGACCGTGAGAGCGAACGCGGGACCGAGGTCCTGGGCCGTGTGATCGATGCGATTGGCGCGATCAACACCGACACCACGCGCGTTCACGAGCTGGTGACGAGCCTCGCGGCCAACGAGGTTGCGAGCATCGCGTCGTTCTCGGCGATCATCGAAGCGATCGCCAAACAGACCAAGCTGCTTGCGCTGAACGCGGCGATCGAGGCTGCCAGGGCCGGTGAACACGGCCGCGGCTTCGCGGTCGTCGCCGATGAGGTGGGGCGTTTGGCCACGGAGACGGCGCAACAGACCAACCAGATCCGGGACACGGTTCAGCGTACCCAGACGCAGATGGCCGTGATCGAGCAGGCGGCGCAGGCGGCCCACGAGCAGTCCGCCAAGAGCTCGGAGGACGCGGACGTTGGCCGCGGCGTACTGGAGCGGATCGCTGAGCTCGTGCACAAGTCGACGGCGTCGATGACCGACATCGCCGCGTTGGCGGAGGAGCAGCTTGCCGACGTCAGCGTGATCGAGGACAGCGTCGGGGTGGTGACCGAAGACAGCGCGACGATCGAAGCGCAGGCGCTGGTCGAGCGTGACCGCCAGCAGGAGCTCGCCAGCGGCACCGAGCGTGCCTCCGGAGTGCTGGCCCGGTATGACACCGGCGGAACACTCTCACGCCTGCGTGGGCTCGCGCAGAACCTCGCGACCGACGTCGGGCAGATCATGGAGCGAGTGATCGATGAGCGGCTTGTGTTGCTCAACCAGGTCTTGGAGCTGAACTACAACGAGGCCAACACGGCGGCTTCGATCCACAAGTTCCAGCGCCTCTTCGATGTGAGCCGCGCCGACCCGGCCGGTTTCAAGCCACCGAAGTACCACACGGCTTACGACGCGCTTGTCGACGTTGCGATGATGGAGAAGATGGACGCGGTACTGGTCGCTGAGCCGGCACTGACCTTCGCGCTCGCATTCGACCTCAACTGCTACGCCCCCGCGCACAACTCGCCGGTCTCCAAGGACATCACCGGCGACGAGGCCGCCGACCTCGCCGGTAACCGCACCAAGCGCTTCTTCCTTGATTCGGCGCCGTTGACGCGGGCCTCGCGTATGGGGCTCGGTATCGAAGGGCTCGAGCAGCGCACTTACACGCGCAGCGAACTGCGCTCACGCGGGGGCAACCTGAACCAGGATCCGAAGCTCTCGCGCCAGGTGCTGATCCAGAGCTACGCCAGGGACACCGGCGCGGTGCTGACGACGTTGAGCGTGCCGCTCTACGTAAAGGCGCAGTTATACGGCTGCGTCTCGATCGCGTTCGACCCTGACAAGATGTAGACGTCGCGGCGGCCCGCGGCGAGGCTACGCCGCAGCCGGCGGTGCCGCGACGGCAGAACGCTTCGCGGCCGCCGGCATCTGATCCGCGGGGGCAGAACGTCTGGCGGCGGCAGGCATTTGATCCTCGAGCGTGGGGGGAGTGCCGCGCAGCGGCCTTGAGAAGGCCGGCGTCGAGATCGCGGCGACGATCAGATCGATGTGGCGCAGGACCACGTCAGGTCCGGAGTGAAGCGTGATCGGGTTCATGCAGACGCCCTTGATCAGCGTCAGCACATCCATCTCAGTGATCTCGGGACGGATCGAACCTGCCAGCTTGCCGCGGTCGAGCATCTCGTTGAGCACCGCAAGCAGGGCGTCGTGCGCAGCCAACATCTCCGGGTAGGCGAAGAACTCGTCAGAGATCGCCTCCACGAGCGCCCGGTTCTCCTGCTGGCGGGAGACCATGTCAGTGATGAACATCGAGACGAGCTCGGCGGGATCCTCGGTCTGCAGGAGCTCGCGCCCGAACACGGCAACCTCCTGCATGCGCTCGGAGACCACCGCTGCGATCAGGTGGTCCTTGGAGCGGAAGTTGCGGAACAGCGTGCCGCGGCCGACACCGGCGGCGTCTGCGATCTCGCCGACGGTGACCTCGATGCCGTGTTCACGGAACATTGCATCGGCGGCCTCCAGCACACGCTGGCGGTTTTGAAGAGCGTCTGCTCTCATCCTCGGGACCCAGTCTCCCACGCCGCTGCGACGGATGCTGCGGCGTGGGGGTTTGACTGAGAGGCTCCGGCTATGCCGCTACCGGGATTGCGGCGTCGTACGAGACGCTTTCTACGTGCCGCGGGCGCAACAACAGCACCAGCAGTACCGCGCCGGCACCGAGTGCTATCGCCGCTGCGGCGAAGGCGACGTGGTAACCGGCAAGGCGCGCCGCAACCTGCGCGGTGGCCCCCAGCGGATGTCCGGCGCTGCTGAGGATCGACTTGGTGTGATCGGCCGCGAGCGTCGACAGGATCGCGAGTCCAAGTGACCCGCCGACCTGCTGGGCGCTGTTGAACAGCCCCGACGCCAGGCCGGCGTCGTCGGCATCGACGCCGGACGTCGCGAGCAGCGTGATCGGCACGAACGTCAGGCCCATGCCGATTGCCAGTGGCAACAAGCCGGTCAAGAGGTCCGCGGCGTAGTGCCCGTGGACCGGGAGTTGAGTCAGCACGACCATGCCGGCCGTGGCGAGTGAGATCCCGATCACGGTCATGTTCCGCACACCGATGCGCTTGATCACGGTCTGGGCGATGCCGGCGCCGATCATGATCCCGAGCGATGCGGGAAGGAACGCAAAGCCGGCCTTGAGCGGGCTGTAGTGGAGGATGTCCTGTACGTAGAGCGACGCGAAGAAGAAGAACCCGAAGAGCGCCGACGCGACCAGCAACATCACCGTGTTGGCGGTCGAGATCGAGCGGACCCGGAAGATCGAGAGCTTCACCAGCGGTGCGCTGCTGCGCGACTCCAGCAAGACGAACAGCGCCAGCAGCAGGAAGCCTGCGCCCATCACGCCGAGCGTCTTGCCCGAACCCCAGCCCCACGCCTCGGCCTTGACGATTCCGAAGACGACGGCAAGCAGGCCGCCTGTCACCGTGAACGCGCCGACCGCGTCGAAGCGGCGGTGGCCGAGTTCAGCACGTGACTCCGGCACCGCCCGCAGCGCCCACATGACGGCACCGATGCCGACCGGCACATTCACGAAGAAGCACCAACGCCATGAGACGAGGTCGGTCAGCACGCCACCGAGCAACAGACCGAAAGCGGCGCCGCCTGCGGCGATCGCGCTCCAGATGCCGAGCGCGCGGGTGCGTTCGCCGGTGTCCTCGAACGTGGTCATGATGATTGAGAGCGCCGCCGGTGAGACCAGCGCGCCGCCGAGGCCCTGAAGGCCGCGGCCGAGGATCAGCATCGTCGACGACTGGGAGACGCCGTTGAGCAACGAGGCTGCGGAGAAGAGGATCACGCCGGCGATGAACAGCCGGCGCCGGCCCAGCAGGTCGGCGGCGCGGCCACCGAGCATCAGGAAGCCGCCGAAGATCAGCGTGTAGCCGTCAACGACCCATTGAAGGTTCGCGGGCGAGAACGAGAGCCCGCGTTGAATTGAGGGGAGAGCGACGTTCACGATCGTGTTATCGAGTACGACCATGAACTGTGCGAGGCAGGCGATCACGAGGATCACCCAGCGGTTATAGGTTCGGGAATCTGAATTCACCGGAGCCTCCGAGGGGAGAGAAGTGGACTGGTGGGTCCGGAAAACATATCACGAACCGGACCGGCTGGTCCGGATAGTGCGCCAACTCACAGAAAACGGCTGCATTTGGCGTGCGGGCCGCCACGGGCGACTCTGTGGCCCACCACGGCAACTCTCTGGCCCAGGCTAAGGGCTAGCCGCTACGATTGGCGGCAGTTCGGATAAGAGAAACAAGACGAGGCACTCCGCCGACCGAAGGGCGGAGCCGAAGGGAATTGAATATGTCTGACGCCGTTACGCGCGTAACCGTCGAGATCGCCGGTAAGGAGATCTCGTTCGAGACGGGCAAACTGGCCAAGCAGGCCTCAGGCGCCGTCGTCGTCCAATCGGGCGAGACTATGGTGCTGTGCACCGCCACTGCTGGTGGCGAGCGCGATGTTGACTTCCTCCCGCTGACCGTTGAGGTCGAGGAGCGCATGTACGCCGCGGGCAAGATCCCCGGTTCATTCTTCAAGCGCGAGGGCCGCGCCGGTGAGAAGGCCACGCTGGCCGCTCGCATGATCGACCGCCCAATCCGCCCGCTCTTCCCCAAGGGTTGGCGCAACGAGACGCAGCTGGTCGCAATGCCGCTGTCAGTCGATCACATCCACCCGTACGACATCCTCGCGATGAACGGTGCCTCCGCGGCGCTCGCACTCTCCAACGTTCCCGTCTCTGTGACGGTCGGCGCTGTGCGCATCGGCAAGATCGACGGCAACTTCGTCGTCAACCCCAATGAGGAAGACCTGCTCGAGAACACCGACCTCGATCTGATCGTGGCCGGCACCAGCGAAGGCATCCTGATGGTCGAGGCCGGCGCCAATGAGATTCCCGAAGCGGAGATTCTCGACGCGCTCGACATCGCCCATGACGCGATCAAGAAGCTTTGCGCCGCTCAGGACGAGCTGCGCGAGAAGGCCGGCAAGCAGAAGAGCGTGGTTCAGGCCCCGGTCGTTGACGCTGAGCTCTACGCGCGCATCCAGGAGTCTCACGGTGCCGCACTCGACTCCGCGACCCAGGTTGAGGACAAGCTCGAGCGTCAGGACGCGACCGATGCGGTCAAGGCTGACGTCGTCGCCCGATACGCCGGGGACGCCGAGGTCGAGGGCTACCGCGAGAAGGCCGCTGAGGCCAAGGGTCTGTTCGACAAGCTTGAGAAGACCGTGATTCGCGAGCGCATCGCGATCCAGAAGAAGCGCCCGGACGGTCGTGGCACGGAGCAGATCCGCCAGATCTCGATCGAGGTTGGCATCACCCCGCGCACCCACGGTTCGGCGCTGTTTACGCGTGGTCAGACGCAGGCGCTCTCAAGCGTCGCGCTTGGCACCACGCGTGAGGAGATGCGTCTCGACACGCTCGGTCTGGAGACGACCAAGCGTTACTTCCATCACTACAACTTCCCGCCGTTCAGCGTCGGTGAAGCTGGCCGTATGGGTGGTCCCAAGCGCCGTGACATCGGCCACGGTGCGCTCGCAGAGCGCGCTCTGGTCCCGATGATCCCGAGCCAGGAGGATTTCCCGTACACGATCCGCGTTGTCTCAGACATCCTTGAGTCGAACGGATCGAGCTCGATGGCGTCGGTCTGCGGCTCCTCGCTGAGCCTGATGGACGCCGGTGTGCCACTGAAGTCACCGGTGGCCGGTATCGCGATGGGCCTGATCAAGGAGGGCGACGACTACGTCATCCTCACCGACATCGCCGGCGTTGAGGACCATCTCGGAGACATGGACTTCAAGGTCGCCGGCACGACCGAGGGCATCACCGCCCTGCAGATGGACATCAAGATCACTGGCGTCACGTTCGAGATCATGCGCGACGCCCTGGCTCAGGCCAAGGTCGCTCGCGAGTTCATCCTCGGCGAGATGCAGAAGGTCATCGAGACTCCGCGTGAGGAGCTCTCCAAGTACGCACCGGGCATCTCCAGCGTCAAGATCGACCCCGAGAAGATCGGCCGGTTGATCGGCAAGGGCGGCGAGACGATCCGCGCACTCCAGGAGGAGTTCGAGTCACAGATCGACGTCAACGACGAGGGCCAGGTCCTTGTCTACGCCTCGAACCGTGAGCTCGGCGACGCGCTCGTGGACCGGATCCGGTCGATGACCAAGGAAGTCGAAGTCGGCGACTCGTTCAACGGTAAGGTCGTCAAGACCACCACCTTCGGCGCCTTCGTCGAGTTGGCAAAGGGCACAGACGGCCTTTTGCACATCTCCAACGTCGCCCCGGGTCGTCGGATCGCAACCGTCGAAGAGGTGCTCAACAAGGGCGACGAGATCTCGGTCCGCGTGGTTGAGGTTGACCGCGAGCGCGGCCGCATCGGCCTGCGTATGGCTGAAGATCCCGATGTCGCCGGCAAGACCGTTGAGGAGCTAGCGACGGTCGGCAGCGGTGACGGCGGTGGCGGCGGTGGCGCACGCCCCGAGCGTCCGAACCGTGACCGCGCTCCGCGTGACCGTGATTCCCGCGGCGGTCGTGATCGTGGTGGCCGTGACGGCCGCGTCCGCGATAGCGACCCTGACCGCAGCTAATAGTGGCGTTCGAGCATCGACTAACGACGCTCGATTCGGGCGTACGGATCGTGACGGAGGCTATGCCCTCCGTCCGGTCCGTCTCGCTCGGCTTTTGGATCGGAACCGGCTCTCGAGCTGAGTCCGAGTCCGAGGCCGGGCTCTCGCATCTGCTGGAGCATCTGCTGTTCAAGGGCTCGTCGAAGTACAGCTCGCTCGAGATCGATCAGATCTTCGACGGGATGGGCGCTGAGCTCAACGCCGGCACCGGCAAGGAGACGACCTCCGTCTACGCGCGGGTGATCGACCAGCATGTGCCCAAGGCGCTCGACGTGATCTGCGACATGGTCTTCCGGCCCTCGCTCGACGACGTCGACTCCGAGCGTGCCGTGATCCTTGAGGAGATCGCGATGTATGAGGATGACCCGCAGGCGAAGGTCTTCGATCTGTTGGGCACCGCGGTCTTCGGCGACCACCCGCTCGGACGTTCGATCATCGGCTACGCCCCGGTGATCGCCGACACACCGGTGGAGCAGATCGCAAAGTTCCACGCTGCGCGCTACGCGCCCGCCAACATCGTGATTTCAGCCGCCGGGGCCGTAGATCATGACCAGCTGGTTGAGCTCACGGCCGAGCGCCTAGAGGGCGTCATCGGTCGCGGCGCCAACGGCTCCGATGCTGCGCTACGGACGGCGCCTCCGGCGGCTCAGAGCGGACGCCGCTTTGAGCGCAAGGACACCGAGCAGTTCCACGTCTGCCTGGGGGGTCCCGGGCTTTCGCGCCATGACGACCGCCGCTACGCGCTGCGCGTGCTCGACACGATCTTCGGCGGCACCTCTTCGTCCCGCCTCTTCCAGGAAGTGCGTGAGCGCTACGGCCTCGCGTACTCGGTCTACTCGTTCACCAGCGCCTATCACGACTCCGGTGAGATCGGGCTCTACGTCGGGACCCGTCCGGACAACATCGCCGAGGCGATGAAGGTCGTGGCCGGCGAGCTGGAGAAGCTGGCGTTGCAGCCGGCCACAGCCGACGAGCTCGAGCGTGCCAAGGAGAACCTCAAGGGCCGCGTGCTGCTGGCGCTCGAGTCGACCGGCGCGCGCATGAGCCGGCTGGGCTCAGAGACGCTGGCCGATGCACCGCTGCTGTCGCTCGACGAGGTTGTCACGCACATCGACAACGTCTCGCTCGCAGACCTTGAGGAGCTCGCCACCGAACTCTGGAATCCGCAGCGGCTCTCAGTCGCGGGCATCGGGCCCGACGAGGAGCGCTTCGATGAGGCCCTGGCGAACCTCAACGTGGCCCAGGCAGCGTGATCCGCGTCGCTGTGAGCGGTGCCGCGGGCCGCATGGGTCAGACGGTCTGCGAGGCTGTTGAAGGCGCCGACGACATGGAGCTGGTGGCACGGATCGACCCGGCTCTGGGGTTGGATCTAAGTGCTGCGCTCGGGGCGCAGCACCCGGACGTCTTGGTCGACTTCTCGATACCCGCGACCGCCGTCGCCAACATCAAAGCCGCGGTCGCCTCCGGGGTCCACGTTGTCGTCGGAACCACCGGCTTTGAGATCGACGAGGTCCGCGGTCTGAACGGCGCCAACATCGTGATGGCACCCAACTTCGCGATCGGGGCGGTGCTGCTGATGGAGTTCGCGGCGCGCGCCGCCAAGTACATGCGCTCCGCCGAGATCATCGAACTCCACCACAACCGCAAAGTTGACAAGCCAAGCGGTACCGCCAAGCGCACCGCCGAGCTGATGCAGGCTGCCGCGCCGGAGAAGGGCTTGCCGCCGATCCACTCGATTCGTCTGCCGGGACTGGTCGCGCACGAGGAAGTGATCCTCGGTGACCTCGGTCAGACGCTGACGATCCGGCATGACTCAATCGATCGTGAATCGTTTATGCCAGGCGTTTTGCTCGCCGTTCGTAAGGTCGCGGGCCTCTCTGAGTCGCTCACGATCGGCCTTGAGCATCTCCTGTGAGATGATCAAAAGCAGATGAACGTAGACCTAGGAACAATCATCACAGCGGTCGTGACGCCGTTCGACGCGGAAGGCCGGGTTGACGAGGCCGGCGCGGTGACGCTCTTGCGACACCTGATGGATCACGGCTGCGACGGTGTAGTGGTATGCGGCACCACCGGCGAGGCGGCAACGCTCGACGACGCCGAACACCTGGGCTTCATCGAGCTGATGGTGAGTGAGATGCGAGCCTCGCATCCGCACGGCAAGGTGATCGCCGGTGTCGGCTCAAACGATACGCGCCACGCGATCAAGCTCACGGAGGCGGCTACGGCGCTGGCGCCCGACGCACTGCTCTCGGTGAACCCGTATTACAACCGGCCGAGCCGGCGGGGGATCATCAAGCATTACGAAGCTGTGAACGGGTCCACCGACCTACCGATCGTGCTGTACAACATTCCTTCGCGCACCGGGGCCGATATGCCTAACGACCTCATTGCCGAACTGGCCCAGAGCTTTGAGCACATCATCGGGCTCAAGCAGGCCAACCCCGACAACGTCGCCAAGATCGACGGCGTTCAGCTTTACGCCGGAAATGACGACCTGCTCGCGACCGTGTTGGACATGGGCGAAGCGGGCGGCATCCTCACCGGCAGCCACCTATTTGGAGATGAAATGAAGCGGATGGTTACGGAACCGGAGAACCGGGCGCAGATAGACGCCTCGCTCTTCGATGTGTATCGAGACATGGCCATCGCGCCCGCCGCCTGCAGTGTCAAGGCCGCGCTCAACATGATCGGCGTCCCCGTTGGTGGGCCGCGCCTGCCGTACGTCGAACTAGACGATTCAGAAGCCACCGTGATCCAGGCGTTGCTTGAGAGACACGGTTTGCTCGAAGCTGCGTCGGCGTGAGCGGCGGCAAGCTACGCGTCCTGCCGCTTGGCGGTGTGGGCGAGATCGGCAAGAACATGATGGTCGTCGAGTACGACGGCTCGATCGTCGTGGTTGACGTCGGCCTGCGCTTCCCGACCGCGGAGATGCTCGGCATCGACCTCGTGCTTCCGGATTTCACCTACCTGCGTGAGCGCGCGGGCGACATCGAGGCGATCGTGATCACCCACGGTCACGAGGATCACCTCGGCGCGCTGCCGTGGGTGCTGCGCGAGTTGCGCAAGGAGAACGAGGAGCTACCGCCGATCTACAGCTCGAAGCTGACGATCGCGATGGCCCGCTCCAAGCTCGACGAACACAAGCTCAAGGATGTCGATCTGATCGACGTGATGCCCGGTGACGAGATCGCCGCCGGCCCGTTCGACGTCGAACTGATCCACATGACGCACTCGATCCCCGACACCTGCGCGGTCGCGCTCACCTGTGACGTCGGCACCGTGCTGATGACCGGTGACTACAAGTTCGACCAGACCCCGGTTGACGGCGAGCCTGCAGATGTGCAACGACTGGCCGAGCTCGGCCGTGAGGGCGTGCTGCTGCTCTGCGGCGACTCGACCAACGCCGATCGTCCTGGCTTCTCGCCCTCGGAGCGGCTCGTCGGGCCGCATCTCGAAGAGGTCTTCTCCCGTGCCGAGGGCCGGATCATCGTCACCAGCTTCGCCTCCAACATCCACCGCGTCCAGCAGGTGATCGACGCCGCGTCCTCACTCGGGCGCAAGGTTGCGCTGGTCGGTCGTTCGATGCGCAAGAACGTCGGCATCGGCCGCTCGCTCGGCCACATCGTGGTTCCTGACGGGATCCTGATCCAGCCGCAGGAGGTTGAGGACTGGCCCGACCACAAGGTCGTGGTGATCTCCACCGGCTCGCAGGGCGAGCCGCTCTCGGCGCTGCGCCGCATGGCCCACAACGACCACCGCCAGATCAAGCTACGCGACGGCGACACCGTCGTCTTCTCAGCGACGCCGATCCCCGGCAACGAGCGCGCGGTCAACGAGACGGTCGACCGGCTCTACCACATCGGCTGCAACGTGGTCACGACGGCAGACGCCCCGATCCACGCCTCCGGGCACGGCTATCAGGAGGAGATCAAGCTGATGCTCAACCTGACGCGCCCGCGCTACGTGATGCCGGTCCACGGCGATCACAAGCGCATCCACCTGCACGCAGCGCTGGCTGAGGCTGTCGGCATCGCCCCGGAGAACATCTTCCGTGGCGACAACGGACTGCCGCTCGATATCGATGAGAAGGGCGCCGCTTTCGGCGCGCCGCAGCAGGCGGGCATGATCTTCGTCGACGGCGTTGACATCGGCGATCCGGCCGACGTCGCGTTGCGCGACCGTCGCATGCTCTCCGCCGACGGAATCTTCATCGTCGTCGCGACGATCTCGGAGAACGACGGCTCAACCGTGGCCGACACCGAGGTGATCTTCCGTGGCGTGCCGTTCTTGGAAGAGGCGGAGACGCTCAAGGACAAGATCCGCGAAGAGGTCGACCGCTCACTCGCGCGGGCGGCCAAGGACGGCATCCACGAGGTCGACCTGCTCCAGGAGGAGCTCCACTCTGACCTGGCGGCGTTCGTCTACGACAAGCTGCGACGCCGGCCGATGGTGCTGCCGGTAGTCGTCGAAGTCTGATCCAGCTCGTCCGCGCCGTCGCGCTCGACGGCGCGGTGCGCATGCGTACCGGCGGCCGGGAAGGTGATCTTGAAGCGCGTCCCGCGCAGCGAAGGCAGCGACTGCATCTCCACGCCGGCGCCGTGAGCGTCGGCAACGGCTGAGACGATCGCGAGCCCGAGCCCGGTGCCGCGTGAGCCACCGGCATCGCCGCCGCCTCGCACGAAGCGTTCGAAGACCCGATCCTGCAGCTCAATCGGAATGCCGGGACCGTCGTCTTCGACGACCAGCACCGGGTGGCCGTTCTCGATGCCGGTGCGTGCCTGTATGCGAGTTCCAGGCGGCGTGTGGCTGATCGCGTTTTCAAGCAGGTTGAGGATCATGCGGTGCAGGTCATCGCCGATGCCATCAAGACGCGCGGCCTCGGGGGCGATCGTCAGCACGTGCTCCTCTGAGACCGGGCCGAGCTCAGCCGCCGCATCGGTGAGCCGCGCGCCTAGGTCAATCGGGCGCAACGGCTGGCGGCGCTCGATGTCGGCGCGGGCCAACAGCAGCAGGTCCGCGACCAGCCGGCGCATACGGCGTGTCGCTCGCAGCGCTGACTTGGCGGACTCCGCCGGCTCGCCGTCGAGCTCATCTGCCAGCAGCTCAAGGTTCGCGAGCACACTGGTGAGCGGCGTGCGCAGCTCATGCGAGGCGTCCGCGACAAACTCGCGCTGACGGTTCAGCGCGGCATCGCTCTCGGTCCGCGCGGAGTCGAGTGCCGCCAGCATGCTTCCAAGCGTGCGCGCGAGCTCGGAGACCTCGTCATCGGCATCGAAGTGGGGGAGGCGCAGCGTCGGGTCCCGGGTGCGCGCGAACTCGCGC
>Ga0302314_10005464_pt1 | contig 23175 bp, 21 predicted proteins | sample III_Palsa_N2_3_FD_200533 | JGI IMG/M metagenome (GOLD analysis project Ga0302314, IMG submission 200533) | Peat permafrost microbial communities from Stordalen Mire near Abisko, Sweden - III_Palsa_N2_3 | ecosystem: Environmental > Terrestrial > Soil > Palsa > Peat permafrost | place: Sweden... | reverse complement strand
CGAATTCGCAGATTTTATTGATGAGATCGGCCCACGTACGCAAGGTAGTTACACCAAGTACGACTTCTCCGTATCCCGACTGCAGCAACTGAATCCGACAAATGCGTTTTATCTCGGCTTCTCTGGGCAGTGGGCCAACGAGAATCTCGATACCTCGGAACAGTTTTACCTCGGTGGCCCCAATACCGTGCGTGGCTATGATGTTGGCGTGCTGGCCGGAGCGCAGGGCAATCTGGCTACCATCGAATTTCGGCACGACCTGACCATCCCCGTACTGCCGGGACCCTGGCAGCTTGCGCTGTTTGTCGATAGTGGGCATATCCAGGAATACAAGACGACGTTCGCGCCAGGACCGAACAGCGGTCGCGTCAACAGCGCTGGCGTCGGCATGCACTGGTCCGCACCGGACAACTGGGTGGTCAGCGTCAGCGTGGCCACTCCCATCGGAAGCACACCTGCCTTGATCGGCCCCGACGTCAACACGTCGACGCGCGGCTGGTTCCAGGTACAGAAGGGGTTTTGAGCCGCGTTTGCATGCGTGCCCGCAGCGGCGAAATCAGTCGGTCCCGGTCGACCGTTCAGTGTGAGACGAACGAACAGCGTGCCGGATGCAGCATGAGATTGCGCGTTACGCCGCCCAGCATCCACTCACGCAAACGACTGTGTCCATAAGCGCCCGTCACCAGCAGTCCGGCAGCTTTCTGCTGAGCGATGGCGTCAAGTTCAGCGGCGTCGTTTCCCTGCGAAACAGCGGTCATGGTTTCTGCCGCTATACCGTGGCGACCCAACCAATCGGCAACGTCCTTGAGGTGCTCGCCGACCGCAGCGATTTGCTCGGCTGCAGCGATCTCCAGCACGGTCACGTGCGCTGCCAGCTTCAGTAATGGCAATGCGTCGCTGATGGCGCGGCGCGCTTCCCTGGTCTCCTTCCATCCCACCACGATATTTTCCAGGTTCAGCTGATTGACGCCCGGCGGCACAATCAGCACGGGTCGCGCAACCTGCATGACTAGCTCACCAACCTTCACGCATCGGGAAAAATCTCGCGTCAGTCCCTTTTCTTCGGGGCTGAAGATCAGGAGATCGGCGGCATCGGCCTGCTGAGCAACATAGGTTGCCAACGAGGAGGGAAGCACGGTTGAACGCCATTCCACGCGAGATGCCGTGCCCTGAAAGGCAGCGCGAAAGGCAGCTGCAGCTTCACCGATCTCTCTGCTCATCTCGATGCGATCCTGCTCGATCAGATCTCCTGACAGGTAGCCGTCGCCGCAGCTGACCTGCAACGGCTGACAAGCGCCAATGCCGATCACGTGTGCATTGAAACGCGCGGCAAGATCGACGGCGATATGAAGGAGACCATCATTGGAAACGCCTAGATTCAGATGAACCATCAAAGTGGAATAAGTCATCAGCAAGCATCCAGTTGAAATCGGGCAGGGCACTCTCGGGTAGGGCGAAGTCCGACTGATGGGAATGCCGCCGCATGCATTGATTGCCACCCATCATGCTCTTCTATGGTGATGCGTTAGTGCAGATGGTCGATGCCGAATGTCGCGAAGTTATTAAAAATATATTAAACAACCTTGGTAACGAGATCGTAGGAAATCACCGCGGCATGGCCTCAACGTAAGTTTCCATAGCCAAATACGGATGGAATTGCAGGGGGAGGGCGCGCATACTTGCGATCGCCATCCGTCGCCTGCGTTGTACGCGGGCGAGTCTGGACGCGACGATGACCCGCCCACCGCTTAACGGGCCAAATGGGGAAGGGACGATGCCGGTGATGCTCGGCCAGTCGAAAACGTTCCTGCTCGCACGTACGCAGTTGCGACGCTATGCCGGCTGCGACGTGCAGGTGCTGATCGAAGGCGAAACCGGCACCGGCAAGGAGCTCGCCGCACGCGAAATCCACTATGTCAGCGCGCGCCGCGAACATCCGTTCGTGCCAGTGAACTGCGGGGCCTTGCCAGACAACCTGATCGAGAACGAACTGTTCGGCCATGAGCGCGGCGCCTATACCGATGCGAAAAGTGCGCAACCGGGGCTGATCGACCATGCGCGCGGCGGCACCTTGTTCTTCGACGAGGTCGACGCGCTTTCCAGCAAGGCGCAGGTGACCTTGCTGCGTTTTCTGGAGAACAGCGAGTATCGGCCGGTGGGCTGCGGTACGGCGCGCGTGTCCAACGCGCGCGTGATCGCCGCCACCAATGCGCATCTGGAGAAGCAGGTAGCCACGGGGCAGTTCCGTCGCGACCTGCAATACCGGCTCAATGTCTTGCATGTTCGCTTGCCGCCGTTGCGCGAACGTACCGGTGATGTTGAACTTCTGGCTGAATATTTTCTCACCGCTACGGCGGAGCGGCTGGGCGGGCCGACCAAACATTGGTCACCGGATGCGTTGCGCGCCATGGCTGCGCACGATTGGCCAGGCAACGTGCGAGAGCTGGAAAGCGTGGTGCTGCGCGCCTATCTTCGAGCCGACGGCGAAATGATTGATACGGCGGTGCTGGAGCTCGCAGACCCCGTACCCGTCGCCAGCGATCGAGAGTCGTCAGTAGAAGAATCCGCGAATGCTTTCGCGGATGACGATACCGGTCTGCGCTTTGTCGTGGCAAAGAACCACGCCATTGTCACCTTCGAACGCAGTTACCTGATGAGCCTGATGCGGCGGGCCGGCGGCAATATCACCGAGGCTGCGAAGCTTTCCGGCACCGAGCGTCGCCAGCTCGGCAAGCTGTTGAAGAAGCACGGTATCGAAGTTCGGCGGTTTCATTCCCCCTAGCCGCGGGTATTCGCCCGCCTTGCCGGGTCTGTCTGCCGGGTACACATAGCCCCGCGGCAGTGAGGCAAATGGGTCAGCGTTGACCCGACAGTTCGCAAGCTCCTTGCTTGAAGCGCGATCGGGCGCCCTTGCGCCGCGCTGCGGGCGTGGCACGCGTGTTGCCTGCAGCTTCCCTGTAGACGCGGAGGTGCCGCATGCATCGGCAAGGAAAAGAAGAGGCGCGCCTGCGCGAAGTGGAGACCGCCGTGCTCGCCTATCTGCAAAAGCACCCGGAAGCGGCCGACACGCTCGAAGGGATCGTCAGCTGGTGGTTGCCCCAACAGCGTTACGAAACCGATCGCGAGCGGATCGAGCGCGTGCTGAGCGAGCTGGTCACGCGCGGCAAGCTGCGCTGCGAGCACCTGCCCGGTGGCGCGGCGTTGTATGCGCTCAATCGTTCCGGCAGTCCGCAGCTGCATTGATTGCCTTTTGTCATCACCGAGGAAACAGCCATGCCAGTCACCCTCAGTTATCCGGGCGTCTATATCGAGGAAATTCCCAGCGGTGTTCGAACCATCACGGGCGTGGCGACGTCGATTACGGCGTTCATCGGTCGCGCGTTGATGGGTCCGACCGATGCCGATCCGGATGGTCCAGTGGTCATCAACAGCTACGGTGATTTCGAGCGCGCGTTCGGCGCGCTCGATCCGAACTATCCGATGGGCTACGCGGTGCGCGATTTCTATCTCAACGGCGGCGCGCAGGCCGTGATCGTCCGTCTGTACAAGGCCAATGGCACCAGCCCGGGTAAGGCTGCGATCGCCATCCCCAACCTGCCGCTGGAGGCGGCCTCGGCGGGCAGCTGGGGCAACAATCTGCGGGCGCGTATCGACACCAATGTCTCGTCCGAAGTGGCGACCAGCTTCGGCCTGGCGCAGGCCGACCTGTTCAACCTCACCGTGCGCGAGATGGTCAGTGGCACCCAGGAGACATTCCTGAATCTGACGGTGAAGGAGAGCCCTCGCCGCGTCGACCGTGTGCTGACGGCCAGTTCCAACTTTGTGAGAGTCGCTTCCACGCTGGTGTTGCCGGCGACCGCGATACCCGCGGCATCGGGCGATGCTCCGTCGGACCACACAGTGTGGGATCAGGACGGATCCTCTACCGGCGTGGCAACCGCAGCACAGGCAGCTGACAGCGCGGCGCTGACGAATGACGAGCTCATCTACAAAGGCGATCCCGACGCGAAGACCGGCATGTATGCGTTGACGAAGGTGGATCTGTTCAACTTGCTGTGCATACCGCCAGATATTCGTGCCGGCGATACCAGCATCGCCGTGTACGGCGACGCGATGACGTTCTGCGCGGCTCAGGGCGCCCTCTTGATCGTCGACGCGCCGTCGGCGTGGACCACGGCCGGAGGGATCACCAGCAACAACAATCAGGCGCTCACCAATCTCGGTCTCTTCGGCGTCCCTGCGCGCAATGCGGCATTGTTTTTCCCGCGGGTGATCGAATCCGATCCGGCGCGGCAGGGACAGCTCGATACCTTCGTGCCCTGCGGCATCGTGGCTGGTGTGATGGCGCGCACCGATAGTCAGCGCGGCGTATGGAAGGCGCCGGCGGGGCTGGATGCGTCGTTGAATGGCGTGCAGGGTCTGGCCACGGTGCTCACGGATGCCGACAACGGCATGCTCAATCCCATCGGCGTGAATTGTCTGCGCAACTTCCCGCTGAGTGGCCCGGTGGTGTGGGGTTCGCGCACGTTGCGCGGTTCCGACCTGCTGGCTGACGACTACAAATACATACCCGTGCGCAGGCTCGCGCTGTACATCGAGGAGAGCTTGTACCGCGGCACGCAATGGGTGGTTTTCGAGCCCAATGACAATCCGTTGTGGGCGCAGATCCGCCTCAACGTCGGCGCCTTCATGCAGAACCTCTTCCGCCAGGGTGCGTTCCAGGGCAAGACGCCGACGGATGCGTACTTCGTCAAGTGCGACAGCGAGACCACCACCCAGAACGATATCGATCTGGGCACGGTCAACATCGTGGTCGGCTTCGCGCCGCTCAAGCCCGCCGAATTCGTGGTCATCCAGCTGCAGCAGATGGCCGGCCAGATCCAGACCTGAGGACAATGACATGGCTCAGTTCAGCGTCAACGCGCAACGCTTCGATCCGTACAAGAACTTCAAGTTCCGATTGAAGTGGGATGGTCGCTATGTGGCCGGCGTCAGCAAGGTGTCCGGACTCAAGCGCACCACTGAAGTAGTAAAGCACCGCGAGGGCGGCGACCCCAGCAGCACCCGCAAATCGCCGGGGCGCACTGAGTACGACGCCGTTACCGTCGAGCGTGGCGTCACCAACGATACCGAGTTCGAGAAGTGGGCGAACAAGGTCTGGAACTATGGTGCGGGGCTGGGCGCGGAAGTGTCACTCAAGGATTTCCGCAAGGACATCATCCTGGAGGTGTACAACGAGGCCGGCCAACTCGCGCTCGCGTACAAGATCTATCGCTGCTGGGTGTCGGAGTTCCAGGCCATGCCAGACCTCGACGCCAATGCCAACGCCGTGGCCATCCAGCATATCAAGCTGGAGAACGAAGGCTGGGAGCGCGACACCAGCGTGCAGGAACCCACCGAGCCCAGCTTCACCGTGCCGGCCAACTGAGTCATGCAAACGCCCACCGCCTCGCAGCTGTTGCAGGTTTGGGAGCGCGGTGCCGAGCGCTCCGCCGCCGCGAGCTGCCTGTGGCTGCTCGGCATCAGTTGCGATGAGTGCGAGCCGAAAGCTTTGGCGAAGCTGCCGCTCGGCCAGCGCGATGCATTGTTGTTGAAGCTGCGCGCGCAGTTGTTCGGCGCACAGATGCAGACCGTCGCGTGGTGCCCGCAGTGCCACGCCATGGTCGAGGCGACGTTTGATTGCGGCGATCTGCTCGCTGCGCAGGAAACCAACGAGGCGACGCCCTTGTTTGAACTTGCATCGGATGATCAGTGCCGCGTCGTGCGCTTCCGTCTACCTGACAGTACCGACCTGCTTGCGTTGGAAGGATGCAACGATGCGCTGCAGGCGCGTGAGATGTTGCTCGAGCGCTGTGTTGTCGAGATTGAAACTACAACAGTCGGCGACGGGCAGGGCACCCAGCTGCCTGCCGAACTGCAGGCGAAGATAGCCTTCGCCATGGCCGCCGCCGATCCGCAAGCCGATCTGCAGCTCGCTTTTACGTGTCCCGACTGCGCGCATCGCTGGGAGCCGCTGTTCGATATCGCGCATTTCCTGTGGCAGGAACTGCATGCCTGGGCGCTGCGCACGCTGCGCGATGTGGACCTGCTGGCGCGCGTCTACCACTGGTCTGAAGCCGACATCCTGGCGTTGAGTCCGCGACGCCGGCAGGCCTATCTGGAGCAATGCGTGTCGTGAAGAATTTTCTCGACCGCGTGACAGCAAAGGCGATCGGCAACGAGACCATGCTGACGCCGCGGCTGCCGTCCCTGTTCGAGCCACAGGCGGCATCGCTCATGCCGGCAACGTTCGAGACTAAAGCCATCGAGGAGCAAAGAAATACGCGGAGTGCGCCGCATATATCGGACGCCGCCCAGCGTGACGCGGCCACGCAACGCAACCCGTCACCGCTGGGACTGCGGACGGACGGAGCTCCGCTCGAGCCAGCGCATCCGCAGCCCGATGGGATGCGGCACCCGGTGTCCCGCGTCGCGATGCAACCGGCCGTCGAAACAACGCGGCGTTCGTCCGACGTGGCGGCCGAAAAAATGGCGCAGCCCACGACGGCGGAGCGCGCCCGCGGCCATGCGACGCCACGGGAGCCGGTTGAACCACGCACTTCACGCCTTTCTTCCGAACCGCCGATTCCGCCGGCCATTGCACGCCCCACGGAGACCGGTGCTCTGCTGCCTCCGGCCAAGCCGGTTTTCGTCTCGACAAAGAACCTGGGAGACTTGCCCGCGCGCGCTGCGGAAGCGATGCATTCCCGCTCCGCGAGCGTGGCCGTGCCTCGGACCGGACAAAGCGAACCCGTTGTCCACGTCAGCATCGGTCGGCTGGAAATACGCGCGGCTCCGAACAGCGCGACGATGCCTGCACGCCACAACGAAGCGCCGCGCGCCAGCAGTCTCGATGACTACCTGCGTCAACGCGGCAAGGCCACGCCATGAGCAATACCCTGGCCATCGCCGCTGCGACCTGCACGCTGCGCAACCTGCTGTTGGCGCAGATGCCGGTGCTCGACAGCAACCTCAGCGATCTGGAAGTCACCCTGCAGCCACTCGACATCGCACGCAAGGGCATCAGCAAGGCACAGCTCAACCTGTACTTGTATCAGGTGATCTACAACGCCGCCTGGCGCAATATGGACATGCCGGGACGTACACGCCCTGGTGAAACCGCGACGCCGGCGTTGGCGCTCAACCTGCACTATCTGATCACTGCCTACGGTCGCGGTGACACCGATACCGACGCATTGAGCCATCGAGTGCTCGCCGCGGCAATGAGCACGCTGCACGATCGTTCGGTACTGGACAGCAACGACATTCGCAACGCTCTTCCGAACAATGATCTGGCCACCCAGATTGAACGTATCCGGCTCACGCCATTGCCGCAAAACGTGGACGAACTGTCCAAGCTGTGGACGGCGTTTCAAACCAACTATCGCGTGTCTTCCGCGTACGAGGCCACCGTGGTGCTGATCGACAGCCAAGCTGCGGCACGTGCGAGCCTGCCCGTGCTCAAGCGTGGTTCGCAGGATCAAGGCGCGATCATCATTGCCTCCGCCGCACCGGTGCTGGACTCGTTGAGCCTGCCGCATTCGCAATCGGCGGCACGGCTGGGTGATGACCTCGTGCTCGGCGGTAGTCAGCTTGCTGCCGCAAACATGCTGGCGCGCTTCAGCAGTCTCCGGCTGGATGCACCAGTGGACATCGCACCTACAGCAGGTGTTGCAGCAGGTACCTTGACGGTGCATCTGGCGGACGGCAGCACTGACCCGGATGCGCCGTCACGCTGGGCACCTGGCATCTATACCGTCGCGCTGTTACAGCAGCAAACCGGCTTGCCGGGGATCCTCAGCAACGAGCTACCACTGGCGCTGGCGCCTGTGATCACGGTGAGCCCGCTTACCGGCGCGGTTGGGACGCTGAACTTGAATATCACCAGCACGCCACGCATCCTCGATGGCCAGCGTGTATTCCTGTTGTTTGGCGATCAGCTGGTGACACCGCAGAGCATCACCAACCCGGCCGATACACACCAGCCGACGGCACTCGTGTTCCAGATACCGAATGTCGCAAAGGGTACTTACACCGTGCGTTTGCGCGTCGATGGTGCCGACAGCATCCCGGTCGATTTCAGCGGCAGCACGCCGGTGTTTGCCATTAACCAGCAGGTGGTCGTGTCATGAGCGATCAGTCGCAGTGGCAGGCTGCCAATGATCAGTACTTGGCCGACGCGCTGGCCGACATGCGCGCGCGCCTGCAACGCCTGGCAGCACAGCAGGGCGCGGAATTGCCGATAGCCAATACTCAAAGCGCCGCAGCAGCGAATGCCGCCGCGTCAGCCCCGGTCGTCAATGCACCGCCTTCCGCACCCAGTGGCAACGTAAAGCATGCGTCGTGGCTTATGTGGATGTTCGGCGAGCATGCCACGCAAAAAGTATCGCCGCCGCCCGCGCTACCCGACAAGGCAGCGCAGCCCGCTCAGCTCTCGATTGACCTCGACGTGGCGGCGTCGGACAGCACCCCGGCCAGTACCGCGACGTCCGATGCCAAATCTTCACCGCCATCATCAGCGGAGCCATCGGCGTCAGCTGCATTCACGCCCGCACTCGTGCTGCTTGCCCAACGCCTTGGACTCTCGGGCTTCGAGCGCGATGTGTTTCTGCTGTGTATGTGCATGGAGCTGGACACCCGCATGCCCGCGCTGTGCGCACAAGCGCAGCACGATCCAGGCAAGCCCTGGCCAACTTTCGCGCTGGCCTTTGCCGTGCTTGATGGGCCGAGCTGGGATGCGCTGTCGCCAGAGCGTCCGCTGCGTTACTGGCGCTTGCTCGATATTCACCAGCCTGGCCCGCAACCTTTGAGCGGTGCTGCGCTCAGTGCGGACGAACGCGTGGTGAATTTCGTCAAAGGCATGAACTATCTGGACGATCGGCTCACACCGCTGCTTACCGTTTTAAGTGTGGCGGCGCTGCCACCTTCACAACAGGCCGTGGCCGATCGGATCATCGATAGCCTGCGCCGTGTGCCCATGGGAGAGCCGTTGCCGACGGTGCAATTGATCGGCACTGACAGCATCAGCAAGCAGGCCGTCGCATTCGCTGTAGCCAGTGCATTCGGTGCGCAGGCGTACAGGCTTTCGGCCGAGCTTTTGCCCGGCGCGATCGCAGAACAGGAAACGCTGATCCGCCTGTGGCAACGCGAAAGCCAGTTGCTGCCGATTGCACTCTACGTGGACGCGACCGATCTCGATCGCGGTGATGCCGCGACCGCGCAGGCCAAGCGCTTTCTGGCACGCACCGGCGGACTCACCTTCATCGACACGCGCGAACCGTGGGGCGGCACAACCACGCCCACCCTGAGCACCGACGTAGCTAAACCCACGGCGGTCGAGCAGCGCACGGTCTGGCAGCGACTGCTTGGTGAAGGCGCCGGTGATCATCCACAACAGCTTGCCGGACATTTCGATTTCAATCTCGGCAAGATCGTGCAGATCGCGCATGGCGCACTCGACACCGTGGAACAAAAGGCCGGCACGCTCGGTGATGCCTTGTGGGAAGGTGCGCTGGCACGCACTCGACCGGCGCTGGACCAACTGGCGCAACGCATCGAACCGAAGGTCAGCTGGGAAGATATCAAGCTGCCAGACAACGAAACGAACCTGCTGCACCAGATCGCCGATCAAGTCGCCCAACGTAGTACGGTGTACGACGACTGGGGTTTCCGCGAGCGCATGAATCGAGGCCTGTCGATCAGTGCATTGTTCGCCGGTGAGAGTGGTACCGGAAAGACCATGGCGGCGGAAGTGATCGCGAAGGCGCTGGGTTTGTCGCTCTATCGCATCGACCTTTCTGCGGTGGTGAACAAGTACATCGGTGAAACGGAAAAAAACCTGCGCAAGCTGTTCGACGCGGCAGAGGAGGGCGGCGCGATCCTGTTCTTCGACGAAGCCGATGCTTTGTTCGGCCGCCGCAGCGAAGTGAAGGACAGTCACGACCGTTACGCGAATATCGAAGTGAACTATCTACTGCAGCGGCTTGAATCGTTCCACGGCCTGGCCATCCTCGCGACGAACATGCAGAGCTCGCTCGACAGCGCGTTCCTGCGACGCATCCGCTTCGTAGTCAACTTCCCGTTCCCCGGCATGCCCGAGCGCAAGGCCATGTGGGCATCGGTGTTTCCGGCCAAGGCGGCGACGGCGGTGCTGGATGTGGATCGCCTCGCCAAGCTGTCGCTGACCGGCGGCAGCATCCAGGGCATCGCACTCAACGCGGCCTTTGCCGCGGCGCAGGCTGGCGTACAGATCAGCATGCCGCTAGTGCTGGATGCCGCGCGCGCCGAACTGCGCAAGCTCGACAAGCCAGTCAACGAAGCAGACTTCCGCTGGCTTGAAAGCGCCGGAGGCAAGGCATGAGCATTGTGCTGCACATCGAGCGACTGGCGCTGGATCAGACGTTGCTGGGCGACGAGCACGCCAGCGCGGTGCGCTTGGCGATTGAGCGTGAACTGTCCTTGCGTCTGCAGCAGCCGGATGCGGTGGACGTGTTGCGAAGCATGGGTAGCCTAACTGCGCTGCCGGCCGGTGCGTTGCCTGCCGCGACATATCCGCACGAGCGATTGGGTTCGCGCATTGCCACCGCCGTGCAAGGCAGCCTTGGTATTCGCCAGGAGCCGCGTCGATGAGCCCGAACGCGGTCGCCGTGAAATTGCCCAAGGCTGCGACCCCGGTCTCGGGGGACCGACTGCAGCTGCAGCGCCGTTGCAGGTGTGGCGCCCATACCCATGGCAGCGGTCCATGCGCGAGTTGCGCTGCCGCTCAAGAAGGTTTGCAACGCAAGGCCAGCGTTCAGCAAGTTACCGATGACTTCGAGCGGGAGGCGGAGCGGCTGGCGGCACGCACGCTTTCAACCACGTCAACGACAAGCGCAGGGGCTGTCCCGGTCAAGCCGGTGACCCACGGCCCGATGACGGCAGGCATGCCTGCGGACGTGGTCAATGTGTTGCGCACATCGGGCGCGCCGCTGGCGACGACGTTGCGAAACGACATGGAACGGCGCTTCGGTCACGACTTCTCACAGGTTCGCGTGCACGCCGACTCAGGCGCAGCCCACTCCGCTGCAACGCAACTGGCGCAGGCCTACACGGTGGGTTCGCACATCGTTTTTGGCGCGGATCGCTTCTCACCGCATAGCACGACCGGGCGTCATTTGTTGGCACATGAGTTGACGCATGTACTGCAGCAACGTTCGGCGCCGGCACTACAGCGCCAGCCGTTGGATGATGCCGGTAGTGGTGCACCTGCCGTCGCTGACGGTGGTGTCGATCAGGGTACCGCTGCGGGCAGCGCGGCTGGCTCCGGCGGCGCCGTCAGTGACGCGGGAACCGGCAGCGCGGGGGCGACGCCGGCGGCGCCGCAGGGATCCGCTGCCGCCGCGCCATTGCCTACGCGGGTCCCGAGCAATGAGGCGGAGGCCATCGAAGACACCGCGAAAGTCTACCCGGACGATAGCGATGTCACTTCCGCCATCTCCCGCGTGGCTCCGCAAGTACAGAAGGAGCTGGGCAACGACGTCGATTATCAACGCAAGTTTCTCTACCGCTGTTCGCTCTATCTCGGGCCGCACCCCAATACGGTCGATCACTTCAAGGGTATTGCCGAGTTCACATTTGCCGATAGCACCAAGCTGCCGCTGCATCAGGACACCATCGACAAACTAGTCGCCGTGCAAAGCGTGATCGGCGCAAAGAACATGCCTTCGTCCGGCACCGGCTTTGCGCTGCGTCAATTGATCAGACAGGCACCGGTGGCGTTTCCCGGCATGATGGTCCATGCGATGGGTTATGCCATCGATTTTCGCGCCGCGAACAACCCGCACTTCAAAGATCCGCGACAAGTGGCGGTACAGGCCCTGTACACCACTGGCGCCACCACGTTCCATCAGAGCACCGGTACGTGGAAACAGCGCCGGGAGACCATTCGCAAGATGGGGGCTGGCGAGATTGGCGAAAATTCGAAGGAACAAAAGGACTTTCTCGCCGAACTGAATACGGAAGGCCAACGTGACCTGGCTGGTAACCAGGCCATCACGCATCAATTGCCCGCAAGCGAGCTGGCCGAGCTCAAATCGTTGCGCACGCAGTACAAGGATTACCAGAAGCAGAAAAAGGGATTCGACGCGCACCTGGCGGCGGCAAAAAAGAAACTGAAGAAAGGCGAATCCTTCGATCTGCATCCCGAGGACATCGTTCATGCCATGCTCAACCCCGATCACAGCGAGCGTGGGCAGCTGATTTCGGAGATGGTGGCGGTGGCTGCGAAGCGCCTGACCATTGTGGGGCGCACGCGTGAAATTCTGCACGACCTGATCAGTAAGGCCGATGTCGACATCCAGAGGGTGCGCAAGCTTCCGCATGTCACCGACAGCGAGAAGGATTACAAGGCTGCGCTGGCACAGTTGGGCAAAGCCAGTACAGACGCCAAACGAGCGGTGGCGGCCGCGGATCTGGACCTCAAGCAAACCCGCAGTGTGCTTGCTCAACACGTCAAGGCGGAGGCGCGCCTCGATACCAGCATCAGTAAAGAGCACCGACCCGCGCAGCTCGCCAAGCTGCAATCACAAAGAGCGGAAGAGGAACGGAAGAAGAGGGATGCCGCCGCGGTGAATGTCACCAGCGCTGCGAACCGCGTTACCGCAGGTGCGAAGGAAGGGCAAGCCGCCGCATCGTTGGATGAAGCTCAGAAAGCCAAGGAACGACGCGTCTGGCTGCAAAATCTTGAAGACCTGCAGAGCAGTTTGAGTGACGCGGGCTTCGATCCACGTCTGGTTTTCGGTATCGGAGACGCCGATGCCGAGGCTGATCGTTCCGTACGCGATCCATCCCTCGTGCAGCTTTTCTCCAGGGGCTTTTTTAGCGTCGATCAGCCCATGCCGGCCACGGTGAAAGCCCCTGCAAGTGGTGGCGCTGGCCCACCCAAAGTTGTCGCCCCCAAGGGCAAGGGCGCCGCCAAACCACCGGCAAAGGCCGTGGCGCCACCGCCACCGCACGGCTTCGACCTGCACTTCATGGAGGAAATGGCCAAGCACGGCTTCGACCAGGGCGCCGAATGGGCGCCGCATGGCGTGGATTCCATGCATTTTGAAGACGTCGCCAACGTCGACGCGATGCACCGGCCAACCGACGCCAAGCCCTCATGAGGACCAGGATCATGATGGGATCGGGAGACAACTGATGCAGGCCTCGCGCGCCACGAGCGTGCTGCGCCAGCCACGCTGGATGCCTGCGGCTGTTGGCCTGCGCCTGATGCGCAAATGTGCCTGCGGCAAACATGCGCCCGGTGGTGAGTCTTGCACTGATTGCCAGAAAAAGAATAGTCAGCCACTACAGGCCAAACTTGCCGTCGGCGCACTGGACGACGTCTTCGAACAACAGGCCGATCGTGTGGCGGATGCGGTATCGCGCAGCGCCAGTCATGGCGAGGTGCCGTTGCATGACGCGCTGGCGATCCGGCGCGCGCCTGCCAGCAGTTCATCCGAAATGGATGGCCAAACGTCGCCACTGGTTGAACGCGCGCTCAACAGCGGCGGCCAGCCGCTGGATACGGCTACACGAGCTTTCATGGAACCGCGCTTCCTGCAGGATTTCAGCAGTGTGCGCGTGCATACCGACGCTACGGCTAGCGAGTCGGCGCATGCAGTCGGCGCGCTGGCATATACGGTGGGGCGCAATTTGGTGTTTGCGCGCGGACAGTTTCAGCCCCATTCCGCTGTCGGCCGGCACTTGCTCGCGCACGAGCTGACGCATGTAGTGCAACAGGGCCAGAGCGTGCTGCGGCGCGCGCCCGATCCGGGCGTTCTGAAAGACTTTGACGACCGCGCCGCCAAGATCAAGAAAAACAAGGTGCTGTTGAAACAGCCCGCCGATGCTCGCCATGAGGTGGATCAGATTCTCACCGAGGCACGCAAGCGCGACAACGCGATGTACTACATTGACAAACTCGAGAAACTGCTGGCCAAGCCGGTCCAGTCCGCGGCAGAGCAAGCCAAGCAGAACTCGGCTGATACGAAGACGTCTGCCGATGCCGAAGCCAGCCGCATGGGCGACAACAAAGCGCAATCACACGCTGGCGATGAAGAAGCCATCAGCGCTGATCCATCGCGCGTTTTCACCAAGGCCAAGGGCCTGGACGGCAAGACCTTCCTGATCGACGCCCGCGATGTCACCAACGTCGCGGTGAAGGTCAAAGTGCATCTGATCCGTGCCGGCAAAGGCACCGCCGATGACGTGAAGGGAATCAAGTCGATGGAGGACGCGATTGAAAAACGCTCGTCAACCATGGGCTACAACGTGGACATCAACTGGGTGGAGAAATCTGGACCCGATGTGTTTGACGTCAATGTCGATACCAGCAAGTGGACCGTTTCGGATAACTGGTCTGGCGACGATGCCGCCATGGCGCACGAGCTGCATCACCGCCTTGGGCTTGAAGAGGATCGCTACGACTACATCGAGGCGCATGCCGAGAACGAGGCGATGCTCATACCGGATCGTATCCACTGGTTCCTGGCAGAGATGGACAAGAAGATTGACAACAACCCAAATTCCATCATGGACGACAACGTGCACTCGCCGCTGGACGACGACGTGTGCATGGTGGCCGGTAAAAAGACCAAGGCCGATATCGATGCCTGCGTGAAACAGCGCACCGATGCGCGCAACAAGATTCTAGGGCCGCCCATGGGCATGGCTTCCTGCTGGGCGTTCAGGGCGTTTGGACGTCTATCCGGTGTGCAGGCCCCGGCCCCGCCCACACCGGGCTCGGTGAAGGGCGAGCCCACGATGGAACAGATGATCGTGCAGCGTGCCGCCAGTATGGGCGAACAACTGTTTGGCCAGGGCATACCTGTCAGCGCGATGGCCGACAACATTGGCGCCACGCGAATGGAGCTCACGTTGTGGAACCTGCAGCTGGCATCGGCGCTGGTCGAAGGCTGCGATAGCGGGCCGGCCGTGTCGCAGCAAGCTCGGCCGCGCATTCGCCTGTGTCCCAACTTTTTCGCGCTCGCCCAGGGCGAACAGGCTCACGCGCTGTTGCGCGAAGCCTTCCACGTCACCGGCGTGGGCGAAGCCGGTAAAGACACACCTTGCACCAAGGCTGGTTGTGACGACCTCTGTGGCGATAGCAACAACGCCGAAGCGTGGGTGCGCCTCACCCGTTGCGTGGCGGAGATCTGACGGCCATGACCCTCATGCAGTGTCTGTTCAACGTATGGCATGGCCCTAGCCACCGGTTGGAGGTGTGAGCATGAATACGTCGCGCCGAAGCGTTCAAAACCCGCAGGTCACGCTGCCGCAGCAGCTGTTGACGCAGCGCGGTTACGCCGTGCCGTCCAGTGGAGTTTTCGGTGTCCAAACCGGGCAGGCTTTGTTCAAGAATGAAAATTGGACGATGGCACCGGACGCTGCCTATCAACCGCTGCCCGGCGATATCCCAGCGTGGTGGCGTTGTAGTTTGCAGGGATGGTTGGGCCATGTGGGGCTGGTGCATTCGCTCAAAGACGGGATGCTTTACGCGATCGAAGGCTATCGCAGTCCTCGCGTGCAAGGATTCTCCTGTGAGTTGAGCCGCATGGATTCGCCGCTCGGTTTTGGGCATGTGCCATGAACGGATTCGCACAAAGACGGCCATCGCCTTCGCGGGCCTTGCCAATGCCAGCACCGGCGGTCGCGTTGAAGCGAAAGTGTGGCTGTGGTGCGCATGGTGCGAGCTGCCCCAAATGCCGCGAGCAGATTCGCGCAGTGGTACCGATGGCCACACCGCAACGGGCCAGCATCACGGTCGAAAACGAGGGCAACACTCGGGCTATGTCGGCCCCTGTCGCGCAAGACTTCACGCGTCTTCCGGTCAACGGCGTGCACGACAACTTTGACGGCAACGGCGATGATGAAGGCGTGGAGTCGGTCAACGCGCCGCCGCAGAGTGGCAAGGGCGCGGGCACCGCGCCGCCACCCGCGCCGCGTCCCACCGGCACCCACGTCGATGCCACCACGGACTACACCGCGGACGCCTTGAAGGCGGGCTTTCTTTCAGGCATGGGCATCATCGCGCGCATGCAGGTGCTGCCCAACAGCACAGCGTGGGACGGCAAAGAGGTAGTGGAGTCGCTCTCGCAGACCTCGTCCACTTGTCCCGATACCTTGACCAGGCCTGGCCCGTGCAACGGTCATTCGCATTTCCCGATCGGTGCCCAGATGCGCGGTCGCGGCGTGCGTCCCGCGCAACCGGCTATGTCCAGCCATTTCTACGACGTGCATACCTCGCAGTCCGAAAGTGTGAGCTTCCTGCACGACGCCACGCGCAACCCGAAGAACCTCAGCGCGTGCCAGTCGGTGTGCCGGCAGGACTACGCTTTCGATGGCGTGGTGATTGGTTCGCACAGCATTAACCGGCAATTTCGCAAGGGCACGTTTTGCGGGCATGACGTCACCATCGTCGACGTCACCAAGGCCGACATCGCCGCCACGACCACTGGCGCCACTACGCCGGCCGTTGTGCAGGGCAGCGGAAGTGGAAGTGGCACTGGCAGCGCATCGGCAACACCCGGAGCAAAGAAGCCATGAGCAGTTTCCCCGGCTCGCCGCGCATTCTCAAAGCAGGTCTGGTCCTGATCGACCCGGACAGCGCCGCCGTGCTGCGAGTGATCGCGTTGCAATACAACCCCGATTCGCTCACGCGTTCGCTGCAAGTGCAGGCGATCAGTGCCGATGGGGGTGATCGTTCCGAGGTGCTGCGCCTGAAGGGGCCGCCAGTGGAGACGATCAAGCTGGAAGCCGAAATCGACGCTACCGACCAGCTGGAGTTTCCGGACCAGAACAGCGTGACGACGCAGTCGGGCATCTTCGCCCAGCTCGCCACGCTGGAAACCATGATCTATCCCACCAGCGCGCAATTGAATACGAACGACACGCTTGCGCAGATCGGCACGCTGGAAATCATCCCGATGGAAACGCCACTGGCACTGTTCGTGTGGAGTCAGACCCGCATCCTGCCGGTGCGCGTGACTGAGCTGAGCATCACCGAGGAGGCGTTCGATACCTCGCTCAATCCGATTCGCGCCAAAGTGAGCCTGGGTTTGCGCGTGCTGTCGGTGAACGACGTGCCGACCGGCCACAAGGCGGCCAGCCTATTCATGAGTTATTTGCAGCAGAAGGAACGGCTTGCCGGTTCCAGCCCGGTGGTGCCGCTCTCTGCGCTGGGTATTACCGGAGTGCCGTGATGACTGCCAACTTTCCTGCCACCAGTCGCTATGCCTTGACCCCGACGGGTACATTCGTACGCGCAGACGGCACGCCAGTTACCTACCTGTGTCGTCGCTTCGTGCCCGCACCGGAGAGCTTCGCGCTGTTGCAGTGGCACCGCGTGGTGCAGAACGAGCGGCTGGATAATATCGCCGCGCAATATCTCGGTGACCCCGAACAGTTCTGGCGATTGTGCGATGCCAATCGCGCGCTATGTCCGGACGAACTCACCGCGACGATCGGGCGCAAGCTGGCGATCACCTTGCCCGAAGGTATTCCGGGGGTGCCCCATGCTTAAAGGCGTGCACCTGACCTTGCTGGTCGGACCTGTGGTGCCGGTGCCGGTGCCGCAAGTGGTGCTTGATGCCTTGACCCAGATCGAGGTGGTGACGCCGGATGAAGCAGCGGGTGCGTTCACGCTCAGCTTCACGCTGAGTGTTCAATCGCCGCTGCAAACCTTGTTCCTTCTGAGTGGCGGCAGCGTTGTGCCGCTGTTGCGGGTGATCGTGGTAGTGACGGTGAACGGCACACCACAAGTACTGATCGATGGCGTGGTGACCAAGACGGAAATCACCCCGGGCGCGGATCAACGTCATACCAACCTGCAGGTGACCGGCGACGATCTCACCGCGGTGATGCAGAAGCTTGAATTCTCCGGCTTGCCTGGCCTGCCGTATCCGGCGATGCCGGCAGAAGCCATCGTCGCGCTGCTGGTGGCGAAGTACGCCTTCCTCGGCATTGTGCCGCTGGTGATACCGAGCATCGCGATCGACGTGCCGATCCCCACCGATCGCATTCCCACGCAGCAGGGTAGCGATCTCGAGTATGTGCGCGCGCTGGCCGAGCGCGTGGGCTATGTGTTCTATCTGGACCCTGGTCCCGCACCGGGTATGAGCACCGCTTACTGGGGGCCGAAGATCAAGGTGGGCGTGCCGCAGCCTGCGCTCAACGCCGACATGGATGCGGCCAGCAATGTCGACAGCCTCAGCTTCAGCTACGACGGCAATGCGCGCAGCCTGCCGATCGTCTACATCCAGAACGAGCAGACCAAGATACCGCTGGCGATACCGATACCGGATATCAGCCCGCTCAATCCACAGCTCGGCCTGATCGATCCGCCGCCGCAGAAATTCCGCGTGCTGCCGGAGACGGCGAAGTACACGCCGATACGCGCGATGTTGCTCGGCATGGCCGAGGCATCGAAATCTGCCGACACCGTTACCGGCAAGGGCACGCTTGATGTCACACGTTACGGCCGGGTGCTGAAGGCACGGCAGCTGGTGGGTGTGCGGGGGGTCGGCCCGGCGTTCGACGGTCTGCACTACGTGAGCGAGGTGCGCCACACCATCAAGCGCGGCGAGTACAAGCAGAGCTTCAATCTCTCGCGCAAAGGCCTCATTTCCGCCGTGCCGGTGGTGCTGCCATGAGCAAGTTCTACGGCAAATATCGCGGCACGGTCACCGAGAATGTTGACCCCATGCAACTGGGCCGCATTCAGGCGATGGTGCCCGATGTGTCCGGTCTGTTGCCGTCGAGCTGGGCGATGCCCTGCGTACCGGTGGCGAGCAAGTTGAGTGGTGTGTATGTGGTACCGCAGATTGGCGCGGGGGTGTGGATCGAGTTCGAGCAGGGCGATCCGGACTATCCGATCTGGAGCGGCGGTTTCTGGGGCATTGCCGCTGAAGTGCCCGCGCTTGCGTTGCTCGGCAATCCGGCCAGCCCGAGCATCGTGTTGCAAACCGGTCTGCAAAACACCGTGGTCATCAGCGATGTGCCCGGGCCCACCGGCGGCATCATGTTGAAGAGCACCAGCGGAGCAATGATCGTCGTCAACGACATCGGCATCACCATCTCCAATGGCCAGGGCGCCACCATCGTGCTCGCGGGCCCGACGGTGACCATCAACAACGGCGCACTGGTGGTGACCTAGGAGACGATGATGCCGGGCTTCATTATCCATGTAGGTGCCAGTGTGCTCTGCGCACATGCCGGCCAGGCGCAGGCCACGGTGCCCAATCCACGGGTCACCGTGAGCGGCCAGCCCACCGTGGCGATGTCGGCGCCATGGCTGATCGCCGGCTGCGCGCTGCCGCCTCCGATCGCCGCGAATGGACCGTGTGTTAGTGCGCAATTCGTCACCGCCGCCACGCGAGTGACCTCGAACGGACAACCCTTGCTGCTGTTCGACAGTCAGGCGATCTGCGTACCCACCGGCACGCCGTTGCTGATCGTCGCCAGCCAGACCCGCGTCACCGCGATGTGAGGACGTGATGATTACCGCGATCAACATCGACTTCCCGTTCGCGTTCGACCAGCACGGCCGCACCGCGACTACCGATGACGACGACCATGTGCGTGACATGATCGAGCAGCTGCTGTTCACCAGCCCGGGCGAGCGGGTCAACCGTCCGGACTTCGGCAGTGGCCTGCTGCAGATGGTGTTTGCGGCAAACAGTCCGGAGCTGGCCGCCGCATTGCAGTTCACCATGCAGGCGTCGCTGCAGCGCTACCTGAGCGACGTGATCAGCATCGGCACGCTGGAGGTCACCGCCGATGACTCCACCTTGCAGGTGGACCTCAGTTATGTCGTACTCGCCAGCGGAGACGCTCGCAGCGACACCTTTACGCGGAGTGCGTCATGAGCACCGCGAGCACCAACACACTGAGCATGGGTGGGATCGGTTGTTCGCTGATGCCTTCCTGCAGCGATGAATCCCGACGCGAAACACTGCGCACGGCGAGCACGCTCAACGGCATCGACTACGTTGAGGTGGGCGACGACGGCGTGACGCTGTGCGTGCATTTGTTTGGCGACATTCCCACGGATATCCAGGTCGCGAACGTGCGCGTCAGTGGCGGCGACCGCATCACCGGGCTGCGCGTGCTCAGCGTCAACGAGGGACGTGAGCCCGAATTGCACGACGACGTGTGCCTGCGCGTGTTGCTGGATCGCGAAGGCGACTACACGGCGTATTGCCTGTGCATTGTGGACGCGTCCTCCGGCAAGGACCCGGCCAGCTGGATCGCCTACGCAGGATTCGACCCTCGCTATGCCTGTGCCACGCTACGTTTCCGCCTCGACTGCGGCAAGAACCTCGACTGCGCTGCCAGTACGCCCTGCGTGCCGACACCGCAGCCACTGCCGGAGATCAACTATCTCGCCAAGGACTATGCGAGCTTCCGTCAGCTGTTTTTTGACCGCATGGGGCTGGATGTCCCGGCGTGGCAGGAGCGGCATGTGCCGGACATCGGCGTGGCGCTGGTCGAAGTGCTGGCCTATACCGCCGACTACCTGAGCTACTACCAGGACGCGGTGGCCACCGAGGCCTATCTCGGCACGGCGCGTCGAAGGATTTCAGTGCGTCGGCATGCGCGGCTGGTCGACTACCGCATGCACGAAGGCTGCAACGCGCGTGCACTGGTGGCGCTGTCACTCGCCGTGGGTGAAGCTACGTTGGAACTGGACAACCTGTTGCTGCTCGCGCCACCTCCGACACAGCTCAAGGTCACGCCCGGCTTTATCGATGCGACGCAGCTTGCAGCAGCGCGCGTGCAGGACGCGCGGATCTTCGAGCCGATGCCGCTGGACGGTGCGACGTCCATCACCGTCATTGCCGCTCAGAGCGCCATGCGTTTCTACACCTGGGGCGATGAGTTGTGCTGTCTGCCACGCGGCAGCACGCAGGCTGTGTTGATCGATGCGCCGTTGCCGACTTCGCCACCGCCAGAGACACAGACGACTCCGTCCTCGACGGCGCCAGCGAGTCCGCCAACGACTTCTTCAACGACTCCACCCGCATCCTCCGTGCCGCCAACAGGGGCGTCGAGCGATCCCAACAATCCGGCCGCTGCAACCGGTATCGCGCCAACCGGTACATCGACGGCAACCACCGTGGCCACCCCGGCGACTTCGAGCAAAGCCAGCGTGGCCGCACCGCAACGTGCATTGCAATTGAAGGTGGGCGACATCCTGATCTTCGAAGAAGTATTGGGCCCGGCCACCGGCAATCCGGCCGACGCCGATCCTACCCATCGGCAAGCGGTGCGGCTGACCGAGGTAGTGGAACTTGTCGACCCACTCGATGGCACCTTGTTGCTGGAGATCAGCTGGGATGCCTGCGATGCGTTGCCGTTCGACCTGTGCCTGTCGGTGCGCATGCCATCGCCGGATTGTTCGTGGGTGCAGGACGTAAGCCTTGCGCGTGGCAACGTGCTGCTGGTGGATCATGGCGACCACCTGCCGGGTCAGTGCAGTTGTGCCGCGATCTGCATGCCCAACGGCAGCGATGACGTGGGTAATGACGTCTATCCCGGCCTGACCAGCGCACTCGCCGACATGCCCGATGCCTGCCAGCGCTGCAACGCTCTCGCCGAGGATTGCTGGTTGGTGCCTGGTTCCACACACTACGGTTGCTGCCAATGCGAAGGCGCGGTGCAGGACGTTACCTATCCGCCCGATTGCACCGGCCATGTCTTGCCCGGCACACCGCTTACGTGGGCCGAGCCCCTGCCGAGCCAGCCGCAGGTACCGGTATGCAAACTACTCGCACGTGATCCACGCGCGGCGCTGCCGCAACTTACGGTGTACGGCGGTGCGTTGGCGGATGTGCTGATCGATGGCACACCCGCGGAGTCATGCCTGTGGCAGTCGAGCCAGGATCTGCTGGAAAGCGGCCCGAATGATCGCCAGTTCGTGGTGGAGATCGACGACCTTGGCGCAGCGCATCTGCGCTTCGGCGATGGCGTACTTGGGCAACAGCCACAGGCCGGCGATTTTTTCCGTGCGTTGTCGCGCCTGGGCAATGGCACGGCCGGCAACGTGGGTCGCGACAGCATCGTATGGCTGGCTCTCAAATCCGATGTGCCGCCGGCCGACGTTCAGGCGCGCAATCCGCTACCGGCGAGTGGCGGCACCGCAGCGGAAACGCTGGCCGAAGTGAAGCTCTATGCACCCGGCGCATTCAGTGCCGAGCCGCTGCGCGCGATCATCGCCGACGACTACGCCATGTTCGCCGAGCAGTCACCGAAGCTGCAGGGCGCCGCTTGCGCCATGGCGTGGAACGGCAGCAACTACGAGGCGGATGTAGTGGTCGATCCGTTTGGCCGCGAAAGCCTGCCTCCTGCATTGGCCCGCAGCATCACGCGCGATCTTTATCGCTATCGACGCATAGGTCACGACGTGGCTGTGCTGGGCGCCAACTACGTGCCGTTGTTGATCGAATTGTTCGTCTGCGTGCTGCCCGATTTCCTCACGGCGCAGGTGCAGGCGCAGTTGGTCGACTGCTTCACGGCGGGCTCGCGCAGCGACGGCACGCCGGGCTTTTTCAACCCCGATCGATTGCAGTTGGGTGAGCCGGTTTTCCTCAGCACCTTGATGGCCCAGGCACAGGCGATCACCGGCGTGGCGCACGTGGAAGTGCGCACACTGACGCGCATGGAGGTCGGCGAGCCGGGCGACTTGCCCGCCGATGGCGTGCTGCATCTGGCAGCGAGCGAGATCGCCCAGGTCGACAACGATCCGGACCATCCCGATCACGGCAGCATCAGCTTCAGTATGGGAGGTGGACGATGAGCTGCTGCAGCGCTTGTGGCCAGCACGCGTGCGCCTGTGGTTGTGGCGCCCCTGTTCGCACGCCACTGTCCTTGTACAACCGGCCTGGCTTGAACAGTCTGGCGTATCGCGTCGGCACCTACGCCGATTTCCGCGCCACCATGCAGATGGACCTGAGCAGCGCCGCGCTGCCTGCACTGGCTGGTCTGCGTACGCGTGATCTTGACGACCCTTCGATGGCATTGCTCGATGCGTGGGCCATCGGGGCTGATGTGTTGAGCTTCTACCAGGAGCGCATTGCCAACGAAGGATATCTGCGCACGGCTACGGAGCGGCGTTCA
>Ga0302314_10005463_pt1 | contig 23176 bp, 18 predicted proteins | sample III_Palsa_N2_3_FD_200533 | JGI IMG/M metagenome (GOLD analysis project Ga0302314, IMG submission 200533) | Peat permafrost microbial communities from Stordalen Mire near Abisko, Sweden - III_Palsa_N2_3 | ecosystem: Environmental > Terrestrial > Soil > Palsa > Peat permafrost | place: Sweden... | reverse complement strand
TGGCTCGGCTGGTCCCGGCGGCGGCCCATGAAGCAAGCGGGCCAGCGCCAGGTGCCCGTTCCCGACGGACTGGACGGCGAGCGGCTTGACGCCGCCCTCGCGCGCATGTTCGGCCTGTCCAGGGCCAGGGCCGCGGAGTTGATCGCAGCCGGAGATGTCCTGGTCCGCGGTTCTGCGGCTATCAAATCGGACCGCGTCGCCGCAGGCGACTGGCTGGAAGTGACGCTGCCGCCGCCGGTGACAGCGCAGCCAAGGCCCGAACCCGTCCCCGGCCTCAGGGTCGTGCACGAGGACGCCGACATCGTGGTGGTCGACAAGCCCCCGGGGGTGGCCGCGCACCCGACGCCGGGCTGGACCGGGCCGACGGTGCTGCAGGGCCTGCTCGCGGCCGGTCACACGTTAGCCACCAGCGGCGCCGCCGAGCGCCAGGGCATCGTGCACCGGCTGGACGCGAACACCTCGGGGCTGATGGTGCTGGCCAAGAGCGAGCCGGCCTACAGCGCGCTGAAGCAGGCGTTCAGGGACCGGGCGGTGGATAAGCGCTATCACGCCCTCGTGCAGGGCCACCCTGATCCGCTGCGCGGCACGGTGGACGCCCCGATCGGCAGGCACCCGTCCGGCGACGGCAGGTTCGCCGTCGTCGCCGGGGGCCGGCCGTCGGTCACCCACTACGACACCCTGGAGGCGTTCCGGGCGGCCAGCCTCGTCGAGGTCATCCTGGAGACCGGGCGCACCCACCAGATCCGGGTGCACATGACCGCGATCAGGCATCCCTGCGCCGGTGACCGGCTCTACGGGGCGGACCCGGTGCTCGCCGCACGGCTCGGCCTGACCAGACAGTGGCTGCACGCCGTGCGGCTGGGCTTCGATCACCCCGTCGGCGGCCGCAAGGTCGAGTTCACCAGCGAGTACTCAGCCGATCTCACCCGTGCCCTGGAAGTGCTCGGCGCGGAGAGCTGAACTCGGCGCGGAGAGCTGAACTCGGCGCGGAGACCTGAACTCGGCGCGGCGACCTGACGGACGCCGTCGGCCCGGCGACCTGACGGACGGCGGCGGCGCGGCGGCCACCCCCTAGCCCCGGTCCGGTGCCGCCGGGCCGTGTCTGCGCCCGGCGTGCCTGCCTCCCATTATGATCTCGGCCTATGGCGGCCCATCCCGTCCCGGCGTCACCGCCAGCGCCGCGGACCGACCCTGACCAGGTGCTCCGGGAACTGCTCCGGCAGGGGATCACCTGGGGAGACAGCGCGCAGTGGCTCCCTGCGCTGCCGCCGAACTCGGTTGACCTGTGGTTCACGAGTCCGCCGTACGCCGATGCCCGGGCATACAGCCGGATTCACCCTGATCAGTACGTCGGCTGGTTCCGCCCGTACGCCGTATCGATGCTGGCGGCCACCAAGGACACTGGCTGGCTGGTGCTCAACATCAAGAACCGGGTGGCCCCTGGCGGCCCGCTGCGGGGCCAGCGGCACCCTTACGTCTACGAGCTCGTCCTCGAGCTCCAGCGCCAGGGATGGCGGTGGCTGGAGACGTACATCTGGTCCAAGCCCAACGCCGTCCCCGGCAGGTTCGGCCCCCGGACCAAGGACAGCTTCGAGTACGTCTACGCGTTCGCCTGCGGGCCGAAGCCCTACTTCGACCTCGATGCCGTTCGCGTGCCCTACAAGGCGACTCCCGAGGAGATCGCCCGGCGCAAGCTGGACAAGCTGGGTCGGCGCACCACCGATGCGGGCTTCGGGCGCGACCGGACGACGACCTACTCACGCGGTGCCGCCGACCCCGGCAACGTCGTGTCCGTGCCGCAGACCTACAACCAGCACAGGGGAGCCGGCGGGCACACCGCGCCGATGCCCGAGGGCCTCGCCGAGTTCTTCGTGCGGGCATGCTCGCCGGATGGCGGCGTGGTAATCGACCCGTTCGCAGGATCAGGCACGACGGCGGTGGTTGCCCGCCGGCTTGGCCGGCGTGCGGGCGGGCTGGAGATTCACCGCGGCTTCGTCGACGCCGCCCGCGAGCGCCTGCGCGCCGACGTGCCGGACGAGACCCCGTCGCCATTCAGCTCGCGTTCTGAGTGCACTCAGGCCGCGCTGGGGGGTTGTCCCTGAGTGCCGTCAGGACGCGGGTCGTCGCCTGCCGTATCCGCGCGCGGCAGCGGGGGCACCGTCACGATGCAGCCCGCCATGTGGCACCAGCCCTGCTCCGTGACCAGGCCCTCCATCGTGCCCGTGGCCACCATCTCGCCGCACACGCCACACCGATGGCTCAGCCGGCAGCGGCGGGTGGTCGTCGGCTTCGGGCTGCTCGTCATGGCCGCCGGGCTACAGCTGGCTGGGGAGTTCGGCTGTCCAATGAGGAAATATAACAGAGGCACCGCCAGGCACAGCGACCAACGCTGCGCAGACGCTCGGCACGGGCCGGCGCGGCTGCGCCGCCGCCGCCAGTCCGGGCGATAAGGTCATAGGCACCGGATCGGCTCAGCTGCCGGCGCCGTGGTCCGCCGCCCTGCGGGCACCGCCGCGGCAGGCTGGTCATTCCCCCGGTCTCGTAGGTGCGGGCGCCCGCCGGAGGCCGGCGGTTCAGCGCACCGTCGGCGCAGGCGGGCTTACGGCGGCATGCCTGAAGGAGGCGGTACTTCATGGCGGCAGCCCCGTCCGGAAACCCGGCAGCAGGTCGCGGCGCGGAGTTCGTGCACCTGCACGTGCACACCGAGTACTCGATGCTGGACGGCGCGGCCCGGCTGAAGGAGCTCTTCGCCGAGTGCCAGCGCACCGGGATGCCGGCCATCGCCATGACCGACCACGGCAACGTGTACGGCGCCTACGACTTCTGGTCGAAGGCCAACGCGGCCGGGGTCAAGCCGATCATCGGCATCGAGGCGTACGTGGCGCCCGAGCACCGCGGGCTCAAGAAGCCGGTCAAGTGGGGTGACCCGAGCCAGAAGGACGACGACGTCTCCGGCGCGGGCGCCTACACGCACATGACGCTGCTCGCGGAGACCACCGAGGGCATGCACAACATCTTCCGGCTCTCCTCGCTGGCCTCCCTGGAGGGGTACTTCCGCAGGCCGCGGATGGACCGCGAGCTGCTGGCCCAGTACGCGAAGGGGATCATCGCGACCACCGGCTGCCCCGGCGGCGAGGTGCAGACCAGGCTCCGGCTAGGCCAGTACGACCAGGCCGTCGCGGCTGCCGCCGCCTACCGGGACATCTTCGGGCCGGGCAATTTCTTCGTCGAGATCATGGACCACGGGCTGGAAGTCGAGCAGCGCACCAGGGAAGGCCTGATGCGGGTGGCGACCGATCTGTCGCTGCCCTACGTGGTGACCAACGACTCGCACTACACCAGGCCCGAGGACGCCCGCGCGCACGAGGTCCTGCTCTGCGTGCAGACCGGCACGAACATGGCCGACCCGAACCGGTTCAGGCTCGAGGGCGACGGCTACTACGTGAAGAGCCCGGCCGAGATGCGGGCCGCCAGCACGGCGGAGGAGTGGCAGGCCGGCTGCGACTCCACCCTGCTCATCGCGGAGCGCGCGGACGTCACCTTCACGAAGTCCAACCTGATGCCCCGCTTCCCGCTGCCGGACGGCGAGACCGAGCAGAGCTGGCTGCGCAAGGAAGTCTGGTCCGGCCTGGACCGCCGCTACCCGGGCGGGTACGACGAGCAGCGTCGCCAGCAGGCCGAGTACGAGATCGGCGTCATCGAGCAGATGGGATTCTGCGCCTACTTCCTGGTAGTCGCCGACTTCATCATGTGGGCCAAGCGGAACGGCATCAGGGTGGGGCCGGGCCGTGGCTCCGGCGCCGGCTCGATCGTCGCGTACTCGCTCGGCATCACCGACCTCGACCCGATCTACCACCAGCTGGTCTTCGAGCGGTTCCTCAACCTCGACCGCGTGACCATGCCGGACTTCGACATCGACTTCGACGAGCGCAGGCGCGGTGACGTCATCCGGTACGTCACCGAGCGCTACGGCGACGACCGGGTCGCGCAGATCATCACCTACGGCACCATCAAGGCCAAGGCCGCGGTCAAGGACTCGGCCCGGGTGCTCGGCTTCCCCTACGCGCTCGGCGACCGGATCACCAAGGCGTTCCCGCCTGCGGTGATGGGCAAGGACATCCCGCTGTCCGGGATCTTCGACCCCGACCACCAGCGGCACGGCGAGGCCGGCGAGCTCCGCGCGCTGTACGAGGCCGAGGCCGAGGTCCGCCAGGTGATCGACACCGCCCGTGGGCTGGAGGGCCTGATCCGCCAGCCCGGCGTGCACGCCGCCGGGGTGATCATGAGCAGCGAGCCGCTGATGGACCACATCCCGGTCTGGAAGCGCGAGGCCGACGGCGCGATCATCACCCAGTTCGACTACCCGGCCTGCGAGGACATCGGGCTGCTGAAGATGGACTTCCTCGGCCTGCGCAACCTCACGGTGCTGGAGGACGCGATCGCCGGCATCGCGGCCAACCGCGGCATCCAGATCGACCTGGACACGCTGGCGCTGAACGACAAGCCCACCTACGAGTTGCTGGCCCGCGGCGACACCCTCGGCGTGTTCCAGCTCGACGGCAGCCCGATGCGGGCGCTGCTGCGGGCGATGCGGGCCGACAAGTTCGGTGACATCGCGGCCGTCATCGCCCTGTACCGGCCAGGGCCGATGGCCAGCGCGCCGGTCTACGCGGACCGCAAGACCGGCCGCAAGCCCGTCATCCCGATCCACCCGGAACTGGCCGGGCCGCTGGCGGAGATGCTCGGCGACACCTACGGGCTGATGGTCTACCAGGAGGACGTCATGTCCGCGGCGGTGGTGCTGGCCGGCTACACGCCGGGCAAGGCCGACCTGCTCCGCTGGGCGATGGGCAAGAAGAAGAAGGAGATCCTGGACAAGGAGTACGAGTCGTTCTCGGCCGGCATGCGGGACAACGGCTACTCCAAGGACGCGATCAAGACCATCTGGGACATCATGGTCCCGTTCTCCGGCTACGCCTTCAACAAGGCTCATGCCGCCGGTTACGCGCTGATCTCCTACTGGACCGCCTACCTGAAGGCCAACTTCCCGGCCGAGTACATGGCCGGCCTGCTGACCTCGGTGGCGGGCGACAAGGACAAGTCGGCCCTGTACCTGAACGAGTGCCGCCGGATGGGCATCAAGGTGCTGCCGCCGGACGTGAACGCCTCCACCGCGATGTTCACCCCGGTGGGCCAGGACATCAGGTTCGGCATGGCCGCCGTGCGCAACGTGGGCACGTCCGTGGTGGACGCGATCGTGGCGGCGCGCACGTCCAAGGGCGCCTTCGGCAGCTTCGCCGAGTTCCTGCGCAAGGTGCCGGTGAACGTCTGCAACAAGCGGGTGATCGAGTCCCTGATCAAAGCGGGCGCCTTCGATTCCTTCGGCAGCCCGCGCAAGGGCCTGGTGCTCATCCACGAGCAGGCCATCGACACGGTGATCGACGTCAAGCGCAACGAGGCGATCGGCCAGGACTCGCTCTTCGGCGAGGATACGGAGACCGCCGCGACCTTCGACGTGCCGGTGCCGGAAGGCGAGTGGGAGAAGCCCTCGCTGCTCGCCTTCGAGCGGGAGATGCTCGGGCTCTACGTCTCCGACCACCCGCTGCTCGGCCTGGAGCACATCCTGGCGGCGGCCACTGACTGCTCGGTGGCCCAGCTCGTCGGCTCAGCCGTAGAGGAGCCAGAACGCAGTACCAGGGGCGAGCGCGGCGACGGCCAGCTGGTCACCGTCGGGGGAATCCTGTCCGGCGTGCAGCGGAAGGTAACAAAGCAGGGCAACGCCTGGGCCGCGGCCACCCTCGAGGACCTGGAGGGCGCGATCGAGGTGCTGTTCTTCCCCTCGACCTACCAGGCCGCGCTGACCATGATCGTCGAGGACGCGATCGTGGTGGTGAAGGGGCGGCTGGACCGGCGCGAAGACCAGCCCAAGCTGGTCGCGATGGAGGTGAGCGTCCCCGAGCTGCCCACCGGGGAGGACGGCCCTTTCGTAGTGTCGATCATGGAAGCCCGGTGCGTGCCGCCGGTCGTCGAGCGCCTCAAGGAGGTGCTGCGGACGCATCCCGGCCACGTGGAGGTCCACCTGCGCTTGCTGAGCGGCGACCGGATGAAGAAGATACGGCTGGATGACAAGCTGCGGGTGAAGCCGTCCGCGGCGCTGCTCGCTGACCTCAAGCAGTTGCTCGGCCCTGGCTGCGCGGGCTGATCCTGCCCCCCGCAGCGGCGCCGCCGCGCTGGCCGGCGAGGAGCGGGGTTGCTCGGCCCTGGCTGCGTGGGCTGATACTGCCCTGCTGCCGCCGCCGCCGGGCGCTGGCCGGCCGGGCCGTGAGCCGCCGCGGCAGGTGACGTAACCTTCTGCGGAGAATGGCGGACACTCCTGAGATCCCTTTTGCCGCCCCGCCTGATTCCTCCTGGCCAGGCGGCGGCAGCGTGGCTGCGGTGAGGGCGGATGGCACGGCCAGGCTCGTGCTCACGGCCGCGGCCGTGTTCGCGGTCCTGGTCGCCGGCAGCGCGGTCGTCGGCCTGGCCGCCGGATTCGCCTGGATCGCGGTGGCACCGCATGCGCTGGTGATAACTACCGGCGGCGGATCGGCCGACGTGGTGAACCCCGAGACGAGCGCGTTCATCGCGGCCGACGGCTGGTTCGGCGCCCTCGGCGCCCTCGGCGGCGCGGCGTGCGGCGCGGTCGGCTGGGTGCTCGCGGTGCGCAGGCACGGCGTGCCGGCCGTGCTCGGCCTGCTGGGCGGCGGAGTGGCCGCCGCGCTGGTCGCACGGTGGATCGGCCAGCACTCCGGCCAGGCTGCCTTCAACCACCTGCTTGCCGTCAGCAGGCCGGGCACGCTGCTCCGGGCGCCGCTGTCGCTGGGTGCCCAGGGCGCCATCGCGTTCTGGCCGCTGGCCGCCGGGCTCGTGGTGGTCGCCGTCGAGGCGGTCAGGCTGCTCCGCGACCGGCGCCCCGGCGTACCCGGCGCATCCAGTGCATTCGGCGTTCCCGGCGCATCCGGCGCATCCAGTGCATTCGGCGTTCCCGGCGCATCCGGCGCACCCAGGGCATTCGGCGTTCCCGGCGCATCCAGTGCATCCGGCGCATCCGGCGCATCCGGCGCGGCAGGGCCGGCCGTGACGCCGGCCGAGCCGGATCCGGGTGACGTTGCCGATGGCTGGTGACGTTGATGACCAGCAAGGTCTCCCTGTGATGACCCGAAAGGTCTCCTCGGACACGCCGTGGGAGCCGGTCGTGGGGTACAGCCGCGCGGTGGCGGCCGGCGACTTCGTCTTCGTCTCCGGCTGCACGTCGGTCGCGGCCGGGGAGTTCCTGCACGAGGGGGACGCCTTCGCCCAGACGGCCCGCGCCATCGCCAACGTGGCCGCCGCGCTAGCGGAGCTGGGCGGAGCGCTGTCCGACGTGGTGCGTACCCGGATCTACGTCACCGACATCTCGCGCTGGCAGGAGTACGGGCGCGCCCATGGCGCCGCGTTCGGCGGCGTGATGCCGGCCACGTCCATGATCGAGGTAGCCGCACTCGTCGATCCGCGCATGCTGGTCGAGGTCGAAGCGGTCGCCTACCACCCCGGAATCGGCACCAGCAACCCCAGCAACCCCAGCAACCCCAGCAACCCCACCAGCGACGCCACTGGCGTTAGTGGTTAACATTTATCCGGTCCCGGCCGGACAAATGTTAACCACTGAGCAAGTCCGGGGAGGGCGCTGGGCGGGGGAGGGCGCTGGGCGGGGGAGGGCGCTGGGCGGGGGAGGGCGCTGGGTCGGCTGGCCACCGGGCAAGGTCAGCTGGCCGCCATGGCGGCGCCGACGATGCCGGCGTCGTTGTGCATCGCGGCCGGCACCACCGGGGCGGTCATGCCGGTCAGCAGCGGCAGGAACTTGTCCGACTTCCTGCTGATCCCGCCGCCGACGATGAAGAGCCCGGGCGACAGCAGCGCCTCCATGTGCTTGAGGTACTCGTCCACCCGCTCGGCCCAGCTTTCCCAGCTCAGGTCATGCAGTTCCTTGGCGTGCTCGGAGGCGCGCGTCTCGGCGTCCTTGCCGCGGATCTCGATATGGCCGAACTCGGTGTTCGGCACCAGGATCCCGTCGATGAACAGCGCGCTGCCGATACCGGTCCCCAGCGTCAGCATCAGCACGGTTCCCTTGTGCCCCGCGCCGGCCCCGAACTTCATCTCGGCCAGGCCGGCCGCGTCGGCGTCGTTGATCAGGCTGACCTGCAGGCCGGTGGCCTTGCCGAAGAGCCCGCGCGCGTCCAGCCCGATCCAGGCCGGGTCGAGGTTGGCGGCGGTCCTGGTGGTCCCGTCAGTGATCACGCCGGGAAACGCGATCCCGGCCTGACCGCTCCAGCCGAAGCCGGTCGCTAGCTCATGCACGACGGCGGCGACGGCGTCCGGCCCGGCAGGGTGCGGCGTAGGCACCTTGACGCGCTTGGCCACCAGCTGCCCTGTCGTTACGTCCACCGGCGCGACCTTGATGCCGGTGCCGCCGATGTCGACGCCAAGTATGTGCACTGCGGGGCCTCCCTCGCCTTGTGCTGACCCTAAGTACCGGCACTTGCCTACGTACCCGCAGCAGACAGCGTAGGCCGTAGGCCGTGGGGTGTCGCTGAATCCCGCTGGCTAGCCGCGAATGCCGCTGGCTAGCCGTGGCAGCGTCTTGCTGCCGCCGCTGCCGGGCGCAGAATGTCGGCAAAGACCCGGATGAGGTCCGCTGGGCTTGCCGTCCGGCGGGGACTCGTGCAGGGTGAGTCGTCGGCGGTTCAGCGCCTCCGTGGCGCAGTCTTGGCGGGGGCCAGCCCTGACGGCCGCCACAGCTTGCCTCCAGGAGAGATCATGGCGACGCACAGGGGCAGATCCGGGCGGCCGGCCGGCATTCGCGACGTCGCCAGGATTGCCGGAGTCTCCGTCGCGACCGCGAGCCTGGCGCTCAACGGGCAGCCGGGCGTCGCCGACGGAACCCGCCGGCGAGCCCTGGCCGCTGCCGAGCAGCTCGGCTACCGCGCCAACCCGCAGGCGCAGGCGCTGCGGCGGGGACGCACCACCACCTACGGCTTCGTGGTACGTAACTTCGCCAACCCGTTCTTCCTCGAAGTGCTGAGCGGCGCGCAGCAGGTTGCGGCGGAGTCGGGAGCGACCCTGGTCGTACTTGACTCGCGTTACTCACTGGAGCGCGAGCGCCGGCACGTGCAGGAGATGGCCGCGCAGCGGGTGGCGGGGCTGGCGATTGCCCCCGTCGGGAGCGGGGAGTCGATACGGCTCTGGCAGGAGCTGCGCCCGGGGGCGCCTGTGGTTGCGCTGAACGCGTCGGCGGACGGCATCGCGGGCGTCTCGCGGGTCTGCCCGGACGCTATCGCGGCCGTCGAGCTGCCGGTGCGCCGCCTGGCTGAGCTCGGCCACGCCTCGGTCGCGTTCCTGTCAGCGCCGCTGCACCTGATGGCGGACCCGGACCGGCTGCGGCACTTCCGGCGCCTCGCCCGTCAGTTCGACCTGCGGCCCCGTGTCATGTACTCCCTGCTCACCATCGCGGACGTGCAGCAGGCCGCCGTGAGCTTGCTGTCCTGCCCGGACGCCCCGACTGCGATCATCACCAACTCCGACTACACAGCGCACGCGATCTACAAGGCCGCCCGCGAGCTCTCGCTGCCGGTAGGTCCGGGAGTGTCGGTCGTCGGCCATGACGACCTCCCCACGTCCGAGCTGCTCGACCCGCCGCTGGCGACCATCCGGATGGATCAGCGGGCCATGGGCCGCGCGCTGATGATGCGCCTGCTCGAACCGGGCCCGCCGGACGACTACATCGCCGACGTCCAGCTGGTCCAGCGCGCCTCGCTGCAGCCGCCGGCGATCCCGCGGCTGCGCCCCGCTCACGTGCCTCGATGAACATCCGGTTGCCGTCGGCGTCATCTCGGTAACTTCCCTTGACACCCGCGCGCCGGCTACGTCAGCATACCGATGCTAAACGTTTTAGGCATTTGGGCCAAATGGTGACTGGCGGGAGGTCAGCCGACCTCCTCGCATTGCTATGCCATGGGCTTTGTAAGAACGCGACGGGGATGGGGACGTTGATAGGAGGCATTCGCGTGAGATCGACATATCGATTGGGGCTCGTCGGGCTTAGTGCCCTGGCGCTGCTCGCCGCTGGGTGTTCGTCGGGTTCCTCGACCTCGAGCGGCGGGACCAACTGGGCCACGGTCACCTCCGTCTCGGCAGGCGGCGGCATGGCCAAGCTGATCGCCGCGGCCAAGAAAGAGGGCACGCTCAACGTCATCGCGCTGCCCCCGACCTGGGCGAACTACGGCAATGTCATCAAGGACTTCACCGCGAAGTACGGGATCAAGGTCGTCTCGGCCAACCCGGAAGGCAGCAGCCAGGACGAGGTCGATGCGGTAAAGAGCGAGAACGGCACATCCAAGGCTCCAGACGTCCTGGATGTTGGGATGGCCGTCGCGCTGGTTAGCACCAGCCTGTTCGCGCCCTACAAGGTGAGCACCTGGAGTTCCATCCCGGCCGCCCAGAAGAGCCCGACCGGGCTGTGGACCCAGGACTACGGCGGCTACATGTCCATCGGCTACAACTCGGCCAAGTTCGGCACGATCACCTCGGTAAGCCAGCTGCTCGGGTCCAAGTTCAAGAACTCGGTAGCGCTGAACGGCAACCCGACGGAGGCAAACGCCGCGCTCAACGGCGTGATGATGGCGAACCTCGCCGAGGGCGGCACGGCCAGCAGCATCGCGAAGGGCGTGGCCTTCTTCCACCAGCTCAAGCAGGCCGGCAACTTCGTGCCGGTGCAGGCCACCAACGCCACGATCAAGGCGGGCACCACCCCCGTCGTGATCAACTGGGACTACCTGAACACAGCCAGCGTCGTGGATCAGGGAGCGAGCTGGAAGGTATTCGTGCCGGCGAACGCGACCCTGGCCGGTTACTACGCGCAGGCCATCAACAAGAACGCGCCGCACCCGGCGGCGGCCCGCCTGTGGGAGGAGTTCCTCTACTCGCAGGGCGCGACCGGCGGGCAGAACTTGTGGCTGCAGGGTGGCGCCCGGCCGGTCGAGATGACGGCTATGACGAGCAATAAGTCCATCGACGCATCGGCTGCGTCGTCGCTTCCGCCGATCACCGGAACGCCGGTGTTCCTGACCGCGACCCAGGCCACGGACGCCGCCACGTACCTGGAGGCGAACTGGGCCAAGGCCATCAGTTAGCGAGGAAGCGTGGCTGTCGCTGCGACGACCGCGACCGGCGCCCGGCCCGGCAGGGCCGGGCGCCGGCCGTCGTTCGCCTGGATCGGCACCGTGCCGTTCCTGGGCTACATCGGAGTCTTCCTGCTGCTCCCGACCGGGATCGTGATCTGGAACGCGCTCAGGAATCAGACCGGCGGGCTTGACCTGTCCAGCCTCAAGGTCCTCGGCAACTCGGAAGTGCGTGGCTTCTTCACCGGCACGCTTGAGCTGTCCGCGATTTCGGCGCTGATCGGGGCCGTGTTCGGCGCGATCCTGGCGTACGCCGTGGCATCGGGGAATCCGGACGGGGTGGTGCGTCGGCTCTATCTGGCTGGCTCGGGCGTGCTCGCCCAATTCGGCGGTGTCACCCTGGCGTTCGCTTTCCTTGCCGCGATCGGCCCTACCAGCGGGTTCCTGGCGCGCGCCAGCTGGTATTACGACTTCCCGTGGGGAATCGCCCTGATCTACGCCTACTTCGAGATCCCGCTGATGGTGCTCGTCTTCCTGCCCGCGATCGACGGGCTGAAGGTCCAGTGGCGGGAGGCGGCGGAGAGCCTCGGCGGATCGACGTGGGATTACTGGCGGCATGTCGGCGGCCCGCTGCTGGCGCCGGCCTTTACCGGCGCGACGCTGCTGCTGTTCGCCAACGCGCTGTCGGCCTATGCGACGATCCAGGCCTGGGAGAACCAGATCGCTTATACCGTGCCACAGCAGATCTACATTTCGATCAACAGCGAGGTCGGGCTCAGCAACGTCAATTATGCCGACGTGCTCGCCCTGGGCATGGTGATCATGGTGGCCATCATCATGACGGGATATGCCCTGCTCCAGCGCAGGGCGGCACGATGGCTGCGATAACCGGGCTGGCCGGCGAGCAGGCGCCGACCAGCGCGCAGCGCAGGGGCCGGGGCGGCCTGCAGGCCGGCCGGCGCAGGCGGCTGAACCTGTTTCGCTACCTGGCCTTCACGATCTTCGGGCTGTTCTTCCTCCTGCCGCTCTTCGCGATGGTCAGGTTCTCCCTGGAAGGGAGCAAGCTCGGCACGTGGTCGCTGGCGGCCTGGCGGGGTATCACGTCCTATCCGGGCCTGCTGAGCGCGATCGAGATCACCCTGGAACTGGCGGTCATCACCTGCGTGGTCGTCCTGGTGCTGCTGGTGCCGACCATGATCTGGATCCGGCTGCGGGTGCAGTGGATCAGCCGTGTGTTCCAGTTCCTCTGCCTGCTGCCGCTTACCATCCCCGCGATCGCGCTGGTGGTCGGCCTCGCCCCGATCTACAACAAGATCGAGCACTACAACGTGTCCGCGCTCATGCTGTTCTGGGTCTACGTCATCCTGGCGCTGCCCTACGCCTACCAGGCCCTCTCCGCCGGGCTGAACGCGATTGACGTCATCACACTGTCCGAGGCCGCTCGCAGTCTCGGGGCGAACTGGCTTACGGTGATGGTGCGGGTGATCGCGCCGAACATGTGGCAGGCGATCCTGAACGCCATGCTGCTGAGCTCGGCCCTGGTACTCGGCGAGTTCACCCTGGCCGAGATCCTGAACTACGTCAACCTGCAGGTGGCGCTGTTTAACATCAGCCGGGCCACGACGAACGCCGGGGTGCTGTTCTCCACCTCGTCGGGCGCGCTGTTCCTTACCTTCGCCTTGCTACTGATCCTTTCCACTGTTGGCCGCCGCCGTCGCCGCAGCCGGGGATGAGGTAACGCTCGTGACGTCACCAACGACCAGCACGCAGGACGCCGGCGCGAGGACCGGGGTCGAGGTCCGGATGGAGGGGCTGAGCCGGCATTATGGCTCTGTCGTCGCGCTGGACGGGCTTGACCTGACCGTGCGCGCTGGCGAGCTGATCGCGCTACTCGGCCCGTCGGGCTGCGGCAAGACCACGACGCTGCGACTGCTCGCCGGCTTGGAGGATGCCGACGCCGGCCGGATCACCGTCGGCGGCCGGGACGTCATTCACCTGCCGGCCAGCAAACGCGACATGGGAATGGTGTTCCAGGCCTACTCCCTGTTCCCGCACATGACGGTGCGCCAGAACGTTGCCTTCGGGCTGCGGCTGCGCCGGGTCAGCGTGGCCGAGCGCGACAAGCGGGCGATCGAGATGCTAGAACTTGTGGGCCTTTCCACGCAGGCTGACCGGTACCCGAACCAGATCTCCGGCGGGCAGCAGCAGCGGGTCGCCCTGGCCCGCGCCCTGGCCATCGAGCCACAGGTGCTGCTGCTGGACGAGCCACTGTCGGCACTCGACGCCAAGGTCCGGGCTCAGCTGCGCGATCAGATCCGCCGGATCCAGCTTGAGGTGGGCATCACCACCCTGTTCGTCACCCACGACCAGGAGGAAGCGCTGGCCATCGCGGACCGGGTCGGCGTAATGCGAGATGGCCATATCGAGCAGCTCGCACCGCCCACCGAGGTCTACTCCCGCCCGGCGACCCCGTTCGTGGCCGAGTTCGTCGGCCTTACCAACCGGCTGGCGGGCATGGTCAACGGGCAGATGGTGACGGTGCGGGGACGCGACCTGCCGCTGGTGGACCGCTCGACCCCGCCGGGGCCGGTTACCGCGCTGGTGCGGCCGGAGGCGGTCACGCTGGCAACGGACAGCTCAGGCGAGGCCGGGCCGTTGACGGGCACGGTCATCGCCGTAACGTTCCTTGGCGCGACCAGCCGGATCACGGTCGATCTGGGCGATGCCACTATCCTGGCCCAGCTCCCCACATCAGACGCCGCCGCGCTGCCGGCCGGAAGCCGCGTCGCCTTGTCCATCCGGCCGGACGCGGTGCTGGTGTCCGCCGATCCACCAGCCGCGGCCGAGGGGTGAGCGGGCGGCGCCCGCCGCTGACCACCGACCGCCGCCTGGGGCCAGGCGCGGTGCTGCGCAACGGGGCCAGCGCGCCCTACCGGGCGGTCGAGGTCATCGCTGGCGAGCCGCACGTCGTGCGCGCGAACCTCGGCGGGCACGATCCAGGCCCGCCGAGGGCAGGCGTCCGGCCGCTGCTCTGCCTGGTGCACGTCACGGACCTTCAGCTCGCTGACGTCCAGTCGCCGACGCGGTTCGAGTTCCTGAACCGGTACTTCGCCGATCCGAGGTACGCCGAGATCGTGCCGGTGCAGCGCCCGCAAGAGGCACTGACGGCGCACGCGGTCGATGCCACGCTGCGCACGCTGAACGCCGTGCGCGGCCCGGTCACCGGGCTGCTGCCCGACCTGGCGGTGACCACGGGTGACGCGATCGACAACGCGCAATGGAACGAGATGCAGGCCTTCCTCGCGCTGTTCGACGGCGGGCTGGTGCGGCCGGATTCTGGCGGCGCAGAGTATGCCGGGGTCCAGTCGCTGGACTGGCCTGACGACATCTTCTGGAAACCGGACGGCGCAGGCCCAGATGGCGACGACGTGTTCCGGCGCGAGTTCGGCTTCCCGCATCATCCGGGCCTGCTGAGCCGCGCGATGCAGGAGTTCTCCGCCACCGGGCTGCGCTTTCCCTGGCTCTCCTGCTTCGGCAACCACGAGGCACTCAACCAGGGGGTGGGGACGGTAACCCCGGGCATCGCCGCAGCGCTCGTGGGCGGCAAGAAACCGCTGCGACTGCCGGCCGACTTCGACCATGATCGCGCGCTTGAGCTGTTCATCGAGCGGCCGGAGGCCTTCATGGCCGGCCCGGTCATGGCTGTCAGCGCCGATCCCGGCCGCAGGCCGATCACCAGGCGGGACTTCGTCGAGGCGCATTTCCGCCCGGGCGCGCGCCCGGGCGGCCACGGGTTCAGCGAGCAGAACCGGCTCGACGGCACGGCGTACTACGCCCACGACACTCCGGCCGCCAGGATCATCGCGCTGGACACCAACTGCCTGGCCGGGGGCGCCGCCGGATGCATCGACCGCGACCAGGCGAGGTGGCTCGAGGACCGGCTCGCCGAGGTGCACTCGGCCTACCGCGGGCCGGACGGGCGCGAGGTACGCACCGGCCAGGATGACCGCCTGGTCATCCTGATCTCCCACCACGGGGTAGACACGCTCACCAGCACCCGCTGTGCTGCCGCCGGCCTTGCCGGCGGGCCCGCGCTCGGCGCGGCCGAGCTCATCAGGCAGCTGCACCGCTTTCCCAATGTCGTGTTGTGGCTGAACGGTCATACGCACACCAATGCTGTCCGCCCGCGCCGCGACCCGGACAGCCCGGCACGCGGGTTCTGGGAGGTCACGACGTGCGCCATCGTCGATTGGCCCTGCCAGGCCCGGCTGGTCGAGCTCGTCGACACCGGCGGATGCCTGTCCATTGTGTGCACCATGGTTGACCACGACACCCCAGTCGTGCCCCGGTCGCTTGAGACCGTCGACGGCCTCGCCTCGCTGCACCGGGAGCTAGCCGCGAATGTCCCCTTCGGCGGCGCCGGACCGGCCAGGTCCGGCACCGCCGGCGACCGCAACGTGGAGCTGCGGATAATGCCGCCGTTCCCGCTGGACCGCGCCGCCGCGGGGTAGCCAGTCGCGGACCGCGCCGTTCTTCCTGCAGGCGGCCTCGCTCACAGACGCCAGCGGCTGGCGCTGAGCGCGCCAACGTCGGCCTCGCTGCCGTCGAGCCTGACCCGTGCTGCGGCCGTCCGGCCGAGCGTCCACAACGTCAGCTCGCCCGGCGCGCCGGTGACGGTGACGACGGGCGTGCGGGCGTTGGCGGTCAGCCGGATGCTCGGCGCGCCGGACCGGGTAGGCAACGGTTCGTCAGACCTGACGAACTCGACTCCGACTGGTGCCTTGCGTAGCACCAACCTGGCCGTCTTCAGTCGCTGCCAGAGCGCATTGGACAGGCCCCCGTCGATCTCACGCGGCTCCCAGCCCGGCCGCGCCCTGCGCACATCCTCGTGATGTACGAAGAACTCCACCACGTTGAGCCGCTCGTCCATGCCGGGAAGCCCGAACAGCGACAGCAGCGGAGGGCCGTTCCTGATGGTCTCGACCAGGCGCGGGTAGGGGGTGCGACTGGTGAGCGCGCGCTGCAGTCGCCGCGTGTAGCCCGCCAGCGGCCCGCCGGACATGCCCGCGCCAGCGTCCGGCCGGTGTTCCCTGAGCACCAGGTGAGCGGCGAGGTCGAGGGTGGTCCAGCCCTCGCACAGGGTCGGCGCAGCAGGACCTGTCTCGTCCAGCAGCGCGCACAAGGCTGCGCGCTCATCGCGGGCATAGCTCATCCGGTGATCCTAGGTCACGCTCCGGCGCGGGGAACTGCGTGGAGTACCCGGGCGCCGGGCCGGCCGGGCTGGCACCTGGGCCCGCGCGGTGCGCCGCGTCCGCGGGCCTGCTCCGTGCGCCACGTCCGAGGGTCTTGCCCGTGCGCCAATCGGCCTATCCTGACGGCGGCCGCCGACGCCGCTGAGGATACGGTGCCGATAGCGGCCCAGTGCCGCGGCCGTGACTTCAGCGGCGGCGAAGCAGCGCGGCAAGGGAGGCACCATGAGCGCGAGTCAGCCTGGCCGTCTCGGTCAGCATCGCCGTCTCTTTCTCCGCCGTGTGGGTCAGCCTCGCCGTCTGTCCCCCCGCCGCGAGGTCGCGGCAGTGCTCGTGCTCGGCCTGGTCGGCGCCGGCCTGGTGTTCGTGGCCGTCCACCAGGTCTGGGCGGACGTGCGGACGGCCGCGCCGCGGCCGCTGCCAGGTAGCAACGTCCGCGTCAGCGGCCAGGATCTCCTCCCCGCGGCCGGTGGGCTGGCTGTGGCGGCACTGGCGAGCCTGGCGGCCGTGCTGGCCACCCGCGGCCTGATCCGCAGGCTGGTCGGGCTGGTGCTGGCCGGATTCGGCGTCGGCATCGCGGTGGCTGTCAGCCTTGGCGTCACCGCGGCGGACGCGATCGCCGCAGTCGCTGCCAGTGCCGGGGCTGGCAGTGCCGGGTCGCAGGGCAGCGCGGGGTCGGCCGCCAACGCGGGCTCGGTCACGGCAGGCTCAGCGACCGCCGGCAGCGCGCAGGGCGGCAGCGCTCCGGCCATTGCCGGGTTCCCGGCCCACGTGGTCATGACCAGCCTCCCGTGGCGGCCGCTCGCGCTGGCCGGGGCTGCGGCTCTGGTCGCAGCCGGGCTGCTGGTGGCGTGGCGGGCGACGACCTGGCCCGTTATGTCCAGCCGGTTCGACCCGCCGGAGCGCGCCAGGTCGCGCCAGGTCGCCCCGGCGGCACGCGGAGCAGCGGCCGGCGGCGACACCGCGACCATCTGGGAGTCGCTGAGCCGGGGCGAGGATCCCACGGACGCCGGACCGGGGGAACGGGAGCGAATGAAGGCAGCCGGGCACGAAGTCAGCCGGGATTAGTGCCGCGGCACGCGAGCCGGCCCACTTTTCGCGGGCCTGCTGGCCGTCGCCAGGTTAGGCTCAAGGTCGACAGGTTGCCGTGTTGCCCGAGGATAGTGGTGTTTGCCCCGAGGATCGTGGAGGTGAGTAGTGAGCCGAGTGGAGCGCGCGGCACGGCGCGGGCCGGCCCGCACCGCGCAGCGCCGCGGCCAGGGCGACGGTCCGCAGCATGAGCTGGTAAGGCTGGTGACGCGGCTGGTCGTCGCGCAGGCCGCGCTGGCAGCGGCGATCGGCCTGCCGTACAGCCGCCGCCACCTGCCCTCGATCGTCATCACGCTCATGCTGGTGGCAGCACTGTGGGGGCTCGTCATGGTGACGCGGTCGGGTACCCACGCCGCCTGGGTCCTCGCGATCGGGTTCGAGACCGCCTTCGTCCTCTTCGGCCTGTTCCGGTTCTTTACCTCGCGCTACCTCGGGGGCACGCTGCTGGCCATCGTGACCTTAATCACCTTGCTCCATCCGGCGGTGGCGCGGGCATTCACCGTTCAGCCGGGAAGCGCCCGTCAGGGCCTGCGCGAGACCGGCCTCGCAGACAGCGCCCAGGGTGCGCTCGAGGGCGGCACCGCCAGCTGACATCAAGCTCGCCGCCAGGGTGCATGCAGGGGCTCACGAAGCGCTAGGTACGATCGGGGCGTTAGGCATCCCACCCGAGGGGGCGTTAGAACCGCGTGAGCGTGCTCGACGAGATCCTCGACGGAGTCCGCGCCGACCTCATGACACGTCAGCGGCAGGTGCCGTTGGAGCGCCTGAAGGAGGCCGTGTGCCGGGGCACATCGCCACCTGACGTCGTGGCCGCTCTCAAGGGCGAGGACGTGGCCGTGATCGCCGAAGTCAAGCGGGCCAGCCCGTCCAAGGGCGCGCTGGCCGCGATCGCCGATCCTGCGGCACTCGCGATGGACTACGAGGCCGGCGGTGCCCGGGTGATCAGCGTGCTGACCGAGTCGCGCCGGTTCGGCGGCAGCCTGGAGGACCTCGCCGCCGTGCGTGCCGCCGTCCGGGTCCCGCTGCTCCGTAAGGACTTCGTGATCAGTTCCTACCAGCTCTGGGAGGCGCGGGCACACGGGGCCGACATGGTGCTGCTGATCGTGGCTGCGCTGGAGCAGAACGCGCTGGTCTCCCTGGTGGAGCGGGCGGAATCGATTGGCCTGGTTCCGCTGGTCGAGGTGCACACAGACGGCGAGGTCGACCGGGCGGTCGACGCAGGAGCGAAGATCATCGGCGTGAACGCGAGGAATCTGGCCACGCTTGAGGTCGACAGGGGCGTGTTCGGGCGGATCGCCCCGCGGATCCCGGATGGCATCGTGAAGATCGCGGAGTCCGGGGTTCGTGGTCCACACGATCTGCTCGCGTACGCGGCAGCTGGAGCTGACGCCGTACTCGTCGGCGAAAGCCTGGTCATCGGCCGCGATCCGCGGTCAGCAGTCGCCGACCTGGTGACCGCGGGCTCGCACCCGGCACTGCGCGGTGACCGAGGGTGAGTAGGCCGGACGCCGTGGTTTCGCCGCCGGAGCCAGGTCCGCCCCGTCCCGGGTGCTCGGTACCCGACGGATCCGGGCACTTCGGTCCTTACGGCGGGCAGCTGGCCCCCGAGGCGCTGATGTCGCCGCTCGCGGAGCTCGCCGCCGCCTACTTCGCTGCCAAGGCCGATCCGGCCTTCCAGGCGGAGCTCGCGGCGCTGCTGCGGGACTACGCGGGCCGGCCGACGATGCTCACCGAGGTGCGGCGGTTCGCCGCCGAGGCGGGCGGGTGCCGGGTATTCCTGAAGCGCGAGGACCTTACGCACACCGGCTCCCACAAGATCAACAACGTCCTGGGCCAGGCGCTGCTTGCCCGCCGGATGGGCAAGACCAGGGTCATTGCCGAGACGGGAGCAGGCCAGCACGGGGTGGCAACCGCGACTGCGTGCGCGCTGCTCGGCCTGGACTGCGTCGTCTACATGGGCGAGGAGGACACCAGGCGGCAGTCGCTGAACGTCGTCAGGATGCGGATGCTGGGGGCTGAGGTGGTGCCGGTGATGACCGGCAGCCGGACGCTGAAGGACGCGATCAACGCGGCGTTCCGCGACTGGGTGTCGACGGTCGGCAGCACCCACTACTGCATCGGCTCGGTGATGGGCCCGCACCCGTTCCCGGTGATGGTGCGAGATTTCCAGCGAGTCATCGGCGTCGAAGCGCGGCAGCAGATAATCAGCGCCGTCGGGCGGTTGCCGGACGCCGTGATCGCGTGCGTCGGCGGTGGGTCCAACGCCATCGGGATCTTTCACGCGTTCATCCCGGACGAGGCCGTGCGGCTGATCGGCTGCGAGGCCGGCGGTGAGGGGCTGGACACCGGCCGGCACTCGGCAACGCTGGCCGGCGGATCCGCCGGGGTGATCCACGGCATGCGCACCTACCTGCTGCAGGACTCGGACGGGCAGACCATGCAGACGCACTCGGTCTCCGCGGGCCTGGACTACCCGGGTGTCGGCCCCGAGCATTCCTGGCTCAGCGACTCTGGACGGGCCAGTTACCGCGCGATCACCGATGCCGAGGCGATGGACGCGTTTGCCGTCGCATGCCGCACGGAGGGCATCATCCCGGCGATCGAGTCGGCGCACGCGCTGGCCGGGGCGCTGCAGCTGGGCAGGGAGCTTGGCCCCGGCGCCGTGCTCGTGGTGAATCTGTCCGGCCGCGGTGACAAGGACATGGACATCGCGGCCAGCTGGTTCGGCCAGGCTGGCCAGGCTGGCCAGGCGCGCCGCGCCAGCGGCGGTCTTGGCGGCAATGCCGCGGTCGCCGGACGGCCGCGCCGGTGACCGCGGTCACCGGCGCGTTCGAGAAGGCCGCCGGGGAGAACCGGGCGGCGCTGGTCGGCTACCTTCCGGCCGGGTTCCCGACAGTTGACGGCGCGATCGAAGCCGCTCTCGCGATGGCCGACGCGGGAGCGGACGTCATCGAGATCGGCCTGCCGTACTCGGACCCGCTGATGGACGGCCCGGTGATCCAGGAGGCCGTGCACCGGGCGCTGACCGGCGGCGTCCGCGTGACAGACGTGCTGCGGACCGTCCAGGCAGTGGCCGCGGGCGGCGTGCCGGTGCTCGTCATGACTTACTGGAACCCGGTCGATCATTACGGCGTGCGGGCCTTCGCCCGGGACCTGGCGAGCGCCGGGGGAAGTGGCATGATCACCCCCGACCTCACCCCGGAGGAGGCGCAGCCATGGCTGCAGGCGGCCGCCGAGCAGCAGCTCGACCCGGTCTTCCTTGTCGCGCCCAGCTCGTCCGACGAGCGGCTTGAGCTGATCACCGCGGCCTGCGGGGGCTTCGTCTACGCCGCCTCGCTGATGGGCACCACCGGCGCCAGGGCCACGGTGGGCAGCGGCGCCGCCGGGCTGGTCGGGCGGGTCAGGGCCTGCACCAGCCTGCCGGTCGCGGTCGGCCTGGGGGTGCGGGACCGGGCACAGGCAGCGGAGGTGGCCGGCTTTGCCGATGGCGTCATCGTCGGCTCCGCGTTCGTGGCGCGCTTGCTGGCGGCCCCGGACCTGGCTGCTGCCGTCGCGGGTGTCCGCGACCTGGCCGCCGACCTGTCCGCTGGAGTACGCAGCCGTCCAGCGCCAGCCGCCTGATCGGCTCCGGCCACCGCGTCTCGCGGCGCCGGAACGGCCGCGCTGCTGGTCAGCGCGCCAGCTGGCCAGCCCGCGAGCTGATCGGCCGGGGCCAGATCTGGTCCCACGCCGACGCGAGCGCAGAGTCGGCCCGGCTGATCTTCTCCGGCCGGGCAATCCCAGGTACTCTCTTAGAGCGATTAGCCAGCGGAGCTATGTTCACGGCAGGGCCGACGCCGTCCCTATCCGATCTATCTGAAGACGCGGCAGCGGATTGAGACGACAGGAGTGCGGATGGCACCTGCAACCCCGTTGTCCGAGGGTCTCTACGATCCCAGCTTCGAGCACGACTCCTGCGGTGTCGGTTTTGTCGCCGATCTTTCCGGTCGTCGCGGCCATGACGTCGTGAGCAACGCGCTGACCGTGCTGCGCAACCTGGAGCACCGGGGCGCCAAGGGCAGCGATCCTGGCACCGGGGACGGGGCCGGCATCCTCACCCAGATCCCGGATGCCTTCTTCCGTGCGACGTGCGAGTTCCCGCTGCCCGCGCCCGGCGGCTATGCCGCCGGGCTGGTCTTCCTGCCGCCGCTGGGCGACGACGCCGACGACGGCCGCCGCGCCCGGGCGATCACCGCCATCGAGAGCATCGCCTCGCGGGAGAACCTGACCGTCCTCGGCTGGCGCGACGTCCCGCATGACCCGAGCTGTTGCGGCGAGGGCGCGCGGGGGGTGCTGCCGCAGCTGGCGCAGCTGTTCGTGGCCGGGGCCAGCGGCGAGACCGGGCTGGCCCTCGACCGGCGGGCGTTCTGCCTGCGCAAGCAGGCCGAGCCAGTGGCCGGCGCGTACTTCGCGAGCCTGTCGTCGGCGACCATCGTGTACAAGGGGATGCTCACCCCGCCCCAGCTTGAGCAGTTCTACCCGGACCTGTCCGACCCCAGGTACGTATCCGCCCTCGCGCTTGTGCACTCCCGGTTCGCCACGAACACCTTCCCGTCCTGGCCGCTGGCCCATCCGTACCGGTTCGTCGCGCACAACGGCGAGATCAACACGATCAGGGGCAACCGGAACTGGATGCGGGCGCGCGAGGCGATGCTGGCCACCGATCTCTTCGGGCCGGACGCCGACGGGCGGGGCATTGAGCGGCTGCTGCCGGTCCTCGGCGAGACCACGAGCGACTCGGCGAGCTTTGACGCGTGCCTGGAGCTGCTGTACCTCGGCGGGCGGTCGCTGCCGCACGCGGTGCTGATGATGATCCCGGAGCCGTGGGAGAACAACGCGGAGATGGACCCGGCCCGCCGGGCCTTCTACCGTTTCCACGCCACGCTGATGGAGCCGTGGGACGGGCCGGCCCTCATCGCGTTCACGGACGGCACGATGATCGGCGCCGTCCTCGACAGGAACGGATTGCGGCCAGGCAGGTACTGGGTGACCAGGGACGGCCTGGTCGTGCTGGCGAGCGAGGTCGGCGTGCTGGAAATGGACCCGGCCACGGTCATCCGCAAGGGCAGGCTGCAGCCTGGCCGGATCTTCCTTGCGGACACCGCGAGCGGCCGGATCGTCGAGGACGAGGAGGTGAAGGCATCCCTTGCCGCCGAGCATCCGTACGAGGACTGGCTGCACGCCGGGCTGCTGCACCTGGACGACCTGCCGGACAGGGAGCGCGCCGTGTCGGACAGCCAGGCGCTGCTCACGCAGCAGCAGCTGTTCGGCTACACGGAGGAGGAGCTCCGGGTCATTCTCGGGCCGATGGCGCGCACCGGCGCCGAGCCCATCGGCTCCATGGGCGACGACACGCCGCTGGCCGTCCTGTCCGACCGGCCGCAGCTCATCTACGACTACTTTTCCCAGCTGTTCGCCCAGGTCACCAACCCGCCGCTGGACGCGATCAGGGAAGAGCTCGTCACCTCGCTGGCATCATCGACCGGTCCCGAGCACAACCTCTTCGACCCCGGCCCTGCGTCCTGCCGCCAGATCGTGCTGCCGTATCCGGTGATCAGCGACGGTGACCTAGCGAAGATCATCCACATCAACCACGATGGCGAC
>Ga0302314_10005459_pt1 | contig 23178 bp, 23 predicted proteins | sample III_Palsa_N2_3_FD_200533 | JGI IMG/M metagenome (GOLD analysis project Ga0302314, IMG submission 200533) | Peat permafrost microbial communities from Stordalen Mire near Abisko, Sweden - III_Palsa_N2_3 | ecosystem: Environmental > Terrestrial > Soil > Palsa > Peat permafrost | place: Sweden... | reverse complement strand
GCGGGTTCAACATCCCGCTGCTGATCGGCGGCGCCACCACCAGCAAGACCCACACGGCGGTGAAGATCGAGCCGGCCTACCAGGCGGGATCGACCACCTACGTCCTCGACGCCAGCCGCGCCGTGGGGGTCGTCTCGGGCCTGCTGTCGAAGGACGAGCGCGACCGACTGCAGGCCGAGACCCGCACCGACTACGCCCGGGTGCGCGCCCAGTTCGCGCGCGGCCAGGAGGACAAGACCCGCACCCCCATCGCCGAGGCGCGGGCCAACGGCTTCGCCATCGACTGGAGCGCCTATACGCCTCCCAAGCCCAGCTTCCTGGGGACGCGGGCATTCGGCCCCTACGACCTGGCCGAACTGGCAAAATACATCGACTGGTCGCCCTTCTTCGCCAGCTGGGAGTTGGTGGGCAACTTCCCGGCCATCCTGGACGACGAAGTGGTCGGCTCGGCGGCGCGCGACCTCTACAAGGACGCCCGCAAAATGCTAGACCAGATGATCGCCGAAAACTGGGTCACGGCCAGGGGCGTGATCGGATTCTGGCCAGCCCAGGCCGCCGACGACGACATCGTTCTTTATACCGACGAAGACCGCAAGACCGAGACGGCGCGCCTGCATACCCTGCGCCAGCAGATGGCCAAATCCAGCGGCCGGGCCAATGTGGCGCTGTCGGATTTCGTCGCCCCCGTCGGCGCCGCGCCCGACTATATCGGCGCCTTCGCGGTCACCGCCGGCCATGGCGAGGCCGAGATCGCCGAGCGGTTCCGGCAGGCCGGCGACGACTATTCCGCCATCCTCTCCGCCGCCCTGGCCGACCGCCTCGCCGAAGCCTTCGCCGAGGCGCTGCACCACCGCGTGCGGCGCGAGCTGTGGGGCTATGCGCCGGACGAGGGCTTCGACATCGGCGCCCTGATCGGCGAGAAATACCAGGGCATCCGTCCCGCCCCCGGCTATCCGGCCCAGCCGGACCATACCGAGAAGGCGACCCTGTTCCGCCTGCTGGACGCCGAAGCCCAGACCGGCATGGCCCTGACCGAAAGCTACGCCATGAGCCCGGCGGCCGCGGTCTCGGGATTGTATTTCTCCCACCCCGACGCTCACTACTTCGGCGTCGGCCGCGTCGGCCGCGACCAGATCGCCGACTACGCCCGCCGCAAGGGTTGGGACATCAAGGAAGCAGAACGGTGGCTATCGCCGATTTTGAGCTACGATCCGACGGCGGTGAAGGCGGAGGCGGCTTGAGCCTACTCCCCCGCGCAGCGGCGGATGGCCCCCCTCCCGCCGCTGCGCGGGGGAGGCAAGAACATTTAGAGAACATCGCGGGCGAGAGTCAAGTCCCGCTATCCAGTCGCCAACCCCATAACCTTCGCCAGGTTCGGCTTGGGTATGGCCGCGGAGAAAGCGCCGGTGGCCTTGGCCTTGTCGCGGGACAGGTCCGCCCAGGCGGCCGCGAAGGCCAGGGGCGTGGCGGGCGCTCCCGGTGCGTGGACCAGGGTCAGGCGCCGTCCGGCGGAGGCGGCGATGATTTGCGCCCAAAGGTCGAGGTTATCAGCGGGCGGCGTCGTTTGGGCCCCTGTTCCAAGGCTGGCGATCACGCCGGAAAACACGGCCAGTTTGGGGCTTGTGGTCTGAATTTCGACCACGGCGCCGGACGGAAGATCGCGCAGGGCGGCGGCAAGGCCCGCGAGTGCAATCCGGCCGGCCGTGGTGTTGCGCTCGCCGCCGGCGAGACCGCTGCGCCCGCCTTGATGGACGCGGACACTGGCCCAGCCGCCGCAGCGGTAGACCGGAGAGAAGGCCGCGCAGAGCCAGATTTTGGTCGCACCGTTCATCGGACTGGATTTAGCGGTGTTAGGTTGACAGTGCACTCATCTCCGGACCCCGCCCATGCCCCCGAAACGCTCTCCTCACGCGGTCATCCATGACCATGCGCTTGACTTCTGGCTGGCGCGCGGGGCCGTGCTGGTCATCGCCGGACTGCAGATGCTGTTCGTCAACAACAACCTGGTGTTCGGGCCCAAGGGGCTGAACCCTGTGCTCGAATTGGCGATCCTGGCGCCGCTGTCGGTGGCGACGGCCTGGACCCAGCGGCGGGCCCGGACCGCGACCGAAGCGCATCACTGGGTGATCATCGCCCGCTATCGGCGCGCCATCAGGCTGACCGCGCTGCTGCTGACCATCGTGGCGATGCTGATGAACTTCGAAGCGCTGGTGGCCGTGGTCAGGGCGCTCATCTCCGGGTCCAAGGGGCCGACGGGACAGTCGCTGCTGATCGACGCGCTGAACATCTGGTTCACCAATGTGGTGGTCTTCGCGCTCTGGTTCTGGAACATCGACGCGGGCGGCCCGGCCTCGCGCGGCCTGTCCGCCAAGAGGGCGCCGGACTTCCTCTTTCCCCAGATGCTGGGCGCCGGCGACCGCGATCCGGCCTGGTCGCCGGGGTTCATCGACTACTTCTATGTTTCCTTCACCAACGCCACCGCCTTCTCGCCCACCGACACCATGCCGCTCAGCCCCCAGGCCAAGATTCTGATGACCATCGAATCGGCGGTGTCTTTGCTCACCGTCGGCATCGTGGCGGCGCGGGCGGTGAATATCCTGTCGTAAACGCTTTGATCGACGTCCCTATGACTGCAACCCGCTCCGAGGGCATGCGAACGTTTTCATATGTTTGAGACTTTTTGAGAACCCATCGCTCCATTCCGCGGCGCCGGCTGGATTCAGGTGTGTGTTATCGCCAAAGTCCGAAGATGGGCGCACCGGCAAGATATCACCGAGAACCCCATAATTGTATTTCGCCCCAAGTCCGCAGACGTAGCCCTCGAATTGCGCCTTGAATGCTGGCGGCAGCGTTACATAGGTAGCGTTGTTGACCGGCATGCTGACGAACACGACCGGCGTCTGATTTGAGTCAATTAGCTTGAGCGTCTCCACATAATAGTCATTCAGCAACGGAGAGGCTTTGAACTGTTTCAGGTTCGCGATTGGGGCAAGCTCAAACGATCCATTCTGAACGCCAAAAGAATGATATCCCAGATTATCCATCGTTTGCCTGAATGCCCTGTCGTTCTTCGCCTTCATCGTGATGAATAGGCCCTTGGCCATGGCGCCGGAATAGTAATAGGGAAAATTGAACGCGTATTGGTAATTCTTAGCCATGCCGAGCATCGCCCCAAGGCGGCTGGCGTTGTAGAGAGAACTGTCGCCCAGCAGAATCGATCTGGTCCGCACTTCTTCGGTTTCCCGGAGGGAGAAAAAGTGAAACGGCACCGCGCGGGTCCAATAGACATCTGACTGCATGAAATGAAATGGCGATATGGATAGGATGATCCGCTTTGGCGGCGCGGGACAGTTCAAGAGCTTCCTGGTTATATAGTATATTTCAATGGGCGATCCCCCGCCGACCGCCAGGTTGACAACATCCGGGCCGATCCTTCGTGGTATCAAACCGGCCATGGCGGCTGAGTCACCGATGATCACCGTCTTCCCACCCTGGCAATTGGCGATCATCTGGGTCTTTGCCCGCCACATGGGATATTCCTGGTCGAAGAACCATTGCTTGCCGACGGCGGCCAAGATCCAGGCGGCCGCCAGAATGATCAGGATCGGCCCGAACACGCCGACAAAGAAACCACGGGTGTCCGCGTGGTCCGCGTCACTTGTCATCTCTGCGTCCGCTCGGTGAGATCGATGGGGCTTGCTTTGATGATAGCCTGACGTTGCTGATATTTGCGAGCACGATGGCGGTGCGCGCGTTTAGTGCGTCGCCATCGTGCCTATCTGGAAGGCGCCAGTGGAGGTTATCGCGGGATTCCCCCTGGTCCGCGGCGCAGTGGAGGTGGCGCCGCGGTAAGGCGTGCGCTAGCCTTTGCAAGGGTCAGCGCTGTCTTGGTCGGGCGGGGACATGAGCACGGACATGGATTGGCTGCCGCCGCCCGATTCGGGATGGGAGGCGCGGCTCGGCGAAGCTAGGGCGCTTGATTGGCCGGCGGCCAAGCCCGCTTTTGAAGCCGTGTCGAAGTTCAACCTGGATCTGCTCCAGACCATCAAGCTCGATAGGGCCGTGAGCCGAAGCCGCCAGGCGGCTGCGAGCGATGATGGCGGGCCGATAACCAAGCTGGCGATACTGGGCTCGTCGACCATGGCGCACCTCTTGCCCGGCATCCGCATCGGCGCCCTTCGGCGCGGCCTGATCGTGGACTGCTTTGAAGGCCACTACGGCATGTACATGCAGGAGCTGTCTGACCCCGGCTCGGCGCTCCACGGCTTTCAGCCCCACGTGATCCTGCTGAACCTTGATGCGCGGCATATCGTGCAGCAGGAGAGCGTCAGCGTTGATCAGGCCGTGGCGCGAATTGGGCGCAGCTGGTCTGAAGCCAAGGCCAACTTCAACTGCGCCATCATTCAGCAGACCCTGCTGCCCATCTTCATGCCGGCGATCGGCAACAACGATCATCGGCTGGCGAGTTCACCGTCCCACCTTGTCGAGCAGATCAACACAGCTTTGCGCCCCGCGGCCGACGCCGCCGGCGTCCACCTTCTGGCCATCGACGCCTTCATGCGCTGGCACGGCGGAATTGATTACTGGTACGACTCCAGCCTGTGGAACCACGCCAAGCAGGAGGTCAATCCGCGGGCGTCGCACCTCTACGGCGAACAGGTGGGACGGCTGCTCGGCGCCATTCGCGGGCTGGCCGCCAAGTGCCTGGTGCTCGACCTGGACAACACCCTGTGGGGCGGGGTCATCGGTGATGACGGCCTGGAGGGCATCGCCCTGGGCCAGGGCGCCGCCACCGGCGAGTCCTTCGTGGAGTTCCAGCGCTATGCCAAGAGCCTGCTCAAGCAGGGGATAATTCTGGCGGTCTGCTCCAAGAACGACGAAGCCAACGCCCTGCAGCCGTTTCGCGAGCATCCCGACATGGTGCTCAAGGTCGAGGACATCGCCTGCTTTGTCGCCAACTGGACCAACAAGGCGGAGAATTTAAGGTCGATCGCAACGTCGCTGAATATCGGCCTCGACGCCCTGGTGTTCGCCGATGACAACCCGGTGGAGCGCGGCCTGATCCGGAGGGAACTGCCGATGGTGGCCGTGCCGGAACTGCCCGAGGATCCGGCCTATTATGCGCAGTGCATCGCCCGCGGGGGGTACTTCGAAGCGCTATCGATCACCGCGGAAGACCAGGAGCGAGGCGCCCTCTACGCCGCGAACGCCGAACGCGACAAATTGCGCGACAGCGTCACCGACATGGACAGCTATCTCGCCGCGCTTAATACGGAGCTGATCTGGCAACCTTTCGACAAGCTGGGTTTGTCGCGCATCGTCCAACTTGCCAACAAGACCAACCAATTCAATCTGACGACCACGCGCTATGTCGATCGGGACATTGAACGGGCGATCGCCGATCCTGACGCCTTGACGCTTCAGCTCAGGGCCAAGGACATCTACGGCGACAACGGCGTCATCTCGCTGATCGTCGGCCGGCGCTCGGGCGCGGATCTGTTTGTCGAGACCTGGCTGATGAGCTGCCGTGTTCTTGGCCGGCAGGTCGAACAGGCCACGCTGAATCTCCTGGTGGAGCGCGCCCGCGAGATTGGCGCCCGCCAGATCGTTGGCGAATACCGCCCGACCGCCAAGAACGGCATGGTCCGCGACCACTACGCCAAGTTGGGCTTTGAGCCGTTGGTTGGCGAATTCGGGGCGGCGGGCGTAACCCGCTGGGTCCTGAACATCGACGACTTTCAGCCGACACCAACCGCCATCACGACGTTGAAGGGACCCCATGCCAGATCAGCAGCAGATCTACACAGCGCTCAACGAGATTTTTCGGGACCTGTTCGATGACGAGTCCATTGTCGTAACCGCGGAAACCACAGCAGACGACATAGAAGACTGGGATTCACTGGCTCACATCAATCTGATTACGATCATCGAGTCTCGGTTCAAGATTAAATTCAAGACCAGCGAGATTGAATCCATGCACAATGTTGGCCATCTGGCCGACGCCATCGCCCGGAAGACCGCTGGGGCCTGAGCCCTCGGACTGAACATCCCTCCGACCCTTCTTCGAGTCGCGGACCCATTCGATGCTGTTCTCGTCAGCCGTCTTCATCCTGGCGTTCCTGCCGGTCACGCTGCTCGGTTTCCATTTCCTCGGAAGGGCCGGCCAGAGGGCCGAGTTCGTCTGGCTTTCAACGGCGTCGTTGTTTTTCTACGCCTACTGGAACCCTCTCTACCTGCTGGTGCTGCTCGGCTCGGTGCTCATAAACCACACCCTGTCGCGCCGGATCGCCGCCGCGCGTGATCGGCCGAATGGAAGCTTCTGGCTGCCGCTTTCGATCACGGCGAATCTGCTGCTGCTGTTCTGGTACAAATACCTGTTTTCGGTCCTGAGCTTTGTTCATGGCCTTGGCGGACCCACACCGCCCGAGTGGGCGCATGTGTTGCTGCCCCTCGGCATTTCATTCTTCACCTTCACCCAGATCGCCTACCTGGTGGATCTGAGCCAGGGCGCCGCCGAGCCGGAAAACCTGCTTTCCTACACCTTCTTTGTGACCTTCTTCCCGCATCTGATCGCGGGACCCATCCTGCACCACTCCGAGATCATGCCGCAGATCAGGGCGCGCAAGCCGGGCGGCCTGGACTCCGGCGACCTCGCGCTCGGCGCGACCTGGTTTGTGATGGGCCTGAGCAAGAAGGTGCTGATCGCCGACTCCGTCGGCGTCATCGCCGACGGCTTCTATCGCCAGCCGGCCGCCGCCGGCGCGGTCGCAAGCTGGGTCGGCGTCGTGGCCTACGCCGTCCAACTCTATTTCGACTTTTCCGGCTATTCGGACATGGCGATGGGCCTGGCGCGGATGTTCTCGATCAGGTTTCCGCTCAACTTCAATTCGCCGTTCAAGACCTACAACATCATCGACTTCTGGTCGCACTTCCATATGACGTTGACGCGCTACCTGACGGCCTATCTCTATAATCCGATCTCGCTGCGGATTAATCGATGGCGGATCGCCAAGGGCAAGACGGTCTCGCGGCGTGCGCTCAAGACTCTCGGCGGCTTCACTCAGCTCGTGGCGACGCCGACGATCATCACCTTCGGCCTGGCGGGAATCTGGCACGGGGCGGGGATACAGTTCTTCCTGTTCGGTCTGCTGCATGGGCTCTACCTGACCATCAATCATGCCTGGCGGATATTCACCGCGGACAGACCCAGCCTGCATCGCCTGGTTCCCAAGCCGGCGGGCTATGTGCTGACGGCCGGCGCCGTGCTGTTCAGTTGGATCTTCTTCCGGGCGGCCAACATGGCCGACGCCTCGACGACGATCGCCGGCCTGCTCCATCGGCATGGCGGCCTGGGCCTCGGCGCATTCCTGGTCGGACTGAAGCCGCTGGATGCCTCGTGGAAGGCCCTGCTGTTCCTGGCGATCGCGCTGCTGGCAGCCTGGTTCATGCCGAACACGCAGCAGATTCTGGGCCAGGACCCCCAGGACAACCGCCGCGCGGACGCCGCGCATAGGCCCCGAGCGGTGTTGTTCCGGCCCAATCTGATCTGGGGAACCGCCACCGGCCTGCTGCTCACGCTATGCATCTTCAAGGTGGCGGTGGGTCATACGCCGCCCTTCCTGTATTTTCAGTTCTGAGACCATCCACCGGACCTGAACCCGGCGGGGCTGGTTGAGCGGGCGATGTGATCGCCCATCCCCGCCGGCGCCTTGTGCCGCAAACCCTGATGCGACAAGCTGAAGTCAAACAGACAAGCGAGATTTTAGGGCAGGATTTTTCACGTGGCGGACGGATCGCGAATGGCGCGGCGCCCCTTTGAGGGCGCGATCGATGCGGTGGTGGTCGGCGCGGGGTTTGGCGGCATGTACATGCTGCACGAGCTGCGCGAGGCGGGGGTTTCGGTGCAGGGCTTCGAAGCCGGGACCGACGTCGGCGGCACCTGGTACTGGAACCGCTATCCCGGCGCCCGCTGCGACGTGCCCAGCCTGTTCTATTCCTACACCTGGGACGAGGCGCTGCAGAAGGACTGGCGCTGGAGCGAGAAATACGCCGCCCAGCCGGAGATCCTGGCCTATGCCAAACACGTCGCCGACCGGCATGAGTTGCGGCCGCTGATCGCGTTTGAGACCCGCGTGCTCTCGGCCACTTTCGATGAAGGCGCGGACCGGTGGCGGGTGGTCACCGACCGTGGCGATGACCTCTCCGCCCGCTGGCTGGTGATGGCCACCGGCTGCCTGTCGACGCCGCGCGCGCCGGCCATCCCCGGCGTGGAGACCTTCGCCGGCGAGACCCATCACACCGGCGCCTGGCCGCATGAAGGCGTGGATTTCGCCGGCAAGACCGTGGCGGTGGTCGGCACCGGCTCGTCCGGCATCCAATCGATCCCGCAAATCGCCGCCCAGGCGGACCACGTCACCGTGTTCCAGCGCACGCCCAACTTCAGCGTGCCGGCCAACAACACCCCGCTGACCGACGCGGACATCGACGCCTTTTGGAAGCTGTATCCGGACTACATGGCGCTGGTGAAGGGCCCGGGCATGGGCTTTAGCGGCAATCCGGCCAACTCACCGGGCAGCACGCCGGAGGAGCGGCGCGCGCGCTATGAGGAGCTGTGGGGCGTCGGCGGCGCGGGCTTCCTGACCGCCTGGGGCAACCTTCTGACCAGCCTCGAAGTCAACGACGAGGCCGCCGGCTTCGTGCGCGAGAAGATCGCCGAGACGGTCAAGGACCCGGCCACGGCCGAGAAGCTGAAACCCTACGATCACCCCATCGGCACGAAGCGCATCTGCGTCGATATCGGCTACTACGAGACCTACAACCGCCCGAACGTGACCCTGGTGAACCTGCGCGAGGCGCCGATCGAAGAGATCACCGCCCACGCCGTGCGCACCGCCGCGGCGACCTATCCCGTCGACGCCCTGGTGTTCGCTACCGGCTTCGACGCCATGACCGGCGCGCTGCTGGCCATCGACATCAAGGGCGTGGGCGGCGCCGACTTCCGCGCCGCCTGGGCGGAGGGACCCAAGGCCTATCTGGGCCTGGCGGTCGCCGGCTTCCCCAACCTGTTCATCGTCACCGGCCCGGGCAGCCCCAGCGTGCTGTCGAACATGATCAACTCCATCGAGCAGCATGTGGAGTGGATCGAGGGCTGCATCGCCCACATGCGCGAGCACGGCTTCACCCGCATCGCCGCCGACGCGGTGGCGCAGGAAGACTGGGTCGCCCACGTGCGCGCGGTGGCCGACAAGACCCTCTTTCCCCGCGCCGCGTCCTGGTACATGGGCGCCAACATCCCCGGCAAGCCCCGGGTGTTCATGCCCTACATCGGCTCAGGTTATCGCAAGACCTGCAACGAGGTGGCCGCCGAGGGGTATCGGGGGTTCGCGCTGAGCAAGGCGGAGTCGGAGGTGGAGCCGGGCTGACCAAAGAATCCGCTCAGGCTCAGTCCGAATGCAGCTTGTGCGACGTCGGCAGCACTTCCGTCGTCACCATGCGCGCGCTCGAGGTCGCCCGCGCCAGCAGCGTCCCCGCCTCGTCGCGCAACTCGCCCTGCAGATAGCCGATGGTCTTGCCGAGCTGGACCGCCGTCCCCTCGCCGAAGATCTTGCCAACCTTGGCCGGGGCGAGGAAAGAGACGTTCATGTCGATCGAGGACGGGAACTGTCGCCCGTCGCTAATGACAAAGGCGGCCGACCCCATGGTGTCGTCGAGCATGGCGGCCAGCATGCCGCCTTGGATAAAGCCGGAGGAGCTGACGAACTCCTGCCTGGCGGTGAAGCTGACCACCACGCGTTTGCCGGGCTTGTCGATTTCGACAAGTTTCCAGTCCAGCATCTCCGCGCACGGCGGCCTGGGCAGTTTGTCAAATTCAGATCCCGGCATAGATCACCCCCTGCGTGTATGGCCTCACCATACCACCGGCCGGCCAGTGGCCTAGGGGGCGCCGGCGTCTTTTCCCCATTTCATCTGGAACTGCGACGCTAGCCCGCAGCCAGCCTGTCCGTCGCCACCATTCGCGCCGTCGAGGTCGCCCGCGCGATCAATGTCCCGGATTCGTCGCGCAGTTCGCCCTGCAGGTAGGCGATGGTCTTGCCGAGCTGGATCACCGTCCCCTCGCCGATCAGCAGACCGAGGCGGGCGGGCGCCAGGAAGCTGACCGTCATGTCCAGGGTGGAGGTGAACAGCCGCCCCTCGCTCATCACCAGCGCGGCCGGTCCCATGACATCGTCCAGCATCGCCGCCAGCAGGCCGCCCTGGACATAGCCGGCGGGGTTGAGGAACTCCGGCCGCGCGGTGAAGCCGATGCGAATCTGCTGCTTCTCCCGATCGATGGCGATCAGCCGCCAACCGAGCAACTCCGCGCAGGGCGGTTTTGGAAAGGCATCGAAGATGGTTTCGGTCACGGCGGACTCCACGGATGAGGCTCCGGGAAGTCTAGGCGCAGACTGGCGCCAGCGTGGTGTCAGCATAGTTCGAACGCCTTAGCTCAACTCAGCCTTGCATGACTGACTTGGCGTGATATGTGTACAAAACAGGAACGACGGAGGGTTTTTATGTGGGGGCTGTTCAGCTTTCGCGGCCGCACGAGCCGGCTGGGGTATTGGCGGGTGCAGTTGTTTGCCACGGCGTTCGTCGCCTTGTTCTGGATGCTGGGGTTGTTCGCCATGATGGGCGCGGGGCCGATCGGCGGGGTGCTGTTCGCACCCGCCCTGCTGGCCTTCCTGGCGGTTCTCGCGACCTGGGTTCGGCGGCTGCACGATCGTGGCAAGGGCGGGTGGTGGGCGTTGTTTTTCATTCTTGCGCCATCGGTGCTTGATGGCGTCGCCCAGATGATCAACTCGCCAGACAGTGTTGCGGCGCAGCTTGAAGCGCTGCCGCTCGCCCTGGCCGGACTGGCGATTGGGGTCTGGGCGCTCATCGAAGTCGGCTTCCGTCGCGGCCAGCAGGGCTCCAACCGGTTCGGCGACCCGCCTGCCGCCTGACCCTTACTGCGCCGCCATCGCCTCGGCCTGGCGCAAGTCGACGGAGACCAGTTGGGAGACGCCCCGTTCGGGCATGGTGACGCCGAACAGGCGGTCCATCCGCGACATGGTCACCGGGTTGTGGGTTATGGCGATGAAGCGGGTTTCGGTGCGCTTGCGCATCTCGCTCAGCAGGTTGCAGAAGCGGTCGACGTTGGCGTCATCCAGCGGCGCGTCCACCTCGTCCAGCACGCAGATCGGCGCGGGGTTGGCCAGGAAGACGGCGAAGATCAGCGCCACCGCGGTCAGCGCCTGCTCGCCGCCGCTCATCAGGCTCATGGTCGCCATCCGCTTGCCGGGCGGGCAGGCGAAAATCTCCAGGCCGGCTTCCAGCGGATCGTCGGATTCGATCAGCCGCAGCTCCGACTGGCCGCCCTCGAACAGGGCTTGAAACAGGCTTTTGAAATGCTCGTTGATCACGTCGAAGGCGCCCAGCAGCCGTTCGCGGCCCTCGGCGTTCAGCGCCTCGATCCCCTGGCGCAGCTTGGAGACGGCGCCGGCCAGGTCCGCGCGCTCTTCCTTCAGCGTGGTCAGGCGTTGGTAGTACTCCAGCGCCTCCTCCTCGGCCCGCAGGTTCACCGCGCCGATCTGGTCGCGGTCGCGCTCCAGCATGGCCAGCCGCTGCTCGACCCCCGTGGGGTCCAGCGGCGCGGAGACCGGCGTCTCGGCCAGCTGACGGCCCAGGGCGTCGGGCTCCATACGCGCCGTCTCCCGCAGGTGGTCGGCGATCTCCGACAGGCGCTCGCGGGCGGCGTCCAGGCGGGCCGACAGGGCGGCGCGGGCTTCGCGCGCCTGTCCGGCGGCGGCCTCGGCGGCGCGGGCGGCGCGCTCGGCGTTCGACCGCTCCGTCTCACCGATGCTGAGGGCGTCCGAGGCCTTGGCCTGGCGCGCTTCCGCCGTTGAAAGTTCGTCGAGCAGGCCGGCGCGACGCTGCTCGATCTGGTCCGGGGCGTCGCGGGCGGCCACCAGCTCCGCCTCGATCCGCACCCGGTCGGCCTCCAGCATCGCGGCGCGCTCGGCGCCGGCTTCGGAGCGCCTGGCCCAGTCGCCGATGTCGCGGCGCAGGGAATCCAGCCGGCCGGTGCGCAGGGCGACTTCGCGCTTCTCGATGTCCAGCGCCGCACGCGCGGCGGCGGCGCCTTCGCGGGCGGCGGCGGAGGTCTCGCGGGCGGAGGCCAGGGCGGTCCCATCGGCCGGGCCGGCGTCGAGACCTTCGGCGGCGGCGCGGGCTTGCGACAAGGCCGCGTCGGCCTCGCACCATTCCGCCTCGAAGCGGGCGATGGTCTCGTCCAGGGACTGGGCGCGGGCGTCTCGGCGGGCGATCTCGCGGGCGTGGCCCTCCACCTCATCGCGGGCGGCGGCGAGGGCGCGTTCGGCCGCTTCGGGCGCGCGACGGGCGGTGCGCAAGGTTTCTTCCGCCGCGCGCAGGGCGTCGACAGCGGCGCGGTGCGCCTCGCCGGCCTTGGTCGCGGCGGGGGTGAGGCGTTCGATCTCGGCCTCGATCTCGGCCAGGCGCCGGCGCTGCTCCAGCCGGACCGCCGCCGGCCGCTGGGCGTCGGCGTGGACCACGAACCCATCCCAACGCCAGAGGTCGCCTTCGCGGGACACCAGCCGCGCGCCGGCCGGCAACGACGCGGCGAGCCTGGCGCCATCGGCGGCGTCAACCACGGCGGTGAAGGCTAGGCGGGCGGCCAGCTGTGGCGGGGCCTTGATCAAAGGGCCCAGCGGCGTCGCGCCCTTGGGCCAGTCCGGCGCGGCGCCCGCATCTCGGCCGGCCCAGTATGACGGCGCCTTGGCGTCCAGCGACGCGTTCAGATCATCGCCCAGGGCCGCGGCCAGGGCTGCCTCGTAGCCTGACGCCGGCGACACCTGATCCAGGGCCGGGGCGAAGGCGGTCTTGGCGGAGGGCGCGGTGAGCTGGGCCAAGCCCCGCGCCTCGGTCTTCAGGCGGCCAAGCTGGTCCTCGGTTTCGCGCATCGCCTTGCGCGCCTCCGCCTCGGCGACTCCAGCGGCGGCGTGGTCGGTCTCGGCCTTGGTCAGGGCTTCGCGGGCGTCGCGCAGCGCCTGTAGCGCCACATCGAACCTGGCTTGCGCTTCCGCCGCGCGGGGATCGATGGCGTCGCCCAGCGCGGCGCGGTCGGCCTTGGCCGCCTCCAGCGCCCGCGCATTGCGACCAAGCCGGGTCTGGGCGTCGGCGACCCTGGCTTCGGCGGCGCGGCGTTCGGCGTCCTGGGCGGCCAGCTCGCCGGCCAGGCGCTCGACTTCGGCTTCGGCGGCGGCGCGGGCGGCGTCGGCGGCGCGCGAGGCCTCGATCAGCGTCGGCAGCCGTTCGGGCGCATCCCTGGCCTGCTGTTCGACCAGGGCCAGCTCAGCGTTCAGGCGCTCAAGCGCGGCGGTCGCGTCATCGACGATATGCAGTTCACGCTCGCGGTCAGAAGCGACGCGGACCCGCTCGGCGGTCAACCGCTCGACCTGCGCCGACGCCTGGGCGGCCTCACGCTCCAGCCGGTCGTTCTCGATGGCCAGGCGATGCAGCACCGCGCCGGCGACCTGGGCCTCCTCGCGCAGGGGGCCGATCGCCTCCTCGGCCTCGGCGGCGGCCACGGTCCGGACCGCGACCTCGCGGGCGGTGTCCTCCACGGTGCGACCGGCCTTGCCGGCCTCGGCCTCGGCCGCTTCCAGGGCGTCGCGCGCATCCGCCCAGCGGGCGAACAGCAGGGCCGATTGCAGGCTGCGGATTTCGGCGGACAGGCGCTTGTACTTCTCCGCCTGGCGCGCCTCGCGCTTCAGTCGGCCAAAGGTGGACTCCAGCTCGCCCGCCACATCGTCCAGCCGGGCCATATTGGTTTCGGCCGCGCGCAGGCGCAGCTCCGCCTCGTGCCGGCGGCCGTGCAGGCCGGAGACGCCGCCAGCCTCCTCCAGGATCATCCGCCGGTTCTGCGGCTTGGCGGCGATCAACTCGCTGATCTGTCCCTGGCGCACCAGGGCCGGCGAGTTGGCCCCGGTGGAGGCGTCGGCGAACAGCAGCTGCACGTCGCGGGCGCGCACCTCGCGCCCGTTGATGCGATAGGTCGAGCCTTCGCCCCGGTCAATCCGGCGCACCACCTCCAGCACCGGCTCGTTGGCCCAGGCGGCAGGCGCCGTTCGGCTGGCGTTGTCGATGGTCAGCGCCACCTCGGCATGGTTACGCGAGGGCCTGGAGCCCGAGCCGGCGAAGATCACGTCGTCCATGCCGCCGGCCCGCATGGCCTTGGCGGAATTGGCGCCCATGACCCAGCGCAGGGCTTCCAGCAGGTTGGACTTGCCGCAGCCGTTCGGCCCGACCACGCCGGTCAGGCCGGGCTCGATGCGAAACTCCTGCCCCTCGACAAAGGACTTGAAGCCCGAAAGGCGAAGCCGCTGAAAGTGCACCGTCCGGCCTGACCTTCGCGCTAGTGGGCGGCCGCGATCGCCGCGTCCAGATCGCTCAGCGGGTGATAGCCGGGGGTGAGCGCAACGCCGTTGACCACGAAGGTGGGCGTGGAGTCGACGTGGTCGTTGACCGCATGGTCCTCCGCCCGCTTCTGCAGCGCGGTCAGGGCCGCGTCGCTGGTGATGCAGGCGTTGAACTGGTCCTCGTTCATGCCGACTGTCTTAGCCACGTTGAGCAGGGCGGCGTGGGCGTCGACCTTGCCGCCGTAGATGTCCGGCTGGACGTGGAAGATGGCGTCGGTGACGGCGAAATACTTGTCCTTGCCGGCGCAGCGGGCGAGCAGGAAGCCGGAGGCGCCGAGGTTCACCTCCTCCGAGCCGCCCACCAGCATCTCGCGGAAGATGTAGTGGACCTTGCCGGTGTCGATGTACTTGGCCTTGAACGCGGGGAAGATGTCCATGTCCCATCGGCCGCAGACCGGGCAGCCGACCGAAGCGTACTCGATCACCGTGACCTTGGCGTTCGGGTTGCCCTGGCTCATGTCGTCGGCGGTCAGCGGCCCGCTGGTCTTGTTGCAGGCGGCGAGGCCGAGGGTGAGCAGGGCCGCGACGATGAAACGGCTGGCAATGGATCGCATCGGTGTTCCTGGCTCCTGGTCAGATGGTCCGCCCGCGAGCGGGAGAGTTAAACGCGATTCTCGGGCGAGCGCGCGTTTGGCGCCCGTTTGTGAACTGCACGGCAAAGCCGCTCGCCATCCCATTGTCAACGGTCGGCGGCGGAACCGTGGCGCCGCAACACTTCGCGGCCGAGCCTGAGCAGCGCCGATTTCAGCTTCTCGTCCTCGGCGGCGGCAAGACCCGCCTGCAACTCTGCTTCGACCGCGGCGTCGAGGGGCTGAGCGCGGCGGCGGCGGCCGAGCGAGCCCCGGGCCGCGCCCTTGGCGGCGGCGGGCCGGCGGATCACGCCCTGGACCACTCGCAGCTTGGCCACCGCGCCCTGGCCTAGCACCAGATTGACGCGGGCCAGGATTTCCGGCGCCTGATGCTGGATCAGCGCCGCCACCGGGCCGTCGACCTTCAGCTCCAACACGCCGCCCGCGCCATTGCGCGGCTTGGACAGCTTCGCGGGCTCGGTGTGGGCGGCCAGGGTCTCGCCGACGATCTCGCGCCAACGAGCCACCAACGGGCCGGTCCCGGCGCCGAAACGCTCGTCGAGGGCCTTGACCAGACCCTGCAGCGCCCGTCCCGCCACCGGCGGCGGCCGCGGCGTGCGGCGCGTGCGCTTGACCGCCAGAATGCGGAGCGCATCGTCGGCCGAGGGGAGCGGGCGGGACATGAGCCGATCTTAGCGCGAAAGCGGCCGGGCGGCGACGGGCGAGCGGTCACGAATTCGCCTTATTGCAGAAGAACCAATAATTATTGTGCTACGATAATTCCTGTGATCTCATAACCCATGATCGGAGGCCCCATGACCCATCCATCCCCGAAGCCGTCGCCCCGCCTGACCCAGGTCTGCGGCTGGCTCTGTCTGCTGGTCGCCATTGGCCTGCCGGTCGGCGTGGCCGGCTTCTGGCTGGCGGCCAGCCCGAACGACCTCTATCCCGCGCTGTTCGGCAGCGACATGATGAGCGCGCTGCCCCGGGCGCCGCAGCCATGGCAGCGTGTGGCGGGCGGGGCGATCATGCTGGCGCCGGCGATCGCCTTGTCTCTGGGCCTGTTGAACGCCCGGCGCAGCCTCGGTCTTTTCGCTCAGGGGCAGTACTTTGTGACCGAGGCCATCGTAGGTCTGAAGCGGTTTGCCGTCTGGGGTTTCTGGGCCGTGACCGGCAGCATCGTCGCCCCCAGCGTGATCGGCGTGGTGCTCACCTGGGCCAACGCCCCCGGCCATCGCGAGCTGGCGATCTCGCTGCGGCCGGACCAGGTGCTGGGCCTCTTGGTCGCGGGCCTGTTCTGGATCATCGCCGGCGTGCTGGTGAACGCGAACGGCCTGGCGGACGAAAACCGCCAGTTCGTCTGACCGCGCCGATGGAGATCGTTGTAACCCTCGATGTGATGCTGGCGACCCGCAAGGTCCGCTCAAAGGACCTGGCCGAGTTCGTCGGCATCACCGAGGCCAACCTTTCCCTGCTCAAGAGCGGCAAGGTGAAGGGGATCCGGTTCGAGACCCTGGTGAAGATCTGCGAGTTCCTGAAGTGCGAACCGGGGGACATCTTGAAGGTGCGTGAGTAAGGGCCCGAGCTAAACTTCATCGCCGATAGGCTGTTCCTCGGGCATAGAGTGGGCGCCGTGGGAGCGGAATTCATGTCGTCAGCAGATCCCGTCATCGTCACCGGCGCCGCCGGCTTCATCGGCCGGGCCGTGGCCGAGCGGTTGCTGGATCGTGGCGAGACCGTGGTCGGGATCGACAACTTCAACAGCTACTACGAGCCCGCGCTCAAGACCGCCCGCGCCGCGACGCTGGAAGGCCGCGAGGGGTTTCGGATGGTGCGGGCCGACATCGCCGACAAGGACGCCTTCGCGGAGCTGGTGCGCGAGAGCGGCGCGCGGCGCGTGGTGCATCTCGCCGCGCAGGCCGGCGTCCGCTACTCGATCGAACAGCCCTTCGCCTACGAGCACGCCAACCTGCTGGGCCACCTCTCGGTGCTGGAAGCCTGCCGCCAGGCGGAGGGGTTCGAGCATCTGGTCTACGCCTCGTCGAGCTCGGTCTATGGCGAGCGGCCGCTGGCTGGGGCCTTCAAGGAGACGGAAGCCGCCGAGACGCCGTCCTCGCTTTATGCGGCGACCAAGCGGGCCAACGAGTTGATGAGCGCGTCCTATTCGCACCTCTATCGCATTCCCCAGTCGGGCCTGCGGTTCTTCACCGTCTACGGGCCGTGGGGCCGGCCGGACATGGCCTATTTCTCCTTCACCCAGAAGATCCTGGCCGGTGAGCCGATCGAGGTGTTCGGCGAGGGGAAGATGGCGCGGGACTTTACCTATATCGACGACATCGTCACCGGCGTGGTCGCGGCGCTGGATCATCCGCCTGCGGACGGCGGCCATGAGGTGTTCAACATTGGCGCCGGTCGGCCAGTGGGGTTGATGGACATGATCGCTGTGCTGGAGCGCGCGCTGGGCGTGACCGCCGTCAAACAAATGCGGCCGATGCAGCCTGGCGACGTTACCGCGACCCATGCCGATATTTCGAAGCTCGCGGCCCTGACTGGCTATGCGCCACAGACGGCGATCGAGCAGGGTTTGCCCCGGTTCGTCGCGTGGTATCGCGGCGATACGGCTGACCGCTATTGATTAGCCGCCGCGCTTGAGGACGCTGATGCGCCACTGACCGGCGGGCTGACGGCGTCGGCGGCGTCCTGCGCCTTCTGCTGCAGCTCGGCGCTGGACATTTCGCTGGAGGGGGCGGTGGTCTCCACCTGGGCGGCGGCGACCCCATTGTCGGCGGTGGCCTTGCGTTCGGGGTGGCAGGCGGTGGCGCCCAGGGCGATAGCGGCCAGCAGGCTTAAGCCAATCAAAGGAGTCTTCATCGCATTCGCCTCGGTTTGACGGTCACGCTTTCCAAAAGCGCTAGGCTGGCGATCGTTCCCTTTGACGGGGCGCCTGGCAAAGTTGGATTTCAACGCCAAGGCGCAATATAAGCGGTGACTTAAATAAAGGTGCGCAGAAGTTCGCGGGCGCTTTCGGCCAGCTCCGGGCGATTGAGGGCGAAGGCGATGTTGGCGCGGAGCAGACCCAGCTTGTCGCCGCAGTCGTATGTGGTCCCGTCATACTCCAGCGCATGAAACGCCTGAGAAGCCATGAGTTTGACCATGGCGTCGGTGAGTTGGATCTCGCCGCCGGCGCCCTTTTCGTGCGCGGCCAGGGCGCCGAAGATTTCCGGCTGCAGGATATAGCGGCCGCTGATGAACAGGTTGGAGGGCTCGGTCCCCGGGGCGGGCTTTTCGACCATGCCGGTCATCTTGCCGACGCGGCCATCCCGTTCGGACAAGGCGACAATGCCATACTTGTGCGCCTCGCCCTCGGGCGCGGGCTCGACGACGATGATGTTGCCGCCGACCCTCTCATAGGTCTGCACGGCCTGGACCAGGGCCGGCGGGGTCGCATCCATCAGCATGTCCGGCAGCATCACCGCGAACGGCTCGTCGCCGATCAGGTCGCGGGCGCACCATACTGCATGACCGAGACCTAAAGGCTGCATTTGTCGCACGAAGCTCATCTCGCCCGGCTTGCCCAGTTCGCCGGCCATCTCGGCCAGCAGCTCGGTCTTGCCCTTGGCGGCGAGCTGGGTCTCCAGCTCGACGTTGTGGTCGAAATAGTCCTCGATGGCGCCTTGGCCGCGGCCGACGATGAAGATCAGGTGCTCGATCCCGGCGGCGCGAGCTTCGGCCACCACATAGGACAGGATCGGCCGGTCGACCACGTTGAGCATGTTCTTCGGCGTGGTCTTGGCGGCAGGCAACACGCGGGTGCCAAGACCGGCCACGGGCAGGACGGCTTTGCGGATCGGCTTCATGAAGTCCTCTAGCTAGGGCGACCCCCACTAGCCGAGGACGGGCCCACAAGCTAGCGGAGCCTTAAACGGACAGGGCCTTGCGCCGTTCCAGGCTCTCCTCAGGCCAGAGCTTGGCCATCTCGTAATAGATGTCGAAGGCGGGAACGTCGGCCGGCAGCCCGACCCACGGCTGCTTGGAGCGGGTGAAGATGTGGGCGTTGGGGGCGATGGCGGTGGGATCGTCCAGCGTGCCCACGCGCAGGAAGCTCATCACCTTACGCCGGTCATAGTCGCTCCACAGCGCCGTCTGGCAGGCCTCGCAGCGATAGACGTCGTGCGGCCGGCCGCTGTCTGTGGGCAGGGTCACCGGGCCGGGGCGGCCCTTGTCGAGCAGGATCCGGTCGGTCTCGATAATGGCGTTGATGGCGAAGGCGCCGCCGGTCTGCCGCTGGCAATCAAGGCAGTGACAGCAGTTGACGAACATCGGCCCCGAGGCCAGCCGATACCGCACCGCCCCGCAAGCGCACCCGCCCGACAACTCGGTCGAACCTTCGGTCATGGTCAATCCTTTTAGTTCATGGATTGTTCCAGACTAGCGCGAGATATTAGGCCTGCAAAGGCCCTGCATATGGAGTGGAAAACCTCAGGCCGCGGCGGAGGCCGATCCGGCTTCGGCGGGGGGCTCTTCCAGGGCCGAGCTCATGGCGGCGAGCAGCCGTTCCGGCTTGATCGGTTTTTCCACCACGCTGTGCATGCCGGTGGCCAGATAGGTCTTGGCGTCTTCCGGATCGGCGTTGGCGGTCAGGGCGATGATCGGCACCTGGCCCGCGCGGCCCGGCAAGGCGCGGATGGCGCGGGCGGCCTCAACGCCGTCCATGCGCGGCATGCGGATGTCCATCAGGATCAGGTCGAACCGACCGGTGCGGGCGGCTTCCACCGCCTCCAGGCCGTCCTCGGCGGACTCCGAGGAGCAGTCGAACATCTCGCACAGGGCCTCGGCGACCATCCGGTTGGTGGCGTTGTCGTCGACCACCAGCACGTGGGCGGATCGGCCCACGCCGGCGGCCGCGCCGTGCTCGGCGGCCTTCTCGACCACCTCCGGAACCGTCAGTTCGAACACCACCGAGGCGCCGGCTCCGACGTTGCGTTCGGCGCGAATGCGGCCCTGCATCTGGTCGATCACTCGCCTGCAGATGGCCAGGCCCAAGCCGGCGTTGGCCGGATCGATCCGCTGGGTGCTGAAGTCGCCCTCAAAGGCGCTGACCAGCCGCTCGCTGGCGAGGCCGCCGCCGGTGTCGCGCACGCGCGCGGTCAGGTGCAGGTTCTCGCCGGCGCGGGAGGCCTGCAGGATCGCCTCCACGGCGCCCTTGCGGTTCAGCGTCAGGGCCGCCTCGATCAGGCGGTCGAACACCTGCTGCACCCGCACGGGGTCGAAGTTGCCGCAGAGGTTGGGCTCGCCATCATAGGCGACCAGCACGGTGACGCCGCCCTTGGGCGCCACGGACTGCCATTGCACCTGCACCGCGTCCATCAGGTCGCGCAGGACCACCGGCTTGGGCTCCATCTCCAGCGGCTTGAAGTCGCCCTGGGACAGCTCCAGCGCATCGTTCAGCGCCCGTAACGTGGCCTGGGCAGACTCCGTGATGGTGCGGACATAGGCCTGGGAGTCCACCGACAGCGGCTGGCGCTGCAGCAGTTCGGACACCGCCAGGACGCCGTTGAGCGGCGTACGCATTTCGCGGCTGATCAATTCGAGGAAGCGCAGTTGCTGGACGTCCGCCGAGCCCTCGCCCCTGGCGGTGATCAGCGACCTCGACGACACCACGCCTCGATAGGCTCCCGATTCGGTCGCCACCACGCCCGGCAAAGGGTCGCGGTGGCCAAGCACCAGGGCCTTGGCCTCATCGATGCTCATGTCCACGTCGACGACGAAAGCCGGGCTCATGATTTCGCGCGCCGTGCGCGCCATGTCCTCAATGCGGATGGAGCCGCGCGCGATGACGCCGAGCGTCCTGCCCGCGTCGACAACCGCCAGAAGATCGCAGCCGGGCGCGTCGAGAAACCTGTCCTGCGCCGCCGAGCACGCGCACGCGGGAGGGATCGCTTCGGCGCCTTCAAGCAAGCTGTTGAGCGTGGTCATGCGGCTACTGCGTTATTGGACCATCATATTGCACTTCCAAAATTTCAAACTCGTTAAGGTCGAAGGACAGCGCTGCTATGCAGAATACGACGACCTGGAGAACCGTGTTATTCGTAGTTTAAGGACATTTAAACTTGGGCATTTGAGCATTCGCGGCCGCGTTCATGGGCGCATTGTCATCTACCTGACATAGTGGCTCTTTCCGTGGGCCGGCTTGTTCGTGTAGTGACGGTCTGGCCGCCCATTCGCGCGCAATCCTGTTTGGTTACCGCCCCGCTTTCATGGCCAGAACCCCCGCCAATACCCGAACCGCGACCGCGCCATGAGCTATGCGGTGAAGGAGATATTCCTGACCCTGCAGGGCGAGGGCGGGCAGGCGGGCCGCGCCGCGGTGTTCTGCCGTTTCGCCGGCTGCAACCTCTGGAGCGGCCGCGAGCAGGATCGCGCCGGCGCGGTCTGCAGCTTCTGCGACACCGACTTTGTCGGCATGGACGGCGTGAATGGCGGCCGGTTCGAAACGGCGGCGGCGTTGGCCAAGGCGGTGCTGGCGCAGTGGCGCGGACCGCGGAGCGATCGCCTGGTGGTCTGCACCGGCGGGGAACCGCTGCTGCAGCTGGACGCCCCCTTGATCGACGCCTTCCACGCGGCCGGCTTTTCCATCGCCGTGGAGACCAACGGCACCATCGCCGCGCCGGAAGGCATCGACTGGATCTGCGTCAGCCCCAAGGCCGAGGCGCCGCTCGCCCAAACCACGGGTCAGGAACTGAAGCTGGTCTATCCGCAGGCTGGCGTCGATCCGGCCCGGTTCGAGGCGCTGGCGTTCGAGCGCTTCTTCCTGCAGCCGATGGACAGCCCCGTGCGGGCGGCGAACACCGAAGCCGCGATCGCCTATTGCCTTGCCCACCCTCGCTGGCGTTTAAGCGTGCAAACCCACAAATACCTGGGCATTCCCTGACCGGCGCCGCCCGCGCCTTTTGCACATCCCATGACCGACGCCACCTTCGAGATCACCAAGGCCGCGACCTTCGACGCGGCCCATTACCTGGAGGCCGGGTCGGCCGACAATCCGTACAGACGCCTGCACGGCCACTCGTTCCGCGTGGAAGCCAGCGTGCGCGGCCCCGCCGGCCAGGCGGGGTGGGTGGCCGACCTAGCCGAGCTCGACGCGGCCCTGCGCGCGGTGGCTGGCGAACTTGACCACGGCCTGCTGAATGAAAAGGAAGGCCTTGAGCGGCCGACGCTGGAGAGCCTTTGCCTCTATTTCGCCGAGCGGCTGAAGCCGCGGTTTCCTGGCCTCTCGCGGGTGATGGTGGCGCGCCCGACGCTGCACGAGAGCTGCGCGCTGAGCCTTTAGAGGCCCTATTCCTTTTTCTCGTCCGTCGAACGGCGCATCGGTCCGGTGTAGGCGGGGTCAGCCTTGCGGCGGCGGTCCGGGCCGAAATAGGTGTTGGTCCGCACGAAGGACCTGGGATTGTCGACCACCCGGCCGATCCGCTCCAGCACGCCCTTGGCCGTGACCGGCTTGGACAGGAATTCGGTGACCCCGACGTCGCGGGCTTCGTTGACCCGCTTATGCGTCGAGTGACCGGTGATCATGATCACCGGCGCCATCGGATTGGGGCTGTCGGCGGAATTGCGCAGCAGCCGCACGAAATCGATGCCGTCCAGCGGCTGCATCGCCAGGTCGGTCATGATGATGTCGATCTGGTGGGTCCGCATCAGCTGCAGGCCCTCGGCGCCGTCAGCCGCCTCGAACACCTGTCGAACGCCAATGGCGCGCAGTATCTCCGTCAGGAGCACCCGCATGTGGTGGTTGTCATCCACCAACAGGATTTTCAGCAGTTCGAAACGCAAATCCTGCCCGCCGCTTTCCTAGTTAGGTCCCTGAAATTTCAGTGATCGTTCAACGAACGCCATTCACCAAAGCCCGGGGCCGCATTACGAAGCCGTAACATACTGGTCAAGTCGAAAGCCGACGAAATTCGTCGGCGGACTTCGGCGACTATGCCTCGGAACCTTGAATATTTCCGAAATGCCCGATCTGCTGCGACGATGCGCCCGTTTGCGCGCGGTGACGCAAGAAGGCGTCAGCGAGCACGCAGGCCATCATGGCCTCA
>Ga0302314_10005458_pt1 | contig 23179 bp, 18 predicted proteins | sample III_Palsa_N2_3_FD_200533 | JGI IMG/M metagenome (GOLD analysis project Ga0302314, IMG submission 200533) | Peat permafrost microbial communities from Stordalen Mire near Abisko, Sweden - III_Palsa_N2_3 | ecosystem: Environmental > Terrestrial > Soil > Palsa > Peat permafrost | place: Sweden... | reverse complement strand
GATCTCGTTGAGTTTGGTGGCGCCGAGGCCGGTCAGACGCTCGATCTCGGCGTCGAAGTCGGTAGTGATCAGGTCCAAGTGCATCCGGTTCTTGACGGTTTTGCTCTCCGGGACCTGGTGGAAGCTGATCCTCGATCCGGGCACCGCCGGGTCGGCGTTGATGGCGGCATGGTCGCGGCCGGCTCCCTCGGCGACGGTGCGCCCGAGGGCTGCCGCCCAGAAGCTGGCGACCGCCTGGGCGTCATGAGCGTCAAAGCTGATGCCGAACACGTTGCTGGACACGATGCGAACCTTCCTGTCGTGGTGTGGTCAGTGGCGCCGTGAACCACCCCAGTTAGACCAACTTGTCTAAACACTTTAGACAACCTTGTCCAAAAGTCAAGAAACGACTGGTGGGTCCCACCGTTTCAGCTGGCGATGCGCGGGGCCAGCCGTAGGGGCCTACCCGCCGGGGCGGGATCGGTATGTGGTGGTTGTGGCACCCTGCACACTCCCCTGTGCAGGGTGTCACTACCACACCAATCCGGTCTGGGGTGGGTGTGGCCAGATGGGTGGGTGGTGCGGGTGCGAGTGCGGGAGAAGCTCGAAGAGCTTGACGATGTCCTCGACGGCTATGCGCGTGGCTGGTTCACGTCGAGGGGGACGGACTTGGCGCTGATGACCGCGAGGGAGGTTGATTCGGGGGAGGTGAGCCCGTTCAGGGTCCAGTCGGTCAGCACCCGCATCCGGTTGCCGGACATGGCCGAGAGGTGGTAGGCGCGGGTGACGACGTTGGCGGGTAGCCCGGACATCGGGATGTGCAGCGGGTTGGCGGCGGCGGCCACGCCGCCGAGGTCCACCAGGAAGCCCAGGTCACGGTGCTTGTACGGCCGCTTGGTGCCCTGGCCGAGGGAGGCGGCGACGTTGCGGGCCACCACCTTGCCCTGCCGCTGGGCGTGCTGGGCGGTCATGCCGCAGACCTGGCCGGGCCGGGTCAGGTCGGGCACCGCGGCGCAGTCCCCGCACGCGTAGATGTCCGGGGCGGCGGGCACGGCCATGAACTCGTCGACCACCAGCCGCCCCCGGTCGGTGGCCAGGTCCACGCCGTCCACCAGCGGGTCGGCACGCACTCCCACGCACCAGATCAGCGACCGGGTAACGACCTTGTCCCCGGTGGTCAGCTGCACGTACCCGTCGCCCGCCTCGGCGACCGACTTGCCGGTCAGCACCTCGACGCCGCGCCGGCGCAGGACCCGCTCGGCGGTCTTGGACAGCCGCGGATCCAGTTCGGCCAGCACCCGGGGCGCGAGGTCCAGCAGCATCCACCGGATCTGCTGCCCGGCCAGGCCGGGCAGCGTCCGGGCCACCCGGGTGGTCAGCCGCTGGCCGTGCGCGGTGACCTCGGTGCCGGTGTAGCCCGCGCCGACGACCACGAAGGTGCAGCGCGCCCGGCGCTCCTCGGGGTCGGTGGCCACGGCGGCCAGCTCGAGCTGGCGGATGATGTGGTCGCGCAGGTACAAGGCCTCGGCGATGGTGCGGAACCCGGTCGCGTAGTCGGTGATACCCGGGATGGGCAGCAGCTTGTTCACGCTGCCCGCGGTCAGGATGAGCCGGTCGTAGCCGACCTGGCCCGATGAGCCCTCCGGGCCGGCCCAGCTCACCGTCATCTGCGCCGCATCCACGTGCGTCACCGTGCCGAGCACGAACCGCATCTTGCGCAGCCGGCTGGCCAGTGAGACACAGATGTGGTCCGACTCCACTAGTTGGCCGGTCACCTGCGGCATCAGCGGCAGGTACAGGAAGTAGTCGGTCGAGTTGATCACCACGATCTCGGTCGTGGCCCCGATCAGCCGGGACAATTCCCGCGCGGCGTTGAAGCCGGCGAAACCCGCCCCGACGACCACCACCCGCTGCTTTTTCTGCGACTCTGCCATCTCGGCTCCTTCGCTGGTCAAACCGCCGGCGGCCAAGGCCACCGGGCGATCATGACTGTCATCCTCTCAGTGACCGGCGTTCTGACCGCCGTCGACCTACAGGATCTCGCCGGTTCGCCAAATTCTTAATGATGCCAAACGGACCCTGGTGTTACGGTCCGCATACCCGCGACTGGTCCTAGCGTCCAGCCTCGCATGCCCCGGCGCCCGTTGCACCCGTGCACCACCCCGGCCGTGCCCTAGTCCCCTGGGTGCTGGCCCCCGGTGCACGGCCGCCGCCTTCAGCAGCGCGGCCCCGACCAGCTCCGCCAGGGCCCACCTACTCCCCGGGACGGACCCGGGTGCGGCTCGGACCAGGGGCCCAGGGTCTGGGCCAGTGCCCATCACGGGTGCGACAGACCGCCCAGAGCGCAACCGTGGAGGTAAGCAGACGCCAACCCGGCACCTCCGCCGTACGCCCGTGAACGAGGAAGTGATATGACAGCAACGATCAGTGATTCCTCATCGAGGGCACCCGGGAGAGGTAAGCCGTCGGCCCGATCTGTCGGCGAACGCATAACCGCAGAGATCCGCGATGTCTTCGCCAGGCCCGAGCCCGGCCAGGGTGACCGGCCGGCCGCGACCGTGCCCTTCCTCGACGTCCCGGCGGTCCATCGGGACTTGGTGGTGGCGGCGTTCTTGCTGGGGGTGATCGCCCGCGACACGCTCGGCGACCCGGACGCCGCCGGATACGCCCCGCAGCGCGATCTCGCCCCGCCACCCAGCAAACCGGCGCACCACTTCGAGGCCCTTTCCCGCAGCGAGATCCGGGGCTGCGTTACCTGCAGACCAACCTCTCCGCCCAGGAGATCGCTGACCAGCTGTGCGTATCGGTGAACACCGTCAAGACGCACCAACGCCATCTGCACCAAAAGCTCGGCGCGCGCAGCCGCAGCCAGGCCGTCAAGCAGGCCCGGGCCCTCGACCTGCTCGCGCCACCGGCGGTAGCCGGCCACCCACCGCGAGCCGCCGCCGACCGGCGAAATCACCAAAACCGTGGGATGCCTGCTCACCCTCCCCGGCCCGATGCTGGCAGGTATGGAAGGCCATCCGCGCCGTCCCGGCAGGACCGCCCCGTCCAGCACTGAAAGGAGGATCGATGGAACCGCCCATCACCGGCCACGAGGCCATCAGCCACGAGGAGTCGCCCGCGCACAACTGGCGCGTGTCTCAGCTCAAGCGTTTGGGCCTATCCGGGTCACTGGCCGAGAGCTACGCCGACCGCATCGACTGGCATCAGATTGCCCGGCTGGTGAAACATGGCTGCTCACCGCAACTCGCCCTGCGCATCGTCCGCTGACACCAGCCTTTCGCGAAAAAGAGCACCAGTAAGGAAGATAACGATGGCGAAACTCATCACCCAGCAGGGCACGGAGAACATGGATACGTGCGCCGTCTGCTTCGGCAAAAGCAACCTGGATTTTCCGCGGCGCTGGACGCCGCGCCGCTGGTAGCAGCGCAGGATGCCGCCCGCAGCATCGCTGGTCATCTTGCCTTCCTGGACGAGGACCGGAACGGCAACGGCTTCGCCCGCGACTTCGCCACCGCGGACGGCGAACGGGTCATGGTGGCGGCGATCACCCGGCAGCAGTTCGCCGACCCCGCCCAGGCGGCCAGGCTCGCCGGGACCTTTGCCTTTCTGGAACGTGTGCTGTACGCGGACTTCTCCGCCTGCAGCGACCTGCATACCCATCGAGACGCCATCGCCGTACTGCTCGCACCGTGGTTTTCCCGGCGCACCGTGGCCGATCTGACCGCGGCGTTCGCGGGAACCTCAGTGCCGTGGGCGCGGCTGCACAACCTGACCGGCCGACCGGGACCCCGACGCTGAACGGGGAGAACGGGACGGCCGCGGGCGTGGCCGTGAGCACGATCTTCCTGCCGCTTCACCCGCGACCTCCCGCTCAGGGGGCAGGGCCGATCACGTGGTGCGGCCACCACCCGGTAAGGAAGACAAGGCCGGCCGCGGAAAGAACGACCACGGGCCAGTAGATGACCTTCGGCAATTTCGCGGCCGCGCCGATAAAGAGGGTGAACGCGGACCAGACGAAGCGGGGCTTGGTGTTCTGCCCGTAGGCGATCACGCACGACAGCACCACGAGGATGCCGAACAGCGTCACCGGCAGCGGCAACCGGGCCGCCAGCGTCATGCCGATGCCGGCCACGGCGGCGATGAACATGATGATGAGCACCACGTTGAAGACCACGTACCTGGACGTGCTCGGGTCAGCCCAGAACACGATCCGGAACGTGTGCACCCCCCAGTCGATGTGCTGGTTCCAGCCGGCCTTCTCGAGCTGGAACCAGAACGCATAGTCGTGGTAGCGCTGCCCCAGGTAGCCGAAGAACGCGACCAGGCCGAGCGGGGTGAGGGCCGGGGCGAGCAGCGCCCGCCAGTCACGGCGGGTCCAGATCGCCTGGACCGCGACAACTCCTGAGACCACGGCAAGAAGGATCAGGGTCGGCCGCGCTGCGGTGCCGGCCGCGCCGATGATCCCGGCCAGCAGCCACCGCCGCTCGATGAGCGCGAGCAGGGCGGCCGCCGAGAGGGCGACAGCGAGCGGCTCCGAGTAGGCCATGCCGAAGGTCATCGCGCCCGGGAAGAAGCAGTAGAGGACGACGGCGCGGTCAGCCACCCGCCGGTCGCACACCCGGGCGGCCAGGACCCAGACGCCGACCGCGGACGCGGCCCCGGCGAGGACACTGGCGATCAGCCCGGCGATCAGGTAGTGGCCACCGGTCAGATAGCTGGTGAGGCGGATCAGCACGGGGAAGAGCGGGAAGAACGCGGGCCGGCCTCCTATCGCGCTGTGGGTCCATAGCTTCGCCGGGTAGCCGTACTGGGCGATGCCCAGGTAAAAGTTGGCGTCCTTGAACGCGAAGTGCCAGGTCCACGGGTGGCCTTGGTGGTAGATGACGGCCGAGCCATACCAGGCGGCCAGGATGAGCAGCCAGGTGATGGCGAAGACGATCAGCGGGAAGGCCCAGGGGACCGGCAGCCGGTCGCTCAGCGCTTGTCCCGGCCCCGCGTCGCGAGGACGCGGCCAGCCCCGTCTCGGCGACTCGGTCGTCGAAACCACGCGGCTTGTCACCCCCGCTCCGGCGCGAGCAGGACGCTGCCTGGAGCTCTCGCGGATATGCAGGCACGAAATCGGGTGCCATAGATAAGGTGCCATAGATAAAAGGCCACTGAGCGGCGCCCAGCCATTGCGCCCGTGGGGGAGCATAGCAGCCTGGATCACGACGTACAGGGCGACAGAAACATACAGGGCGACAGGAACTCTGGAGCAGTTTCGCGATCTCCTCCCACGGCAGCCCGATCTCCTCCGACGGCAGCCGAGCCGCTTGGCCGCGGTGACGGTGAGTAACCTTCGAGCCGATTCGAATGTCAAGCCGTGGGCCGCCGAGCCTGGTTCACCTCGCGGGCGACCGCCCAGGCGTCCGCCACCGGGCCCACGTGCCCGAGCTTGTCCGGGTTTTGCACCGAGCGGATCATCTGGATCTGCCCGTCGAGTACGTCGAGCGCCATGGCGGTGAGGATCTTGCCGTCCCGGTCGCGGAAGATCGCTCCCGGCTGGCCGTTCACCTCACGTGGCTCCAATGTCACCTCGATGTGGACGAGCCAGGGGAAGATTGAGGCAAGCACCCGGGCCACCTTCTCACCGCCGATGACGCTCCTGGCCAGCGCGGGGGCCTTGCCGCCGCCGTCCCCGACCAGCTGAGCGTCGGCGGCGAGCAGCTCTAGCAGTCTGTCGACGTCGCCTTCGGCGAGCGCGTCGAAGAATCGTGCCGCCAGTTTTTCCCGCTCCCGGCGGTCCGTCTCGAACCGGGGGCGTCCCGCGTCCATGTGGCGCCGTGCCCGCACCGCGAGCTGGCGGCACGCCGCCTCCGACCGCCCCACCGCCGGCGCGATCTCTCCGAAGCCGAAACCGAACACCTCCCGCAGCACGAACACCGCCCGCTCCAGCGGGCTAAGCCGCTCGAGCAGCAACAGGGCCGCCATCGACACCGAGTCGGCCAACTGGGCCGACCGCTCTGGGTCCTGGTAAGGGTCGGTGAGCAGCGGCTCGGGGAACCACTGCCCGACGTACTGCTCCCGCCGGACGCGAGCCGACCGCAGGATATCGATTGAGATCCGGGTGACCGCGGCGGACAGGAAGGCCTTGGCCGACGTGGGTTGCGTCGGCGATGACTGGTAGCGCAGCCAGGTCTCCTGGACCGCGTCCTCGGCCTCGCTCACGCTGCCGAGGATCCGGTACGCGATCGAGAACAGCAGCGGCCGCAGCTGCTCGAACTCCTCGGTCCTGCTCACGCCAGCTCTTCCTTGAAGCCCTGGCGCCACGAGGGGTAGCGGAGTTTCCAGCCGAGCTCCCGCTTGACCTTGGCGTTGCAGAAGCCGCGCCCCTCGGTCATCATGATCACCGCCATTTCCCCTGCGAGCAGCCGGGCCGCCCACGTGGGGACCCGCACCGGCCGCTTCGCCCCCGCGCACCCGGCCAGATAGGGCAGCCACTCGCTGGCCGGGGCCGGTTCGTCGTCGGCGATGTTGAACACGCCGGCCGCCTGCTGCTCCAGGGCCAGCACGGTAGCGCTCGCCGCATCGTCGAGATGCACCCACGACATATAGCCGGTACCGCCGCCGACCAGCGGGAACCGACGCTTGCGCACCAGCTCGACCCAGTCGTCGATGGCGCCCGGCCCGTAGAAGCTGCCGTAGCGCAGGACCGCGCCACCAGCCTTGACGACCACGTCCTCGAGGTGACCGAGCGCCTCCGTCCCCTGGCGCGCGCTCGCCGGGCCCGGGTCCAACGGGTCCTCCTCGGTCTTCACCCATCCACCCTCGCGGATGCCGTTGAAGGCGCCAAAGCCCTGCGCGACGACATGGGATGCCCCGATCGCCTCGGCGGCGGCGAGCAAGTGATCCGTCCCCTCCGAGCGCAGCCGGATGGTGGTGGCGAAGAAACGGTCGGGGTGCTTCAAATCGGGCTTCCCGGCGTGCGCCGCGGAAATCGCGGTCATCTGGTGCACGATCGCGTCCGGCCTGGCCGCAGCCACCGCCTCCCCGACCGACACCGCATCCAGCCCGTCCATCACGACGCCGTCTGCGCCCAGCCGCTCCAGCAAACCCAGCTTGGCCCGGCCCGTCGCCGTAGCCGTCACCTGGTGCCCCCGGGCCACCAGCTGCGGCACCAGCCGTCGCCCCAAGGCCCCGCTCCCGCCTGCCACGAATACCCGCACAACCATCACCCTCTTAACTCCAGAATTCACTCTCCACCCCGAGACGAGATAGCCCCGCCCGTCTGTGACATGCGAGCAAAGACATCGGCGACGGACCCCGCCCCGGCCCGGCGCATCCCGGCAAATCCGGCGGCATTCGCCGTTTCGTTCCCCGGAAATGTCATACCCATACTCTAGAGTCGAACTAGAAAGCTACAGGAAACCCGGGGGCAAACCACCCAGAGAACACCCACCCGCAGACCCCGCAGGGGAGGTGAACACCGCCGTGACCGCGCCCGCGCCCACGTCGCCCGCCAGCACCACCCAGGCACTGGAGATGCTGACCTCCGCGCTGTCCTACCTGGCCGCCGCCGACCCCACCCAGATGCCTACCGTCATCCAGGCCCAGTGCCTGACTGCGCTGGAACGGGCCGACGCCAGGACCACCGCGGCCCGGGCCGCCATCCTGGCCGCGTTCACCACGACCAAGGGATACCGCGACGACGCGGACTACAGCCCCAGCTCCTGGCTCATCCACCGCACCCGCGTGACCAAAGCCACCGCGGGTGATCACACCGGCTGGTCCCGTCGGACCCGGACCCACCCCCGCATCCTGGCCGCCCTGGGCGCCGGTGACATCTCCAAGTCCTACGCCCGCACCATCTGCGGCTGGACCGGCCGGCTCCCCGGCGACTGCCAGGACGACGCCGATGACATCCTGGTCACCGCCGCCCGGGCCGGGATGAAGCTGCCGGACCTGGCCGCCCTGGCCGCCGAGATCCAGGCCCGCGCCCGCCCCGACACCCCCGATCAGGACGAGCTCCGGTTCGAGGACCGGACGGTCAGGCTGGAGACCACGTTCGGCGGCGCCGGGGTGATGACCGCAGACCTCACCCCCGAATGCGCCGCCGTGGTGACCGCGGTGCTGGACGCCCTGTCCGCGCCTCGCGGCGCGGAAGACGACCGCACTCACGGCCAGCGGTACCACGATGGGCTGGAGGAGGCGTGCCGGCGCCTGGTCGCGGCGGGCCTGCTGCCCGAGCGGGCCGGCCAGCCGGTGAAGGTGACGGCGCATATCCACCTGGCCGACCTGATCGACCTCGACACCGGCTCGAAGCTGCAGAAGGAATGGACCGACCGGATCCGGGGCCAGTGGGCCGCCGCCCGCGCCGCCGCGTCCCTGCGCGGCAGCGACGGCTCGGCGTGGCTGGAAGGCGACGCCGCCGACGGGTTCGCCTGCGACGCCTCGGTGATGCCGGTCGTGTTCGGCACCGTCAACCCCGCCGTGATCGAGGAGCTGGTCCGGTACTGCCTGGACCTGGCCGGGCACGGCCCCGGCCGCTGCACCCCCACCCCCCACCGGGACCACCCCGACCCCGACCCGGACCACCCCGACCACAGCGACCCGGACCCCGACCACAGCGCCCCGGTCCCGGCCGGACCTGGCGAGCCGCTGCCGGGTCCCCAGCCGCTGCCGCCCGGGCTGAGCCGCGAGTCACTCGAGCAGCACATCATCGGGAAGGCTATCGAGTTGCTCTCGGGCCCCGATGGGCTGGCGAGCTTCCTGCGCCGCCGCGAGCTCGGTGCCCGGCTCGGCGGCCCGAGCCAGCCCCTGGACGCCGGCTACAGCGATGACGTGCCGGCCGGGATCCGCAACGCGGTCAAGGCCCGCGATCTGCATTGTCAGTGGGCCGGGGGGTGTGATCAGCCCGCGTCGGCCTGTGAGGTGCACCATCTCCGGCATAAGGGCCACGGCGGCGAGACGAGCCTGGATAATTGCATTTTGCTCTGTTTCCATCACCACCAGTTGATGATCCACCGGATGGGCTGGACCCTGGTCCGGAACCCGGACGGGACCACCACCGCGTGGAACCGGAACCGGACCAAGGTGCTGCGCAGCCACAGCCCGCCTGCCCGCGCCGGGTAACCCCCCGGCGCCCTCACCTGGGGTGCCGGGCGAGCTGACGCCCGCCGGCCGGCCGATGGCGGCCAGCACCAGGCTGGGATCGGTGACCGAATCCTGCGGAACGAACACGGTGCCCGCACCGAACCGGTCCGTAGCCGCTCGCCCACCGCGACCGCCAGCCGGGTCTTGCCGACCCCGCCCGGTCCGGTCAGCGTCACCAGCCGCACCCCGGGACGCTCGATCAGCTCAGCTACCTCATCGACCGCCTGTCCCCGGCCCAGCAGCGACGTCGTGCTCACCGGCAGCCGCCCAGGACCATCCCGGTGATTATGCGATGGTGAGTACCGGGTAGGGCGACTCGTGCAGCAGCCGGACGGGGACCGAGCCGATGACGCGGTGCGGGACATGATGAGAGCGGCCGGTCACGATAATGGGGGTGCTGGCGGGCTCGGCGGCGGCGTAATTGTCGGCGGCGTGAAGAACCGCGTCTGCGGCTGACTCCTGGCGGCGCTCGAACGTGTACGGCGCGCCTGCCGCGGCGGCGATTTCCTTAGCGGCCTCGGCTGCGGTGGCGGCCTTCTCATCACGGTCCTCGTCCATGTCGGTACGGCCGAGTCCGGACAGGTCGCTGTCGATGAGCACGTGGTCGGCATAGATGACGTGCAGGGTGCCGGGGCGCTTCCGCAGCAGGTCCGCACCCCAGATGAGCGCTCGCCGGGCCGGCTCGGAGTCATCGAAGCCGACGACCAGGGTGATGGGCTGGACCACACCGGGCTCGGGGATGCCAGAGACGGAAGCGTGGCCTGGCCCGGCAGACACCGGTTCGGCCAGGACGGGTGGCGAGACAGGCCCGGTCAGCGCGGGGGCGGGGCGCCGCAGCGTCGTGATCAGGATCAGGCCGGCCAGGCCGGCCAGGGCCCAGGCGGCCAGGGTCCACAGCGACGGGGTGGTGGCGTGGCCGCCGAAGTAGACCACGTTGCGGATGGTGCTGGCCGCTACCCCGAGTGGCAGGACAGGGCTGAAGACGCGCAGGAAGCCGGGGGTGAAGCTGGCCAGGTTGGCCGGCCCGCCGCTGACCGGGATCCCGGCCACAATAAATACCAGAACGGCCAGGGCGACCAGCGGCGGCCTGATCCGCGCCAGCACGGCGGTGGGGGCCGCCACGGCCAGGGAGAACAGCGCGACAATGCCGGCGATCGCCGGGTAGTGGCCCAGCCCGGCGATGCCATCGGCGATCGCCGCGGCGACCAGTCCGCTGGCGACGGCCGTGGCCGTCGGCACGGCGACGGCCCAGGCGCGCGGGGCGCGGCGGAACGCCAGTGCTGAGGCGGAGCCCGCGGCCAGGCTGGGGATCAGGACGCTGAGCACGACGAACCAGGACGACAGCGCCTCGGAGTCACTGGCCAGGGGCGGGACAACGTCCGACACGATGAGCTGATGCCCGGACCGTGCGGCCACGGCTGTGAACGCCCCGATCAGGGCCTGCTCCGGGCCGGTGCCCCCGGCCTGAGTGACCAGCAGCCGCAGGCCCGCGCCGGAAACGACCAGCGCGCCATCGACCTGCCGCTGCGCGATCCCGGTCGTCGCGCTGGCCCCGCTGGGGTAGCTGCGGAACTGGAAAGCCCCCGGGACGGCGCCGGCCAGGGCGTGCTCCACCTCGCGGGTCACCGCAGCCGGACCGACGATGCCGACCGGAAGGTCATGCGGCGTCGGCCGGTGGAAAGCGCTCAAGGTCAGCGCGACGAAGATCGCGACGAAGACCGCGCTGGCCACCACGGAGCCCGCGAACGCCCGGTACTGCGCCGGAAACCTGCGGCCGTCACCTGCATGCCTCGCCGCCACCTGCGTCCTCCCTCAAATGCCAACGGCGCTTGGAGCCGGGCCTAAGTCCCGGTGTCACCTGTTCGGTCATCTCCGGCGGTCGATGTTGTCGATCGCCCTGCGGCCGTAGGGGTATATCGCTCGGCGTCCGGGATTCGCTCCGCGAGCGCCGCCCGCCAGGCAGCCGCCGGGAAGGGGTCGGCGAAGTACTGGGTTTCGTGCGCTACCAGGTCGCCGGCGAACTCCATGACACTCACCGAGTAGGTGGGCGCGCCGTCATAGGTGATCACGACCTCGCTCACCCAAAGGTCGCCGCCGCCCCGGATCCGGAGGACGATGAAGTGGCGTTCGGCAGGGTGCCCGCCGCGTTGCGCCTGAATCTTCGACCGCCCCCGGAAGCGCTCTCCGGACTGCGGGTAGTCCAGGATCCCGTCGGTGGCGTAGATCGCGTGCTCGGTGTCGCTGTCTCCGCTCTCGGAGGCCGTCCAGTGTTGCTCTATCTGGGCGCGGGTCCTGGCGTCACGATCCGTTGTTGTGTTCATCTAGGCCTCATCAGTAGCCGGAATCGTAATGCGCTGGCCTTCACCTTCGCCGCTGAAGACGGCGGCTCGCGCCCGTGGATACCCGGGTCGGTGCCCTGGTCCCGTCAGTCCGGCCGCAGGCCAAGCCCAGGGTACCGGCCAGGGCCCTCAAGGGCGCGAGCGGCTTGCCCAAGCGCGACTGTGGGCGGAGTATCAGCGCGAAGATGAAACCATCACCGGCTCAGGAGTCTCCGTGAAGGAGCCGCAAATAAATGTCCGACCACTTCAGGCAAGCGGGCGATGATGTGGATGTACCTGGCTCCCGCACCATCATGATCGCGGGGGATGAGTCGTCGGGGTCCCTGCGCCGGACCGCGACGGCTATCCAGGGACTGTCTCCGGGCTACTTCCCATTCGTGATGGCCACCAGCATCATCTCGACGGGAACATTTCTGCTGGGACCGTCGTGGCTGTCCCGGGCGTTGCTCGCGATCGCGTCGGCCGGGTTCGTGGTGCTGATTGTGGCCATCGTGATCCAGCTGGTCCTCTTCCGCCCTAACGTGGCCGCCAGCTTCCGCGATCCCGGCCGGGTCTTCGGCTTGTTCGCGATTGCGGCCGGGATGAATGTGCTCGGGCTCCGGCTGGCGGACGCGGGCCATCCGCTGGCCATGGGGATCCTGGCCGGCGTGGCTGCCGCGGTGTGGCTCGGACTGACCTACGGGGTGCCTGCCAGCCTGCTCGCCCGATCGCGTGATTCGGTCCTCGGCGACGTGAACGGCACCTGGCTGCTGTGGGTGGTCGCCACCCAGTCCCTCTCGGTCGTCGCATCCACCCTAGTGCGGACGTGGCCGTCGCGGTCCGGGCTGTTGGCGCCCTTCGCCGTCGGGCTGTGGAGCATCGGGCTGGTGCTGTACCTCCTGCTCGTTTCGCTGATCTTGCAGCGCTGGCTGACGGTCCCCGTGACCCCGCAGACCCTCGGCCCGCCCTACTGGATCCTGATGGGCGCCACGGCGATCATCGTGCTGGCCGGCGCCCACATACTGGCCCTTCCCGCCGCGCCGGCCGTCGTCCGGGCGACGGCCGGGTTCGTCGAGGGGTTCTCCTTCGCGCTGTGGGCCTTTGGCACCTGGTGGATCCCGCTGCTCGTCGTCCTCAGTTTCTTGCGCCACATCCGGCACCACTGGCCGCTGAGCTACGAGCCGGCCTTGTGGAGCGTGGTCTTCCCGCTCGGCATGTACAGCGTCGCCACGCTGACGTTCGGCAAGGTCGCCCACCTCGCCTTCATGGAACCACTCAGCCGGTTCATGCTCTGGGTGGCCGTGGCCGCGTGGGTAGCGGTGGCCGCCGAGTTCCTCGCCCGGACCCTGGGCGTGACCGGCTTCAGCCCCCGCGGCATGACCGGCCCGATGAACAACAGCAGCCACCGGGGGAATCATGACCCGAGACGCTGGGGTGGCGGAACGGGTGGCTACGGCTTTCTGGCGATGCCGCAGTAGCAGCTCAGGCCGGCGTCGGCCGTGGTGGCCGGGCCGGAACCCCACCACTGGTCGAGCGGCATCAGGCCCGGGCCGGTCATCTCCATGCCATCGAAGAACCGGGCCACCGTTACCCGGTCCCGAGGTGTGATCGTCAGCGACGAGGTGGCGTTGTAGCTTTGCGCCATCGCCGCGGCGGTGCTGGCCTGGATGTCACTGGCGGCATGCGCGATGACCAGGTAGCTGCCGGGGGCCAGGTCAGCGATCATCCGGGAGATCATCCGGTGCGGGTCCTCCGCGTCCAGAATGAAATGCAGCACCGCGATCAGCACGACGGCGACCGGCCGGCTGAAGTCCAGGGTCCGCCGTGCGCCGGCCGAGATCGCCGGCCAGTCCCGCAGGTCGGCCTGGATATAGTCGGTCTTTCCCGCCGCGCTGCTGGTGAGCAGCGCCTGCGCGTGGCTGATCACCACCGGGTCATGATCCACATAGACGATCCTTGACTCGGGCGCGGCTCGCTGCGCCGCGTCATGCGTGTTGTCGGCGGTGGGCAGCCCGGTTCCGATGTCCAGGAACTGGCGGACGCCCGCGGCCGTCAGCTCATCCACCGCGGTGATCAGGAAGCGCCGGAGCATCTGGGCGACGACCGGCAGCGCGGGCATTGCCTCCAGCACCCGATCCCCGGCTTCACGGTCAGCGCGGAAGTTGTCCTTGCCGCCGATCCAGTAGTTCCACATGCGGGCCGCGTTCGCCACGCCCGGGTCAAAGCCGGGAAGCTTGCCGTTGCCCTTCGTGGCACCCAGTGAGTCCTGCGTCACGGCACCTTCCTTCAGCTCTACCCCGCAGGCGCTGGCTATTCCGGATGTTTCCGGAATAGCTTAGTTGCCCCCCAGTGGTCACAGTGGTTCGCCCGGGCAGCCGGCGCTGTTACCAGCGCGGACCGAGCCCGGCCGGCCAGCTCGAGTGCCACTGGCCGGCCGGGAGCTCCGGGAGCACCGGCGCCTCGCCGTCCGGGCTGGTCGGCGGCCTTCATGAAGTCCCGGACACGGTCGAGCTAGTCTCCTTGTGGGTCCGGCCGGAGGCGCGCGGCCAGGGGGTCGCCCAGGGCCTGGTCCGGGCGGTGGTCGACTGGGCCAGGGAACATCGGGCCGCCCGTGTTCACCTGTGGCTGACCAAAACCAACGATCAAGCGTCTCGTCCACGAACGATGGGGCTTCACGCTGACCGGCGAGAGCCAGCCGCTGCCGTCGAATCCGAAGCTGACCGAGATCGGCATGGCCCGGCCGCTGAACCACGAAGCACCCTAGGAGCCGAACTCGACGCCGGGCACCGGTCGCCGTCCGGCGGACTTGCCGACCAGATCCGCGGAATCGATCGGCCGGGGCTGAGTGTTCTGGCCCTGTGAGGCTGCGGGCGCAACCAAGTCCGTGGTCGCGACGACGAGGAGCAGTCATGAGCACGGCGTACGACTTCGCGGGGACCGCTGTGGACGGCAAGCAGGTTCCGCTGCAGGACTATGAGGGCAAGGTGCTGCTCATCGTGAACGTAGCGAGCAAATGCGGGCTGACGCCGCAGTACGAAGGCCTGGAGTCGCTGTACCGCGATCATCAGGATCGCGGCCTGGAGATCCTCGGATTTCCCTGCAACCAGTTCAAGGAACAGGAACCAGGCAGCGACGAGGAGATCCAGGACTTCTGCAAGTCCACCTACGACGTGACCTTCCCGGTGTTCGCCAAGATCGAGGTGAACGGCCCGGACGCCGACCCGCTGTACCAGTACCTGCGGGCCCAGGCCCCCGGCGACTTCGGCCCGCAGTACGGCGGCTTCTACGACGCTATCTCGAAGATCCGGCCGGGCTCAGATGGCACCGACGAGGTCAAGTGGAACTTCACCAAGTTCCTGGTCGGCCGGGACGGCCAGGTCATCAAGCGCTACGAGCCGCCCGTGCTACCCGCCGATATCAAGGCAGATCTCGAGAACTACCTCTAGGGCCGGGCTAGGCCGTGACCGCTGCCGCCCAGGTGAGGAGCCAGTCCAGGTGAGGAGTCAGTAATGCGTGTCCCGTTGTCGATTCTCGACCTGGCGCCGATCGCGCGGGGTCAGACCGCTAGTGACAGCTTCGCGAACAGCGTGGCGCTGGCCCAGCGGGCGGAGGAGCTGGGATACCTGCGGGTCTGGTACGCCGAGCACCACAACATGGCCAGCATCGCCTCCTCGGCCACCAGTGTGCTGATCGCGCACATCGGCGCGCAGACCCAGACGATCCGGCTCGGCTCGGGCGGGGTGATGCTGCCGAACCACGCGCCACTGCTGATCGCGGAGCAGTTCGGCGCCCTGGCCGCCATGTATCCAGGACGGATCGACCTCGGCCTGGGCCGGGCGCCGGGCTCGGATCAGAACACGATGTACGCGCTGCGCCGCGACCCGACTTCAGCCGACACCTTCCCGCAGGACGTGCTGGAGCTGCAGGGCTATCTCACCGGCCATACCCGGGTGCCCGGGGTGGACGCAGTCCCCGGCAAGGGCTCGAACGTCCCGCTGTACATCCTCGGTTCGTCCTTGTTCGGGGCGGGGCTGGCCGCCGCGCTCGGCCTGCCCTACGCCTTCGCCTCGCACTTCGCGCCGGCCGAGCTCGACGCCGCCCTGGCCCTGTACCGGCGTGAGTTCCAGCCGTCCGGGCAGCTGGAACGGCCTTACGCGATCGCGGGCGTCAACGTGATCGCCGCCGACACGCAGAGCGCCGCCCGGGAGCAGCTCCAGGGCATCCGGCGAGCACGGGCCATCAGCCTGTACGGGCGCGGGCGCCCGGGCCAGGACACCGGGAACCTGACCGACGAGCAGGCCGACCAGCTGCTGGCCGCTGGCCTCGGCGCCCACGTGGACCAGATGCTCACGTACGCCGCGGTCGGCACCCCGGCCCAGGTGAGCGGCTATCTCGAGGGCTTCATCCGGCAGACCGAGGCCGACGAGTTGATCGTCGTCCACCAGGCGCCGACGATCGAGGGCCGGCTGCGGTCGGTCACCCTGCTGGCCGAAGCCATGCAGGCCGTCCCCGCCTGACCCGCGCCGCGCCGGGAGAGCGGGGACTCAGGAGATCTCCTGGAGCAGCTGGAGCACGAGGGCCAGCGGCGGCCAGGCGGAACGGCCCCGGCGGGTCACGGCGAAGGGCCGCTGCGTCACGTCCGGCTGGCCGAGCGGCCGCAGCGCCACGCCGCGGCGCACCGGGCGCCCGGCGGGCAGCAGCCCGACGCCCAGGCCGGCCAGGATCATGTCCTGCACCAGCTCGAGGCTGTCCACCCGGTGCATGATCCGCGGCTGGAAGCCGGCCAGCGAGGCCACGGTGCGGACTACCTCCTCGTCGCCGCTGTGCCGCGAATTGACGATCCAGTCGCGATCGGCGAACCGGCGGAAGACCTCGAGCGCGGTCCCGGCCACCCGGCCCTGGGCGGCCGGCGTGCCCAGGCTCCACCGCCTGCGACCCAGCGGCTGGGTGGTCAGGCTGCGGTCGAACCGAGCCGGGGCCAGGCTGTAGTCGTAGGTCAGGGCCAGGTCGACCGCGTCGTCGGCGAGCAGGCCGAGCGCCTCATCGGGTTCCTGCTCGCGGATGGCCAGCACTACGGCGGGATGTCGTTCGGCCAGGATCCGGACGACGGGCAGTACGGATTCGCGCACGGCCGTGGCGAACGCCGCCACCCGCACGGTCCCGGTCGGCGCCGCCGCCGGGTCCAGGTCCAGGCGGGCGGCCTCCAGGGCGGCCAGGATCGTGACGGCGTGACCCGCCAGCCGCTGCCCGGCCGGAGTCAGCCGCACCCGCCGTCCGTGCCGCTCAATCACCGGGGTGCCCGCCTCCCGCGCCAGGGCCGCGATCTGCTGCGAGACGGTGGAGGTGGTGACGTGCATGCTCTCGCCGACCTCCCGCATGGAGCCGAGGCGGGATAGCTCAAGCAGCAGTTCGAGACGGCGCGGGTCCACACCTAGATCATTCAGGATTAGTGAACGGTATGTCTATCAACTTCACGTGGACACGGACGATCCCGATGACGTGTACTAGCGATCATGGCCAGCACCGCGGCGGCGCACCGCACCTCAGCCCGTTCGGGCAGCTTGATGGCGCTGGGCTCGATGAGCTGCGTCCAGCTTGGCCTGGCGCTGTCCGTCCACCTCTTCGGTGCGGTCGGCCCGCTGGGCGTCGTCTGGCTCCGGCTGGCCTGGGCGGCCGTGATCCTGCTGGTCGCCATCCGGCCCCGGCCCTGGCGCTTCCGCCGCCCGGTGCTGCTGGCCACGGTCGCCCTCGGCATCGTGACCGCCGGGGTGACCATGCTGTTCATGGCGGCCGTGGCCCGGCTGCCGCTCGGCACGGCCAGCGCCCTTGAGTTTCTCGGCCCGCTCGGCGTGGCCGTCGCCCGTGGCGGCGGCCGCCGCTCGCTGCTGTGGCCGGGCCTGGCCGCGGCCGGCGTGCTGCTGCTGACCCACCCGTGGCAGGGCAGCGCCAACCCGGCGGGCATCGCCTGCGCGCTGGGCGCAGCGATCTGCTGGGCCGCCTACATCATGCTCACCCAGGCGGTCGGGGACGAGGTGGCGGGCCTGCAAGGCCTGGCCGTGTCCATCACGGTGGCCGCGCTGGTGGCGTCTGTGGTGTCCGGGCCGGCCGTGATCGGTGTCCTGACGCCGCGTCTGCTCGTGGTGGGCTTCGGGTTGGCCATGCTGCTGCCAGTCGTGCCGTTCAGCCTGGAAATGTACGCCCTGCGCCGGCTCACGACGTCGGCGTTCGGCACCCTGATGTGCCTGGAACCGGCCTTCGCCCTGGTCGCCGGCTTCGCGCTGCTCGGCCAGGTGCCCCGAGCCTGGTCGCTGGCCGGCGTCGCCCTCGTCATCGCGGCCGGCCTTGGCGCCGAGCGGCACGGCGCGCGCACCGTGCCGGCACCGGCGGCAGCAGCGGCAACGCCGGCAACGCCGGCAACAGAGCCTGACGACGACCGTGCCCCGGACGCACCCGATGAACTTCTGACCCCGCAGACTTAAGCCATGACCACGCAGACCCTGGGTGCCGCCGGCACCTGCCCGTTCACCATCGACCGGCCGGTCATGCGGCAGCGGTGGGAACGCCTGACGTTCCTGCACTGGCCGTTCCAGCCCGCCGACGTGCAGCGACTGCTGCCCGACGGCCTGGAGACCGAGACCTACGACGGTGCGGCGTGGGTGGGCCTGGTGCCGTTCTACATGCGGGTGGCCACGCCGGGCGGCCAGCGGGTGCCCTGGGTATCCAACTTCTGCGAAACGAACGTGCGCACCTACGTCCGCGACCGCGCGGGGCGCTCCGGCATCTGGTTCTTCTCCCTCGACGCGTCCCGCCTAGGCGTCGTCATCACCGCGCGAGTGACGCCCTACCGCCTGCCGTACTTCTGGTCCTCGATGCGGCTGGCCGAACGCGGCCACCAGATCGCCTACCTGTCCCGCCGCTGGCCAGGCCCGCACCCGGCCACCAGCCGCGTGCGTATCGGCATCGGCGCCCCGATCGCCCCCGCCGACATCACCGCGCTCGAGCACTTCCTGACTGCCCGCTGGATGCTGTTCAGCGTGACCGGCGGCCGCCCGGTCTCCGCCCGCGCCTGCCACCAGCCCTGGCCCCTGTACCGCGCCCAAGCCCAGGTCCTGGAGGACCACCTGCTCACCACGGCCGGCCTGCCCGCCCCCGAAGGCGAGCCGCTGGTGCACTACTCGCCCGGCGTAGACGTCGCCATCAGCCGCCCCGAACCCTAAACCCCAATTTTTAACCAGAACGGGACCGACCTCGACCCCACATCACTCCGGACTGCACGACCGGGCGAGCGTTTCCGTCCGATCTCTGCGCGTCCCTACGCGGGCCGCAGCAGGCTGCGTTCCAGCACGACCGGTAGGAACAGCTCGCGGTAGCCGTGCTCGTCGAACAGCACGGTGATCTGCTCGCCGTCGTACCGCTGCACCGTGCCCTGGCCCCAGCGCTCGCTCACGACGCGTGCGCCCACGGTGAACGGGACCTCAGCGGGCCCAGCCTCGGCGGGCACGAGGTCGTTGTCGCAGTTCCCGCAGGGGCCGCGGTAGTCCTGGCCGAAGTAGGTCAGCAGGAACGAACGACGGCAGCCGGTGTGCTCGGCGTAGCGGCGCATCATCGTCAGGCGCGTGCGCTCCACCTCGTCCTCGCGTTCCGTCTCCGCCTCCGAGGCTTCCACCGCGGCCGCGACGGTCATCGCCCCGGTCCAGCGGATGTCGCCGTCCGGCTGCCAGGCCGCCGCGCCGAGATCGGCCAGCCGGGCCAGCGCGGACCTCTGCTGCCGTGCGCTGTGGTCGGTCCGCTGCCCGGCAGCGAGCGCGGCCGCGGCCTGCCCGACGACGGCGCTGGAGATCCCTCTCGCGGTCAGGTAGCGCGCCATCTCGAAATCGTCATAGCGGTACACCAGCCGAACGTGCGCTGGCTCGCCATCCCGGCCGGCCCGTCCCATCTCCTGGTAGTACGCATCCATCGATGGCGGCGGGTCGGCGTGCACCACCCAGCGGACGTCCGGCTTGTCGATCCCCATGCCGAACGCGACCGTGGCCGCGATGATGCGGACCGAGCCGTCCATGAACGCCGTCATCGCCTGCACCCGGTCGCGCTTGGATAGCCCGGCGTGGTACAGCGTCACCCGCTCCCCGGCCGAGGAGAGTGCATCGTGGGCCGCCTGCGCGCTGGCGTGCGTCGCCGCGTAGACGATCCCCGGACCGGCGAATTCCCGCGCCGCCCGGACCAGCTCTTGCTCCTTGTCGGCCAGGCTGGTCACGTGCCGCGCCGACAAATGCAGGTGCGGCCGGTCGAAGTCCCCGATCACCACCACCGGATCGCGCAGGCCGAGCCGCCGGATGATCTCCTGCCGCACCGGCGGCGCGGCGGTCGCGGTCAGGGCCAGCCGGACCGGCGCGCCGAGCGCTTCGGCCTGCGCGCCGAGCAGCAGGTAATCGGGGCGGAAGTCGTGACCCCACTGGCTGATCAGGTGCGCTTCATCTACGGCGAACAACCCGAGTCCCGCCCGCCGTAGCGTGTCGCGGGTCTCGGTATTGGCCAGCTGCTCGGGCGCGAGGAACACGAACGTGTCCGAATCGCACGAGGCCAGCAGCGCCGCCGCTCGCTTGCCGGCCGCCTGCTGCGAGTTCACCACGACCGCCCGCAGCCCGGCGGCCCGCAGGTGAGCCAGCTGATCATCCTGCAGCGCGATCAGCGGCGAGACGACGACGGTCGGCCCCGTCCCCAGCATCCCGGCTAGCTCGTAGATCGCCGACTTGCCTCCGCCGGTCGGCAGCACGGCCAGCACGTCACGGCCGCCGGCCAGCGCCTCCACCGCGCTCAGCTGCCCGGGACGAAGCCGGGCGAAGCCCAGCCGCTCCCGCGCGAGCTCCTCGATCACGGCGAGCCCAGACCGAGCGCGACGAAGGGGGAGACCCGAGACGTGAACAGCGGTGCAGCGTCGGCCGCATGCGCCAGACCCTCATTCACACCGACCAGGGTACGGTTCGAAACCCGGCCTCGGACCGGCGGGTCGGCTACCGGGCGCGGCCGGCCAGCAGCCGCAGTTCCCGCGCGCGCTGCACGGCTGAGGAGCGGCCCCGGGCCTGGAGCTTGGCGTAGATGCTGCGGACTTGCGTATTGACGGTGTTCACCGAGACAGCCAGTTCGTCCGCGATCTCGGGCCTGGACAAGTTCGTCGGGAGGTACTGCAGCACCCGCAGTTCGCCCGGGCTGAGCTCGTCGGCGGGCGGCAGACAGGCCACCGGGGATGCGGCGCGCATGACGTCGAGGATGTCAGTGAGCAAGGCGGCGTGGGTGGTTTGGTGCGGCGGCAGCGCCTCCAGCAGTTCCCGGCAGCCCGTCATCAAGAACGCCAGGACAGGCCGGTCGGGCTCGGCGAGGGCGAGGGCGCGTTCGGCGGCCTGGTTCGCGGCGCGCTGGTCACCAAGTTCGCGGTGAGCGAGCCCGGCCAGCAGCTGCGTCTCGAGGACCGTGAGGTAACTGAATACCGGCGCCCTGCCGTCCAGGACCTCCTGCAGCGCGCGGAGGGCCGCGGTCGGATCGCCTTCGGCGAGGGCGATCGCCGCGGCGGCATTGGCGATTTCGCCCGAGCTGGCCCGCTCGTCATCGAGCGCCGCGAGCGCCGCGCGGGCTTGGCCGGGCCTGCCGAGGCGGGCCTGGGTGGCGAGCGTCCAGGCGGTCACCTTGCTCGCCAGGGCGTGCGAACCCACCAACTGCCGTCGCAGCCGTTCGGTCTCGTTGAACTCCTCGAGCGCCTCATCCAGGCGGCCGCGGCCGGCCTGCAGCATGCCGCTCGCGATGTGCGTAAGCAGCCGGATATCGGGCCCGGTGTCGGCTTTGAGGGCCTGCCCGGCACGCTGCAGCCATCGCTCGCCCTGGTCGAGGTCACCGGTCCAGATCACCGCGGCGGCCAGCGTGAGCAGCGCGGGCGCGATCACCGACTCCGAGCCCCAGCCGTACCGCTCGGCGAGCGCGATCGCCTCGCGGCAGCGCGCCTGGGTCGTGCCGATCGGGTGAATCTTGGCCGCGAACCCGAGCTGCGCGAGGCAGCTGACCTCGACGTAAGGCCGGCCGATCTTCCTGGCCAGCGCGGCGCCCTCCCGCAGATGGCCTTCTGCGTCGCCGAGCCCCAGCGACCACGCCTCGACGGTGCCGAGATTCAGCAGCGCCAGCGCCCGCAGGTCGCTGTCGAGCGCGATGTCCTCGTCGGATTGCCCGGTGACCAGGGAGCTGAGGCATTCAGCCTGGTCGAGAACGCTCGCTAGGTGACCGCGCCGGCGCGCCACCGACAGCCGCACTGCCGCGATCGCCACCCGGAGACGGCGCTGTCGATCCGGCGGTGCCTTCTCGGCGCGGCTTTCGGCGACCACCAGGCGCGCGGCCGCCTCGTCCAGGCGCCCCTGGACGTCGTCGCCCATGGCCCGCACCAGGGCCAGCTCGGCCTGCTCGGTGCCCGGCGGAAAGGCCCTGACCAGCGCCTGGATCGTCTGCGCCTGCCCGTCGAGGGTCAGGCTGAAGCAATGGTCAGCCAGCAGCCGGGCCGCGGCGGGCCAGTCGCCCGCCGCCTGGGTGTGCCGGATGGCGTCGGTCACCCGGCCATGCTCGAGCAGCCATGCCGCCGCCCGCAGGTGCAGCGCCGGGACTTGCCCGGGCAGCGTCCGACTTAGCTCCAGCCGGAGCAGATCACCGAATAGCTGGTGGTAGCGGAACCAGGTCCGCCCGGGTTCCAGCGACACCACGAACGCGTTCGCGTCCTCAAGGGAAAGCAGGATCCGTTCTGAGCCCGGCCGGCCGGTCAGCAGATCAGCCAGCTCACCATTGATCCGGTCGAGCAGCGCGGTGCGCAAGAGCAGCTGCTGGACATCGCCCGGCTGGCGGTCGAGCAGCTCGGCGATCAGGTACCCGGCGACCGCACGGTCGCTGCCGGGGAACTCCGCCACGAACCGTTCCGGATCACGGTGACCGGCCAGGGAGATCGTCGCCCGCCGCAGACCCGCGGCCCATCCCTCCGTCCGCTGGTGCAACAGGGCCGCGCCAGCCTCGGATAGCGTGATACCCGAGACGTCGAGCAGCTCACCGGTCTCCCGGCCGGTGAAACGCAGCTCTGCCGCGCTGATCTCGGCTAGTTCGCCGGCCAGGCGCAGCTGATGCAAGCGCAGTCGCAGATCACGACGCGTCGCCACTATCGCGTGCGCGTCCGGGGGAAGGCTGGTCAGCAGCCGGGTGAGCTGGGCCAGGGCGTCCGGCGAGTGCAGCTCATGCAGATCGTCGATGACCAGCGTGATGTCGCCGCGCGCACCGGCAAGTTCTGACCGCACCCGGTCGACCATCGCCCGCCCGTTGAACTCGGGGGTCGCCGCCGGCGGCTCCCGGACGGTCCCGGCGGCGTGCCGGACCGCGCCGAGCAGGGCCAGCCAGAACTGCTGCGCTTCGTGCTGCCCGCGCTCCACCTGCAGGACGCCCAGCCGGTGCCGCTGACCCGGACGGTCGGCCCAGGCCCGCAGCAACGACGTTTTCCCGCTGCCGGCCGGCGCCGAGATGAGCGTCACCTTCTTGGCCGCCGCCCGATCCAGCGCCGCGAGGAGATCACCCCGGTCGATCAGCCGGCTAGTTGCCCGAGTCACGTCAAAGGCCTTAGGAGCTGGCGCGCGTCATCGTGTGTTCTCCTCGCTCACGCCCGACATCAACCAGGCATGATCAGCCTACGATGCGAGATACTCGGACTAAAGTGAATAAATGTCGCAGTT
>Ga0302314_10005457_pt1 | contig 23179 bp, 17 predicted proteins | sample III_Palsa_N2_3_FD_200533 | JGI IMG/M metagenome (GOLD analysis project Ga0302314, IMG submission 200533) | Peat permafrost microbial communities from Stordalen Mire near Abisko, Sweden - III_Palsa_N2_3 | ecosystem: Environmental > Terrestrial > Soil > Palsa > Peat permafrost | place: Sweden... | reverse complement strand
CCGGGGCAGGAAGAGGGTGCCCAGATTTTTTGTCGGTGCATTTGCGGACATACTTGGGAAAGCCATCTTGAACATCGCGGACCAGCCAGGCGAGACGCCGGGTGCCCTGGTTGTCGTGGTCAACGAACTCCGGCAGCATTCGCTCTGGCCGGCCGACCGCGGCGTGCCCCCCGGCTGGCGCCGCCGGTCGGCGGCGATGTCCCGGGGCGACTGCCTGGCGGCGGTCGATGCCGCCTGGACGGACCTGGCCCCGGCCGGCCCCCGGCGGGCGCGGGGCAACGGCGGCGACCGGTTCGTGCACGAGCTTTTCGCGGACCAGGCCGCCCGGACACCCGGCGCGACCGCGGTCGTGGCGGGCCGGACGCAGCTGACCTACCGGGAACTCGACGAGTCATCCAGTCGCCTCGCGCACTACCTCGTACGGGCCGGCGCGGGTCCGGAGACGGTGACCGGCGTCCACCTGGACCGGGACGCCGACCTGGTCCGGGCGATCCTCGCGGTGATGAAGACGGGCGGCGGCTACCTGCCGCTTGACCCCGCCCTCCCGGCGGAACGGCTGGCCGGTGTCTGCGCCGCGGTGCGCCCGGCCCTGGTGCTCACCGCCGGTGCGGGCGGCTTTCCCAGCGGCGGGCCGCGGCTGCTGCCGCTCGGTGAGATCGAGGCAGAACTGGCGCACTGCCCGGCGGCAGCGCCGGGTACCCGCCCGCACCCGGACAATCTCTGCTACGTCATCTACACCTCGGGCTCCACCGGCGACCCCAAGGCGGTCGCGGTCAGCTACGGCAGCCTGGCCGGCGTCATCACCCGGATTGCCGCTGAGTACCAGGTGACCGGGCAGGACCGGGTGGCACAGGTCGCCGCCATGGCCTTCGACACCTCCATCGAGCAGATGTTCACCGCGCTGACGGCGGGGGCGACGCTGACGCTGCCGCCGCCAGGCACCATGGCCCCCTCTGAACTGCTGCGCGGCATCGAGCGCAAGCGGCTCACCGTCATCGACCTGACCCCGGCCTACTGGCATCAGGTCCTCGCGCTGGCCGAGCCCGCGGATGAACGGCTGCGCTCGGTCCGGCTGATGATCACCGGCGGTGAAATGGCGGATCCGGCCGACTGCCGGGCCGCGCTGCGGGCGGCGCCCTGGGCGCGGCTGCTCAACGCGTACGGGCTCACCGAGACCACCATCACCTCGGCCCTGTTCGACGTCGGCCGCTGGCTGCCCGCGGCCGGCCCGCTGGCCGCCGTCCCGGTCGGCCGCCCGGCGGGGGGCGCCCGGATCATGGTCCTCGACGACCGGCTGAACCCGGTGCCGGACGGGACAGCGGGCGAGATCTACATCGGCGGCGACGTGCTGGCGCGCGGCTACCTGGGCCGCCCCGGGCTGACCGCGGAGCGGTTCCTGCCCGACCCGGGAGGCACTCCCGGCGGCCGGATGTACCGCACCGGTGACCTGGGCCGCTGGCTCGGCGACGGCAGCCTGGAGGTCGCCGGGCGGGCGGACCGCCAGCTCAAGGTGCGCGGCTTCCGCGTCGAGCCGGGCGAAATCGAAAGCGTGCTGGCCGGGCACCCGGGCGTCGGCGAGGTGTCGGTGACGGCATCGACCCGCAGCTCCGGTGACACCCGCCTGGTGGCCTACTACACGCCAGGGCCGGCCGCGGAGGGCACCCAGCCGCACCGCCCGTCGGCCGCGAGCCTGCGGCGCTACCTGGCCGACCGGCTGCCCGGCTACCTGATTCCGGCGGCGTTCATCCCGCGCCAGCACGTGCCGCGCCCAGGGCAGGCTCCGGGTACGCCGCCGCAGCCGCAGCAGGAACCGCCGCAGTCCCAGCAGGAACCGCCGCAGTCCCAGCAGGAACCGCCGCAGCCGGAACCGCACACGCCGGTCGAGGCGGGACTGTCCGCGCTGTGGGCGACGCTGCTGAACCGGGACCAGGTCGCCCTCGACGACGATTTCTTCGCCCTTGGCGGCAACTCGCTGCTCGCCGCGGAGATGCTGGCGCACACCCGGGCCATGTTCGGCATTTCGGCCGACGCGGTGCAGCCGCTCACCCGCTGCCTGCTGCGCGACCCGACGCTGCGCGGATTCGCCCGCGCGGCGGCGCAGGCCAGCGAGGGCAGGCTGAACGCGGACGGCGACCAGACCGAGATCGATTTCGCCGCCGAGGCCAGCCTCGGCGTCACCATCCGGGCGCCGCGGCCGGGCCCGCGGCCGGACCGGGGCGGTCCGCGCGAGATCCTGCTCACCGGAGCGACCGGGTTCCTCGGCGCGCACCTGCTCCGCGAGCTCGTCGCCGCCACCGGTGCCCGGGTGCACTGCCTGGTCCGGGCGCGGGACCCGGCGGACGCGCTGTCCCGGCTGCGGCAGGCCGCCGCCCGCTATGAGCTCCCGGCGCCGCCGCCCGACCGGGTCGCGCCGCTCATCGGCGACCTCGCCCAGCCGGCCCTGGGCCTGTCCGAGGCGGACTTCCGCCGCCTGGGCGCGGAAATCGACGTGATCTACCACGCGGGCGCGCTGGTGAACTTCATCTACCCGTACCAGGAGCTGCGGGCCGCCAACGTGGCCGGCACCCGCGAGATAGTCCGGCTGGCGGGCCTGCGCCGTGGCATTCCGGTGCACTACGTGTCGACCACCGCGGTGCTGGCCGGCCTGGGCATGGCCGGCACCCGCGAGGTGACCGAGGAGACCGCCCTCGCGCACCCGGAGCTGCTCCGGATGGGGTACGTCGAGACGAAGTACGCAGCCGAGGAGCTGCTCAGGAACGCGGCCCGCTCGGGGCTGCCGGTGGCCGTCTACCGGCCGCTGGACATCGTCGGCAGCCAGGGGACCGGCGCCTGGCATACCGCCACCGAAATGTGCGCGCTGATCAGGTTCATCGCCGACACCGGGCTCGCGCCGGACATCGACCTGCCGCTCGACTTCGTCGCCGCCGACACCTGCGCCGCCGCCATCAGGCATATCTCCGTCACCGAGGGTGCCACGGGGCGCACCTATCACCTCGCCAGCCCGCGCAGTGCCCCGCTGGCCGCGGTGGTCAGCCGGCTGCGGGACCGCGGCTACCCGGTCACCGAGATCCCCTACGCCGGCTGGGTAACCGAGCTCGCGCGGCAGGCGGCCCGCGACCCGTCGCAACCGATGGCCGCGTTCCTGCCGCTGTTCGTCAACCGCGGCGCCGGGGGGCGCACGGTCGCGGAGATGTACGTCAGGGACGTCTTTCCCGCCTATACCCGGACGAATACCAAGCGGGCGCTGCGCGGCAGCGGGATCGCCTTCGCGCCGGTCAGCGGTGGCCTGCTGGACGCCAACATCGACCGGCTGATCCGGACCGGCTACCTGCCGGCCCCGGCGGGCGGGCAGCGAGCGCATGCCGGCTAGCCGCTACCCGGACTGGGACTCGTTCAAGTTCCCGGCCGCTCCCGGCCCGGCGGCGGACGACGGGCCAGTGGCGTTCTGCGCGGACCTGGGCCCGGCCAGCGTGCTCGGCGCTTACCGGCGGGGCATCTTCCCGATGCCCGCCCCCGGTGAGTTCTTCCGCGGTCTCAACGAGATCCGCCACGAGGACCAGGTCGCGGCGGGCGCGATCGCCATCGTCGGCGACGAGCGGGACGACCCCTACCGGGCGGCCTGGTGGTCGCCTGACCCGCGGCTGGTGATCGGCCCGGACGGCGTGCACCTCGGCCGCAATGTCAGGAAGCGGCTGCGCCGCGACGGACTCGCCACCACCGCGAACACGGCGTTCCGCCAGGTCGCGGAGGCCTGCCGGGCGGACCGGGAGCCCCGCTGGCTGACCGACACGCTGCTCGGCTCGCTGACCGAGCTGCACGCGGCGGGCTGGGCGCACAGCATCGAGGTGTGGCTGGGCGAGGAGCTGGTTGGCGGCGCGCTGGGGATCGGCATCGGCCGGGTACTGAGCGGGGACTCGCTGTTCGGGCGGCATCCCGGCGCGGCCGCGGTCGCCGTCGCCGACATGCGGGCCCGGCTGGCGGCGGCCGGCGGCACCGTTATCGACGCCCAGTGGGACAGCCCTTTCCTGCGCTCGCTGGGCGCGGCTCCCGTCGAGCGCGACCGCTACCTGGCACTACTCGACCAGGGCGGGGAACCGGTGCCGCTGCCCGCGGGCCGGCTGCCCGCGCAGCGGCTGCTCGCCCCGCCGCCCTGACCCAGTCGGCTGGGGGTGCGGGCAGCAGCGCTGGCGCCGCGGGAAACCCGGGCGGCGGCTGCCCCCCGGCGTTACCGTTCGCGACGCAGGAAATGGGTGCCGCGCCGCTGCTCGCTGACGCCGACCCGTTCCTTGATCTTCTCGCTGATGTCGCCGCGGGTCAGGTTGGCCGCCAGGGTGCACGCGGCGGTGACGGCCCGCGCGGTGGACGCGCCGTGCGCGATCACCACCGTGCCGCCCAGGCCGAGCAGCGCGGCGCCGCCGTATGATTCCGGCTCCAGCCGGTGGGTGAGCTCGCGCAGGCCGCGGCGCTGCAGGGCGGCGCCCACCCGGGCGGCCCGGGTGCTGGTGAGCGCGGTCCGCAGCTCGCCCGCGGCGAACCGCATGGCCCCTTCCAGCGTCTTGAGCGCCACATTGCCGGTGAACCCGTCGGTGACGATCACGTCGACCGCGCCCGCCATCAGGTCGCCCCCCTCTACGTTGCCGGCGAAGTTCAGCGGCAGCGCGCCGCCCTGCGGCTCGGCCGCGAGCAGTTCGTGCGCGCGGCGGGTCAGCGCGTTTCCCTTGCCGGGCTCCGCGCCGATGGTGAGCAGGCCAACCCGGGGGGCCGCGATGCCCAGCGCGATCTGCGCGTAGGCGACGCCGAGCTGGCCGAACTGGACGAGCATCTCCGGCTTGGGGTCAGCGGTGGCGCCCGCGTCAATGAGCACGGTCGGCTTCGGGTGCGTCGGCAGCAGCACGGCCAGGCCAGGACGCGGCACCCCGGGCAGCGGCAGCAGCCGGTGCCTGGCGCTGGCCACGATCGCGCCGGTTGACCCGGCGGAGACAACGGCGCTCGCCTGGCCCCGCCTGACCAGCTGGCAGGCGACGGCGATGCTGGAGCGGGGCCGGCGGAACCCGGCCAGGGCCCCCTCGCCCATCCCGACGACATCCTCGGCCGGCACCACCCGCAGCTCAGACCCGCCGCCGAGCCGGGCTATCACCGGCCGCAGCCGGGCCGGCGGCCCGGTCAGCAGCGTGGTGACGCCGCCCTCGCGTTGTGCGGCCAGCGCGCCCGCGACGATCTCGTCCGGGGCGTAGTCGCCGCCCATCGCGTCGACCGCGATGACCGGGTCGGTCGTCGGGATATCCAGCGGCGATAGTTCGTGGGCCTCGTCGTGGCCCGGCGGCACATGGCTCACGCGTGTCTCCGTTGGCCTTTCCTCGATGCCTAGGCCCCTGCTGCCGCCAAGCGTAGACGGCTTGCGCAGCCATTATCGCCAGCAGGCCAGCGCGCCGGTCAACCGGGAGCTGAACCTTTCTCATCCTGACCAGGCCGGCCTCGCCGGACGGGCCAGGACTGGCAAGTGGAAAAGAGTTCACTATGCTCGCTGCATGGAGCTGAATGGATCTTCCGCTATTGTCACCGGCGGCGCCAGCGGCCTGGGTGAAGCGACGGCCCGCGTGCTCGCGGCCGCCGGCGCTCATGTCATCATCGCCGACCTGAACGAAGAGGCGGGCAAGCAGATCGCCGCCGAGACCGGCGGGCAGTTCGCCAAGACGAACGTGACCGACGAGGACGACGTACTGGCCGCGGTGGCCGCCGCCGAGGCTTCTGGCCGGCCGCTGCGGGTGGCGGTGAACTGCGCGGGGATCGGCTTCGCGTCGCGCACCGTCAACCGCGACGGCTCGCCGCACGAGCTGGCCGGGTTCGCCCGGGTGATCGCGATCAACCTGACCGGCACGTTCAACGTGCTGCGGCTGGCCGCCTCGGCGATGTCGAAGACCGAGCCGGTGGACGAAGACGGCCAGCGCGGCGTGATCATCAACACCTCCTCGGTGGCCGGCATCGAAGGCCAGACCGGGCAGATCGCCTACTCGGCCTCTAAGGGCGGGATCATCGGCATGACGGTGCCCGCGGCCCGCGACCTGTCCGTCATCGGCGTGCGGGTCAACACGATCTGCCCGGGCGTGATCTATACCCCCATCTACAAGTCGATCGCCGGGGCCGACGCGGATGAGTTCCTGGCCCGGCTGGCGGCTCCGGTGGTGTTCCCGAAGCGCCTCGGGCGGGCAGATGAGTTCGGACACCTGGTCAGGTCGCTGATCGAGAACGACTATATGAATGCGGAGGTCGTGCGGTTCGATGGCGGCATCCGGTTCCAGCCGAAGTGAGGCCCTAGGGGTGATATGTGTCGGGGATCGCGGGGTGCCTCGCACTGGCAGGGGGAACCCGGCCGGACACGGAGTGGGTCCTGGCCGCCATACGCCGGATGGCGCACCGGGGGCCGGATGACGAGCAACTGATCTTCGACGGCCCGGTCACGCTTGGCGCCAGGCGGCTGGTGGTCATTGACCCGTCAGCCGCCGGGCGGCAGCCGATGCGATCGGCCGACGGCCGCTACACGATTGTCTATGACGGGGAGATCTACAACTACGACGAGCTCGCGCAGCGGCTGCGGGCCCGCGGGATCGCGCTGCGCGGCGGGTCGGACACCGAGCTGCTGCTTGAGACCTACGCCGTCGAAGGGCGGGAGGCGCTGCGGCGGCTGCGCGGCATGTTCGCGTTCGCCATCTGGGACGCCGTCAGCGGTGAGCTGTTCTGCGCCCGTGACCCGTTTGGCATCAAGCCGCTTTACTACACGCTGGCCGAGGGGGGCAGGCAGTTCAGGTTCGCGTCTGAGCGCAAGGCGCTGCTCGGTCCGGGCGAGGTCTCGGTCATCGATCCCGACGCGCTGCGCCGGTACCTGTCGTTCCAGTACGTTCCGCCGCCGTCGACGATGACCCCGCCGGTTACCTGCCTGCCGCCCGCCAGTTTCCTGGTCGTGCGGCCGGGCACGCCGCTTGAGCGGCCGTCCCGGTACTGGCGGCCGATGCTGCGGTCGGCCAAGTCGCCCGCGGCCGACACCCCGGAACGCGTGCTCGCCGCGCTGCGCGGCTCGGTCGCCGCGCACCTGCGCAGCGACGTCCCGGTCGGCGCTTTTCTGTCCGGCGGGGTGGACTCGGCCGCCATCTGCGCGATCGCCGCGGAGACCAGGCCCGGCATGCTGACCTTCACCGCCGGGTTCGCCCGGCCCGGCTACAGCGAAATCGAGTACGCGCAGCAGACCGCGGCCGCGCTGGGGCTGCCCAACATCCCGTACGTGATCACCGCGCAGGAGTTCGCCGCCAGGCTGCCGCAGATCATCTGGCAGCTCGACGATCCGCTGTCGGACGCCGCGGCGACCGGCCTGTGGTTCGTCGCCCGGGAGGCGCGGCGCCACGTGAAGGTGGTGCTGTCGGGGGAGGGAGCCGACGAGCTCTTCGGCGGGTACGGGGTGTATTACCAGCCCGGGGTGGTCCGGGCGGCGACGAAGCTGCCGGGCTCAGGACGCACGCTCGCCCAGGCGATGGCCCACCGCATACCGCCGGGACAGCGGGGCAAGGGGCTGCTCGAGCGGATCGCGACGCCGTTGCGCAGCCGCTACATCGGCAACGCCAACGTCTTTGCGGGCGACGAGATTGACGCGCTGACCAGGTACGGCGCGGGCACGGTGCACGATGTGACCGGCCCGGTCTTCGACCAGGCCGAAGCGGCCGGGCTCGACGACGTGGCCACCATGCAGCTCATCGACATCAACACCTGGCTGCCGGGTGACATCCTGGTCAAGGCCGACCGCGGGTCAATGGCGCACGGGCTCGAGCTGCGCACGCCGTTCCTCGACCGCGAGGTGATGAGCGTCGCCAGCCGGCTGGCGCGGGCGGAGAAGACCGCGGCCGGCACCACCAAGTTCGCCCTGCGCGAGGCGGTCGGCGCCCTGTTGCCGCAGGAGAGCGCCGAGCGCCGCAAGCTCGGCTTCCCGGTGCCCATCGGGCACTGGTTCCGCGGCGAGCTGGCCGGCTTCGCCGATCAGGTGATCGGTGACGCGCGCACGGAGGAGTGGCTCGACAAACGCGCGGTCGCCGAGGTGCTGCGCCGCTTCCGCGAAGCGGACCCGGACGTCCCCTGGCGCCAGGTCTGGACGCTCGTGGTGTTCTCGCTGTGGCACCAGATCTACGTGGAACGCGTCTTCGATCCGGTCACCCTCGGCTGGCTCGGCGGTCGTTAGCCGCCAGGTCACGCGGGGTGCGGCCGTGGCGGCCAGCCCCCGCGGGCACCCGTGCTAGGCGCCCGAGCTCTCCGGAGGCGGCGGGAACAGGCCGCTGTCCACCAGCTGCTCACGGATCTTGCGGCGGCCGCGGTGCAGCCGGGACATGACCGTGCCGACCGGGGTGCCCATGATCTCGGCGATCTCGCGGTACGGGTAGCCCTCGATGTCAGCCAGGTAAACCGTGGTGCGGAACTCCTTCGGCAGCCCGCGCAGCGCGCGCAGCAGATCGGAGTCGGTCATGTGATCGAGCGCCTCAGCCTCCGCCGAGGGGACCGGGGGAGCCAGCCGGTCCGCCGACATCTGCCATTCCTGCAGATCGCTGCCGAGCGCCTGCTGCGGCTCGCGGCGCCGCTTGCGGTAGACGTTGATGAACGTCGTGGTGAGAATCCGGTTGAGCCAGGCGCGCAGGTTGGTGCCCGGGCGGAACTGGTGGAAGGCCGCGTACGCCTTCACTGACGTTTCCTGAACCAGGTCTTCGGCGTCGGTGGGGTTGCGGGTCATCCGCAGTGCCGCCGGATACAACTGGCTGAGCTGCGGCAAGACGTCGCGCTCAAACCGGGCGCGACTCTCGTCGTCCTCTTCGATCGGGCTCATACCTGGCTCCGGGGGTTAGTCGCTTGCTGCTCACTCATATAGACGTACGAAAAGGGTCCGACGGTCCAATGTGTGACCTAGATCACCTCAAGATATGTCGCGTCATCGCGAGTAAGCTCAACGTACCCTGAAAAAACGCTCATAAGCGAAAACCGGGAAACGCCGGATACCGGGCGCAACGTCAGATCCAGCCCACGCCCGTCGTATACCACATGCGGGACAGCCAGTCTGAGTACGGGATGATCTCGCCCGCGAGGATCGGGTAAAAGTACCAGAACACAAGTAGCACGGCAAGGACGTAGCCACCAACGAGTACCGATCCGCTTACTCTGCGTCTCAGCCCGGCCGTGGCCGGGCCGAGCATCAGCCCCAGGCACAGCACGATGCAGATGATCACGAACGGTTCGAACTCGAGCGCGTAGTAGAAGAACTTGGTCCGCGAGACGAACGGCAGCCAGGACCCCCAGCCGGCCAGGATGCACAGCAGGGCGGTGCCGGCCCGCCAGTCCCGGCGGGTCAGCCACCAGCCCAGGCAGACCGCCATCGCGGGAATGGACACCCACCAGATGGCCGGGTTGCCAAGCGCGAGCACCTCCTGCACGTACGGGCCGACCTTGCCGCTCGCGGCGACGTGCAGCCCGGCCGGGTCGGTGTAGGTCTGCCAGTAGAACGCCACCGGGCGGGTGAGGAAGAACCAGTCCCACGGCTGGGACTCGTACGGGTGCCTGACGTTGAGGCCCACCCCGAACTGGACCATGTACTTGTGGTACTCGTACAGCGAGTACAGCGGGGAGATGACCGGGATGTTGATCCCGTGCTGCTGGGCGTAGTCGCGGTCGTACCCGGTGTTGGTGACCAGCCAGTTCATCCACGTCAGCAGGTAAGTGACAAAGGGAATGACCCCGAGGGTCAGCAGCAGCCACTTGCCGTCCCGCACCAGCCCGCCGCGCAGGTAACCGCGCAGGCCGACCGTGCGGCGGGCGCCGATGTCCCAGGCGAGGCACAGGCAGGCGAAGGCGAGGATGTACCAGACGCCGTACTGCTTGGTCGCGCAGGCGAGCCCGATGAGCACGCCCGCCAGCACCCGCCATTTCCTGATCCCGAGGCCAGGACCCGCCTCGTCGAACGGCCGCAGCACGACCGCCTCGGCCAGCCGCGCCCGCGACACATCGCGGTCGACGATGAGCGCGCCGAACGAGGAGAGTACGAAGAACATCAGGAAGATGTCCAGGATGCCGGTCCGGCTGAGCACGAACTCAAGGCCGTCGAGGGACATCAGCAGCCCGGCCACGCAGCCGAGCAGCGTCGAGCGGGTGAGCCGCCGGGCGACGCGGCACATGACCAGGACGGCCAGCGTGCCGAAGAGCGCGGGCGCGACCCGCCAGCCAAGCGAAGTGAGGCCGAAGAGCCATTCGCCGACCGCGATCAGCAGCTTGCCGACCTCCGGCTGGACCACGATCTCGCCGCAGCCGCTGCCCGAGCAGGTCTGGAAGAGGCTGTTGCTGAAGTGACCGGCGACGATGTGGTTATTGACGTAGTTGGGGTTGCTGGTGAGGCTGAGCCAGTTCCACTCGACCCCGTGCTTGAGGATCGACCACGCGTCCTTCGCGTAGTACGTCTCGTCGAAGATGATCGCGTTAGGGACCGATAGCCTGTAGAAGCGCAGGAAGGCGGCGAACGCCGTCACCAGCAGCGGGCCGATCCAGCCCCACCACCGGTCGTCCGGCATCGGCGTCACCAGCCGGGAGCGCAGTACCGCTATCCGCTCGGCGGTGCCGCCGTCGGCCGGCCGCCCCCCCGGGCCGGCGCCGGCCCGGCGGGCGCCGATCATGACAATGTCATCAGCGCCGGCCGCATCTGGGCCGCCGCCTTCGTCGGGATCCTGGGCCGGCTGGCCGGCCTGTGTAGCGGTCATCGAACGCAATGCTATGTGGAGGCGAGCCCGCGTGGGGACCAGAAAAACAGCCGATCGGGTACCTGCTGAGGCACAGAGGAGTAACGGCGCCCCCGGCGTGCTCACCCTCGCCGGAGTTCCCATCGGGCAGGCCGAGGATGCCCCCGCGCGGCTGGCGGCGGCGCTGGCGACCGCCGACGTGATCGCGGCCGAGGACACCCGCCGGGTCCGCCAGCTCGCGGCGGCGCTCGACGTGCGGCTGAGCGGCCGGGTGGTTTCCTATTACGACGTGATCGAGGTGCGCCGGGCGGCCGAGCTGGTCACCGAGCTCCAGGCGGGCCGGGACGTGCTGGTGGTGACCGACGCCGGGATGCCGGCCATCAGCGACCCCGGCTACCGGCTGGTCGCCGCCGCGGCGGCGGCCGGGATCAGGGTGACCGCGCTGCCCGGGCCCTCGGCGGTGACCACGGCGCTGGCACTTTCCGGGCTGCCGACCGACCGGTTCTGCTTCGAGGGGTTTCCGCCGCGCAAGGGCGGCGAGCGGGCGCGCCGGTTCGGTGAGCTTGCCGAAGACCCGCGCACGCAGGTGCTGTTCGAGTCACCGCGGCGGGTCGCGGCGACCCTGGCCGAGCTGGCCGGCTCCCATGGCGCTGAGCGCGCCGCGGTGGTCTGCCGTGAGCTGACCAAGACCCACGAGGAGATCGTTCGCGGGCCGCTCGCCGAACTCGCGGCGTGGGCGGCTGACCAGGAAGCCTCAGGTGGCGTCCGCGGTGAGATCACGCTGGTCGTGGCCGGCATCGGCCAGGCGGCGGTCCGGGCTGCCGCCCGCGCCGCGGCGCGTGAGGTCCGCCGCGCCGAACGCCATGGCGGCGGCTAGGCAAGCGAACGGCGTCGCGGTGGTGACATAGCGGTAGTCGAATTCCGCGGTGGCGGCCGGCACCACGATCAGCGCCACCGAGCACAGCCAGGGCAGCAGCGCGTCGCGCCCGGCCCGGCGCCAGCGCACCACGATCCCGATCAGCCCGGTCAGCAGGATCAGCCCGTAGACGGTCCCTGGCAGCCACAGGTAACGCTGGTAACCCCGGATGACCTGAGCGAACGGGTTGACAACGACGGTCGCCGGGTTGCCCCGCACGTAGTACGCGGCCGCTGACGGGTACCCGTCGTACGGGCTGGCCGGGATGGCCAGCGACTGGTACCCGAACAGGTACGCGTCGTACGTCTGCGGGTTGGGGAACACCGGGCGGTTCCAGTCGAACGACCGCACCGTGTCGTCAAGCACCGTGCGCGCGTAGTCGAACGGCTGCGCCTCGATCGCCCGCACGGCGAAGCTTTCCGCCAGCCGGTTCGTCTGCGGCGAGAACTCGGCCGAGGGCAGCCGCAGCAGCGGGCTGGCCGCCGTCCAGATGTAGGCCTGCGCGATCGGCCGGCTGGCCGGCGGCACGGCGGTGCACAGCGGCAGCAGGTCCGTCGGCAGCGTCATCCGCGAGCAGTCGGCGAACGTCATCACCCGCGAGTACAGGAAGACACCGGTGGAGTCGGTCATCGCGAACTGGCCGTGCGCGGAGGAGTACCAGGCCTCGTAGCCCGCCACCGGCACCGCAAAAGCGAACGCGCAGGCGGCCAGCCCGCCGATCAGCGGCCGCCACCGGACCGGCCGCGTCAGCAGCCGGATCAGCAGGTACAGGCCGAACACGGCCAGCAGCGGCAGCCCGGTCGGCCGGACCGTCGCGGAGACCCCCAGCAGCAGGCCCGCGGCCAGGCAGGCGCGCCAGGAGAGACGCGCAGACCAGAGCACGGTGGTGACGGCGGCCATCACCAGGAACAGGAACAGCGTGTCCGCCATGATCAGGTGCTCGAGCTGGATCTCGAAGCCGTCGTACAGCACCGGCAGCGTGGCGGCCACCGCCGCCCAGGCGGGCGCGCCGAACCGGTGCCGGGCCAGCGCGTAGATCATCACCGCGACGCCCAGCCCCATCAGGTGCTGTGAGGCGGTCACCAGCAGGTAGCTGTGCGCCGGCGACAGCAGCCACAGGTACACCGGGTAACCGGAGGGTCGCGTCATGCCCGGGGTCAGCGTCACCGCGGCGCGCACATAGCTGAACGAGTCGTTGAACCAGGATTGCCAGCGGTAGCCCAGCTCAGCGTCCACTCGCAGCAAGAACGCGGGCAGCAGGACGACGGCGAACAGGCGGTTCCCGGCGATCAGCCGGGTCGTCCGCCGCCATATCACCGCAGGCATTACCCTCAAGCCCGTATCCTCCTGTTTCTGGGACGCTCCGCCGGCGAGTCGCTGGCGGATCGCGCGCCCCGTGCCCTGCGCCCGTGCAATGTACGCCAAATCGGGCGATGAGGGTCCGGTGTCACCGTAAATACGGCGAATGGAGTCCACGTGGAGTTGACGGTGGTAATTCCCTGTCTCAATGAGGCGGAAACCGTGGCAACCTGCGTGCATAAGGCTGTTCAGTTCATCGCGGACAACAGCATCGACGGCGAGGTCGTGGTGGCCGACAACGGCTCGACCGACGGCAGCCGGGAACTGGCCGCCGCCGCCGGCGCCCGGGTGGTCCCGATTCCCGAGCGCGGCTACGGCAACGCGCTGATGGGCGGGATCGTGGCGGCCCACGGTGAGTACGTGATCATGGGCGACGCCGACGACAGCTACGACTTCACCAACCTGATGCCGTTTGTCACCGAGCTCCGCCAGGGCTACGACCTGGTGATGGGCAACCGCTTCAAGGGCGGCATCGCCCCCGGCGCGATGCCGCCGCTGCACCGGTACCTGGGCACCCCGGTGCTCTCCTTCATCGGCCGGCTGTTCTTCCGCTCCAAGATCGGCGACTTCAACTGCGGCCTGCGCGGCATGCGGCGGGACAGTGCCATCGCCCTCGGCCTGCAGGCGACCGGCATGGAGTTCGCCAGTGAGATGATCGTGAAGGCCGCCCTGGCCAAGCAGAAGATCTCCGAGGTTCCGACCACGCTCGCCAAGGACGGCCGCAGCCGTCCGCCGCACCTGAATACCTGGCGCGACGGCTGGCGCCACCTGCGGTTCCTGCTGCTGTTCAGCCCGGGCTGGTTGTTCTTCGTCCCCGGCCTGGTGCTGCTGGTGGTCGGCCTCGGCCTGGGCGCGGCGGTCGCGACCGGCCCGCTCATCATCGGCGGGGTGTCCTTCGACGTGGACACGCTCGTCGCCTGCGGCGCGTGCGTCGACATCGGCTTCCAGGCGATCCTCTTCTGGCTCTTTACCCGGGTCTACGCCGGCTCGGAGGGGTTCCTGCCGACTGAGCCAAGGGTGCAGACCCTGCTGGGCAAGCTATCCCTGGAGCGCGGCCTGCTGACGGGTGCGGCGGTGGGCATCGCGGGCCTGGTCGGCCTGATCTTCTCGCTCACCTACTGGCAGGGCCAGGCCTTCGGTCACCTCAACTACGAGCACGCGCTGCGGCTGATGGTCCCGTCGGTGACCGCGCTCGTGCTGAGCTGCCAGCTGATCCTCGGCACGTTCTTCCTGTCGATCCTCGGGATCAAGCAGACGAGGCACGTCCCGGTCGGCGCCAGGGCCGAGATTAAAGCGAGCGACGAGCCCGCCACTGCCCGTAGGCTTTAAACATGTCTTCCGCCACTCCCAAGCACATCCTCACCGCGCCGGCCTGGCCCTACGCCAACGGCCCGCGGCACATCGGCCATGTTTCCGGCTTCGGGCTGCCGAGCGACATGTTCAGCCGGTACCAGCGGATGGCGGGCAACAAGGTGCTGATGGTCTCCGGCACCGACGAGCACGGCACCCCGATCCAGGTGCAGGCGGACAAGGAAGGCGTGAGCGTCCGCGAGGTCGTCGACCGGTACAACGGTGTCATCGGCAACGACCTGGCCAACCTGGGGATGACCTACGACCTGTTCACCAGGACGACCACCCGCAACCACTACGCGGTCACCCAGGAGATCTTCCTGACGCTGCTGAAGAACGGGTACATCTTCCCCAAGACCACGCTCGGCGCGATCTCCCCGTCAACCGGCCGGACCCTGCCCGACCGTTACATCGAGGGCACCTGCCCGATCTGCGGCTACCCGTCCGCCCGCGGTGACCAGTGCGACAACTGCGGCAACCAGCTCGACCCGACCGACCTGATCAACCCGAGGTCGAAGATCAACGGCGAGACCCCGGTGTTCGTCGAGCAAGAGCATTACTTCCTCGACCTGCCGGCGTTCACCGACGCACTCAGCGCCTACCTGAAGTCCAAGGAAGGCAGCTGGCGGCAGAACGTGCTGCGGTTCTCGCTCAACCTGCTCGACGACCTGCAGCCACGGGCGATCACCCGCGACCTCGACTGGGGCGTCCCGGTGCCGCTCGACGGCTGGCGCGACCGCAACGACAAGCGGATCTACGTCTGGTTCGACGCGGTCATCGGCTACCTGTCGGCGTCGATCGAATGGGCCCGCCGGTCGGGCGACCCGGACGCCTGGCGCGCCTGGTGGACCGACGAGAACGCCGAGTCCTACTACTTCATGGGCAAGGACAACATCGTCTTCCACTCGGAGATCTGGCCCGCGATGCTGCTCGGCTACGCGGGTAACGGGGCGAAGGGCGGCACCCCCGGCCGGCTGGGCCAGCTCGACCTGCCGTCCGAGGTGGTGAGCAGCGAGTTCCTCACCATGGAGGGGCGCAAGTTCTCCTCCTCGCGCCAGGTGGTCATCTACGTGAAGGACTTCCTGGCCCGCTACGACGTGGACGCGCTGCGCTACTACGTGGCGGTGGCCGGTCCGGAAACGCACGACACCGACTTCACCTGGAGCGAGTTCGTCCGGCGAAACAACGACGAGCTGGTCGCGACCTGGGGCAACCTGGTCAACCGGTCGGTTTCGTTCGCCGCCAAGAACATCGGCGAGATCCCGGCGGCGGGCGACCTCACCGATGCGGACCGGGCACTGCTCGCCACCACCAGCGGCGCGTTCGCGACCGTGGGCGAGCACCTGTCGCGCTCCCGGTTCAAGTTCGCGATCAACGACGCGATGCGCGCGGTCGGGGAGGCCAACAAGTACTTCTCCGAGCAGGCGCCGTGGAAGCTGCGCACCACCGACCCGGAGCGGATGAACACCGTCCTGCACGTCACCCTGCAGGCCGTCGCCGACGCCAAGACGCTGCTCACCCCGTTCCTGCCGCGCTCGTCGCAGGCCGTGCACGAGATGCTGGGCGGCGCCGGCGAATGGTCGGGGATGCCGCGGATCGAGACGGTGGACGAGGAGGGCGGACCGTCCTACCCGGTGATCACCGGCGACTACGACTCCACCTTCCGCTGGGAATCGCGCCCGGTCACCCCGGGCACCCGGCTGGCCGTGCCCGCCCCGGTGTTCACCAAGCTGGACCCGTCGGTGATCGACGAGGAGCTCGGCCGTCTCGGCGGCGAGTAGCCGCGGGCGATCGACCAGTGCAAACCGGCCAGTGCAATGAGTAGTCCAGACGAGGGCGCTGATGCGCGGTCCGCGGGAGAGGCGCTGCCGGAGCCGGGCGGATTCGACGCGCACACCCACATGGACATCATGGGGCTGCCGGTCGACGGCGTGCTCAGCGCCGCCCGCGCCGCCGGGATCGGCCGGGTGGTGAACGTCGGCTGTGACCTGCCTTCCTCGCGCTGGTCGGTCACCACCGCGGCGGAATACCCCGACGTGTACGCGGCGGTGGCGATCCACCCCAATGACACCGCCAAGGTGGACGACCGCCGCGCCGAGGTGCTCGCGGAGCTGACCGTGCTGGCCGAGTCGCCGGACGTGGTGGCGGTGGGGGAGACCGGGCTCGACTACTACCGCGACTGGTCGCCGCCGCCGGTGCAACGGGACTGGTTCCGCGGGCACATCGAGATCGCCCGGACGGCAGGCAAGGCGGTGATGATCCACGACCGGGAGGCGCACCAGGACGTGCTGTCCATCCTCGCCGAGTACGCGCCGTGGCCGCCGTTCAGCGTGATCTTCCACTGTTTCTCCGGTGACGCGGCGATGGCCGCCCGCTGCGCCGAGGCGGGCTACCTGATGAGCTTCGCGGGCAACGTGACGTTCAAGAACGCGGGCTTGCTGCGCGAGGCGGCGCTGACCGCTCCCGCGGAGCTGATGCTGGCGGAAACCGACGCTCCCTACCTGACCCCGGTCCCGCACCGCGGCAAGCCGAATTCACCGGCGATGACCGCGTACACCATCCGCTTCCTCGCGGCGCTGAAGAACCTGGACGTCGCCGATTTCTGCCGGCAGCTGCAGTCCACCGGTGCCAGCGTCTTCGGCTGGTAGGCGCCGGCTCATGATGACGGAAACTTTTACCGGCGGCCACACAGAAAAGTTTCCGCGTTCACCGCGGGACGGTGCCCGGTGAACACCCCGGCCGGGGTCCGGCTGCTCGGCGCGGGGGACATCCGCGACATTGCGGGCAGGCTCGGGGTGCGGCCGACGAAGAAACTCGGCCAGAACTTTGTCATCGAGCCGGGCAGCGTCCGCCAGATCGCCGCGCTGGCGAAGATCCGCCCAGACGATGTGGTCCTTGAGGTCGGCCCCGGGCTTGGTTCGCTCACGCTCGCGCTGGTCGAGGCGGCCGCCCGGCGCGGTGCGCAGCCGGCGCCGACCCGGTCGCGGGAGACCGCCCGCAGGAGAGAAGCACCGCCCGGGCCCAGCGATGGATCCGATGATGGCCCGGTCCGGCTGGTGGCCGTCGAGATTGACCCGGTGCTCGCGGCCGAACTGCCGAAGACCATCGCTGACCGGGCGCCCGGCCTCGCGGACGGAGTTCGGGTACTGGCCGCGGACGCGCTCGCGCTCAGCGAGCGCGAGCTGGGCGAACCCAGACCGACCGTGCTCGCGGCGAACCTGCCCTACAACGTGGCCGTGCCGGTCGTGCTGAACCTGCTCGCGGCGCTGCCCAGCCTGCAGCGCGGCGTCGTCATGGTGCAAGCCGAGGTCGCCGACCGGATGTGCGCCGGACCGGGCAGCCGGGTCTACGGCGTGCCGTCGGCGAAGCTCGCCTGGTACGCCGACGCCAGGTCCGCCGGGACGGTGCCGCGCAGCGTGTTCTGGCCGGCTCCCAACGTGGACTCCAAGCTGGTGGTGTTTACCCGCCATGACCGGCCCGCGACGACGGTCAGCCGGGAAGAGGTCTTCGCGGTGATCGACGCCGCGTTCAGCCAGCGCCGCAAGACCCTCCGGGCCGCGCTCGCGGGCTGGGCGGGCTCAGCGGCCGAGGCCGAGCGGTTGCTGCGCGCGGCCGGAGTCGACCCGGGTGCCCGCGGCGAGACCCTGGCGGTCACTGACTTCGCCCGCGTCGCCGAGGCACGGCACCAGGCGCCGGCGGACACGAAGTAGGCTTCGGTGCTTGTGACGAGTGTGACGGTGCGGGTTCCGGCGAAGATCAACCTGCAGCTCTCGGTCGGCCCGCTGCGCCCGGACGGGTACCACGGCCTGGTGACCGTGTTTCACGCGATCTCACTGTTCGACGAGATGACGGTCGCCGCGGCCGGGGCCGACAGCGTGACCGTCAGCGGCGAAGGGGCCGGCCAGGTGCCGCAGACCGGTGACAACCTGGCGCTGCGCGCCGTCCGGGCGCTGCGGGACGACCAGCGGCGGCGCGGCGCCGTCCCCGGTGACCAGGTAGCGGTCACCATCGGCAAGCGCATCCCGGTCGCGGGCGGCATGGCGGGCGGCAGCGCCGACGCGGCCGCCGCGCTCGTCGCCTGCAACGAACTGTGGGACGCGGGGCTTTCGCCGGCCGAGCTGTGTGAGGTCGCCGCGGGCGTCGGCAGCGACGTGGCGTTCGCGGTGCTCGGCGGCACCGCGGTCGGCCGGGGCCGGGGAGAGCAGCTGACCCCGGCGCTGGCCGGACCCGGGCAGTACCACTGGGTAATCGCGCTCGCCGACGGCCAGCTGTCCACCCCGGCGGTCTACGGCGCGCTCGACCGGATGCGGGGCGACGCATCCGTCGCCGAGCCGGAGCTGAGCGCCGAGCTGATGAGCGCGCTGCGGGCGGGTGATGCCCGGCAGCTGGGCGCGGCCATCTCCAACGACCTGCAAGCGCCCGCGGTCTCACTGTTTCCCGCGCTGCGCAAGACACTGTCCGCGGGCCGCGAATTCGGCGCGCTCGGCGCGCTGGTGTCCGGCTCGGGGCCGAGCTGCTACTTCCTGGCCGGCGACGCGGATCAGGCCACCGAACTGGCGGTCGCGTTGTCCGGTGCCGGAGTCTGCCGCTCGGTGGCGCGGGCCACCGGCCCCGCCGCGGGCGCCAGCGTCATCAGCTGACGGGCTGCCTGGATTGCCCCTGGCAGGCCAGCCGCCCGCTGGCAGCGCCACCGGCAGCTAACCGGTCACCAACGCCATCCGCAGCAGCCGGCCGGCCGCGCCACCGGCAGCTAGCCGGTCAGCTCGGTTAGCTCGAACCAGCGCTCTTCCAGCGAGGTCACGTCGCCCTCGAGCAGTGCGATCTCGGCCATGCGCTTGGTCAGGCCCTGGTAGTCGGCCGGGTCGTGGTCCGCCAGCGCGTTCTTGGCCGAGTCGATCTGCGACTGGAGCCGGGCCATCCGGCGCTCGACCGAGGCGATCTCCTTCTGCGCGTCGCGCAGCGCTGCGCCGGACAAGGCCGGCGTCGCCGACGCGCTGTCCGTGGCCGGGCCGGTGTCCTTCTTCACGGTCTGCCCCACTCCCGGGGGCTCAGCGGGCGCCGCCCGCTCGCGCAGCCGGAGGTACTCGTCGATGCCGCCGGGCAGGTGACGCAGCCGGCCATCGAGGATCGCGTACTCCTGATCGGTGACCCGCTCGAGGAAATAGCGGTCGTGGGAAACCACGATCAGCGTCCCCGGCCACGAGTCGAGCAGGTCCTCGATGACCGCCAGCATGTCCGTGTCCATGTCGTTGGTCGGCTCGTCGAGGATGAGCACGTTCGGCTGGTCGAGCAGGATCAGCAGCAGTTGCAGCCGGCGCTGCTGGCCGCCGGACAGGTCCTTGACCGGGGTGGACAGCTGCGCGGCGGAGAAGCCGAGCCGCTCGAGCAGCTGGCCCGGCGTCAGGTCCTGTGCCCGTGACCCGGAGCCGATCGTGTAGCTGGTGCGAAGGCGGCCGATGACCGTCCGGACCGGCTCGGCGAGGTAATCCTCGAGCTCGCCGAGGCGCTGGGCGAGAGAGGCGATCCTGACCGTCTTGCCGCGCTTGACCGTCCCGGCCGTCGGCTCGAGGGCGCCGGTGATCAGCGCGAGCAGGGTCGACTTGCCCGCCCCGTTGACGCCGAGCAGGCCCGCCCGCTCACCGGGCGCGATCCGCCACTCGATGCCGTGCAGCACCTCGGTACCGTCGTAGCCCGCGGAGACACCGAGCAGGTCGACGACATCCCGGCCGAGCCGGGCGGTCGCCAGCGACTGCAGCGACACCGCGTCCCTGATCTCGGGCACGTCGGCGATCAGCGCGTTGGCCGCGTCGATGCGGAACCGGGGCTTGGAGGTGCGCGCCGGGGCGCCCCGGCGCAGCCAGGCGAGCTCTTTGCGGGCCAGGTTCTGCCGCTTCGCCTCGGACGAGGCGGCCATCCGGTCACGCTCGACGCGCTGCAGGATGTAGGCCGCGTACCCGCCCTCGAACGGCTCGACGGTCCGGTCGTGCACCTCCCAGGTTGCGGTGGACACCTCGTCGAGGAACCAGCGGTCGTGGGTGATGACCAGCAGGCCGCCCGCGTTCGGGAGCCAGCGGCGCTTGAGGTGGCCGGCCAGCCAGGTGATCGCCTCGATGTCGAGGTGGTTGGTGGGCTCGTCGAGCAGCAGCACTTCCCACTCGGTGGCCAGCAGGCCCGCGAGCGACACCCGGCGCCGCTGGCCGCCGCTCAGCGCGGCGACGGATGCGTCCCAGGGGATGTCCGTGAGCAGGCCGCGGATCACGTCGCGCACCCGGGCGTCGCCTGCCCAGACGTGTTCCGGGGTGTCACCGACGACCGCCTCGGAAACGGTGAGCGCGTCGTCGAGGGTGTCGGCCTGGTCGAGCACGCCGATCCGTACCCCGCCGCGAACGGTGACCCGCCCGGAGTCGGGCAGCTGCCGCCCGGCGAGCATCTCGAGCAGGCTGGTCTTGCCGTCACCGTTCCTGCCGACGACGCCAACCCGGTCACCCTCGTTCAGGCCGAGTGTGCATGAGTCAAAGACGACTTTCGTCGGAAATTCGAGGTGCAGGGCCTCAGCCCCGAGAAGATGAGCCATATCAGCTTCAAGGCTAGGCCATCGGCAGGCGCTGGCCGGCCGTCACCGGGCCTCGCTGCGGGGCCTCGGCTGCCGCCCGGTCCGCGTCCCCAGGGTCCGCTCCGGGGTCTGGCTGGCGGCGCCCGATCTCAACTGTGGCCTGGCGCGGGCCGGGTCCCTATCTCGGCTCTGGCCGGGCCGGGTTTCTACCTCAGCGCGGGATGGTCGCCTTCGTCAAAGGGGACGATCAGGGTGCGGAGCAAGTCGGCCAGCAGCGCGCGCTGCTCCGGTCCGAGCCGGGCCAGCAGTGCGTGCTCACGCTCGAGCAGGTCGGCGAACGCCGCGTCGACCACGGTCTTGCCGCGTTCGGAGAGCGTGACGAGCACCCCGCGGCGGTCGCTCGGATCCGGCTCGCGGGACACCAGGCCGGCCGCGGCAAGCCGGTCGATACGGTTGGTCATCGTGCCCGAGGTGACCAGCGTGGCGCGCAGCAGCGCGCCGGGAGTGAGCTGGAACGGCGGACCGGCCCGGCGCAGCGCCGAGAGGACGTCGAATTCCCACGACTCGAGGCCGTGCGCGGCGAACGCGCCCCGTCGCGCGATGTCCAGGTGCCGGGCCAGCCGGGAAACCCGGCTGAGCACCTGCAGTGGCGCGACGTCGAGGTCCGGTCGCTGCTGCCGCCACGCGGCGACCAGGTCGTCGACCTCGTCTCGCTCGTCACCAATGAGCTGCCCCATCACCACAGCTTATCTCTTGACGTCAAGATGCTTGATCTGGTAAAGATATCTTGATGTCAAGATTCTTTACATCAACTCATTCACTGGACGGAGGCACGAAGATGTGGGATGCCGGACAGTACCTGCGGTTCGGCGGCGAGCGCGCCCGGCCGTTCTTTGACCTGACCGCGCAGGTCGGCGCCACCAGCCCGGGTTACGTGGCCGACCTCGGCTGCGGTCCGGGCAACCTCACCGCCGCGCTCGCCGCGCGCTGGCCGCAGGCGACGGTCGTCGGCGTGGACAATTCCCCGGAGATGATCGCCGCCGCCGAGACCGCGCCGCGGCAAGCGGGGCCCGGGCAAGCGGCGCCGGGGCAGGCGGCAGCACCATCGTCGCCTGCGGCTGCCGCGCCGAACCTCTCGTTCACGCTAGGCGACATTGCCGACTGGCGCCCCGCGCAGGCGCCCGACGTGATCGTCTGCAACGCCGTGCTGCAGTGGATCCCGGGCCACCAGGAGCTGCTGGCGCGCTGGGCAGCCCTGCTCGCGCCCGGCGGCTGGCTCGCGTTCCAGCTGCCAGGCAACTTCGATCAGCCCAGTCACACGATCGTGGCTGAGCTCGCGCGCTCGCCGCGGTGGCGTGACCTGCTCAAGGGTGCGCAGCTGAACCGGCAGGCGGGCGACCCGGCCGACTATGTGGCGCTGCTCGCCCGGCCCGGGTACCAGGTGGACGCGTGGGAGACCAGCTACCTGCACATCCTGCCGGGGGATAACCCGGTGCTCGAATGGACGAAGGGCAGCACGCTGCGGCCGGTGCTGGCCGAACTCGATGCGGAGCAGACCAACGACTTCCTCCGCGAGTACGGGGAGCGGCTGCGGACCGCGTACCGGCCGCAGCCGTTCGGTACGCTGTTTCCGTTTCGCCGGGTGTTCACGGTGGTGCACCGCGAGAATCCTCAGCTGTTAATCAGACTATTCCCATTGAGTAACTAGGAAAAGCGTGGCATGATCTTGGCGTGACCCAGACAACCTCCACTGAGCAGCAGATCCTCACGCCCCAGCAGCTCGCCGCCGAGGTGCAGCGGCTGACCTCCAGTCCGGCCGAATGGGTAGCCCGGGTCAGGCTCGATCCCGAGGGCCGCTGGTACGAGCAGATCCATATGGGCGACACGTATGAGCTGTGGCTGATCAGCTGGCTGCCCGGTCAGTCCACCGGGTTCCACGATCACGGTGGTGCCAACGGAGCGTTCGGAGTGGTCTGGGGCCAGCTGGACGAGCACGTGGTGGCATCCGGCGCCGCCGCCTCCATCGGCCGCCCGGTCACGGCGGGCACCGTTCGCTCCTTCGGGCCGCACTACGTGCACGACGTGCGGAACTCCGAGGCGGGCTCGGTCGCGGTCAGCGTGCACGCCTACTCGCCGCCGCTCTCGGCGATGACCAGGTACGATCTCAGTCCGAGCGGCCTGGTGCCGATCCGGACTGAAGGGACAGACGACTGGTGAGTTCTGCCGCCCAGAACGGGCGAGCTGCCACCG
>Ga0302314_10005456_pt1 | contig 23183 bp, 21 predicted proteins | sample III_Palsa_N2_3_FD_200533 | JGI IMG/M metagenome (GOLD analysis project Ga0302314, IMG submission 200533) | Peat permafrost microbial communities from Stordalen Mire near Abisko, Sweden - III_Palsa_N2_3 | ecosystem: Environmental > Terrestrial > Soil > Palsa > Peat permafrost | place: Sweden... | reverse complement strand
GTAAGGCTGCGTATTGGTCGGGGCGTTGCCGTTGCCGACGTTGACGATCAGGTTGTTGATGCTGTTGAGCGCATTGTCGATATGCGTGCCGCCCGAGCCAAGCGCTGAATTCATATTGGTATCAAGCTCCGAGGCGAGGTTTGCAGCGGCGTAATTGATGGTGCCGGGCGTCGAAGAACTGCCATTGATCGTTGAAGTCAGCGGAGCATAATTGCTATCGATATTCGTGATGAAGGGGTAGAGCCCGATCCGGAATTGATTGGTCACGACCTCCATCTTTTGGGCCAAAGCGAGCAATCCGTCCACGCCATTCGCAGCCTGCGTGGCGTTCAAGGCAAAGCCGACCGCGTCGAGGCGCAGCTGGATACAGCCGTCGGTGCCCGCGGTGGGGCAGGAAGTAGCCGCCGCCAGACCCCACTTGGGATCCGTGTTGAGCGAACCCGGCAGGCCGGAAAGCATCGAAACTGGCAAGCCGGGAACCTGCTTCGGCGTGCTCGGCACAGTCGCGGTCGGCAGCATGGTGATGAGCTTGGAGAGCAAAGTCTGACTGACGCGCGAATACACATAGCCCATGCAAGCATTGTTCGTATTGTATTCCTGGCTGTACGAGGTCGTCGTGGTAGGCGGATTTTTAGGGGGAGCGGCAGGGGCCGTGACAGGGGGATCGATGCACGCGCTCTTGAGCGGCGCAAAATGGCAGGCCAGGGTACAGCCGGTGGGATATTGGACAAAGTTGTCCGGATTGATCGCCTGCATCCGCAGCGCTTCGGCCGGCGTCGACGGCAGCCCCATCGAGCCCGAAACATCCAGCGCGAGATAAAAATCGAGATAGGGCGGCAGCGAGGAAGTCGATTTCGAAGTACCTGATATCGTCAGTTTTTGATACCCAAGCACTTTCATGAACGTGACCGGAATATCGGCGCTGAACTGAACGACGGAGTTCAGCGTGACCCCGGTTTTTGTCACGGTCGTACCGTTAAGAGACAAATTGGTGAAGTCGGCGCTCATGTTGCTGGCGTCGCCGTTGAAGATGTTGGTGGCATCGGTGACGCCAGCAGCGACCGTGCCATCGGTTGTCATCAACGCCGCGGCATTGTACCCGATCGAATTCTTGGAAATCGAGGCAACGCTGGCGGCATCGGCCGCGGATTGCAGCTTGGCCTTCATTTTGTTTGCGTTGGAGTAGTCAACGGCAACGCCCACGAATGACACCAGGGGGAGGGCCGCGATCGCAAAAATGACGGCAACGTTGCCGGACTTGTCACGGAAAAGGCGGCTTATCGCGTTGAAAAATGCATGCATGGGGTGATGCCGATGGTTGGGTCAAACTGCGCATAAGGTTACCCCCGGCTCCTTAAATATGGCTTATGGCGGTCGCAGAATTGCTGGCCTAAGGGGCGTTTGGTGGTTAATGAAACCCTTCCGAACCGGATCCTAGGATCCGCCGCAACCGCTTCGGCAGACCATTTGCATCCCATGCCCAGCATCAAGCTTACCCTCGTCGTGGCCTGCGCATTGATCGACGCCGACAAGCGCGTGCTGATCGCGCAGCGGCCCGAGGGCAAGACGCTGGCGGGGTTGTGGGAGTTTCCGGGCGGCAAGATCGAGCCTGGCGAGCGGCCGGAACAGACCTTGATCCGCGAACTGCACGAAGAGATCGGCATCACCGTGAGCGAGGCGTGTCTGGCGCCGCTCACCTTCGCCAGCCACGCCTATGAAAGCTTTCATCTCCTGATGCCGCTATACATCTGCCGGCGCTGGGAGGGCGAGGTGGTCGCAAGCGAGGGACAAACGCTGACCTGGGTCCGCGCCAACAAACTGCGCGACTACCCGATGCCGCCGGCGGACATTCCGCTGATCCCGCATCTGATCGATTTGCTGATGTGAGGAAGACGACCCTTCACCCTCCCCGGGAGGGTGGGGCACTTCGCTTCACCGCTTCTTCCAAACTTGCTTTCGCGGATCCCGGTTGCAACGGCTTGGGCTGGCTCTCGTGTGGCGCCCAGCCCGACAGCCAGAGCACATCATAGGTGGCGCGGATGCGGCCATCGGGATCGGCAAACCGCTCGGCGTAAATCTGCGCCATTCGCAGCAGCGTGGCGCGGCGGGTCGGCGTCCGCCGCCGCTCGAGCAGGATATTGGTCGCGCCCATGCGCTGCAGGTCAGCCATCAGCGCAAACGCATTGTCGTATCGCACCACGATGTGGTCGAGGTCGGTGACCGGTAGCGCGAAGCCGGCGCGTTGCAACAGGCCGCCGACGTCGCGCAGATCGGCAAACGGCGCAACGCGGGGCGAAACCCCGCCTTCGCAGTCGGCTTCCGCGGCCGCAAAGGATTGCCGCAGCTCGGTCAGCGTGTCGCCGCCGATCATCGCCGCCAGCAACAGCCCGTCCGGCTTCAAGGCGCGGCGGATCTGCGAGAGCACGCCGGGCAGATCGTTGACGAACTGCAAGGCGAGCCCGGAGACCACGAGATCGAGCGACCCCGGCTGCAGCCGCAGCACTTCGTCCGGCGAGTCCTCAAGCCCCAGATGGGTCAATGTCGTGAAACGCTCGCGGATCGGCCCGCGCAGTACGTCGCCCGGCGTCCAGACGTCGGCGACGCTGGAAAAATCCCGTAGCACGGCCTGCAACCGCTCCTCCATGTCATCCGCGACGCGGTCGAGCAGGAAGTCGGCAGAACCAAGCTTGCGCGCACGGCGTTGCCGCACCGGCAGCAAAGCGCGGTCGAACAGCATGGGCGCGGCAGTCGGGTTCGAGGCCATGGCGGTTTGGTACGCCGGTCTGCACGCTTCTGGCAATCCGCCTGGGCATCTCGACATCTCGACACCCGCCTTGCCGCTTGAGTGATGAAAGTCAGGGCGCTAGCTTTCAGCCCATGGACGCCGAAACCTCACCCTCCCGTTCGATCTCCGGCCATCTGCGCGGCGCGCTTCGGCTGGCGCGGGGCGCGTGGTCGCATGCGGCAAGGCTCGCGCTCGACATTGCGCTGCCGACGCTGTGCGTGGCTTGCCGCGAACCGGTCGATGGCGACGGCGTCTGCGCCAAATGCTGGGCCAAGCTGTCATTCATCGCACCGCCTTATTGCCCGCGGCTCGGCATTCCCTTTGTCTACGATCCCGGCCCCGAATTGCTGTCAATGGAAGCGATTGCCAATCCGCCGGCCTACCAGCGCGCCCGCGCCGCAGTGCGCTATGATGATGTCGCGCGCACGCTGGTGCATGCGCTGAAGTACCAGGACCGTACCGATCTGGCGCCCGCGATGGGCCGCTGGATGGCACGCGCCGGCCATGAATTGCTCGATGACGCCGATGCGCTGGTGCCGGTACCGCTGCACTGGCGCCGCGGCTGGAGCCGCCGTTACAACCAGTCGGGCGCGCTGGCGCGGGTGATCGAGCGGCAGAGCAGCGTCAAGCTCGCTTCCGAGGCGCTGCGGCGGGTTCGGCCGACCCAGCAGCAGATCGGCCTGTCCCGGTCGGAGCGTGCCAGCAATGTGCAGGGCGCCTTCCAGGTCGCGGCGGACCGCAAAGCCGATATTGCAGGGCGCCGGGTGGTGCTCGTCGACGATGTCCTGACGTCGGGGGCCACCGTCGATGCCTGCGCGCGGGCGCTTTTGCGCGCCAAAGCGGCTTCCGTCGACGTGTTGGTATTCGCGCGGGTTGTGGACACAAACAAAGCTCCCATATAATTTAAAACGCTTCTCGTACAGATACTTGCAACACCGAGCGCATCATGACCGCCGCCATCGAAATCTACACCCGTCCGGGCTGCGGCTATTGCAGCGCCGCCAAATCGCTGCTGACGCGCAAAAAAGCCGCGTTCACCGAATACGATGTGGGCAAGGATTCCTCGTGGCGTCAGCAAATGTTCGATCGCGCCGGCGCCGGTTCCACGTTCCCGCAGATTTTCATAGGCCAACTCCATGTCGGCGGCTGCGACGAGCTTTACGCGCTGGACCGTGAGGGTAAGCTCGACGGATTGCTGGCAGGCGAAAAGGCCAACCCATGAGCGCTGATCTCTCCTTTACGGCCGCGATGGTGCAGATGCGCACCGGGCTGTTGCCGGGACCGAGCCTGGAACAGGGCACCGGGCTGATCCGCGAAGCCGCCGCCCAGGGCGCGGATTATGTGCTCACCCCCGAGGTCAGCAACATGATGCAGTTGAACCGCAAGGCGCTGTTCGAGCATCTGGCCGCCGAGCAAGACGATCTTTCGCTCAAGGCCTATCGCGCACTCGCGGCGGAACTGAAGATCCATCTGCATATCGGCTCATTGGCGCTGCGCGCCTCGCCCGAACGGGCCGTCAATCGTTCCTTCCTGATCGGACCTGATGGCGGCGTGATCGCCAGCTACGACAAGATCCATATGTTCGATATCGATCTGCCCGGTGGCGAGAGCTACCGGGAATCGGCCAACTACCAACCCGGCGAAACCGCCGTGCTGGCCGACCTGCCCTGGGGCCGGATGGGTCTGACGATCTGTTACGATGTGCGTTTCCCGGCGCTATATCGCGCGCTGGCCGAAAGCGGCGCGTCATTCCTCGCCGTGCCGTCCGCCTTCACCCGCAAGACCGGCGAAGCGCATTGGCACACGCTGTTGCGCGCCCGCGCCATCGAGAACGGCTGTTTCGTATTCGCCGCCGCCCAGGCCGGCCTGCATGAAAACAAGCGCGAGACCTATGGCCATTCGCTGATCATTGCGCCCTGGGGCGAGATCCTCGCGGAAGGCGGCGTCGAGCCCGGCGTTTTCCTCGCCAGGATCGATCCGGCGAAGGTCGAGACCGCGCGCAAGACCGTGCCGTCGCTGCAGCATGGAAGGCGTTTCAGCGTGGCCGATCCCAAGGCGGGCCCCGAACACCTGCATCTGGTTCGGGGATCGGCATGATCCACTACAACCTGCGCTGCGAGCGTGGCCACGCGTTCGAAAGCTGGTTTCAAAGCTCGGCAGCCTATGAATCTCAGGAAAAGCGCAAGCTGGTGACCTGCCCTGCCTGCGGCTCGGCCAAGGTCGAACGCGCCATCATGGCCCCGCAGATCGTCAGCAAGAAAGGCCGCGAGGGCCGGGAAAACGCCATGCCGGCTGCTGCCGCGACCACGGATGTCGCAGCCCCCGGATCTACTCCGCTGATGATGGCGCAGGAGCGCGAGCTGCGCGCCAAGCTCAAGGAATTGCGTGATCATATCGTGAAAAACGCCGACAATGTCGGTGAGCGTTTTCCCAATGAAGCGCGGAAAATGCACTATGGCGATATCGAGCACCGCCCGATCTATGGTGAGGCCTCGCCCGATGAGGCGCGCGCCTTGATCGACGAAGGCGTCGAGGTGTCGCCGCTGCCGGTGCTGCCGGACGATCGGAACTGATTACACCGCCACCAGCAGCGCGACGCCGATCACGATCAACACGATGCCCAATAGCTCCCGCGTCGAGAACGGCTGCTTGAGCGAGAAATACGCCACGCCTTGCGCGAACAGCACCTCGATCAGCGCCAGCGTGCGCACGTTGGCGGCGGCCGTGAGCGCAAACGCCAAAAACCAGAACTGTGAAGCGAACGCGCCCATGAAGCCGGCGAAGATCGACGGTTTCCAGAGACCGAGGATTTTCCTCAGCACGTCCGGCGCGCGCGCCAGCAGATAGATCGTCAGCACCAGCGTCTGCACAAACAGCCCGAACACCAGCGTGTAGGACGCAGCCGTCACGAACGAGACGCCCGGGACAGTGATGATGGCGCCGCGAAAGCCGACCGCCGACAGCGCGAACACGGCGGCGGAGCCGAGGCCGAGCACCGTCGGCCGCAAATCGGCGTAGCCCTTGTTTCCGCCGGGTCGCAACGCGGTGACGACCACGCCGACCGTCGCGATCACGATCGCAATGACCTTGGTGGCGGTCAGGTGATCGCCGAGGAAGATGAAACCGAAGATCGCGGTCTGGATCGCTTCGGTCTTCATATACGCCGTGGTCACCACGAAGGAGCGATCGTTCATCGCGAGCAACATCAGCCCGGTGCCGACAATCTGGCTCAGCGCACCGAGCGCGAGCCAGGGCCAGAACGACGCCGTCGGCCACGGGATGTGATCGCCGGTCGCGAGGACGGCGGCGGCAAAGAACAGAACCGAGAACGGCAGGCCGAACAGGAAGCGGATATTGGTCGCGCCCCAGGTCCCAAGCGGCCCCGTCAGGCTCCGTTGCATCGCGTTGCGCGCGACCTGTCCGAACGCGGCGACGATGGTGAAGGGAATCCAGAGCGTGGCGATGCTGAACATTTGCGGGGGATTCGGTTGGAGCTTAAGTGGACAATCACCGTGCCGGGCGTCGCGCGCGCGGTCAACCGAAACGGCGCATGACAGGACTGCGCCTCACTAACAAACTCTCCGCTGCCTCTGCTAAACCGCGGCTTCCGCAATCACCATGTAGTTCACGTCGGTATCCGACGAGAGGCTCCAGCGGTCGGCGAACGGGCTGTAGACCACGCCGGCTTCCTCGGTAATGACCAGTCTGTTGTCGAGCAGATGCTTCGCCAGTTCGTTGGGGGTGACGAACTTGTCCCATTGATGGGTGCCGCGCGGCAGCCAGCGCAGGACATATTCGGCGCCGACGATGGCAAGCGCAAAGCTCTTCCAGTTGCGGTTCAGGGTCGAGACCACCATCATGCCGCCGGGCTTGAGCATGGCCGCGCAGCGATTGAGGAACACGCCGACATCGGCGACATGCTCGATCACTTCCATCGCCAGTACGATGTCGAAGCGTTCGCGGACGTCCATCTGTTCTACCGTGGTGCAGCGATAATCGATCGACAGATGCCCCTTGTCGGCATGCAGCTTGGCCGCCGCGATATTGGTGGCGGACGGATCTACCCCGATCACTTGGGCGCCGAGCCGGGTGAAAGGCTCACACAGCAGCCCGGCACCGCAGCCGATATCGAGGATGCGCAGGCCGGACAGGCAGCCCAGGCTTTTGACGTTGCGTTCGAACTTGCGGCAGGCGGCGTCACGGATGTAGGTCAGCCGCAGCGGATTGATCTTGTGCAACGGCGCCATCTTGCCGTTGGGATCCCACCATTCGTCCGACAGCTTCGAGAATTTTGCGATCTCCGCGGGATCGACGGTGCTGCCGGCAGCGCCGGGGGAATTCGCGGAAGAATTTTGTTGCATGGCCATGGGTGAGCGCGCCGCTCCCTATCGCGCGGTAATGTGATTGCGGAAGTCAAGCGGCGACGCAATGGTTTTGATGGTCTCGGCGCCCTCGCCGACCCCGCGCACCGTGACATCGCCGTAATTCATGAGACGGCCGAGGATGCTTTGATTGACGTCAACGCTCTCGACCTTGTCGAGGCTCATCTCAAACGTGCGGCGCTTGATGAACCCGGTCTTGTGGACAACACGCAGATTGGTGACATCGGTTTCGGTGGTCCAGCGATGGAACCAGGCGGCCAGCATCCTGTACAACGCGAAAACGGCCGCGATCGCCGCCAGCGCCAGACAGAGCAGCATCGGGGTGTCGGTCACGAACATCCGCGACGCGACAAGGAAGGCGATCGCCACGATCCAGGCCGCGATCGCCGGCAGATAAAATATCCAGTGCGCGTTGGTCGAATACAGCACTTTCTCGCCGGGCTGCAGAATATCGTCGATATAACGCCCCATCAGTTCAGCCTCAATTATCCCTATTTTCCAGGTGCTTGTTTTCCAAGTCCTTGTGACGCCCCGCGCCATACCCCAAGACCGCCCGAGGTTTCCGCAGCCCAGTTGCTTGCCGCCAACCGCGCCGCTATGTATACGCGCCTTTTGGCTGGCGCGCTCGGTTTCCGTTCGCGTCGCACCAATTACCTTGCCAGGGAATAAACCAGCCGTCATGGGTCGCCTCGTCATGAAATTCGGCGGCACGTCCGTCGCCAATCTCGACCGCATCCGCAATGTCGCGCGGCATGTGAAGCGCGAGGTTGACGCCGGCCATGATGTCGCCGTGGTGGTATCGGCGATGGCCGGCAAGACCAATGAACTGGTGGAATGGTGCCGTGACGCTTCGCCGATGCATGACGCCCGCGAATACGACGTCGTGGTGGCCTCCGGCGAACAGGTCACGGCCGGCCTGCTGGCCATCGCGCTGCAGGCGATCGGTATTCAGGCGCGCTCCTGGCAAGGCTGGCAGATCCCTATTCGGACCAGCGACGTCCACGCTTCGGCGCGGATTCTCGAGATCGACGGCGCCGAGCTGATCAACCGGTTCAAGGACCGCAAGGAAGTCGCCGTCATTGCCGGCTTCCAGGGCATCAATCCGCAAACCGCGCGAATCACCACGCTCGGGCGCGGCGGCTCCGACACCTCGGCGGTCGCCATCGCGGCTGCCATTCATGCCGACCGCTGCGACATCTACACCGACGTCGACGGCGTCTACACCACCGATCCGCGCGTGGTTCCGAAGGCGCGCCGACTCGACCGAATCGCGTTCGAGGACATGCTGGAACTGGCCTCGCAGGGCGCCAAGGTGCTGCAGGTCCGTTCGGTGGAACTCGGCATGGTGCATAACATGCCGATTTTCGTCCGCTCCAGTTTCGACAAGCCTGAAGATATCGACCCGCACGGCACGCCGCCGGGCACGCTGATCTGCAGCGAGGAGGAAATCATGGAAAATCACGTCGTCACCGGCATCGCCTTTTCCAAGGACGAAGCCCAGATTTCGGTCCGCCAGATCGAGGACAAGCCGGGTGTCGCTGCCTCGATCTTCGGGCCGCTGGCGGATGCCAATATCAACGTCGACATGATCGTGCAGAACGTCTCCGAGGACGGTGCCACCACCGACCTCACCTTCACCGTGCCGGCCTCGGACTATAACCGCGCCCGCGATACCATCGCAGCGGCCAAGACCACGATCGGCTATGCGCGCCTCGACAGCGCCACCGACGTCGCGAAAGTCTCCGTGATCGGCAGCGGCATGCGCAGCCACGCCGGCGTCGCCGCCCAGGCGTTTTCGGCGCTGGCCGCGCGCAAGATCAACATCCGCGCCATCACCACCTCTGAAATCAAGTTTTCGGTACTGATTGACGCCGCCTACACCGAACTCGCGGTGCGCACGCTTCATACGCTTTATGGACTTGACCAAGTTTAGAACAATTTTCCCTTAGCACCCGCAGCATTGTACCCATAGAAACACTCTCGTCTCTGGCAGGCGTTTTGCTTGGCAAAACAAGCCTCAATTCGCTATACGGCCTGAAGGGCGGGCTGCCGCGAACTGCGACTCAGTTTCGGTTATCCGATTCGGCCGGTTTGCCTGGCTCGCGCCGGCGCCGAATGAATAAAATTGTTGATTTGCTTAAGCTTAACGCCAGCTCCCGGCCACCCGGCAGGCTGGCTTCGCGGAGGAGGATTTTAGCACATGCGGAGCGCGTCGGGAGGCCCCCGCGTCTTGCTGAGACGGCTCCGCGAAACCATGGCGGAGCAGGTCTCTGCCCAGGAACGGCTGGACAAGATCGTGGTGCTGATCGCGGCCAACATGGTGGCCGAGGTCTGTTCAACCTATGTGCTGCGCGTCGACAACACGCTGGTGCTCTACGCCACCGAAGGTCTCAACCGCGACGCTGTGCATCGCACCGTCATGAGCGCGCATGAGGGCCTCGTTGGCCTGGTGGCGAGCGAGGCGACACCGCTCAATCTGAGCGACGCGCAAAACCACCCGGCCTTCTCGTTCCGCCCGGAAACCGGCGAAGAAATCTATCACTCCTTCCTCGGCGTTCCGATACTGCGCGCCGGCAATACGCTCGGCGTGCTGGTGGTGCAGAACCGCGCCAAGCGCACCTATGTCGAGGAAGAGGTCGAGGCGCTGCAGACCACCGCAATGGTGCTGGCGGAGATGATCGCCTCGGGCGAGCTGTCCGCGCTGGCGCAGCCCGGCGCCGAGCCCGCGGCGCGGCATTCGCTGCACAAGACCGGTGCGATCCTGTCCGACGGCATCGCGCTCGGCCATGTGGTGCTGCACGAGCCGCGCGTCGTCATCACCAATTACATCGCCGAGGACCTGCCGAAGGAAATCAAGCGGCTCGATACCGCGTTGGCCAAGCTGCGGGCCGATCTCGACCGTATGCTGGAGCGCGGCGACGTCGCCGATGGCGGCGAGCACCGCGACGTGCTGGAAGCCTACCGCATGTTCGCCAACGACCATGGCTGGTCGCACAAGCTGCACGAGGCGGTCGCGACCGGTTTGACGGCGGAAGCCGCCGTCGAACGCGTGCAGTCCGACACCCGTGCGCGCATGCTGCGCTCGACCGATCCTTATTTGCGCGACCGTCTGCATGACCTTGAGGATCTCGGCCATCGCCTGATGCGGCAACTGGTCGGGAAGGATCACGCGCCGTCCCGCGAACAGCTCCCCGACAACGCGATCCTGATTGCCCGCGCCATGGGCCCTGCCGCCTTGCTCGACTATGATCGCAAGCGCCTGCGCGGATTGGTGCTGGAGGAAGGCACTGCCAACTCGCACGTCTCGATCGTGGCGCGCGCGCTCGGCATCCCCGCGGTCGGCGAAGTGCCGAATGCGCCGGGCATTGCCGATCCCGGCGACGCCATCATCGTCGACGGCACGTCAGGTGAAATCTACATCCGTCCCTCCGCGGAAATCGAATCGGCCTATGCCGAGCGGGTGCGCTTTCGCGCCCGGCGGCAGGCGCAATATTCGGCGTTGCGTGAAAAGCCCTGCGTGACCAAGGACGGCCAGCCGGTCGAACTGATGATCAACGCCGGCCTCGCCATCGACCTGCCGCATATCGACGATACCGGCAGCGCCGGCATCGGGCTGTTTCGCACCGAACTGCAATTCATGGTCGGGCAAAGCTTGCCGCGCACCTCCGACCAGCTTGCGCTGTATCGCACCGTGCTGGATGCTGCCGGCGCCAAGCCCGTGACCTTCCGGACGCTGGACATCGGCGGCGACAAGGCGCTGCCCTATATGGAAACCGTGATCGAGGAGAATCCCGCGCTGGGCTGGCGCGCGATCCGGCTCGGCCTCGACCGTCCCGGCCTGTTGCGCGGCCAGATCCGCGCGCTGCTGCGCGCCGGCGGCGGTCGCGCGCTGCGCATCATGTTTCCGATGATCTCGGAAGTCGCCGAGTTCGATCTCGCCAAGGGCATCGTCGAGCGCGAACTGACCTATTTGCGCCAGCATGGCCATGCGTTGCCGGAACGCGTCGATGTCGGCACCATGGTGGAGGTGCCGGCGCTGCTCTACCAGCTCGACGAACTCCTGAAGAAAGTCGATTTCGTCTCGGTGGGATCCAACGATTTGTTTCAGTTCCTGTTCGCGGTCGATCGCGGCAACGCCAAGGTGTCCGAACGCTTCGACACCATGTCGGCGCCGATCCTGCGCGCGTTGCGCGATATCGTGAAAAAGGCCAATGCCGCAAAAAAATCAGCCTCGCTGTGCGGCGAGATGGCATCGAAGCCGATTGGCGCGCTGGCACTGATCGCGCTGGGCTATCGCTCGCTGTCGCTGTCAGCCACCGGGCACGGCCCGGTCAAGGCGCTGATCCTCGACCTCGACGCCAGGAAGGCCGAAGCGATGATGATGCCGCTGCTCGATGCGCCGTCCGGCAGCGTGTCGATCCGCCAGAAGCTGATCGAATTCGCCGAGGCCGAGGGACTTTCGTTGTAGCGGCGCTCCTTAACCGTGCAGCGCCCTCTTCGCCATTCGAGACCAAACCATGTCGATGCTCCCTGAAGCCAAACTTGATATCCTGCTGGCGCATCATGCGTCGCTTGAGAACCAGGTGCTGGGCCAGCTGAACTCCGAGAACTATGTGCGGATCACGCGCGAGCTCGCCGAGCTCAATCCGCTGATCGACGCGGTGAAGGCCTACCGCGCCGCCAACGCCGAGATCGCCGATATCGATTCGTTGCTCGCCGATCCCGCGACCGAACCCGAAATGCGCGCCATGGCGGAGGCCGAACGCGAGACGCTTGGCCTCCGCAGCCTCGAGCTGGCGCAGCAGATCCGCGTGGCGCTGTTGCCCAAGGACGCCATGGATGACCGCAACGTGGTGCTGGAAATCCGTGCCGGCACCGGCGGCGACGAGGCGTCGCTGTTCGCCGGCGACCTGTTCCGGATGTATGAACGCTTCGCCGATCTGCAGGGCTGGAAGGTCGAGGTGATCTCGGCCAGCGAAGGCACGATGGGCGGGTACAAGGAGATCATCGCCGAGGTCCGCGGCCGCGGCGCGTTCGCCAAGCTGAAATTCGAATCCGGCGCGCATCGGGTGCAGCGGGTGCCCGACACCGAGACGCAAGGACGCGTTCACACCTCGGCGGCGACGGTCGCGGTATTGCCTGAGGTCGAGGAGGTCGATGTCGATATCAAGAGCGACGATCTCAAGATCGATACCATGCGCGCGCAGGGCGCCGGCGGCCAACATGTCAACAAGACCGAATCGGCGATCCGCATTACCCATCTTCCAACCGGCATCGTGGTGATGATGCAGGACAGCCGTTCGCAGCACAAGAACCGCGCCTCGGCCATGAACATCCTGCGCTCCCGCATCTACGACGCCGAACGCCAGCGCATCGATGCGGCGCGCTCGGCCGATCGGCGCGAGAAGGTCGGCTCGGGCGACCGCTCGGAACGCATCCGCACCTATAATTTTCCGCAAGGCCGCGTCACCGATCATCGCATCAACCTGACGCTCTACAAGTTGCCGCAGGTGATCGCAGGCGAAGCGTTGGGCGAACTGATCGATGCGCTGACAACAGAACATCAGGCCGCCCAACTCGCCGCCCAGGGCGCCGCGGCGTGAGTGTCGGGAACGCTGCACCGTTGTAGACGTAAGTACACCCTATCGTCGTCGCTGCCTGGCGCGCAATTGCGCGTAAGGCGCAAGGACCCATACGCCGTGTCGTTGCGGTTAAGCCCCGGCGTTAGAAAGAGATACCGTTGAAGCGTTTGCTCGACAACAAAGGCCAGAGGTTATGGATCGCTGCGTTCGCAGGGGCGACGCTGGATTTGTTGTGGCGTTTCGTGCGCCGGAGCAACGCCGCATGACGGATTCATTCGCCCGGCAAACCGTCGAGACCGCACGGCGTGCCCTGACGGCGCGCTTTAAATCCGGCGCTATCGATTCGGCCGAACTCGACGCACGGCTTCTGGCCGGCGCCGTGCTCGGACTCGATCTGACCGGCCTGATCACGGCTGCAAACCGGCTGCTCACAGCCCACGAATCGGCCTGCCTCGAGGAATTCGCGCAGCGTCGCCTCAAGGGCGAGCCGGTCGCGCGGATTCTCGGCCACAAGGAATTCTGGGGATTGCCGTTGCAGCTGACGCCGGCGACGCTGGTGCCGCGGCCCGATACCGAGGCGGTGGTCGAGCTGGCGCTGGAAATGCTGCGCGCCAACGGCGCGGCTGATCGTCCGTTGCGAATTGCCGATCTCGGCACCGGTTCTGGCGCGATCCTGCTGGCGCTGTTGTCGGAGCTGCCGGCGGCCGATGGGTTCGGCACCGACATCTCTGCGGCGGCGTTACAAACCGCCCGCACCAATGCCGCGCGCGCCGGGCTTGGCGATCGCGCGACGTTCATCGCGTGCGATTACGCGACCGGGCTCACCGGGCCGTTCGATCTGATCGTGTCCAATCCGCCCTATATCCGCTCGGCGGATATCGGAGGTCTCGCTGCGGAGGTCAGGGGTTACGACCCGCTCGCCGCGCTTGACGGCGGCGCCGATGGGCTGGACGGCTATCGCGCACTGATCCCGCAGGCCGCTTGTCTTCTGGCCCCGGGCGCCGTCCTGGTTGTGGAGGCCGGACAGGGCCAGAGCGGCGACATTGCAGGTTTGATGACGGCGGCAGGGTTAACGCATGAGCGGCTTCCCAAAGCCGATCTGGCGGGGATCCCGCGGGCGGTGGCGGGCCGCAAATTGCCCCCATAAAGCCTGATTATGGTGCAAAAAAACCACTTGGAATATCCGGCGGGAGCGACTACCTTCCGCATACAACGTCGGCCCAGGGTTGCTGGCCCCGTAGATGCCCCTGAGGGATATTGCGGGTGAAGGCCAGTTCTCAAAGCGAGAGCCCGCTCCGATTGAAAGGTTCCAAAACGCAGGTCCAGTTGAGCGCGATGGCTTTAGAGAGCTGCGCCGCTGCCGACCGCAAAGCGAACGAAAGCCTGATATTTGCGTTTAATATTTCACGTGAAAAACCTGAGCTTGCTTTGGCAGGCTGAATGATTTGGCGCAGCCAGCGGCGTGCGCTGGATTGCTGGGGAACGCGTCTTTGTTGATCGCGACGTATGGCAAAATCGGTTTGCAATCAAACTGCATTGCGCTTGTGCAGGTGACGCGCGCCGCGTCTGGCGGGCCGCACTTGGCGGAGCGACCATGACACCGATAGTTCAAGGCGTTTAACCTCAAGGCTTCAATCTCTAGGCTGGTAACTTCAGGGCTGGAATAAAGGCAAGACATGAGAAACGGTCAAAACAACAACAAGCGGATGCGTAACCGGAACAACAACAGCAATAATAACAACAACAATAATAACAACCGGCGCGGCCAGAATCCGATGACACGGGTGTTCGAGTCCAACGGGCCCGACATCAAGATTCGCGGCACCGCCTCTCACGTCGCCGAAAAATACGTGCAACTGGCGCGCGACGCCCGCTCTTCCGGCGATCCGGTGGCCGCCGAGAACTACTACCAGCACGCCGAGCATTATTTCCGCCTGATCGCCGCGGCCCAGGAACAGTTCCGTCAGAATCAGCCGCAACCGCGCACCGAGAATGAAATGCCCTCGGAAGACGGTGACGACGAAAGCGAGAATTTCTCGAATTTCGGGCAGGAGCCCGGCTTCGTTCCGGCGCAGCCGCAACCGTTCGTGCCGCGCGACAACCCGCCGCGTGATCATCAACGCGATGGCGGCCAGCCCTATCAGCCGCGCGAGCAGCATCAGCCCCGCGAGAACAACCACAATCGCGATCATCGCCCGCAGCCGCAGTTCCAGCCGCAGCCGCCATCTCAGCCGCAGCCGGTGATTCCGGACACGGTCGATCGGCTGCCCTCGTTCATCACCGGACCGCAGCCGCAGATCAATGGCGGCACCGGCGGCTTCGAAGGCAATAATGGCGGCGAGCGTTTCCCGCCGCGCCGTCGCCGCCGGCCGCACGGTTCGCGCCCCGACGGTATGGCCCCCGCGCCGGTAACGCCGGGCGACGATTTCAACCCGGGGAATGAGTAGGATATAGCGCGACGATCTCCGCTCGTCGTCCCGACGGGCGGAAGCCTATCCTCATCCCTTCAGCGATGACGGCACCAGCACCGGCCGCAAGGCGGGAATCAGGCGCGTGCGTTCGCGGTGCGCCGGGATCGCGCGATAGACCTGCTTGGTCGCTTCCACGATGTGGACGCCCGCGAATGGCAGCGACAGCGCCGCGCCGACGCGCTCCCACGCCATCGCCGACCGCAGAAACCAGCCGCCCGCGACCGGCGGCATGAACAGCGCCTCGCCCCACCCTGTCGGCGTGAACCAGGTCTGCCGCAACAATTCCGTGATCTGCGAACGCGAATAGGGCCGGCCGTGGCCGAACGGCGTATTGTCGGTGCGCGTCCACACCCCGCGCCGGTTTGGAATAACGGCCATCACCCGCCCCGACGGCGCCAGCACCCGCCACACTTCGCGCAGCAGGCCTTCGGGATCGTCGGAGATTTCCAGCGCATGAACCAGAAGAATACGATCGACGGCGGCATCCGGCAGCGGCAGCGAAAATTCGTCGACCAATGTTGCCAGCGTCGGCCGCGCCGTCGGCCACTTCAGAACACCCTGCGCCGCCGGCATGAAGGCGATGCAGCGCTCACTGTTTTCGCGAAACAGGCCCAGATAGGGCGTGGGATAACCCAGGCCGAGCACCCGCTGGCCCTCGGCATCCGGCCATCGCGCCTGAATGCCGCGATTGATCAGCCGCCGCGCCACGATACCAAGGCGCTGCGAATAGAAATCGCGGAGATCGATGACGTCGATGGTCATGCCCCTCAATCTAACACGCCGCGGGGCGCACGGGCGCGCCCAATATCGCCTTGCGCATTTGGCGTTAACGCCATAATTCCGGACTATATGTGGCTGCGCTAGCCCACGCGCTAGTATGCCCGCCCGATCTGGACGATGGAGATATCATGGCCGCCGAAATCCGCTTATTCCCATGCCTTACCGACAATTTCGGTTACCTGATCCACGACCCCGCCACCAAGGCGACCGCCTCGATCGACGCCCCGGAAGCGGCGCCGATCCTGAAAGCGCTGGAGCGCGAAGGCTGGACGCTGACGGACATCCTGATCACCCATCACCATGGCGACCATGTCGGCGGCGTCGCCGAGCTGAAGCAGAAATACGGCTGCCGCGTGATCGGGCCTCACGACAAGTCCACCAAGATCGCCAATGTCGATCTGCGCGCCGCCCAGGGCGACGTCGTGAAGGTGGGAAGCCTGCTGGCGCGGGTGCTGGAAACGCCCGGCCATACGCTCGATCATGTCAGCTATGTCTTCGACAATGAAAAGGCGCTGTTTGCCGCCGACACGCTGTTCTCGATCGGCTGCGGCCGGGTGTTTGAAGGCACCTATCCGATGATGTGGGAATCGCTGTTGAAGCTGCGGGCGCTGCCCGACGACTTCAATCTCTATTGCGGCCATGAATATACCGCTGCCAATATCAAATTCGCGCTGACCGTCGAACCTGACAATGCCGCCCTCAAGGCACGCGCCGAGCAAGTGACGAAGTTGCGCGCGGCCAATCAGCCGACCATCCCAGTGACGCTCGGCAACGAGAAGCAGGCCAACGTGTTCCTGCGCGCCGACGAGCCATCGGTTGCCGCCAGCGTGCGCATGAAGGGCGCCAGCGCCGCGGAAATATTCGGCGAATTGCGCGAGCGCAAGAACAAGTCCTAAAGGGGAGCAATCCCGATGGGCCCGCAGCCAACAGCGGCCGACATCATCGCGCGGCTGGGCCTAAAGCCGCATCCGGAAGGCGGACATTATCGCGAGACCTTTCGCGACGTCAGGTGCGACACCGACGGGCGCTCGTTTTCGACCGCGATCTATTTCCTGCTGGCGCGTGGCGAACACTCGCACTGGCACCGCATCGACGCGGTCGAGGTCTGGCACTACTACGCCGGCAGCGCGCTGACCCTGCGGATCGTCGATGGCGACGGTCAACGCACCGTCAGGCTCGGCGGTGACTTGGCCGCGGGCGAACAGCCGCAGGCCATCGTGCCACCGCACGCGTGGCAGGCGGCCGAAAGCACCGGCGACTGGACGCTTGTTGGATGCACCGTCGCGCCGGGATTCGATTTTGCGAAATTTGAGATGGCGCCAACGGGTTGGGCGCCATAGCAGGGAATGTCATTCCGGGCGCGCGAAGCGCGAAGACGCGCGTCCCGGAATGACCGTAGACAAAATCACTTCACGGCTTCCAGATCATATCCTTCGCCGCGATCAAGCCGCCGCCGCCGATCAGAATCGCGGCGACGGCGATGGCGGCGCTCGGCCTGGCAAAGCCTGCCAGAATCAGAAACGCCGTCGAGAGCAGTGGCGTCGCGTAGGACGCAGCACCCAGCACGCGGATGTCTCCGCGCTTCATGCCGATATCCCAGGCAAAGAACGCCGCGCCCACCGGGCCGACACCCAGCGCGATGACGGCGAGCCATTGCAGCGTCGTTTCCGGCCAGAGCGTGGTCTCGACCATGCCGTGGACGAGCGCAGCCAATAGTGCGGTCGCGAGGCAAAAGCCCGCCACCGCGTCGGTCGGCACCGCCTTGAGCTTGCGCGACATCACCGAATAGGCCGCCCATACAAAGGCCGCGACGAAGGCTGCGGCGAGGCCGGGGATCTGGCCCGGCGCGAAACCGCCGCTGCTATTGCCGGCGAACAGCAGCACCGTGCCGGCCAGACCCAGCACGGCGCCGATGATGTGATGCGGCGCCAGCCGCTCGCCGGGCAAGAACGACGAAAACAGCACGATCAGCAGCGGCCAGAGATAATTCAACAAGCCCGCTTCGGCCGGCGGCGCAAAGCGCAGCGCGAGGAAATACAGCGCGTGATAACCGAACAGTCCGCCGACACCGACGATCCAGGCGAGCGGCGGCTGCTTCAAGGCGCTGAAAGCGGCCGGTCGCCAGATGAAGCTTGCAAATGCCACCGCGGCCCCGATCGCAAATGTCATGGCGGCGAGCTGAAACGCGGGAATCTTGCCGGTCGCGACCGTCATCACCGACAAGAGCGACCACATCAGGATGGCGGTCAATCCGATCAACGTAGCGGTGCGGGGGGGCATAAGTCGAAATTGCTTTCCGTCATGGCCGGGCATAGCCGTCTGAAGGACGGCATCGCTTCCGCTCGCCTATGCCCCGGCCATCCACGTCTGCTTTTTCGTCGAGTGGTTTGTAAAGACGTGGATGCCCGGCACAAGGCCGGGCATGACGACTTTCTAAACTTCCAAGCGCGCCAGAGACAAGGCGAACATCACGCGTGGTACTGCCCGCCATTGACGGTCAGCGTCGAGCCGGTGATGAAACCCGCCTCATCCGCGGCAAGGAAGACAACCGCCCGCGCGATCTCTTCCGGTTCACCCAGGCGGTTGACCGGGATCTGCGGAATGACGCTCTTCTCCAGCACATCCTTCGGCACCGCCTGCACCATCTCGGTGTTGATGTAGCCGGGGCAGATCACGTTGACGGTGATGCCGATCTTGGCGTTCTCCAGCGCCAGCGCCTTGGTGAAGCCGATGTCGCCGGCCTTGGCCGCCGAATAATTGACCTGGCCGAACTGGCCCTTCTGGCCATTGATCGACGAGATCGATATGACGCGGCCGAATTTCCGGGCGCGCATGCCCTCGATCACCGGACGCGTCATGTTGAACAGCGAGCCCAGATTGGTGTTGATGACGGCATTCCACTGCTCAAGCGTCATCTTGTGGAAGGCGGTATCCTTGGTGATGCCGGCATTGTTGATGAGAACATCGACCGGGCCGAGATCGGCTTCGACTTTCTTGACACCGGCGGCGCAGGCGTCGAACGAGCTGACATCCCATTTGTAGACGGGAATGCCGGTCTCGGCTTTGAACTTTTCCGCCGCCGTATCATTGCCGGCATAGCTTGCCGCGACCTTGTAGCCGGCATCCTTCAGCGCCTTGCTGATCGCAGCCCCAATGCCTCGCGTCCCCCCCGTCACCAATGCAACACGTGCCATTTCGATTCCCTCCTTGGATAACTTTTTTATATGCCGGAATTGTCCGGTCTTTGACGCGCTTCCCAGAAAAAATGCCCGGCGCGAGACCGGGCATTTCATTTTTATCAGCGTGAGCCTGAGATGACAGATGATCTTTTCATCGTTTAGCGCATCCCGCTGCCTATTGTTCAGTCGCGTGCGATGCACATCGCGATGCCCATGCCGCCGCCGATGCACAGCGTGGCGAGACCCTTTTTCGCATCGCGCTTCTGCATCTCATGCAGCAGCGTCACCAGCACGCGGGCGCCGGACGCGCCGACCGGGTGACCGATTGCGATCGCGCCGCCATTGACGTTAACCTTTGCCGGATCCCAGCCGAGGTCCTTGTTGACGGCGCAGGCCTGCGCGGCGAATGCCTCATTGGCCTCGATCAGGTCGAGATCGCCGATGCTCCAGCCGGCCTTTTTCAGCGCGGCGCGGGAGGCCGGGATCGGCCCGGTACCCATGATCTTGGGATCGACACCGGCCTGGCCCCACGACACGATGCGGCCGAGAACCTTCTTGCCTTCCTTGGCCGCCTGCCTGGCGGTCATCAGCACCACGGCGGCGGCGCCGTCATTGATGCCCGATGCGCTGCCCGCGGTCACGGTGCCGTCCTTCTCGAACGCCGGCTTGAGCTTGGCCATCGCCTCGATGGTCGCGCCATGGCGCGGATATTCGTCGTCGCTGACGATGACGTCGCCCTTGCGGGACTTGATGGTCACCGGGACGATCTCGTCCTTGAACTTGCCGGCCTTCTGTGCCGCCTCGGCCTTGTTCTGCGAGTGCACCGCGAACTCGTCCTGCTGCGCACGCGTGATCTGATATTGCCGGGCGACGTTCTCGGCGGTGTTGCCCATGTGATAGCCGTTGAAGGCATCCCACAGGCCATCCTTGATCATGGTGTCGATGAATTCGATCGGGCCCATTTTGGTGCCGCCGCGCAGATATTGCGCGTGCGGGGCCATACTCATGGATTCCTGGCCGCCGGCGACGACGATGTCGGAATCGCCGTTGAGCAGCGCCTGATAGCCCAGCGCCACGGTGCGCAGGCCACTTCCGCAGAGCTGGTTGACGCCCCAGGCCGGGCTTTCCACCGGAATGCCGGCGGCGATCGAGGCCTGACGGGCGGGGTTCTGCCCCTGGGCCGCGGTCAGTATCTGACCCATGATGACTTCGGAGACGCGGCCTGGCTCGAGGCCGGCGCGCTCGAGCGCGGCCTTGATGGCGATGGCGCCGAGATCGTGGGCCGGGGTGGTGGCGAACGCGCCGTTGAAGCTGCCGACCGGGGTGCGGGCGGCGCTGACGATGACGACATCGTCTGACATGGAGATCTCCCTGAGGTTGAAGCGCTGGGCTTGAGGTTTTCTTGACGGCGGACGGCCGGATGGCGGGCCTGTCTCTCGGGTCTATCCTGTTAACCTAGTGATGAAGTGTCAATCGGCCAGAGGATGGAAATTGCGCCGCGTCGCATCCAAATTGGCCGATTGGGGGTTTCCTGAGCAGTGTCGGTGCTTTGGAATTAACCGTCGCGCACAAAACGGTAGCCGAAGTCAATTGAAAATGCTTACTTTGTTGCGTTGCGTTGCTCGTTAGCCCTTCGGCGATGCCGTCGGGTTCCCGTCCTCGGTGTGCATATGTGAGCCCATGGCGAAAACAGACCAACCCACCACGATCAAGAAATACGCCAACCGGCGGCTCTATAATACCGGTACCAGCACCTATGTAACGCTCGAGGATCTCGCGGCGATGGTGAAGGAAGGCGAGGACTTTCTCGTCTATGACGCCAAGACCGGCGACGACATTACCCGCTCGGTCCTGGCGCAGATCATCTTCGAACAGGAAAACAAGGCCGGCCAGAATTTGCTGCCGACCACCTTCCTGCGGCAGCTGATCCGGTTCTACGGCGACAGCATGCAGATGGTGGTGCCGAAATATCTCGAACAATCCATCGACACGCTGACTCGCGAGCAGGAGAAATTCCGCAAGCAGCTGACGAACACGTTCAGCGGAACGCCGTTCGCACCGCTCGAAGAGCATGTTCGGCGCAACATGGAATTGTTTCAGCAGACCTTCTCCATGTTCAAGCCGTTCGTGCCGCAGCGCACGGGAACGCCGGCTGCCGCCGAACCTGAAAAGGTGCTGGAGCCGGCCGCGGAAGCGGACAACATGGACGAGCTCCGCCGCCAGATGAAAGAAATGCAGGATCGCCTCGATCGCATGTCGAAAGAGCCGAAGAGCGAGTAATCGTTCTTCGTCATCTTCGCGTTCGCCGACTTGCGCTTGCCTGCCGTTGCGTCGTCACCGCGAACGCGACGACGAGTTGGCTTTTCGGCGTGATCGCTTGGGTTGAAGGCGTATCAGCTCACGGCCGGCAGCACCGACCCGGTTCCCGTATTCCAGGGACGCTGCGAAGATGCGAGCCCGATCAGGCGGCCCTGAATGTAATCGCAACCCCAGTCGCGCAGCATGGCGGCTGATTCGTCATCCTGAACCCATTCCGCGACGGTCTTGATTTCCAGCCGTCGCGCCAGATCGATCAGCGATTGCACGAACGCCCGATCGTCGGCCGAGCGCGCGATATTCTGCACGAAGGCGCCGTCGATTTTCACGATATCGACGCCGAGCTTGCGCAGATTCCGGAACGAGGTGTAGCCGGCGCCGAAATCGTCGATCGCGATCCGGCTGCCGAAGTTTTTCAACCGGGTGACGAAGCCACGGACGTCATCGATATCCTGGATCGCCACCGTCTCGGTGATCTCCACGATCAGCCGCTCGCCCACCCCGGGATGCGCGCGCATCAGCGATTCGATCGAGGCCCACCAGTCCGGATCCATCGTGGTGTCCGGCGAGATGTTGAGGCTGAGACGCACGTTCGGCGACACCGCGAGCTCGGCGACCACGAGTTCGAGCACGCGGTGATCGACCAGCCGTATCAGACCGAGCCTTTCGGCGACCGGAACGATGTCCGGCGCCAGCAGCACCTGCCCGTCGCCCTGCTCCATACGGACCAGGCATTCATAGAACGCCGCGTCGCGCGACTGCGCTTCCACCACCGGCTCGAACGCCATCACGATCCGCCGCTCGTTGAGCGCGGTGACGATCTCGTCGGTGACGCGGATATTGACGCGGCGCTGGGCGTCGCGCTCGACATTCGGTCGCCACAGCGAAAACGATCCGGCGCGGCGCCGCTTCGCCATGTCGAGCGTTTCATGGGCACGGTTGATCGCCTCGTCGGTATTGCGCGCGTGGCGGGGCACGCTGACCGCGCCGATCGAGGCGGTCACCGAAACCGGCCCGGATTTGGTCGGCACCACGTCGTCGCGAATGCCGGCCAGAAAGCGCTCGGCCGCGACATTCATGTCGTCGACGGTGCAGTTTTTCAGGACCAATCCGAATTTATTGCCGGAGAACCGGCCGAGCACGTCGCCGGCGCGCAGCCGCGCCCGGATGCGTTTGCCCACTTCGGCGATGACGGCGTCGGCGACGTCGAAGCCAAAGGCGTCGTTGATACGCGCCAGATGATCGATGCCGATCAGCATGAAGGCGCAGGTGGAGCGGAAACGCGTCACTTCCTCGATCGTTTCGGCGAGCTGCGCGATCAGATGCGTGCGGTTGAGTTCGCCGGTCAGCGGATCATGCCGCGACAGTTTCATGAGCTGCTCGTCGCGGGCGTGGCGCTCGTTGTTGAGGCGGACAATGCCTTGCGCGCGCGCCGGCTTGCCGTCGGGACCGGCGAACCAGGTGCCGGATTCCTCGATCCAGAGCACCGGGGCAGCCGTGCTGGCCCGCACGCCGTATTCGATGCGGTAGGGCGCGCCGTCGCCGCCGTGGGCCAGCGGCGACGGGCTAAGCGCGTCGATCCGGACCGACCGCACGGGCTCGATCAGCTTTGAGAATTCCGCGCCGCTTGCCAGCGCTTGCGGCGGAATATCGGCAAAAACCGAGGCGGCGTGATCGCTCCAGGCGAT